>SWCD01004435.1_pt1 | contig 84625 bp, 93 predicted proteins | sample 4693011 | NCBI WGS metagenome assembly SWCD01 (sample SAMN10267278, study PRJNA491770) | bioreactor metagenome | isolation source: DHS bioreactor inoculated with marine | place: Japan: Omine Ridge, Nankai Trough | reverse complement strand
GGGGGGCTTTCTGATCTGGTTCCTCTGGGTGCAGGTCGAACCCATCGGCTTCTGGGTGATGCAAGTGGTCACCAGCGGGATGGAGCCCGCCAACCCGCTGCGCGTACATCTGATCGAATCGGCGGCGCATATGCGGCTTCTGACGATGGGGGTGATCCTGCTGCTCGTCCTGCGCTTCAGCCCGCGGGGACTTTTGCCCGAACGCTGAGACCCGAGCGCGCCAAGACCGAGACGCTGAAAACGGAACTCTAAGAATTTTCGGAAATTTCCGCGCGGCACCCTATATCGAGTGGGCGGGCGTTTTGGCGCCCGTCACTGATCCCGTCGTTCGTGTCCCTTCCCGCGGCCCGCCCGTTTCACTGATCAAAAGCGAAAGAATGCACCGGTGCTTTTCGGACTAGTGAAACTTGTTCTCAGGGTCGCACTTGGGCTTGGCTTTGCGCTTGGGATCTATCTGGGGCTGATCTGGTATCAGGTCTCGCAGTTGGACGACGCCGGCCTTCGCGCCGCCCTCACCCGGCCCCTGATGCTGGTTCAGGTCACCCGCGAGGGGATTGGCCTGGCCGAATGCAACTGCAACCGGACCCTGCGCGATGACGAGATTCCGCAGGTCTTGCGCACGGCCCTTGTCTCGACCGAGGATCGCCGGTTTTACGATCACGGCGGCGTCGACCCCATCGCCCTGTTGCGCGCCGCCGCGACCGGCTTTGCCGAAGGCGGCAGCACCCTGACCCAGCAACTGGCCAAATCCGCCATCACCGGCGACTATGATCTGGTGCAGCGTAAGATCCACGAGGCGATGTATGCCTGGCGTATCGAAGAGCTGTTTTCGAAGGACGATATCCTGCGGCTCTATCTGAGCCGGGTGAAATTCGGCATGGCGCGCGGCGTGCCGATCTTCGGGCTTCGCGACGCGGCGCAGGTCTATTTCGGCGTCGATCCGATCGACCTTGATACCGCTCAGGCGGCGCTGCTGGTGGGCATGCTGAAGGCGACCACCACCTATCACCCGATATCCAACCCCGACGACGCCGCCAGTCGGGCGCTGACGGTGGTGAACCTGATGCGCCGCGATGGCGCGATCCCGCCCGACCGGCGCATCGACATCGCCTCGGCCCTGCCGCGAAGCTTTCGCGCCAGTCCCAACCGCGACCGCTTTGTCGAGGATCATCTGCTGTCGGAATTCCGCACCCTTGGGTTCGAGTCCGAGCCCGGGTGGTATCGCATCCTCACCTCCATCGACCCCATCGCGCAGTATCAGGCCCGGCTGGTCGTGGGCACCGAGATGGCCGCGCGGCGTGCATCAGGGGCCCGGCGCGCGGCCCTTGTGACACTGGACCGCGAGGGTCGGATACTGGCGCTGTTCGGCGGGCAGGACTATGCGAATTCGACCTTCAATATCGCCACGCTTGGCGTCCGGCAGGCCGCGTCGACGGCCAAACTGGCCACATATCTTGCCGCGCTCGAGGCCAAATGGCAGCCAGACTGGGCGGTGCGCGACGAACAGGACGCGCTGGCCGGACCTTTTGTGCCGCGCAACGCCGATGACCGCTATCTGGGCAAGATCCGGATGGACACCTGTTTCGCCCAGTCGCGCAACGTCTGCACCATGTTTCTGGCGCAGGATATCGGTATGCGCGCGGTCTCGGACATGTCGACCCGGCTGGGGCTGACCGAGAAGGACACTGCCGGATCGGCCATCGTGCTGGGCGCGGCCGAGACCACCTTGATGCGCAACACCGCCGCCTACGCCGCTATGACCGACGGCGGGCGCGTGCCCCAGCCCCGCGCGATCCGGGCAGTGCTGGGGGCCTTTGGCCGGGTACATTTCGACGATCCGCCAGAACGCTCACGCTCTGTCACGTCGCCCACCAGCGTCGACGCCATGCGCCGGATGCTGCGCAAGGCCGTGACCGAGGGCACGGGCCGGAACGCCGACTTCACCGGCGGGCGGGCCTATGGCAAGACCGGCACCAGTCAGGAAAACCGCGATGCGTGGTTCATAGGCTTCACCGCCGACGATCTGACCACCGGCGTCTGGGTCGGCCCGCGCGAAGGGCAGACCATGCGCAACGTTTCGGGCGGCGACCTGCCGGCGCGTATCTTCGGACGTTATAACCGAAACCTTGTCGAAAGGTTTCGCGATTACAGCCGGGGGATCGTGCCGCTGCGGCGGTAGATCGGCGCCAACGCCCCGCCGCTCTTGCACGCCATCCTTGCACGCTGGCCGGGATGCGGCCACCCTGCGGCGCAGACCGCCTAGATCGCCAGACCCTCAGCCCCTGCCCCTGCCCCCGGACCCGACATGCCCGACCTGCACATCCTGATCCTTGCCGCCGGGCACAGCCGCCGGATGCGCGGCGATGACAAGCTGTTGCAAAAGGTGGGCGCGGTCCCGCTGCTGCGCCGGATCGCACAGGCGGCGCTGGCTTTGCCCGCGCCGGTTCACGTGGTCCTGCCGCCGCCCGCGCATCCGGCAAGCGCAGGTCGCGAGGGTGCTCTGGAGGGTCTTCCCCTAAGCCGCATCACCGCGCCAGCGGAGACCACCGCGATGGGTGCCTCGCTTGCCGCCGGGGTCGCGGGCCTGCCTGACGATGCGAAGGCGGTGATGGTCCTGCTGGCCGACATGCCCGAGATCGACGCCGCCGATCTGCGCCGCATGGCGCGGGCTTATGCAAATGTCGCCACCGCCCCGCAGCCCCCGATCCTGCGCGGTGCAAGCGGTACGGGGGAAGCGGGCCAGCTTGAGCCCGGCCACCCGGTAATATTCCCACGCAGGCTGTTCGCCAAACTCACGACGCTGGATCAGGACGCAGGCGCGGCAGCAATCATCCGCGCCGAGCCACGCCCCCCTGTTCTGGTGCCCCTGCCGGGCCGCCACGCCTTGGTCGATCTGGACACGCCCGAGGAATGGGCCCAGTGGCGAGCCAATCAGCGAGACGATGAAACCGGGAAAGGTTGAGGGCGATAGCCGGAAGGCCCTTAATCAGCGCCAGCCGGCAGCACCTCGAACCCCGCCAACGCCAGAACCTGCTCGGACGCGGACGCTGTCTGCGCCCCGGCTCCGCCAGCGGGAAGCGTGACCGACTGCTGGCCGACCTTCAGGTGATCGACCGACACGCCGTCCGGCGCATAGCCCGTGCCCGCCGCCTGTGCCGTGATCCGTGCCGCCGCGTGGACCCCGGCTCCGTCACCAGCGATCCGCACGATCTGATCGGCCCGCACCATCAGCCGCAGCGCCGCGCCGACCGGATGATCGGGCAAGTCCCGCGCCAGCCAGCCGATGTCCAGCCGGGTGCCTTGGGCGCCGGTTTCCAGAACCCGCGCGTCCAGCAGGATCGCGCCCTTGGGCAACAACAGCTCGGCCCCGCCCCGGTGGGTGATGCGGCCATCGCTCATGCACAGCACCCGGTCGGCCATCTGGCGCAATTCGCTGCGCGAGTGCGACACATGGATCGCCGGCACCTGCGCCAAGGCAAGGCTGCGTTGAAGATAGGGGATCAATTCCGACCGGCGGGCCTGATCGACCGCGCTCAGCGGCTCGTCCAGCAGGATCAGACGGGGGGCCGACATCAGGCACCGCCCCAACGCCACGCGCTGACGCTCGCCGCCCGAAAGCCCGCCGGGCATGCGGTCCAGCAGGGCGGCCAGCTTCAGCGTCTCGATGATGGCGTCGCGGGGGTCGCCATCAGGGGTTTGCCCCATTGAGGGGCCGCGACGCCGCCGGGCGCGTCCATACTCCAGATTTTGCAGCACGCTCAGATGCGGGAACAGGGCGGCGTCCTGAAAGACGAAACCCACGCCCCGGCGCCACGGGGCAAGGCTGCGCCCGCCCGGCGCCTGCCAGGTTTCGCCAAAGGCGCGGACGGTGCCATCGACCCCCGGCTCCAGCCCCGCGATGATGCGCAGCAGGCTGGTCTTGCCGCTGCCGCTGGCACCCGAGATGGCGGTGACGCCGCGCAGGGGGATCACCTCGTCAAGGTTCAGGGCAAAGCCGGGGCGGCGCAGCGCGGCCGCGATCACCAGTTCAGAACACATCCCGCCGCCCCCGCCGGTTCAGCACGTAGACCGCGCTTAGCACCAGAAAGCTGAACACCAGCAGCCCGAACGACAGCACATGGGCGCGGTCGTAATCCAGCGTCTCGACGGCGGAATAGACCTCGATCGAGATCACGCGGGTCTGGCCGGGAATATTGCCGCCCACCATCAGCACGACGCCGAACTCTCCGACCGTATGGGCAAAGCTCAGCACCAGCGCGGTCAGCAGCCCGCGTCGGGACTGCGGCAGCACGATGGTGCGGAACCTGTCGATAGGGCCTGCGCCCAGCGTCGCGGCAGCCTCCAGCGGGGCGCGCGGCACGGCCTCGAACGCGGTCTGCAGGGGCTGGACGGCGAAGGGCAGCGAATAGATCATCGAGGCCACCACCAGCCCGGTGAACGAGAACGTCAGCGTGTCGCCGGTCAGCCGCACCCAAGCGCCGCCAAGGGCGCTGTCGGGGCTAAACAGGATCAGCAGGTAGAACCCCAGAACCGTCGGCGGCAGCACCAGTGGCAGGGCGGTGATCGCCTCGACCACGGGACGCAGACGGGCGCGGGTTGTGGCCAGCCACCATGCCAGAGGCACCGCGATCACCAACAGCAGAACCGCCGTCAGGGCCGACAGTCTGAGGGTCAGCCAGATCGGCGCCCACTCAATCACCGAGGGCCTCGGGGGTGGTGTCCTTGGGGGGGGAGTCCTTGGGGGTGTCTTCGGTGGCTTTCGGGTCGGTGTCGGTCAGATAGCCAAACTCTTTCAGAACCGCCTGCCCCGGCTCGCCGAACAGATAGTCGCGAAAGGCCCGGGCCGCCGGGTTGTCGCCCGCGCCCCGCAGCAAAACCGCATCCTGCCGGATCGGCGCATGCAGCGAGGCGGGCACCTCCCACCATGTCGCCATCAGGCCCAGCCGGGGGCTGAGCAGTTGCGACAGGGCGACCAGCCCCAGATCGGCGTTGCCGGTGGACACAAAGGCAAAGGTCTGGCCGATGTTTTCCCCCAGTACCAGACGGTTACCGGCCTGATCGCCAAGCTCCAGCGCCGTCAGAACCTGTTGCGCGGCCAGACCATAAGGCGCCAGCGCCGGGTCGGCGATGGCAAGGCGGCGGAACTTGCCCGCCATCAGACGCGCCCGCAGCCCGGCCCCCTGATCGCCGTCCGGGTTGTCCGAATGGCTGCGGGCCGAAGCGGCGGCGGACCAAAGTGCCAGCCGGCCAGAGGCATAGGTTTCAGCGCCGCCCTCGGTCAGCCCCTCTTGCACCAGCAGCGCCGGGCGTTCCTGATCGGCGGCAAGGAACAGATCGAACGGAGCGCCCCGGCGGATCTGGGCGTAAAGCTTGCCGGTCGATCCGTTGATGATCCGGACCTCGTGGCCCGTGGCGTCGGTGAATTGCGCCGCCATCACTTCCAAAGGTTCCACCACGTTCGAGGCGGCGGCGACCGTCACCTGCCCGGCAAACGCAGGCGCGCCCGACGCGAACGCCGCCGCAAGGCCCGACAGCACAAGGGAAAGCACGAACGAAAAGGCGCGCATCGGAACTCCGGGGTTCGGGCGAGACATCGGCGCAGGCTACCGTCCCGGCGGGCCGGGTGCAATCGCGGGCCAAAGGCCGGAATGCCGCAGGAGAAGGCCGGGGTGAATTAAGGATGAGTTACGAGCCTCACGCGGCTGCGTGGTACCCGAGGTCGGACTCGAACCGACAAGGTGTTTCCACCGGGGGATTTTGAATTGTCCCGACACCGGGCGATTTCAACGCCCTAGCCTATCCCGGATCACAGGGACATAGCAGAAACGTAGGGGGAAACTGTGACACGGGCGCTATCGGGATGAATGACGGCGCTGCTCATCGAGCGCGGCTATGATCCTGTCATATGGTTCGCCCCAACGTGTCAGACGTGCAGCAGCCCGGAGAAACTGCACCGCTAGCCAGTCACGCATCGCCTCTCTCCTTTCTAGGATCTCTTCGCGCGCGACTTGCGCACATTGGCTGCGTTTTGCTCTGCCGCCACCATTTCCAGCAGATCGGTAATGTCGTCGCCCTCGGCATAGAGCGCAGATCCATTGCCGCGCACCGTGTGGACGTAGACAAGCATACCGCAGGACCACAGCCGCTCTATGGTTTGGCGGGCGTGGGCAGGCGAGAACCCGACACATAGGGGCGTGGCAAAAAACACTTGATCGCCAACAGGGTGGATCGCGCCCATCACGTCGAGGAAGCCCGCGCGCTCTTTCAGCACTCCCGGCCAGTTCGTGGTCCGCTTGCCGGTCACGTCGTCAATCACCAGAGCGGAAATATCTCTCGACCCAAGCATTGATTCCGTCACGCCCCACGAGCGGGCGCGGGCGATCTGTTCACCCCTCGACGGCAGGCGCTCGTTTACCGTGATGACGCCCCACTTCCCATTGAAGCGTTCCGCTTCCTTACCGAATTTCATGCCGCCCGCTTTCTGTCTGCTTTCTGTATTTGATAAGCAAAGGGCTTGCGCGGGTCAACCTTCATCGCTTATTGTATTTGATATGAAAGGTCCGCTTGCGCGGTCCAACCACCCCCGGAGGCACCATGCCAAATCACATCGTGAACGAAATTCGCCTGCATGGCGTCGATGAGGCGACCGTCCGCGCGGTTGCATCCAGCCGCGAGCGCGTGATCGACTTTGAGAAGCTGCTGCCGCTTCCTTTGAACTTCTGGCCAGGCAGCGTGTCGATGTCGCACGAGCAGGCGTTCCCCGGAACCCACCTCAAGGCAGCGAGCGAAACTTGGGGAACGAAATGGAATGCCTATGCCTTGAGCAACGAAAGCCTGCGGCATGACGGTGCAGATACGATCCTGACCTTCGAAACCGCGTGGGCACCGCCGCGTGGCTGGGTTGTGGCCGTTTTCAGCACGCTGAAATGCGACATCACCCACCACTGGCAGGACGAAGGTAGCGATGACGTGCATCGCGAACGCTACACGTTCACCGGGGACAACAGCATGCTTTTTCCAAAGTGGGAGGCCGAGGTGGTCGGCCAAGGAAGCGACGATCACCGCCGCCTCTATAAACTGCAATGGGGTGTCGAAACCCCCGCCGAACTCGCAGAGTCCTAAAACCCCCCGGAGACCTATAACATGAGCGAACAAGAGAACTGGAAATGGTGGGTCGGCCACGACGATGAACGCTATCACACCGAATGCGACACCCGCGAGGAAGCGGTTTACATCGCATCTGAAGAACAGGACGGCGGGCACATTGTTGAGGCGCTGAAGCCCGCCAACATCAAGATCAGCCGATACTTTGACGGCCACATGTTCGCAGAAGAAGCGGAAGAGCGGGCCTACGAGGACCACGGTGATCCCGAGGGAGACGTCGAAATCTTTCCGATCAAACCGGAACTCCGCGCCGACCTTGAAAAGATGGTGCGCGAGACAATGGACGCGTGGCAGGACAAGCATGGCCTGACCTTCACCGGGTTCCAATTCAAGGCCAGCCGGAACCAAGAATACATCCCGCCGAAACCCGAATCCAACTAACCCCGGAGGCCGCTTCGATGCCAAGACACTGCCCTGACTGTGAAGCCGAAATGGAAGGTGACGGGATCAACTGCTGGTGCGTTCAGGCCGATTGCAGCTTTAGCGGATACGTTGACCTGCGGACGGGCAGGATCGACCGCGACCAAGGCGACAAGCGCCGGATGCCTGACGAAATTGTCGCGTGGCCTGCCGATGTGACCCCGCCGGGCGAAACCGCACTCACAGGCACTTGGAGCGCCCGCCGCCACTACACCGATGAAGCGGTCACATACGTCCGCAAAGCAAAATCCAACTAACCCGGAGTACGATATGGCATACAAAACCACATACCGTGCAGGGGAAATATTCCCCGAGGACGTGCTCCACTTCATCGACCAGCACGGGGTGAGGTGGCCCGTCAAAGTGCGCTCAGACCTCGACGCGCATGTGGATGGCGACACGCTGTTTCTAACCATCCGTCCCGGCGCAACCGACGGCGCTATCGAAGTCGATACCGGACCCGCGGAGGGGCTTCACCTCAAGCCCGCGCCCGTGGAGAAACTGCACATCACGGCGCCAAGCATCAACGCGCCGAGCACACGTACTCTCGGGACCAAGCCGCTTTCCAAAGTCGGCCAGCGTATGGCCGAAATTGAAGGCCGGTTAGAACGTCTTGAATTTCCCGACAACGACTGAATCCAACCAACTCGGAATCCCCGTGACCCCGGCCCCCTCTGAGGGCTACGCCAGAGCCATAACCTAGGCTGGCTCACCTTCCGGCAGCGGGTCGAACAGGGCGTACCCTGAGCCGACAGCCACCACACATGTCTCTCCTCTCGGGCTTGTCCGCGTGATGGTCCAGCCGCCGGTGTCGTCGTTGCCCCAGAACTCGATGATGAGTCGCCTGTCGGTGGTCAGTCCTGCCACTCGGCGCTGCTCAGCATACCGCTCGGTCAGCGCCCCCACCATGCTTTCGCGGGGGCCGCAGGGCGGGCCGGGTTCCGCCTTCACCGGCATGGGCCAGAGGGTCGCCGCAGCCAGCGCACCGGCAACCAGCAACACGATAACGAGGGTCAGGTCGAAGTATTTCCGCATTGGTCTTACTCCTTCATTTGCGCAATGCGCGGACCACCCCAATCGCGGCTGCCCCGCCGAAATAGAGCGTTGCGATACGCTCTTGCAGGGACAGTAATTCCGGGCTGAGGGGGTCGGTGATGCCGAGGCCCAGAACCTTGTCCCAGACGACCAGCTTGATCGTGTAGATGATGAACGGCGCGGCCCATGCCATTTGCACCAGCGCCGTGATGCGGCCGCCGAGGGCGCGGTTGGCCTGCCGTTCTTCGAGGCGGGCGATCTCGACATTCGCCGCAATCCGCTCGCTCTCGTTCTTGGCGTTGTGCCGGGCTGCGTAGGCGTCCGCGAGGCGGTCAACCACGCCCCCGCTGAGCCACTTGAGGACGAGGGCGATCATCGGTTCGCCCGATCCCTGACGAAATAGCCCACGACCAGCGCAGCCAGCCCCCCAGCCAGAAGGCTCGCGCTTTCACCTGCCAGCGGCGGATAGAGATCGGCCATCGCCGCGCCCCAGATTTCTGTGACGGCGGGACCGACCATCGCCGCGACGGCCAGCTTGCGCGTGGGCACGGCGGACGGCTGCTTTACAAGCGGTGCCTTCATTTGAACCTCCCGAGAATGCTGAGAATGAATGAGACGATGGCGGGCAGCGCCACACTGGCGGGTTGCGCCGGTGGCTTGGCGTCACGTCCAGCTTCGAGCGCGGCCCATGTGCGGGCGCCGACGACGCCATCGACCTTGAGCCCGCGTGACCCTTGGAACAGCCGCACGGCGGCGTCTGTCTTGCGACCGAATGCCCCGTCATCCTCGATGCCGAGGGCGGCCTGTAGACGACGCACGGCGGCACCCCGATCACCGAGTCGCAGGACCACGGGCGATTTCTTCCCGCTGTGCTTGCGATAGGCCTTTTCGATGCGGCGCCCGTAGATCGCGGGCTGCCCGGAGCCGTTGTAGCGCCGCGCAAAACCCACCCAGTCGTGCGATCGGAGCCGCGTTGCCAGCCCCCAGGACTCGACCAGCGACACGAACGCCCGAAGCTGCGCTTCCTCGCTGTCGGCAAACGCCCGAACCATCGCGATGGCCGACGAGTAGCCCGCGTCCAGATGATTTAACCCCATTGCCTGGAGAGCACCCCATGACGACGCCTGACAGGCGGCTTCGGGGTTGCGGGCATAGGCCTGCTGGAACATCGCCTCCCGGCGCTTGGGGCCGATCTTGAGGCTGTCGCGCCATGTCGTGTCCGATCCCGGCATCTTGTGCGGCTCGAACCGCCGAATGACAGTCCCGTCCTTGAGGTAGAAGCGCCCTGCGGCCTCGACATCCCAGACAGCCCGAAGCGCGGCGACCTCGCACCCGATCTGGGCAGCGGCGCGGGAAAAGGCATGAGGTGGTAGTGGGCGGGCTGCGCCCTTCCAAATGGTCATGGGCGGTCTCCTGTATCCGCGAGGATGGTTTTGACGGTGGTTGGTCGCAGTGGGATCAGCCCGAGCAGGTAGACCTGATACGAAGCCCGCAACGTGACCGGGTGCCGATCCCGGCACGGCTTGATCCACGGGGCGGCGAAGCGCGCGGTTTCCGAGTCCAGAACCTCGAACGGGACGCGGATATTGCGCGGGCAGGTCTGGCCGTCCGTGTCGACCACCTCCATGCTGACACTCACGTCGATCTCGAACGGCACCGACCGCACCAGCACAATCTGTTCGGTCTGATAGTCGTAGTAGATCTCATGGACGGTCAGGAGCAGCGACGAGGATAGCCCCAGCCAGAGCGCGGCGAGACCGACGATCAGCAGCGAGGCGCGGTCCAACATCCGTTTCATGACCCGCTCCAGAACATTTTGAAGGCGGCACCGACAGAGAGGCCCGCTCCGACAAGCCACAGGATCGCGCGCACCGAAAACTTGCCGGCGCGAACGCCAGCGAGGATCTGGTCGATCTCCTGCGCTCTGGACGGGCGGCCCGGTCCCTGCGGCGCCATCCAGAAGCGGTGCAGATCATCAATTTTTTGCTGATCGGTCATTTGCTCCTCATCGGCCGGTAGCGCAACGGATTGGGCCTTTAGGGAACAATTGCAGCCGCCGCGCGCCCTGTGCGGCGGAACTGCGTTACGGCTGATCCGCCCAGGTGCCTTGGCGAAGGAAGAACCATTCGCCGACAGCGTGGCAGCGCACCGTCACGCTGGAGCCCACCGTCGAGCTCTCCATGTATTTGTTCACAGCCTTGCCGATGAAATTCTCGCCTGCAGCCGGCAAGAGCCGGAGCGCCTGGGCCGCGGTCACGTCGAAGGTGAAGGAGGCGCCCACCGTCGCGGCCGGCAAGGTCAGGGTGCGCGTGGCGGTGAAGGCGGCTCTGTGGTGCGTCTCGTTGTCTGAGGCAATGGTCGCGTCGGCATCCGCGAGAGCGGCGGTGCGGATGAGGTTGGTGTAGGCCTCCAGAGACTGTCCGTTGCCAAGCGTCACCTCCGAGGCTTCGGTCCGGATCGCGGTGACGCTCTGAGCGACAACAACCTGCACGTTGTCGCTGCCCGAAGGGGGTGCCTCGGAGAAGACGAGGGACGTGCCGGATAGGGAATAGGTGTCAGGGCGCTGATAGATCCCATCCACGAAGATGAAAACCGCATCATCATCGAGTGTCGCATTGGTCAGAATGAACGCCTTGGTGACGCCATCGCCGCTGAAATTCTCGACAGAAACGGAAGCTGGGGTAGTGCCCGTGTCAGGCAGGTAGGTGTCAATGCGATCATCTAGGTAATCGAACATTACCTGCATGCCATTGGCGAGATCGTCGAAGGCCACGTCGAAGTCAGCCCGGTCAGCATCTTCGCCAGCCACGAACTGGTCCACGAACTGCCAGGTGCGGGTGAAGGTCTTGAGGTCACTGCTAAAGGGCATGGTCTAAATCCTCGCTGCCGTTATGCCGGTGTCACCGTCACGGAGCCGTCCACGACATACCAAGCATGGCCGGCCGTATCGCCAGCCGCCATCATCAGCCGCTGGTTCGTGGTGTCCCGAACGATTTTGCCCGCATATTTGTTCGTCGTGTTGACGTAACTGGTGATGTCCGCGATCTGCGCGGCGGTTACGCCGGGGTAGGCCCCCGGGCCCACATCGAAGGGATCGACCGGAATAGAGCCCTGAATGTTGAGCCCATAGGCAACCGAGGACGTGAAGTTGAAGAGCACGCTCGACACCGTGCCGAGATCCGTGCCGTGGATTTTCGCATTCGTGGGCGAGCCGGTGAAGCCGGTATGCACCGCCTTCGTCTCCGTCGCCGTGCCAAACACCGTTCCCTCGAACTCGTAGCGCCGGTCATTGGTGTCGAGGAAGACCCCGCGGGGCGTGGTGCCCGCCGGGTCGTGGAACAGCGCCTTCTCCATCCGCGTGGGAAGCGAGAGCGTGGCCGCATAGGTGCTGGTCCCGGTCCATGCGGTGAACTCGGGCATGATGACCGTCGTCTGGCCCAGATCGAACGTGCCAGTCAGTGCCGTGTCGATCGTGAGCAGCTGCGACACGCCACCGATGAATTTCGGGTGGTTCATCGTCACTCGGCATCCGGTTTCGATGCGAGCGCAATTGGAAGCCTGATCCGTCTCGAACTCGCAGTGGTTGAACTCCGCGTCGAAGGTCTGTTGTTTTTGGTAAGTGTTCACCGTGCTGGCGTTGGCCGCAATAGAGTGCAGCAGCGCCAGTGGCACTGCCCCCGTCTCCTGAGAGAACTTGACGCCGGTTGCCGTAAAGCGGAGCGGGGCGAGCGCATCGCCAACGTAGACCGTCAAGCAATTCTTCAGGTAGCCGAGATAGGATCCGCCGCGCACCTCGGCGTCGCCGCCCGCGACATAGAGGCCGAAATTGCCCTCCGCTGTGCAGTTGTCGTAGACGATGCGCTGGGGGCCGACATTGGTCAGAACGGAGGCGGCCTTCGTGCTTTGCACCTCCTGCGTGAAGCAGACGCCGCAGTCGGTCGCCCGGCAGCGGGTAAAGGTGATGTCGGTCGGCTCGCTGGTGCTGTCGCCGCCGCCATAAGCCATGAAGCCGTTGGAGTTGACGCCGCTGGCAACGCAGTCCACAAAATGCACGCGCTGCGCGCCGTTGTAGGCCATGAATCCGCCGGCGACAGCAGCGATACTGCCACCGTCGAACAAGCCGCCGAAGGCGGCGCTGTTGCCGTCGATTGTTACGCCCTGAAGAACGATGTCGTTCGTTCCGTCGGCAACCACGGATTGCGTAGCGTAGGCAGAAGTGAAGGAGGCGAGGAGGAATAGCGTCAGGCCGGGGATGCTGAGCCGACTGCCGCTTTTAAGCAGGAGGGCAGAGGATATACCGACCTTTGCGGTTCCCCGCACCTGAGCCTCTTTTCCTTCGAGGAAGTCGAGCATGGCTTGAACCTTGCTCGTCTGGTCAGTGCTGGGCGACGCCTCGTGGTCGATGTCGAAATAATCTAGCGTATAGGCGCCGATGTCTAGCCACTTCAGATCGACCGGCCAGCCGTCCGAGGTTGCCAGATCGGCATCGGCGGCACCTTCCGTTGCGACCACCCATGCGACCATGGATTTTTCGTCAAGGATGATGTCGCCGGAAGATACCGTGCGCTTGCTCGATCCGGAATACCCGAGATTGAGGGCCTTGAGCTCCGTCGAGCTGCGAACCTTCACGGGGCCGGTCATTTTGTAAGATGGTCTGATGAGCGACATGGAAAGCGCCTTTCGCAGATGGTCTTCCTGCAGCATCATGGCGAGGCCGAAGGGGTCTGTGCGGCGAAAGAAAAGGGGCGCGACCCGTTAGGATCGCGCCCCCTTCATTGGCCGTCCGGCAGGCTTGGCCTTAGCCGGTATATTGTGCGGCACCCTTGTAGCCGACGGCGCGCACTGCCGCGGTCAGCTCGAACACCTTGGACCCATCGGGATTGCTGTTTGGACGATAGGTGCCGCGCACATCGCCGGTGGTGGCGGCGGGAGTAGTGATGTCGGCTGCGACAATCGTGCCGGCGGTAGCGGTGGCGCCGTCCTCGATCTCTGCCAGGACATCCGGCGCGTCGGCCACAAAGATCGGCAGGCCCAGCGTTTTCGACGTGCCGGCGCTGATATTGCCGGCGCAGGCCGCCGACACGGCGATCTGCGTCACCGTCTTGAACGCCTTCTTGCCCTGAACGCTGGTGGTGCCGTTCAGCGAGATCTGCTCCACGACCGTCTCGCCGAAGTTGTCGGTGCCGGTCACGGTCAGCGTCTGGGTGGTATCGCCCGCCCCCGTGGAGACCGCGATGACATTGCGAGGCACGTCGAAGGTTGCGACGCCGCCGCTTGCAAGAGCGCCGTTCAGCGTCATGTTGCCTGCGCTGGCCACAGCCTGGGCGACCGCTGCCCCGTCGCCGTCCGAAGCATCCGGAGCGCCGAGATTGATCTTCACCAGATCCATCACGGACATATTGTCCGGATCGGCAACCGTGTCGAACGCGGTGGGCTCGGAACGGTCGAGGTGCAGATAAACGACCGTGCCGTTGGCCAGCGAGAGGTTCTTGTTGATCGTCACCGTCATCTGCGAGTCGCCGAAGGCGATCGAGAACTCACCGCGCGCCGCAAAGACGGGCATGTAGGTGTTGGTGATGATCTGGTGATCGGTGCCGCCCGAGAAATCCTCGGGCGTGCGGCCCTCGGGATAGGCGACCGTGAAGCTGCCGCCCGAAGCCACGGCGGCGGAAAGCGTCTTGGTGACGACTTCGTGTTTGGTACGGGTCATGGTGGTTGTCCCTTGCAAGTGAGCGTCGAGCAAACGGCAAAGGACCGTCTGCAGTGTGGCTCAACTATGCCGGGCCGATCAGTCCCGTTGCGGCAGAAATGCGTCCCGCTCTTCCGCCTCAAGGGCCCATTCGTCTCGAATCTCCTCGCCGATGATCCGGAACACGCGCTCGCAGGCCAAGGAGCGGGCATCTCCGGGCGCCGTTATCTGTTGCCAAGCGGCCTCGTCAGCATCCCGCTCCGATGCGCGTTGCGCCGCGTATTCCGGCGCGGAGCGCAGCCCGCTTGTGAATCCGACGGCATGGATCATCCAACCAGCGACCACCAAGCCAGCGGCGGCGGCGATGGCTTTCCAGCTATTCACCCTGCCGCCCCATCACTTGGATATACCGCCTGTTGAACATCAGTTGAACCTTGTGCTGCGCCTTCCGGATCCGCTCTCGGCGCTCCGACTTCTTATCAGAGGCGAGGTTTTCGGCATCGTCAAGGGCTCGGAGGGCCTTGCGCTGCGCCCGAAGGATCTTCTCGGCCTCCTTCAGCGCCGGCTCGAGGCGTGTCGCGCGCCGGATATGATCTGGCACCTTGCGTCCTGCCTCCCGGTAGAGATCCGCACTCTCGAGATCCTCGCGCAATTCCTCGCGGAAGGTGTAGTAGCGGTTGCGATCGAGCCAGTCGCCGGTGTCAGTCTGCAGTGAGCGGTAGAAGGGAATGTTGCGCGGCTCCACTTGGTCGGCCTCGCCCCCCACCAGCTTGCCCATCGTGTCGATGGTGCGCCCGGTAAACCGCCCTGCCCCGCCGGTCACGAACCCGAAAAAGTGGTCGATATATTCCGGACTCACGTCGATGGCTCCAGCCTCGGCCGTGTTCCCGCCGGTGGCGCGGTTCAGCACGTCGGCCGTCTTGCGCGAAGCGGTGGTTGCGCTCCGGTAATACTTGTAGGCGTCGGGCCCGTAATCGTCATAGGGCCTCTCGGGCCGGATCGGGCGACCCAGCCAGTCCTGATTCATCGCCATTTCATTGATCGGGTCAAGCATCGTCGGCGTCAGCGTGCTTTGCAGATCGCGCCCGCCCATGGGGGAAAACGCGCCAAAGGCTGCGGCGGCAAAGTCCGCCATGGCGTCGCCCGGGTCCTTCACGCCGCGAAGTATCTTCGAGGCCTGCTGCCCCATGTAGGGGAAGAGCGAATAGCCGTAGGGCAGCCAGACCGTCGCCGCGTTGCCGCTCTCGGGTCCGAGCATCACCACGAGGTTCATGCTGTTCTTCCAGTCGGGGATCTTGTCATAGGCCAGCTCGCCGTCCTCGTCTTCCTCCGACAGATGCGCGTTCACCTGATCGAGCAGGACGCCAAGCGCGACCATGCCGATCGCATATTTGGCCATCCGCTTGGACGACATCGCGCGGAATAGGATCTGGGTGCCCTGAATCGAGGCGTTGGCAAAGGGATAGAGCGCGTTGATTGTGGCCCCCCATTCGCCGCGGCGGTTGAAGTTGACCGTCAGATTCTTCGACAGGTTCGCGGCGTCCTGCTTGCTCCAGCCCTTTTTGCGCGCCTCGGCATAGGCCGCCAGGCGCACGGCGTTGTCGACGGCGAGGTTCAAGCGTTCGATGAAGCCGAGGATCGGGTTATCACGGGTCGAGATCCGCGCGAACCGGCTCGCCCGCTGCGCCAGGTTGCCGCTTGCGAGCTTGATCCGTTTTTCCATGTCAGATTTGCCCGCCTCCGGCTGCTCCAGGCGCCAGAACGACACCTTTCCGCCGGCCTGCTCGAACTCGGTCCACCAGCGATCCCACTCGGAATTGACGCCGGTGCCCTTCTGCCCCCGCATTGCCGCGGCCCATGCCTTGGGCCAGCTCCGGACCATCGCCTTGGCCAGCGCGTTGCGCTCGTCGCCGCCGAAGTTGCGGATATTGATCTGAGCAGCGGTCATGTCGCGGACAGCGTTGCGGATGACGAACTCGGGATCGAGCATCGTGTTCACGGCAGAGAACCAGCGCGACGCCTTCGACATCAGGGAAATGAACCAGCCCATCTGGTCCGCCCCGACCGAACCCGCCGCACGCGCCAGGCGCTCGTCGTGGAACTTGATACGGTGCTCCACGCCCGCGATCTTCACCGCCATTTCATCGGGGTCCATAAAGAGCGAACGCGGGTCTTCTGCGCGCGTCTCGACCATGCCCGTCGTGCGGTTGAAGTAGCGCACCTGTTTCGGCTTCTTCACCGTCCAGAGCGCCTTGCTCGGGTGATCCTTGGCCAGCCGGTAGAGCGCCTGCCCCACGCGGTTCTTTTCGGCCCGGATCGCCACCTCCTGCGCCTGTGTGATCGCGGCTTGCAGCGGGTTGAAGGCCTCGCTGTCGCGCCCCAGGGCCCGTCGGCTCTCCTGACCGCGCGTGTTGAAGCGGCGCCCGATCCCGGTCACGTCGAGCATGGCCTCACTGTGGTCGGTGTCTGCAAAGCCTTTGAGCGGAACGTAAGCACGATACTGGTTGCGCCAGAGCGTCGCCTCCTCGGGCGTGATGAGGCCCGCATCCTCGCGCAAGGCAAGGGTGCGCTCCCGCAGGGCGTCGACCAGCCCGCCGATGCGCTGCAGCCGCGCCCAATACGGCCCCGCCCGGAACTGCGCCATGATCGCGTCGGCCTCGGCATCGGTCATCCCCGATCCGCCGTCGGGCATGTTCGGGTTGATCGAGGCGATACGCGCGTTGCGCTCTTTGGCGTGGCGGGCATAGAGGAACGTGCCCACCTCGTCCACGTCGAGAGTGCCCTTGGTCTCGGCGATCAGCTCGATGATCGGCTTGGTGTAATCCTCGTCGATCTCGAAGAGGTGACGGCCGACCTTGCCGGAGAACGTGGTCTCCTTGGCGTAGGCGTCGTGATCTTCGGATAGCGGCACGCCGGTGGCGCGCATGACCGCCTGTTGCGCACGCAGAACCGGCAGGAAGCGGTCCTGCACGCGGATACGCGCCTTGTCGATCTGGTCGTAGGCCGCGGCGCCGCTACCGCGCAGGCGGTCCCACATGCCGCGATTGGATCGGGTCAGCTCATCCCAGACGCGCCGATCGGGGATGTGCGCGGGCAGCGGCCCCATGGCGGTGCGGGCGTGAGCGCGGGCTTGGGGGCCCTGCCGCGGGGCAAGCGCCATGTCCTTCTCCACCGCTTCGCGCAGCCCCGTATTCCCGGCGTCGCGCGCCCCGATCTGGCCTGCCAGAACATCGCCGAAAACGGACTCGGGCGTGGGATAGCCTCGCCCCGTGACGGCCTGACGGATGGCCTTCAGCACGCGGACGATCTTGTTGAAGGCCTGCACCAGAAGCGGCCCCTTGGGCGCCTTTCGCTCGGCGGCACGCTCGGCGAACTCCTCGGCAATCGCCTCCTCGATCTGTTCGGACGGCATCAGGTTCGGGTAGCGCGCCGAAACGCCGTGCTTGGCCACCCACGCCTTCGCGGCCGCCGTTTCCAGCGCTTGCCACTCGGCCGCCGTGAACAGATCCATGTGCCGCAAAGCATGGATGACCTCGTGATGCAGCGTGCGCTCGGGGTCGAGCGCCGTGCTGATGAGAATGTCCATCTGCCCCATGCCGTCGGACAGGAAGGCGCCGGCGCGGGGCGCGCCCGACGGATCGAGGCCCAGACGCACCCGCTTCAGGTTCAGCCGGTCGAGCTCGGCCCGCAGGCGCGGCATCACCTGGCGGGCAATCACGGGATCCATGGCGGTCGCGCCGGGCTCGGCCGACACTCGGTCCTTGGCGACGAGCTGGAAGGACGGGTTGTCGATCAGGCGATGAACATAACTGCCGTGCTGCATGTCGCGCCGGTCTACCGCGCTCCGTCCTCCGCGCTTGGTCGCGGCATAGCCGACGATCCGCTTTTCCCACTTACTCCAGATCGCATAGGGCTTCTCCGCGTTGGTCTTCACGCCGGGATTGTCGGCGCGGAGACCCCTCGTTCGGGGCGGATTGACAATCTGGCCGTCGGGCTCTTCGAAGCTCACTGCCGGCTTAGACACGTCGTCAAGGAACGCCTGACGCGCCTCCTCGCTCTTGAACTGGAACCCGGGGATGGCGCCGTTGCGCTTGAACTTGGAGTAGTAGCCCCCGTGCGCCTTGGCCGCGGCGTTCACCGCCAGATAGGCCTCGCGGCTCATCTTGGCGTCGGCGGTGGCGACGAACACGTCATGGCCGTTCTTCGCATGCCAGGTCTTGGCAAGGGTGAAGGTGGGAATCCCTTCAATCTGGCGCGGCGCGGCCGGGTCGGCCTCGGTATCCGCCTCGGCTGGCGCTTCGATTACCGGACGATCCGGCACGCCGATCCCCTCCAGACGGTCGAAGAAGCTGTTGATACTGTCAGCGCCCGACAGGTTGATGTGCTTGGTCGGGCTCATCGCTTCGGGCTTTATCACCCGGTCGAAGATCATGACCCGCGCCGCGACGCTGGTTCCGGCCTTCTCGAAGGTCACGGCCGGAAGGGAAATGTCGGCGGTGAAATTCCACTCGGTCAGGTCGAGACCACCCTCATCGAGCATTTCCTCGAACCGCTTGTCCGCGGCCGGGCCCGTGGGAACCAGCGCCACCACGCGCCCGCCGGGGCGCACATGGCCGAACGCCTTCTGCAGATGCTCGTAGGCCATCTTTCCGCCCGAACCGAACGGCGGGTTCATCACCACCGTGTCGAACTTGTTGACGACGTGAAGATCCTCGAACGGCATGTTCTCGGCCCGGGCCCCGGCCATGCGCAGTCGCGCGTCCGTCAGCAGATCCATCGACGAGTCCACGATGGTCGCGTCCACGTTCTCGGGAAAGTAACGCCCGATCGCTCCGTCACCGACCGAAGGCTCGAGCGCCTTCTCGTTGGGCCGCATCTGCCCCCATTCTACCATCTTGTAGCCCAGCGGCTCCGGGGTGGCGTAGAAATCCAGCCCCTTGCGGCGGTCGCGCCTGCCGGTCGACTTCATGCGCCCGAAGTAATGCGTCTTGGCCTTCTCGTAGGGCGTGATCTTGTAGTCTACCCGGTCGCGCCCCATGCCGCCCTGCCCGTCGCTGTCGCTGGGCGGGTTGGCGTCGGCCTCGACATAGGCCTCGATGAAACTGTCTCGGATCGCCCGGGCCTGATTGCCGAGCGCCAGGTTCTCGACCGTGCCCGAACGCGACGCGATCTTGTCGGCAAAGGCCGCCCGCTCCCAGGTGGTGCCGATCGTGTAATAACGGAATGCCGCGTTGGTCTGCACCCCCACGCGCCGGATGCGCCCCTCCTCCTGTAGCGCCGTGGTGGGCTTCGGCGGCATGCCGAGGTTGATGAGCACCCGCTGGTGCTGTCCGGTGGTGTCGTGCAGCGAGATCCCCGCGCTGCCCGCGTCGGCCTGCACCACGATCAGGTCCACGCCGCCCTCATCGTCGTTGAACCTGGCGATCGCAGCCTTGCGGTCGGCCTTGGACTCGGTGCCGTTGTAGAACACGGCGCGATCCCCGAAGGCGCTGCGCATCGTCGTGATCGGCGAGCCGAACTTGTGGAAGTCGGTGCTGGCGAGGATCGGGTTGTCGGCCCGGAACTGGGCATAGGCCTCGCGCTCCTTGCCGTCGCTCAACAGGTGCCCGACGTTGAACGGGTTCTTGCCGCCGCCCTTGTTGAAGTCGTGGAAGACGACAACCTTGCGCCCCATGGCGAGGTGCTTGCGAATGTCGTCCGCCGCGGCATTGGCCTTGATCGCCTCCAGAAGCTGCATTCGGTCGTGATGCCTGAAGTTGCGGTTGATCGCCTTTTGCAGCCCGTCCCACGCATAACCGGCTGCCCGTGCAGCCGCCGTGTCACCCTTGGGTCGGTTCTTCCAGAGATATTCGAACGCCTTGTCGATGGCGTCGCCAATCTCGGAGCGGGTGGCCACGAACTTGCGATCATAATCGGTGGAAACGGTCAGGGACCGGCCGGCCAGCGCTCCGGTCTTTTTCAGCTGCTCGTGGAACTCGCGCTCGAACACGGCGCTGCCGACCGCGCCCTCGGGCTTGGTGAGCTTGTGGTAGCGGATACGATACCCGAAATTCTTCACATAGAAGAAAGCCCGCCCGTCTTGGCGACTGCCGCTGTCGGTGGTGCCGCCCTCGCCATAGTCGAAGAGATAGCCCTCTGCATAGTCGAGATTCTTGTCGTAGCTGAAGGGGGTGGCCGAGAGGAACAGCACCTTGGAGCGGGGCTGCTTCTCCCACTTCTTCACGCTGTCCTCGAGCGAGGCGCGCAGTTTTGCGCCGAGGGCCTTGCGCGCGTCGCCGTCGGGCATGTCACGCAGTCGGGCATATTCGTCCGCGTGCTGGATGTGATGTTTCCACCAAAGATCCTGCGGGCGGTGCGTGATGGCGCGCAGGGCCTTCAGGGCGTCGGTGGCGTCGCCGGCGGCGTTCTGGCTCAGTTTATGGGCCTCGTCCGTCACCACAAGATCCCAGTCGCGCGAGGCGATGGCGGTGTTCTGCCCGAGGTTCGCATAGGTGGTTACGACCACGCCCTGCCCGGCGTCGCGGGTGTCGCGCAGCTTGGTGATCGGCACGCCCAGGTCATCGCCCATGGCGATCCAGGCGTTCATGATCCCGTCGTCGGGCGTAGCGATGAGGATATTGTCCTTGCCCGACTGCACCATGCGCTTGATGACGCCGCCGCCGGAATAGGTCTTTCCGGTGCCGGTGCCATTGGTCAGAAGCATGCCGTGCCCATCGGGCTTGGCGAAGCGCCGTTCGATCACGAGCACGTCGTCGCGCTGCTCTGGAAGCAACAGCGGCAAGGTGTCCTCGATGTTCTTCTCGTCGGCGAAGCGCACCCGGCGGGTGTCGGCCTCGGCCTGCGCTGCGCGCCTGTCGCTTAGCTCGGCTCCGTCCGTAGCATGGCGTGCAGTTTCTCGATCTGGCGCTCGGTCATCGGGTAATCCAGACTCGCGATCTGCGCGCCCTCCTGCGCCGTCTCGATCATCGGCAGCGCCGGGTTGGGCCCGGTTTCGTCCTGATACGCCCGTATCGCCGGGGCCTCCCAGATCAGCGGCATCACGCGAAGATACGCGGCCGCCACCAGCGGATCGGCCGCTTCCTCGGCCAGCCGTTCCTGCTCCTTGGCGAGCGCCGCTTCCATCTGATCCTCGGGCAGCGGGAACATCTGCTCCGCCCACGCCGTCCGCAGATTCTGCGTCTCCGCGATCTCGTTCCAGATCCGTGTCGGTGCCTGGTGCATCCTTGCCTCCATCGAGGGCCAACGCCCCATTCTCCACCTCCTCGAGGAATTTGTCAAAATACGGTTTCATCTTGACCAGTGCCGCCCGGTCGAGCCCGGCCTCGACCAAGGGCCGCGCCATGGCAGTGAAGACCTCGCGGCGCGACATCGCGTCCATGTCGACATCGGCCAGCGCCTCGCGGAAGAGGGGAACGGCCTTGGCATACCTCTCTTGGCTCAGGGCGCCGTCGGCATCCTCCTCGCGGAACATGTTCGCGTCGTCGGGGTCGAAGGTGCCGCGGTTGTTGACGGACTTGACCTGCTCCGGGGAAAACACCGCAATGGAATGGCGCGGCGGGCCGCCCGGATCAGAAGGCGATGCGTCGTTCTCAAAAACAATCCCGTCAAACCCTTTCGACCGAAGCGCCGCAACGACATTCTCGTCAAGAGCCTCGAAGGCAAACGACGTGCCGTCGTCAGGCACGCCTGCCAAACGGAACACGTCTGCTTCGCCTGCCGGATTTTCCACGCGAAGATACGCCTCGATCACGCTCGGATCGCCATCGGAGAACGCCTCAACAGCATAATCATCCGCGGTCTCTCGGTCGAACGCGAAAAAGGTCACGCCATCGGAAAACGCTTCAAAATCGGCGCGTGTCCCATGATACACCACCAGCGGCGCGCCGTTTTCATCCACCACCTTGCTGTCGCCGAACCACTCGCGGAAGGCGTCGGTGTCGGTGCGTGTGATCGTGGCGCCTTGGCCCTCGCTGAAGAGGTCTCCCAGATCCTTCGCAATGGCGGCCTTGGAGCGGGCCGCGCCGGCCTTTTCGCGAGACGCCTTACGCTCGGCCTTGTCCAGCACCTCCTTCGCGGCCTCGACCTTCTCCATGGCCGCGTCGAATCGCTCTTTCGAGGCGAAGAATTCCTCGTCACCAACATCCGGCTTCTGCGCGTGGTAATCGTCGCTGACCTGCTGGTGACGCTCAAACTCTGCCTTATAGGCGGCGTCCGCTGCCTCGTGGTCCTTGCGGGCCTCATCGAGGGAGGGCGTGCCTGCCTTCTTCGCCTTGCGCGGCTTCGGTGCTGCCGCTTCCGGGCGCCCCGCGTCGATCCAGTCGGACACGGCAGCATCGCGCTCCCGCGCTGGCGGCATGTCGTTCTCGATCGCGGAGCGCGGCTCGGCACCCGTCTTCACGCGCACGCCCAAAGCCTTCGCCAGACCGCGCGCCTGACCGTCCGTCAGCGCCTTCATGAAGTCGATCGGGTCTTTGCGCCAGCCCTGCATGTCCAGCCGCGCCGGCGGCGGGCGCACGTCGAGCCGCCCGGCATCTGGTCCAGCCTCGTTTTTGCCAAAGATGTCGTCGAGAGCCGCGTCGAAGTCGGCATCCCCCGTTACTTGGGTATCCGCTTCAGCCCGCCCTCGGGTGTCGCGATCTTGCGCGCCTTTCGGAGATACTCGAGTTCCTCCTTGATCTCCGGCGTCTCCGGCTCGGCGACCAGATCCCGGATCCTCGCCTCGATCTCGCTGCGCGGAGACATCGAATCCGGCCCGTCCAAGAGGACGGGCGGCACCTTTTTCAAGCGCTTGGTAGAAGTCATCCAGACTCACTCCTGCTGCGTCGAGGTCGCGCTGCGCGTCCCCATTGTAAACGATCAGCCCCATCCGGTCCAACGCCAGCGTGACAATGCTATGGAAGGTTTGGTTGAAGGCGTGGAACGTGTCGTCGCTCGGATCGGCGCGCTTCTCGTAGGCCTTCTGAACCAGAGGCTTCAGGCGACGCTCCACCGCCGCGTAGACCTCGCGCATCACCTGATGATCCACGACGCCGCGGGCGGCCTCCGTCATTCGGGCCTCATGGCGGTGGCCATTATGCCCCATGGCCACAATCGGGTCGTAACCCATGCTCAGCATGCGGAAGTCGCTGACCGAGAACGAGCGTCCGCCCGGGTGGTTGTGGGTCGTGTAGGCAACCGCATCATCCAACGCGGCGCGGGTGACAGATTCCGGCACATCGACGGCGTTCTTCTTGCCCATGGCGATGAGCAGCGGGCGACCCTCGCTGTCCAGTATGACGAGGTGCTCCACCCCGCTCCGGCGCCCGGCCTCCAGAACCCATTCATCGGCGATGCGTGCCCGGGCCTCGATACCGTCGACGGCAGCCAGGCGGTCGGCGAGGTCGATACCTTTCTCCTGGTCGGAGAGATCCACGAAGTTTTTCCGCTTCGGATCGTTCGGTCCCTTGTAGAGATCCAGCGTATTGCGACCTGCGGAGATCAGGTCGGCGCCGGTCTCGCGCGGCGGGCCCTTCGGCTCCGGCGCGGCCTGCCCGGTGTCCAGAAGATCGCCCTGGGTGTCGAAGAGAGGGCCGGCGTCGCCCTGCGGAGCGCCGGTGCGGGCCTTGGACTGCTTTTGACGAGCCTCGATCTCGGCCCGGTCGCGCTCGCGGCGGGCGGCGGCCTGCTGGTCTGACCCGCCTTCGGCACCGGGCAGAACGCCCTGCTCCCCCTCGGGGGTGGTCTCCGTGGTCAGCTCTCGCTGCTGTTCCGCGTCGGCGGCCAGGCCCTGCCCTCGGCCTGATACCTTTCCGCCATCTGCTGCAGGGTCGCGGCGGCCCGGCGATTCTCCTTGGCTCTCTGGGCTGCCGCCTTCACTTGTCCGTCGGACAGCTTCGACAAAGCCTTTTCGAGCTTGTGCGATGGATTGGCCGTCGGCGACGGCTTTGGCGGCTGCTGTGAGTGCGTCACTGATCGGCCCCTTCTTGTTCGCCTGGCTCTGCAGATACTGCAGCACCATAGCATCATCGGCGAGTCTTTGCGAGTTGGCGCTGGCGTCCAGCTGGTTGCCTGCGCTCTCGATGGTCGAGCCTTGGCTGACCAGCGTGTTGAACAGCGCCTTGTCGCGCTTGAGCGCCTTTATCGTGCCGTCGAGCACCTGGGCGCGCTCTTTGTAAAGCGTCTGCTGGGTGGTCTCGGTTCCGAAAAGACTGTCCTGCGTCGCCTCCGTGCTGTCGGCGGCCGCATCCCGGGCGATCATTTCCGCCTGCGCCGCGTTGGCCGGCTTCATCTGCTTCAACAGTTTGAGGATGTCGGCGTGCAGCGCCGCGTCCTGCACCACCCGCCCCACGATTCCGCCGTGCTGCTCTGTGGCGACGCCGTTCGCCACCATGCCGAATGCGTCATCGGACAGGTTGCGGATCCCTTCGGCATCCCGAACCAGCGCCGAATTGGTCGGCAACCCCAATTCCCGCGCGCTCTGCTTTGTGCCCCGCAGGATCCGCGCCGCATCGGTGGCCGTGCCGGAGCCCTCGGAGATGTTCTTGAGCGCGGCCTCGACCATGACCTCCTCGGGCGTGTAGCCGTCGACCTCGCGGTAAACGACAGCCGCCATGCCCCCCACGTCGCCCTGCCCCTTTTCAGCCATGCGTCGGGCGAGGCCGGTGCGCTGGTGCCCGTCCGCGATGACGCGGGAACCGTCGGCCCGCTCGTAGACGATGACCTGACCCGCGCGGATCGGGTCGAATTTCTCGACCCCCTGAAGCCGGTCGGTGACGCCTTCCTGATCGCCACCGCCCTTATACTGGAAGGTGTCCGCGTCCGTGTCGATCGCGAGCGTTTCATCATGGGTCAGGAAGCGCCGATCAGGGCGCGGGCGCTCGCTGCGCTCTGTTTCGGCCTCGCCGCCAGCCGCCGGGTCCGCGCCCGCCCCCACAACGGGCTGGTCATCCGACGGCTGGCGTCGGGCCGCTTCCGTCTCGGCCGAGGGGGAGTTCTCGTCCGCGACGGGCGACACGTCGCCCGTTTCGAGATCGACGCGCACCTTGCGTCCGGTGGGGCGGGTCTCTCCGTCGACCGTTTCCACCTCGTCCATGATCTCGACGCGGCCGCCCTGGGCCGGCTGGGTGTTCGCTTGCTCCGGGGTCGTTGCGACCTCGGGCAATTGTTCGGGGTCTGGGGCCGCGGGACGCTCTGGTGCCGCCGCCGGCTGGCTCTCTTGCTCATAGGGCCCGGTTTCTTTCGTGCGGGGGCCAAGCGGCTGCGGGGGCGTGGCCGGCACTTCCGGCTGGGCCGGAGCGAGATCGTCTGCCTTGGGCTTTCCGCTGCGATCGAGCGTCGTGCCGACGGCGCCCATGCCGCCGCCGAGAACCGCGCCCACAAGTGCCGCCTCCGTCGCGCCTTCGGTCCATCCCCGCTTGGGATCATAGATCTTTTCCGCCACGATATTGTTGGCAACGGTCGCGAGGTACTCCTGTGCCGCTTCCTCCCCTGCACCCTGCGCGATGTCGCCCAGCCGCTTGTAGAAGCCCTTCCCGACCTTCTCGCGCAGACGCGGCGGCAACAATTTCAGGGCGCGGTTGATCGGGATGATCTCGGTGGCGCCGATCACCATACCCCAGCGCGCGGCCACCTGGGCGTCTTCTTCGCTCGCGCCAGCTGCCTTGGCCTCTTTGTAGACCTGGCTCATGTTCATCGACGCGCCGAGCCCGGCCCCTGCTGGCAGACCGGCGGGCCCGAGGGCCGCGCTCGCGGCAAGGCCGGTCATGTTTCCCGCCCCTTGGGCTACTTGAGCCCAGAAGCTCTGGTCGCGCTTGTCGGGCTTGCCGAAAAACTCGCCGGAAGCGTCGCGCAACTGGTCGCCCTTTTCCCAGATCGGCCGCTTGGTGGGCGGGATCACCTCAGCCCCTGCGCGGCGGCCAAGCTCTCCTTGCCCCTCCTGCATGTCGGCAATGGTGCGTTCGATATGCGCGCGGGTGGCCGGCTCAAGGTTCGGATCTTGCAGGCGCTGCGCCATTTCGGCCAGCATCGCGGCGCGCTCGTCCTCGAACTTGCCCGCGCCTTCTGCACGACTGGTCTCTGCGCGGGCCGAGGTGATGGCGATGGCTTCCGGCACGCTGGCCGCGACTTCCGTGGCGCCCTGAACGAATTGCTGTCCGCGGCGCTTGGCCAGATCGCCGAAGGACTCGCCTGCGAAAGGGTCGGGCTTCCCCGGCTGGGCCGTGGGCGTCGCCGGGGCCTGCACCACCGACGGCCGCACGGTGCCGAGCTGGGGCTCCGTGCCATCGCTCAAGTAGGCGCTGCGCGCCAGCCCGCGTGACGCGCGATCGTCGTCGGTGGTGTCCGTGAGGGCGGCCAAGAGCGGGTCTGTGCTCGGCCCCACAGCGGCCCCGGGAGACGGCAGTGGCGATGGTTGACCAACGCGCGGGCCAGCCTCGGACGGCCCCGGTCGCGGCGCGACCAGCGGAGCCTGCGTTTGCTCCGGCGCGCGGAGTGCCCCCGGTGCGTCGGCAGTGACATCGCGAGGCGGCGTGTCGGGCAGTGCATCGGCGTAGATGCCCATATTCCGCCAGTCCTTGTCGCCTTGGCCAAAGATGAATACTTCGCCGGTTTCGGCGTTCTTGCGGGCCTGCACCTCGCGCCAGTCGCCAGAACCCTTCTCCCACAGAAAAACCTGCCCAGTCTCGGGGTTCTTGCGGAGCTGAAAATCACTCATTCGAGCGGCCTTTCGTCAGAAGGGAACGGTTCCGGGCGGCGGCGGGGGAGGCGCCCCGAGGGCGTTGCCGGGCGGCGTTTCCCCGGCACCTTCCAACTTTTTCGCGGCCAGTTGCAGCAATTCGAGTTGGCGGCGATACAACGGATCGCCCAAAACCTTCTGCCGCGCCTCCTGCTCATCGAGGCCGTTCACGTCGCGTTCGAACTTGATGGCGTCCTGCAGTAGTTTGACCGCCTGATTGTATTGCTTGGCCAACTCCCCCCGGCCCGCACGGCTGCGCTTGCCTTCGGGGGCCTCGTATACCACCTCGCCGGTGGCGGGGTTGACCAAAGCCCCATCCACCTCCACCGGGTCAACGCGCTCGGGGGGTTGCGGCGCGGTGTAAACCGGCTGTCCGGTAAGCGGATTCACCAGCGCATCGCCCACCCTGACCGGATCCACGCGGTCGGGCTGCAGCGCCTTCATCAGGTCGGCCTGTGCCTTGCGATACTCGAGCTGCTCCATCGGACTCATGCCCCCGCCCATGCGGCCGGCGATCAGCGTGGAGGCAAGATCGCGCAGAGGCTCAGATACCCCCGGCTGCACCAGGATCTCGAGCAACTCGCGGCTAGGTCCGGTTGCCCCGCCGGCTGTCATCGCAGATTTGGAGGTGCTACCGCCCCCGGCATGCGTGGCCAGATAATCCGAGAGACTCGTGCCGTTACTGTCGGCCGGGTTGTATTGCCCCCCGGAGTTGACGAACTTCTCCATCCCGCCCTTGCCGCCAAGATGCGCCACGGCCCGCAGGCCATTCAGCGTCACCGGCGTTCCACCGATTTCGGTGCCGAGCGCCCGATCAATTCCCTTAGCCGTCAGAAACTTGTCGATGTCGGCGACGTGCCAGTCTTGCACCTGCTCCTGAAGTGCGCGCTTTTCGGGCGTGTTTCCTTTAAGGTCGGCCGTGGTGTAGCTGGTCCCGTTGGCGCGGTTGAAATCGTCCAACCGAGCCTGCCCAAACTGATATTTGCCGACAAATCCTTCGCCATTGGCGATGTCATAGCGTCCTCCGCTCTCCGTTCGCGACAGAGAGGTGTCAAAATCATCGGCATAGGCGCCGTAGCTGAGCGGCTCCTGCGGCACGGAAGGCGGCACCATCGCCGCCCTGATCGCCGCGCTGGCGTCGGGCCCGCCACCTTTGGTCGACGGAACCCCCGCTTGAGGCGAGGGGAGAAATCCCGGCAGGCCACCGGCGCCGCCGCTCCCGGTCCGCCCCATAGTCTCAATCAACACGTCGATCGCCGAGGAGTCGCGCCCGGCCTGGGCGTCAGCATATTGGCCTTGGGTCCGCGACCCGATCGCACCGGCGGCCATGGGGGCAAGGAGGGCCAGAAGAGGCGAGCCGCTCTGCATGGCGGTGTTATTTGCACCCTGAAGTGCTTGCATGACCATCTGCAACTGCTGCTGGCTGCCGCGCTCGGGAAGAATCCCACCTCTACCGCGCTGGAAGATGCCGTTGCCGCCGCCCATGCCGCCAAGGTTCAAAGCTTTCGCCATCAGTTGAGCCTTTCGCTTCGCTGCTCGCGCTCCAGAACCTCGATCCGCAGAAGCGCGGCCTGCAGCGCACCCGCCATGAGGCCCAAATAGTCGATCGGGTCGATGTCCTTGCCGCTGCCGAGCCCTGTGAGCGCCTTGAAGTGCTCCGCCATGGGACCGATATGCGGCTCGGTTCCACGACCTTCCGGCGCCCCTTCGGGGGTGTAGGACCAGACATCAAGCGGCAGGCGCTTGACCACATCGGCCGCCCAATCCGTGTTGAGCGGCCCCGCCACTTCTTTTGCCTCCATGGTGCATTTCATCAGCCCCACGCCGATCTGACCGATGGTGCTGGCAGTCGCCATTTTCTGCTGCTGGGCCTGCTGATATTGCTCCATCTGCGCGTTGTATTGATTGTTCACCATGCCGGAGAAATTGATCCCGGCGGTGTTTCCGGAGGGCACGGCAGAGGGCGGGTTGTAGCTGCCGCCCATGAGCGTGGCGATCTCGGAAAGCGCGGTCGCGCGCTCGTTCGCATCCAAACCGTAGAGGCGCGATTGCTCCTGCCCGGCAGCGATGTCGGCATCCATTGCCATGCGGCCGATTGTGTCCTGGGTGCGCGTGAGCTGCTCGCCGTAGGCATCGTTAAAAGCCTCGCCTCCTACCGGCAGGCCCCGTGCTTGGAGGTTCTGGATCAGCTTCTCGTTGCTCTTGTCGATCGCCGGCGCCATCAGCGAAAAATTGCGGTCGAAGATCGTCGCGGCCACGTCGCCCCGGTCCTGCACCCGAGCGGGGCCCGGCATGTTGCTCACGTTGTCGTCCACCATGCGCCCGACGAGATCGACCGACGCCGGCTGAAGCGTCTGCCGGATCTGGCGTTCCCAAGGACTTTCGATGGTCGAGACAGCCGCCTGCTTGCCCTCGGGCGGTTGTCCCTGAGTGAACTGGCCATCACTCGTATAGCCGTAGCGCACACCGGAGCCGGAAGGCGAATAGGTATCAAGCCGGTTGAACCGGGCTTCTGCCTGCGCCGTTTCCTGCGGATCCGGCGGCGCCGGCTGACTGCCGCCCTTCTTGCCCATAGCTCAACCACCTGCATTTCTCGCGATACTGCTTGAGCACTACCAAGGCGCTGCCGTCATGTGCGGCGAACTTGATGATGGCCTCCGGCTCGAACCCGAGTTTGGTCGCGAGATTGAGGCTCTCAATGTTCGAGGCCGGCACCGTCACGGTGATCGCCTCGCATCCCAAGGTCCCGAACGGATAGTAGAAGAGCGCAAAAAGGTTGCGGCGGGTGGCCCACCTGCTGCTCGGCTCTGCGGCAATGGCCACCTCGCAATGCACCCCGTTCCAGCGCTCGTAAATCACGCCCGCGACCATTTCCGCGCCGCGCGCGATTCCAAGGGCCCGTCCTTCTGGCGAGTGCTGGTAGCCGGGAATCCGCTTCGCCACCCATTGGCCAACCAGGTCGTCCATGCCGTAGATGACTGTCCCGAAGCGAGCTATTGCAGGCTGACCTGCAGACTGACGATCTCCGCCCATTTGGCCGTAACCTCCATGCGGATTTGGAACGCCGACCCCACGGCGTCGATGCCGATCCGGTCGTTCAAGGAAATGATTTCGCTGCCGTTGCCATCGTTGTCGGGGTTCAGCGTGACGGTCTGCCACGCCTCCTCAAGGTCGACGCTGGTGGTGTCATGGTCGGTCAGCACCGCCACCCGCACCGTCAGCGGTGCGCGGGCGAGGATATGCGGAATCAAGGCGGTCATCCCTTGCGCGCGCGGCAGGCGGAACCAACTCGAGTGCCAAACCGCCGTCACCTTCTCGTCGCCGGTCGCGGCCCGGTTGAGATGACCGAGTCGCCCGTCGGAGATATGCGTGAACTGCGTGTCGGTGCCCAGATTGTGCCAGCGCTGGGCTGGATAATCCGCCGCCGCCCACGAGCGGCTTTCGACATGGAAAATCCACTGCTTCGCCACCCCGTCGAGAATATGGTTGATGATGACCTGGCTTCCATCGGCCGCGGTGTGCAACTGCCAGTCGCCCCCCGCCTGCACCTGCTTGAGTATGGCGTCGGCAACGGGTCGAGAAATTTCGCTAACCAGCGCCAGCGCCCCCCGGCGCAACGCCTCGGTGACGGAAACTATTCCGCTCGTCGTCACCATCCAGAGATCAGATCCCACCTGCGTAAAGGGCTTGCCCGAGGCTGGCGGTGCGGCCTTCACGCGACTGACGAGGCGCCAGTCCGTTGCGTCGCCCGGATCGAGGCCCTCGTAAAGGATCATCTGCCCGGTGGTGGTCACGATGCAGAGTGTGTCGTTCATGCCGTGGCCGGCGTCGACGGTCAGGCTGAGAATATCGGCGATAGAACCTGTGATGCTGCCGAGCCTGCCGAGCGGGAACCGCTCGAGCTCGCCCGTGATCGCGCCCACGTCACCGTAGTAAAAATCGAGCGGGCCGCCCCGCTTCCAGAAGATCAGTCTGTCGTGATGTGCCAGCACACCGTCGAAACTGGCGGGATCAGTGCCGTCGGACGCGGTGAATGCGGCCTCCGATAGCTCTGTGCCATCATAGAGCGTGGGAACGTCGCGCCCGTCCGCAATGACCGCATGGCCGCTTATATAGGCCGCGTCTGCGAAGTCGTTGAACGCGCGAAACAAAATGGAAGATCCGGCTGCGACCTTCCCGGGATAAGTCTCGATGTAGGCAGAGGCGCCACTGAACTCGTAGGGAATCCGTTGCAAGAGGTTCGAGACGCCAGAGACGTAATCCGACTGTGGCCGCGTTTCCATCGAAAGCCCGCTGCTTCGCCAATTCTTCAACTCCGCTGCATAGGCGCCCGACACTTCGGCGTTTTTGGCCTCCGAGAACAGGCCTTTCAATGGCAGGGGAAACGGCACGTCGCGCGCCGTTCCGCGCCGCCCTGCTTGGGCGCGTTGCGCCCGCATCTGCTTTTGTCTCATCATGTCCGCACCAGCCAGTTGACCCCGACGACGGGGGGGATGATGTCCACCGGCTGATCGCCGCCGGCATTGGACACTGTAATCCCTGTGGTTTCGCTCGAATTGCTGCCGCCCGCAGTCGCGGAATCGACGGTGACGCCGGTGGTGTTGCTGTCGACGGTGACGCCGGTGGTCGCCGATCCGGTATTCCCGGCCCCGGCAGACGTGGTGTCAGCGCCTGAAGCACTGTCTGCCGTAGCCGCCTGCGTCGCTGCCGCGTGGGTATGACCCGGATCGGTCACGGCATGGCCGTGGCCGGGGTCCGTCACCCCGTGGCCGTGGGGCGCTCCGGTGAACGTGTGGGTGTGGCCGGGGTCTGTGATGCTATGGGCGTGGGCCGGCAGTTGGTCGACGGTCAGCGTCACCTGCTGCGCGCCCCCCACTCCCGAAAGCGCGGGGGCGCCGTTGGCGCCGGTGCCCATGGGCAGGCGACCCCGAAGGTCTGGCAGGGTGAAGGTGTCAGTGGTCTCGCCATAGGTGCCCCCGAGAACGGCATATAGGGACGGGTAATCCGTCTTGGCGACGCTGCTGCCGTCGCAGGGCAGCCATCCCCCGGCGGCGGGGGCGCTGGTGGCCAGCGTGGGCAGGAGGCTTCCGGTGGGAGTGAGATTGTCGCGGATCGACTGCACCACCTCGTCCAGGTTGTCCCTCGCCATGTCATAGGTCCGCGTCCGCCGACGGATGCGATTTAAATCTGGGACCGGGATCTCCGGCACGTCAGCTCACCATCCACTTGCCGTCGCCCAGCGGCACGGCGGGCCAGTCGCAGCCCTCGCCGCCAAGGGTGAAGTCACGGGCGCCGCCGGCGTCGTCGGCGAGTTTCACCTCGAGCTCCCGCTCGAACTCGGCCGCGCGCTCGGCATATGGCAGCCCCAGGGCGCGCTGCAGGTGATAGGTCATGCCCAGGCTGAGAATGAAATCATCGTCCACCGCGGGCGTATCCGTGTCGGCGGCGAAGCGCTCCCGGCGCACCTGCGGCAGGGGCTGCGAAGCGCTCTGCGGGCTCAGGCGCTTCAAGATTTCGTGGGGCTCGATGTCCCACTTGCCGTCGTCAAAGCCCGGCGCGTCGTCGTAATCGAAATTGTCAGCGGCGTGGGTCGGCGATACCAGCGTATCGTCCTCCAGCTTCATCCAACCATCCCGGGGCACCACCGGCGCCAGGGTCTGGGGCGGCTTGGTCGAGAGGTCGTAATCGCCGACGCGGATCTCGGACACCACCGGATAGCGGCTGACATACTCGATCGTCACCAATTCGTCGGCGGAAGGCGTCGGATCGATCCAGAGCACGTTGTTCTTGATCCGCCAGCCATGCGGCGCGGGCGTGGTCACGGCTCCGGAGAGCCAGCGCGCCCATACTTGCGGAGAGGCTGGGCCCACGAGGCCCATGGGCCAGCCGTTGCGCTGCTCGGTGCGCGGGATGATGCGCAGAAGATCGGGAGGCAACTGGTAGGCGTAGCGGCCGGCCTGCAGCGCGAAGACCCATGTGCTGTGCCACTCCGAAAGGCCCTGCCAGCGGTTCGAGCGCAGCACCTCGCGCAGTACGTCGTGGGCGGCAGTGCGCAGGATCTTCGCGATCCGGTCGTTGGTGCCGAACAGGACGGAAGGCGCGGGGGCCGTGGCGTCCCGCTCTGCGGCCCCCTGTGCAATCTCGAGGATTGTCCGCGCCATCTTGTCTTACTCCTGCAGGGGGTCGATCTCGTCACCGCCCAGGTCGTCATTGCCATCCGTGACGACTTCGCTGCCGCCGAACACGTCGTCGTCATCGAACTGCGACACGTCGTAGGGCAGATCATCCTTGGACTCGACCGCAACGGCGCCATCCGGCCCGATGGCCTGCGGCGCGGCGGAACCCTGCTGGCCGCCGGCATTGCTGCGCAGGGCCTCGTTTTGCATCTCCAGCCGCTTGGCATGCTCCTCGAGCCGCTCCAGTCGCTCCATGAGCGCTCGGCGCTCGGCGTCGGCTGCGGCTTCGACCTCGGCCACCCGGATCTGATCGGCTTCACCCTGGGCCTTGGCCAGCCACTGCTTGGCCAGGCGCTGCGATCTGGCAGCGTCGAGACCCATCTGGGCCACCAGATCCTCGGAAACCTCGCAGAGGTCCTCAACCGAGCGGATGCCGTTGATAAGCATGATCCCGATCTGGCTTTGCGACATGCCCGGCAACTCGGAGATCGGCGTGCCCGTGGTCGGCACCTCCTCATACTGTTGGAACATGGCGAACTCGCGCGGGAACTGCTGCGACGCCTGTTCCGGGCTGATGAACTGCACGGCGGTCGTGAAGCGATCACCCTTGGGCTGCTTGGCCACGCAAAGGCGGGTCTCGACCTTGCCGTTCTTCTTCGCGTTCTTCGTCTTCAGGCGCACCTTCGTGTAGAAGAACGCGATGTTGAGCCCGCCGGACGCCTTCACCGGGCCCATGTGGGAGGAGAGGTCCGCGCCAGTAAGGTCGCGGGCGAAGCCGCCGGGCGATCCGCCTTGTTGCATGGCGTTGCCGGGGCCGAAATTCTGTCCGAACTGCATGTGCCGGTCCTTCACAATTGTGGGGTTTGGGATGGCCGGGGCGATGCGTGCCGCCCCGGCCTTGGCCTGCTCGACAGGCTTAGTCCGTCAGCACGCCGTTGAGCTTCCGGTTGTTCACCAGGAAATTGCCCATACCGGCGAGGATGACGGTATCGCTGTCCTCGGTCAGCGGACGGCGCGGGCCGCCCAGCACGACGTTGTTGCGCTTCTTGTGCATGATGAGCTCGATGGTATCGAGGTTCAGGAACTTCATGCCCGTGGGCGCATAACCCCCTTGGCCGCCATCGGCGACGACGGGGACTGTCTCGAACATCAGGTTCGAGAAACCGGCCGAGGCGAGTTTCTTGTCCATGAAGCGCTGCTGCGCCTGCAGGGACTGCGAGAACACGCTGTAGTAGCTGTTGTCCGACACGATCAGGTTCGGCTTGTCGGTGCCACGGCAGGTTTCGAGGAACAGGTCCAGCATGTCGCCGTAGATCGTCGCCGTCGCGGCGCCGCCCGTGGCATTGCGCTGGTTGTCCCACCAGGTCGAGGTGCTCGAGTTGATGCCGCCCACCGTCGCGCCGGCGGTCGAGCCGATCATCAGGTTGAGGCCGCCGAACTCCTTGCCGCCGGATCCGGTCCCATCCCCATGCGCCGCGGAGTGCAGCTGGTTCTGGATGGTCTTCTCGGCGTGCATGGTGCGGGCGCGCATCATGTTGATGATCTGCTCGGCGCCATCGTTCTGGAGCATTTCCAGACCCGACAGCGACACGCCGCACGCATACTGTTTCCAGGGGAACTCGGCGGAGGTCAGAACCTCCTGGCCGGCGACGTTCAACGCCTCGCGGCCCGTGTACCACTGGAAGTTGCTGTTCTCGTCACCCACCATGATCGGCGTCGTGATCGTACGGCCACCTCCGATCGGCCGGATCGCCTTGCGGCGACGCAGCTCGAAGTAGAGGATGTTGTTGCGGCTGACCGCATCGGCGATCTTCTTGCGGCGGTGAGCCAGGGTCGCCGTCGCGATTTCGCCCCAATTAGGATTCGACATTGTGTTACCTCATATGTCGAGGGGCCCGCGCGTCAGTTGAATTTGGCCAACTGTGCCCGGATTACGTCCTCGATCGGAGCGTCATCGGGCAACGCGGGGCGACGGCTGGCACCCTGGCCGGTTCCGTCAACTGATTTGCTCGCGCGCATGGCCTTTTCGGCTGCGGCGGCCTCTTTCTCTTTGGATGCCACGTCCTGAGCATCATGTGCGGCGGAAGTTGCGGGCGCCCCCGCCATCTGGCGAACCTCGCCCATGGCTGCATCGTAGAAGCGGGCCAGGTCTTCGGTCGTCACGGCGGCCTTGGTCTTTTCGACATGCTCGCGCGCCATGGCGGCGATGCGCGGCTGAAGCTGGTTGAAGTAGGGCCGCTTCAGACTGCCGGTCTCGTCCGTCTCGGTGGTGAAGTCCTGCAGGGTCCGCTGAGCGTCGCGCTGCTGCCGGCGCTCGGGCGTGTCGGGTCCGAAAGAAGGACCGTCGCCCTCCAGCCTGCGCTTCAGATCCTCGTTCTCCTTTTTGAGCGCGCGGGTCTGCTCATCAAGGAAGATCTCGTCATCATCCTCGCCGTCGCCGGCATCCTTCACCAGCTTGTAGCCAAGGTGTTTGGCCGCGCCTTCCAGTACCTCGTGCGCGCCGTCGCCCTTCATTTCACGGGCCACCCAGGCGAGGTATTCATCGGGCTTGGTCTGAGCGAACTGGTTGAGCTCGACCAGACGGCCGATGGCGTCTTGCGGCGATGCGCCGTGCCGCGCCAGCTCGGCCTTGGCATATTCGGTCTGAAACGGTGCGAGCAGTGTCTCAGCCTCGGACAGCCGGCGGGAAATCTCCCCCCGCTGCGCCTCGGGAACGTCCTTCAACAGGTCGGCCGCCGCCGCCGCCTTCAGGTCGTCGCCCGCCTCGTCGGACGCCTTTTCGCCCTTCTCGGCCGCGTTATCCTCCTCGGCTAGGTCGGCCTTGGCCTTCTCGTCGGTGTCCTCGGGCTTTTGACTCTTCTCCTCCGGCGCGGCAGACGCTTCCGCGTCATCCTCCTTGCCTGTTTTCGCGTCGACCTTCTTGGCCGCGTCCTTGGCCTTCAGCCGCGCATCGCTGGCAAGCTCCGCGCCCTCCTCCGGGCTGACGGTCTCGGGCAGGTCGCCGTCCTCGAACGGCGCGTCGAGTCCGGCATCGTCCTCCTCGCCATCGTCGCCGATCAGGGCGTCTATCTTCTCGCGCAGATCATCCCCGAACTCGTCGGCCTGGGGGTCGTCATCGAACGGATTTTCGGTGCTGTCGTTGGGATCCATGGTTTGTCTCCGCTGTGGGGGTTGCGCAGATCATCATGCGCAGCCCCCGGCTCTTGTGCGGCGAAACTATCCAAGCACCCCGTCCAGCGGGTCCTTGAGGGTCCTTGATGGGCGTCGGGCCCTAAGAAATCTTCTCCTCGGCCGCGATCGCATGGGCGAGCATGGCCTTGAGCGCGAAGTCCTGAAGATGGCCCTTGGCCAGATGGCGGGCCCGCTGGGCATCGCCGGGAGCGGAGCGCATCTTGATCGCTGCATCCAGCGTCGCCAGAAGCTGGCCGCCGTGGCGGTTGATCGCCTCGCGCAGCCGTCTCTCATCGTCGGATTCGCCGGGCCGGGCCGGCAGTATGTCCCTGGTCACTTTGCCACCTCGATGTCAGTGCTGATGTCAGCTGCCCCCGGCTCGACGCCGGCAACGTCCTTCAGGTCGCCCACATGCTCCTGCGCCTTCAGGTCGGGCGGGAGGTTGAGCGGGTCGGTCTCGATGAACCGCTTCATATCTGCCACGAACTCGCGCTCCTTCTCGCGCTCCGCGGTCCAGTGGTCATCCGGGCCACGCACGCCCTCGTCATATTCCACCAGGTCGTGGCGCTTCATGTATTCGCGCTTTTCTCTTCGGGATCCGATTACCTCCGCTGTGCCGAGGGCGCCGGTTCTGAAAGCCTCGAAGGACGGCGCCAGCTGTGGCGACGCGAGTCGCTGGCGCACATAGACGGGCTCGCGGCAGTTGTGCGGCCATGGGCGATCCAGCCGGTGCCAGTCGCCGCAGGCCTTGCAGCGCCGCGACCGGCCGGGCCCCTCGCACCCCAGATCGTCCTGCGGCCCGAAAATGGCCGCGTGACGGCTCGCGTCCATGGCGTAGCGCATCAGGCCGCCACCCTTTCATAGGTCGCCGCGAATATGTCGGGCTTGCAGGGGTAGAATTGCCGGTCGTCTGTTGCGAATGGCTCCTTGATGATCCAGTCGCCCGGCAGGGCCTTCATGGTGCCCTCAAGCGTCTCGATAAGGATGCACCAGCCGTCAACGGCGCACTCGGTCGTCTCACCGCCGCACCACTTGGCGGCGTCACTGAACACCTGTGCGACGGCCTCGCTGCCCCTGGGGTCGGGCACCTGCCGGGCCTCGATCTCTACCGGCTTTTTGCGGAATTTGGGCATGTGGGGTGCTCCTCTACTGTGGGGGGTTACATCTGCGGTGGCGCGGGCTCTGCGGCCTCGGCCATCATCTTCGCGCCGTCCTTCACCAGATCCACGCCCTTCATGCGGGCGTCGTGCTGGCGGTCGGCTTCCTCGTTCTGCAGCTCCATTTCCTTGAGCATGCGGTCGGCCTCGGCCTTGATCTTGGCGACCGTCACCGCCGAATCCTCGGGCGGCTCGGCCTGCGGCTCGTCGGGCAGGCTTGAGATGAGGCTTTCGAGGGTGCGCGATTTGGGGAAGCCGCGGACGCCGAAGAGCAGCAACTCCTTGACCGTCTTGTAATCGAACTGACCGGACCCGGCGAGCGGCGCCAGCTCGGCCACGAATGTCGCGAAGGCGCTGAGGAACTCGATTCGTGCTTCCTTGTCGGCTTGCTCGTCGGCCAGCACCGTCGATTGCGTCTCGATCGTGATGGAGATCTTGCGGCGGAAGTCGTCGCGCAGCCGCTGGTGGACCAACTCCCAGGATGTGCCGGGGATACGCTCCTCCTTCGGAGGCTCGGGCGGCGGCGGCAACGGGCCGGGCATCTGCCCGCTCTCGACAGCCTGGGCCATAGCGTCGTGCGTCTGGCTGAGTTGCTCGAACTGTGCCTGCAACGCCGCTTGCTGGGCAATCATCGCCTGCCGCTCGAGCTCGGTCAGCGGGAGGTCAATGCCGGTGATCTCGGCCAGCGTCGCCGTGTCGAAGTGCTCGACGCCGATCTCCACCATGATCCTGAGCATGTCGCGGGCATAGATGGCCATCTTGCGCTGCCGGTCCTGCAGCCGCAGGCCCGCGTAGCGTCCCTTGATCTGCTGCGCCGTCGCGGTCTCGCCCGGATCGCCCTGGGCGCGCATGATGTCGGAGACGCCGGAGGCCTCGAACATGGCGTCCTTGGCCGCCTCGCGAAGCTGTGCCAGCGCCTGCACGGCGGCAATCATGTGCTGCAGGGGCAGCCACTGGATGATGTTTCCGCTGCCGCCACGCTCCATGAGCTTGATCCAGTCGGAGACGGCGATCATCTGGTTGGTGCCCGAGAGTAGCTTCTTGACTTCGGCCTGCATCGAGCCCGGGAAGAGACCGGATACCGAGAGCGCGTCTAGAATTGATTTCATCTTCTTCGACGCCAGGTCGATCTCGTTGGCGCGGCGCTCGTAGTAACGAATATCCGGCCGCGGCGTCATCTGCTGGCCCTTGGTGGTGGCCAGTAGTGGCTTCGGCATCGGGAAGAACTTCTCGAGCCCGAGCGGGTCGGGCTCCTTGTCGAGGATCTCGGGGTATCCCTCACTCCACCAGATCACCTCGCCCGTTTCCCGGTTCCAGATCTCCCACACGTTGACCGTATCGAACGGTGAACGGTTGAGCGCGCCGGATTCTGTATCGGCGGTCAGGCTCTGTGCGGCCTCGTCATCATCGCCCGGCGCGCGGCTCTGTCCCGTCAACCCCTTCTGAGTGAAGGCCATACGCTCGGCCACTTCCTCGCCAAAGCGCTTGGCAACCGTGGAGCGGGTCATGGGGGTCTCGAAGGCGATCCATGGTGCCTTGTTCCAGCTGTGCCCGGCGGCGATCGCGAGACGGCGCCATTCCACGGGGCCTATGGCAACGCTCTCGTCCTGCTTGACCGGCCGCACCGCGCCATCGGGTCCAGGCACCTTTGTGACGGTGGCCTTGTAGTAGGCTCGAGCGGAGCCACGGCCGGCGATCAGCCAGTCATCCCTGGCCGCCGCCATCGCGTCGTCAAACTCGGCGGTGTCGAGGATATACTCGGCGATGCGCTGGCCCGCTTCCGCCACCATGAGGTCGGTCTCATCCAGCGCGCCGTCGCCACGAAACCGGCGACGCACCACGGGCTGCGGGGTTTCGCTGAAGAGCAGCGGGCGCAGGACCTCGATCGTGCCGTGGATCAGCGCCACCTTGTCGGTGATGCGATTACTGGACTCCTCTCCGCCCTGCTCGGGGTCGTTGTCCTCGCCGAAATAGAGCTTCTCGCAATCCTCGGCCTCTACACGCCAGCGCCGCTCATGGACCAGCGCGGCGCGGATCTGCTCCCCCCAGAACTTCGCGTTTTCATCCGGGCCTTGGCGCTCTGCTTCCGCGTCGCTCTCTGGGTCGGCGTCTGGGGCCTGTTCGCTGACCGGGCGCCACGGCTCGATCTCCTCGCCATCCCGTCCAGCCTCGGTCGCGGCCACAATATCGCGCCTGTCCATTACCAATCATCCCGGTCATTGTCCTGCTCGTGCCGGGAGAATAATTCGCCGAGGGTCTCCCCGTGCGGCGAAACTCCCTTTGATGACGGCTTTTTGCCTTCCACGATCCGATCGAGGAGCCGCGCGAAGAGCGTGGCGGTGTCAACTGTGTCGTCGTGTCTGCCGGTCGGGAATTGCTTAAGCTCCTTCTCGAATGCGTCGAGGTGGTTGAGGAAATAGGCGGGAATCTCGTCGCGCTTGGGCAGATACATCTTGCCCATCGACGCCATGCCAAGCAGGGACTGCGCCCGCATTTCCTTCGATGTGGTCGACGTGAGTTGAACCCGGTCGGTGAACGCCCGCTCCACGCTCGCCATGTTGGCAAGGAACGGGCCCACGGATTTGATGATCTGCCCTTGTTCCTCTCCCCAGCGCAGTGGCTTCCATTTCTTGACCAGCCGAATCCACTCGCGGATCCAGACATCTGAGGTCGCGCGACCACGCCACATATCGAGCAGGTAGATATTCCAGTCGGGATCGACGCCCCAGATCATGTGGACCGTGTAATCCGGATCGGGGCTGCCGGCCTCGGTCGACACGGCATAGTCGGAGGCGCCGTAGACCTGCATCTGCGTGAGGTCGACCCGACCGGGCGAATAGCGGCGGATGTGCTCGTCCTGGAACATCAGGCCCTCGGCCGGGCTCGGCCGCTGTTGGTAAAGCGCGGACCAGATGTAGCCGCCACGCTTCTTGATGCCGCCCCACGCCTTGTCGCCCCATTGCGATTCCCAGAGCCACTCGCCCGGCTTTCGGCCCACAGGATCGTTCTCGTGCTCGGCCATCGCGGGAATCGAGAGCACGAACCACTTCTCGCCGGTCTCTCGATCGCGATACCAGCCCGTTCGCCCGTCGAAATTCTCGGGCAGGATGCGCCCGGCGGGGTCATCCTCGTGCCAGCGAGTGTTATGGCTCACCATGCCGTCGGCCAAGAAACATTCAGCGCCATCAACTGTCAGGTCGAAAACCTCTTGCCGACCGGCGGGCACAACCTCGCGGACTCGAGAAAGGTGGAACGGGCTTGTGATCCGCCCTTGTGAAATTCCAAAGCTGTGGCGCTCCCACTCGATTTCCTCGGGTGAGTTGAGTGGTGTGCTCTTACCGATGCTGCTGGTGATGTTGCTGACCGTGAACCCGGTGGATCGAGCGAGGTGCCGCATGTCCTCAATCAGCGGCAGATTGCATGAAACAAAACTGCATCGGTGATTTTGGTCGTAATGCCCATCTGCCTCGCCATAGCCCATGAGGAAGGCTTGCCGAACGGCCAATGGCTGCCTGAACATCCATTCTGGGACGCGCTTGGTTTTCGCGGTGCCGGTCAACCCGTGCTCTGTCATCCATCGACCGACATTGGCACGATCAGTTCGCAGATACCCAAACTTCGTGCGCTTCATCTTCGCACCGAACAATTCTTCAAACAGCCCTTCGACCGTCTCATTCTCGGCTTCATTCGCGCCAATCGCGGCACAGGTGACATAGCCCCGGCGCGGGTATGTGTTTTCGGCATAGACGCGCTTGGTTCCATCCTTGGCGACATACTGGCCCCGGCCCTTTTGTACGGTATCCCTGACCGTCACCCAGCCATCACCGAACATGAAGCCGAGGAGCCACGCCTCTTTAAGCGTCAGACGCGCCTTGCTCCTGCCATTTGTGACTGCCGACGTAACAATCATATCGCCGGGCTTAATCTCTGAAAGCCGCACCCACTCAGGACCATTCCCGCGATCCAAAAGAAACGGGTGACGCGCATTGCCGGTGATCTTGCTGTTATTCGTCCGCAGCGTGAATGTCTCGTCCTCGCCCTGCGGGATCATCGCCTTGACGGTGCGATTGACCGGCCTCCCCCCTTCCCACGCTCGCACCTTCTCTCCCGGCACCACGTCGCAAATTCTGCGCAGTGTGCCGTCGGCCATCGAAACCTTCGTGTCAGCCACCAAACACGTCACCAGGAGTTGCTTGCGGCGGCCCTGCAGACGGGTCAGGAGGTCGGCTTTGTAGGTATCCCATGCCTCGTCCCGCATGTGCGCCGACTGAGCCATCTTCCGGCCTTTGATGAGGTCGTCCATCAGCAGCCAGGATGCCGGGTTGCCGTGGGTCGAGCCGCCCATGAGGCCGAAGCCGTTGTATTCGCCGCCCTGCGCCGTGGCCCACTGGCTTTTGGCCTGGCTGTCGCCGGCGAGCTCGGCCTCGAACGGGTAGAGCGGGCTGCGCAGGTAATTCCGCACGATCTTGCCCATCTTGTCGGCGAATTTCTGGGTGTGGACGCCTGACATGATGAAATCGCGGGGGTGGCGCCCGATGATCCAACTCGGGAAAAGCTGGGTGCATAGGGTGCTGTTGTGCGTGGGAATGAACCCCTCGCCAGCCAGAAACAGGCCATCGCTGGCCGCCACGGAAATGCAGCGTGTCGGTCGGCTCTCCACCTCGACAATGGATCTTATATGCCTATCCCTCTGCGTGATTTTGCTACGCAACCTCTCCCGTTTTCTAGGCAGAGAGCAGCAATCTTCATCCAGAAAATGGACCTTGAAAGACGGGCCGCAATCTTTCCCGTTCAGCATCGCCACTGCTTCATTGAGGGTGTTCTTGATCCCAAGAGACCAAAGCAGTTGTTGGACCCCCCTTATCAACTCAAGGTTTGTGTTCGCGAACGTGCAATATCCTGCGGTCCTTGGGTTGTCCGAGATCGTGCCATCAGTGTCCATCAAGCCGCGCAGCAATGCCCGTCGCTGATCTTCACTTGCAAACAAATACTCTTGCGGAATCCGCTTGTCGCCCAACAGACCGAGCGCCCGCAAGCGCGCCTGCAGGCCGCGGATCGTAAAGCGATTGTGGCGGACACAAGATACCATGAAGCCTTCGGCTTGGATGGCCTCGACGTAATGCGGAATGTCGTCTGCATGGGAGGAAATTCGGCCCCCTGCACTATAGCCGTCGCCAAGCCACACGCCGAGAATGTAGGGCGGGATTGGCAAGTCACGCTGCGGCATCTTTGCCGCGCTTTGCTTCGGCAGCCGTGGGCTCCGCGCCTTTGGGTTCCCCTCTTGCCGGTCGAAAAGTTGCAGGGTGGTTTTGGCCTTCCAAATATCATGCTTGCGACACAGCCTTGTTTCCCACAGGTGGTTTGCGTCAGCGATTACGCTAGACCCATCACTTAGCCTGACCTCAAAGCAACGATTGCCGTTGAAAACCCCGGACGTTCCAGTAACTCGCGTGGGCTGGCCGGACGGGTGGTAAACCTGGCCACCCGTCCTGAGGTCGCCCATGGCAACCATTCCGTGCGGCGTGGGGATAGGGGTGTTCACATCGAGCGCCTTGGCCATCCGCGGCGGCAGGAAGACCATGCCCCGGTCAACCTTGTCCTCCTCCATCGACTGCAGCAGCCGGCAGATGATCTTGTGATGCGGTTCTGGCTGAAACGCGGTCATCCGCATGTAGTAGGCGAGGAAACTTTCCTGCGCGCGGCGGCGATCCTGCTCCTCGAGGAGGGCCAGATATTCCAGATCCGCGCTGTCCATTCAATCCCGCCCAATCACCGCTTGTTCGGCCACAACCCGCGAAAGGGCAGCACGAATCCGTCGCAATAGTGCAGTCGGCCCTCGGGACCGGTCTCGGCGATCTGCACTTCGCTCCAACCCCACCAGGTGCCGCAGCACATGCGGGGCCGCCGGGTCTCCACGACCACCGCCCTCAAACCCACACCGCCAGAGCGATGCCGAAGAGGATCCCGGCGACCAGCTGCCCGCCGGCGACGGCCGCCGTGCTGCGCCAGCGGCTGGGATTGCGCGCCGCCTCGGTCGCCTCGGCCTTCGCGGCGGGCAAGTCCCACGGCACGAGGCCGCTCTTCCGGTTCGTGTCTGCCATGCGGAGCGCCAGCGTGATCGCCTCTTCCATATCGTCAGCCGGAAACACATGGAACGGGCCGCCGCTAACCGCGTTGGCAAGCATTAGCGCCCGACCGGCGGACCCCCGGAACTCCCATTTGCAGCCCTCGAAGCAGCATCCCGTGGTGTCGATCTCGCCGCCCGCGTAAATCACATGGCAGCGGACGAAATGCTTATTTCGGATGACGGCACCGTCCAGACAGACCGTTTCTCCGACGTGCTTTTCCCTGTCCATTTACCTCACTCCCTGTCGTGCTTGCGCCGCGCCTCGAGGGCCGCGATGCGCTGTTGAATGTCGTCGTCGGTCATTCCGCCGAGGGCTTCTGGCGACACGTCGAGCGCGGCCTCTCCACCTTCCTCGCCCTCGTCCAGCACCTCGCGCGGGCGGAACTGCCAAGCCTCAAGCGTGTTGCGGGGGTTCTCGCCCCAGGTCTCGGGAAAGCGTTTGCGCATGATCTCCAGCAGCAGCGTCTGCTTGGCCGTGGGATGGGTCAGCAGGCTGGCGGCCTTCTCGGTCCAGTAGTGGTGCAGCAGGTGCCACGCGATGCGGACGGCCTCATCGAACTCGGGGTAGCGGTTTGCCCAATTCCACAGCGTCTGCATGGTCACGCCGATCTCGGCGCACCAAGTCTCGGGAAACTTCCCCTTCTGCGCCAGGTCGCGCACGGTCCAGCAGTGCTCTGGGTCGTATTTGAGCGCGTTTGAGCCCTTATAGTCGTCCCCCGAGACCGGGATGATATTTGCACGCCGCCGGTTCAAATTAGAACACTCGCGCTCGCCATGTGGATGCGACATCCCAGCCGCCCCCGCTGGAGGCCTTTTCGACCATGCCGAGCTGTTTGAGCCTGTCGAATATGGCGATAGCCGTCGCCTCTCCGACACCCAGACCGTATCTCAGCGCACGGGTGGCGCTGAGATACTCGTCCCTCGACTTGATGACGCGCAGGGCCTGAAAATCGACCGCGCTGATCGTGCAATCGAGAACGCAGGGCGGCGGGTATCCTTGGCCGGTTCGCGTGGCGAGATATGCCGTGGCGCCGTCGGGATCATGCGGCACGCGCATCTGGCTCGCGTTGACATATCCATAGTCGGCCAGCAGCGCGACGGTCTCGGCCAGCTCGTGCAGATCGCGGCTGGCGGCCCGGTCGATACTCAGGGCGCCGACGTGATACTGGCACCATGCGCCTGCGGGTGCTTGCCGCGCCCATGTGCAGAGGGTGCGGGTGGCCGGGGCCACGGGGTTTGACTGCTCGGTGGTCACTTTCTGCCTCTCTCAATGTTCGGCGGGCGGGCTTTGAGCCTCTTCCTCGCTTTTTTTCCGGGTGCGCTCTGCGGCGGCGCGGGCGGCTTGGATCATCGGGTTGGCATCGCGGATCCGCGCCAACTCCTGCATTTCCGGTCCATCTGGGGATACGGTCTCGGACCAGTGCGGCTTGCGCGGCATATCCTCGGCGGCCTCGGCGTCGGCGAACGAGGTCACGTCCCGGGGCGCGCGCTTGATGGCCTCAAACCGTTTGGGGGTCCAGTCGGCGCTGGCGAGGATCTCTTTCGCCGCCTCGGGGGTCATGCGCTTGCGACGGGCTTGCTCCTCGGCCTCCCGCTGTTCATCTTCTGCCCTCTTCCGCTCGGCGATCTCGCGGGTGAACGGCTCGACAGCTTGGCTGGCGAGAATACCTATTTCGTAGGGCGTGGGCCGGCGCGGCCGGGTGCGGACCCACTCATCGAAACCTCGGCTGACAGCCCAAGCTGGACGGCCGCGCAGCACCTTTACGAACTCCTCGATGAGCTTGGCGCGCTCGGTGTCGGATTCGTCGGGCTGGAAGCCCAATTTTAGCACGATGCGGGCCCGCTCGCGGATCATGGTCTCATTCCCCGGAGAATGGATCGCTTGGATCAGGTCCGAGGTCGATTTCTCCCGAAGCGACACGGCGCGTGAACTCGGCGTGCTTTGCGTCGAAGGTAGATGCTTCATGGCGGCCTCCGTTGATGGCTCTGAGTTGCCTGGTGGATTGTGGGGTCAGGGGCGCCATCGCCTTTTCTCCGGCGAAGCGCTCCATGGCTTTCGTGAAATACCGCAGTGTGGTCGGCGGATCGTTGGCCTTGCGGGACATCACGTCACGGATGACCAACAGCTGATCCTCGAGGGTGAGCCCGAGATCCTCACTCCATCGCTGGACATGGATCATTTCGCCGGGGCTGCCGGCGAGGCGCCCGTTGGGGCCGATCAGGCCTGAAACGGGATCAGCGCCCATAGCCTCGAGCAGTTGCTCCCGGTGGGTCAGAGTGTCGGCGTCGCTTTCGTGGAGGGTATGGGGTGGATCGGCCTCGCGCGCGTCACCACCACCTATATTCTCTTCTCTTCTCTTCTCTGCTTCGTTTTCAGATGAAGCGTTCGCTTCATATAAACCATTGTTTTTACTCGATACGGCCCGCGATTTTCCGGAAGAAATACCGCCCTTTTTTCCGTTTTCCGCGTTGGTTTCACTCTGTTTCCGCCGCGTTTTCGCTTCGTTTTTCGCGCGTTTCTGCCCGATATTCCCATTTTCCTCGATCTGCAGCTTGCCCTTCTCGACCAAGCCGGCGAGGGCATTGCGCACCGCTGCGGCGCCCATGTCACTGATCCACCCGGCGATCCATCCGGGGTCGTTATTGATCTCGCCGCCGTGCTGGTAAATGAGGTCCAGCGTGACCGCATAGACGGCGATCTCCCTTGCCGGGAGCCCCTGGACGCCGCCAAGGAAGTCCACAGGGTCGCGCTGATACCAGTCCATACCGCGTTTCATTTACCCGACCCTCCTGCGCTGTCGCTCAGCTGGGACAGGCGGCGGATCGGCCCCGCCGCCGGGCGCTGGAGAAGGGCCTCGATCAAGGGCTCGATGCCGCCCGCATCGGCGGCCAGCGTTTCCAAGTCGATCCTGTGCTCGCGCTGGTGCCAGTAGAAGGGCGTCATCGGGTCCACCTCAGCGCGGGCCGCGCGGAGAACACGCCCCACGTCGTTGCGCGGGAGAGCCTCTGGCCATGTGTCGGGCTGCCAGCCGCTGAGCGGCGCCGGTGCGGGCTTGGCCGGTGCGGGCGTGAGGTCGCCGAGCGGCTCCTTGCAGAGTCGAGGGGGCGGGGGCGGCTGAGTGGGCGGCTCGGGTGATGTGTCCACCTGCGGCGCGGGGGCCGATGGGGCTTTGTGTCCATCCGGCATGACGCGGTATCGCGCCGGGGATCCCTTCCCCCCGCCGGCATGGACAATTGCGATGTCGCCGCAATCGTCCAGAGCTTTGATCGCGTCCGCTGCGGCCGTTTTGGACAGCCTGCAGAATGCAGCGATCGTGCGTAGAGGCATGGACACGTTACCCTGCCAGTCAGCATGTGCCGCCAGACACACCAGTACCAGCCGGGGTGAGCCGCGGGCAGCGCTCCCCTGCCAAGCCCTGATATGGGGGGCGGTCATCATGCTGTAGCCACCTCCTGCGACTCATGGAACTGCCAGCCGGTGAGCTGCACCCGCGTGACGGATCCGCCCCGAAACAGGATCGGTCGACGGTGATAGATGTTGCGGGTGTTGGGGGCCTTCCCGGGCCCGTTGACGAGGAGATCGCCCTCGATCCACTCGTCATCCCGAACCATGTCGGACACGTCGTCCCAGTCGGAATCGGGCACCTCGACCAGGCAAAACCGGGCCTTGGGCTGGGGGCTTTGGCCCTGTTCCTCGAAGTAGAACTTTGCGATTACGGAGTCAGACATTTTGAAACCTCCTTGGGTTGGAAATGTGAAACTTGGTCGCCCCATGCGGCCCAGCCGGGCCGGGCCTGCCGGGAGAAAATCTCGAGCCGGCGAGCGCCGGGGATAAGCCGTTCGGCAGCCGCGAATGCCTCCTCGGGCTTGCGGGAGTGCTGGCGCACCTGCCCTTCGATGACAGAGCGCACGTTGCGCGCGGTCTTCGGTTTGCCCCGGGTGCCGATCAGGAATGGCTCACCGGCACAGCGCAGCAGGTAGCCGGTGCCGAAGGCGAGCTTGCCGTGGCGGGTGCGCTTGGCCCAATGGCCGGCGGTCTTGAAGGTGAAGCCCCACGCTTCGAGGACGCCGATCGCCTGCGGCAGCATCGGGTTTGTGGCCCAGAGCCAGAGCAGGCAATCGGGCGCGGCAAGATCCGCCACCGGCAGCGCCTTGATCGCATCGAGGCCCATGGTGGCATATTGCCCCCCTGCCCCCTTGGCGGTGACGCCCTTAGCCGAATAGGTAGCGAAGGACCACGGCGGATCAGCCATGATGAGATCGAAGGGGCCGGTGGTGCCGTCGAAAGCGCTCATGCGATCACCCCCCGAAACGGGAGGAGCACGACCCTGTGGGCGCGCTGGCTGGCGAATACGACCCGCACCGCACCGCCTTTCACAGGGGGGCCGAGGCGACCATCGGAGGTAAAACTCTTGTCGTCGGCCTTGAGGGCGTCGGCGATGCCGTCCTGCGCCGCCTTCATGCACGCCTTCGCGTTGTCTTCGTCGCGCGACCGGCGACTGGGCGGGTGGAAGGTGAATACGAGGTGCAGGTCGGCGGGGTCCGGAACCGAGATCTTCGCCGCCAGCGTCAGCGCCCAGGCCGCTTCCCGGTATTTCCTCGCGGCCCGAGCCTTATCTTTCCATCTGGGCCGATCGTTCGGGCTGAGGCCCTTGGGGGGCCAAGGGAGCGTGATGGCGCGGGCGGCGATCATACCACGCCCCCTTCCTTGAGATCCCGCAGGGCGCGCTTGCGCAGGCGGTAGGCCCATACGAGAGAGATCTCCATCGCCGCTGCGATTTCCTGAGCGCTGGCGCCGCCGGCCGTGAGCGCGGAAACCTTCACAAGGTCGATGCGGCCCCGGCCCGACGCGGATCGACGCGACCCCGCCCTCGGCAGCGCCGGCTTATGCCCCTCACGCCGCGCCATAATCGGCCAGAGGCGCGATAACCGATCCTCCGAAACCATCATTTGCGCCCCCCTTTCCTTACGAGTTCGGCCCAACGGTATTTGGCTGCGACCTTGGCCTCTTCAGTAAGATCCCCACGCGCCCGGAGCGCCTCGACCATGGCGGCCAGCGTCTCGGGGCAATCCTCGTGCTGGATCTTGTCTATGATGGTCGGCCGTCGCCCGGCTCGAGCCATGGCGACGAGCGCACTCATCGCTTCAAACTGTGCTCAGCTGCGATCCTCCCGCCGACACCGGACGGCTTGGTCCACGACGGGAGTTGCAGCACAACCGATGACCCATTCACGGAATGCAAACTGCACTCTGCCGCAGGGCGCTTGTCTTTCGGCAGCAGATCCCAGGTGCCCAACGTCAGCATCACGCTGCCGTGCATGGAGGGACGAAACTCAAACTCTCCGTCCCTTGCGATCTGGATCAGGAGTCGGCCCTCATCAGCCCCCCGGCCCACCTTCACATGGGCTCGCTTGCCGGTGAGGTCGGCACCGAAAATCTTTTCCTGCGCCGCCTTTCGGATGGTGAGACGACAGGAGCTGCGACGCTTGCCGACAGAAAGACCAAAGGAGATACCGGAGCCAGTGGCTGCCGGTGCGGCGGGAGGGGGTGCATCGGAGAACGGCATCGGATCACATCCCCAGCGCTGTCTTATACATGTCGAGCACCGCCTCTTCCTCGGCGATGTCGTCCTTGTTGCGCTTGCGCAGGGCGACGACCTTGCGCATCACTTTCGTGTCGTAGCCGCGCCCCTTGGCCTCGGCCATGACTTCCTTCTGCTGCTCGGCCACGTCCTTCTTTTCCTGCTCGAGCCGCTCGAAGCGCTCGATGAACTGGCGCAGCTCGTCCGCGGTAGCGCGGTAGGCGTTGTCGGCTGCCTGGTCGAATGTCGGATCCGGCTTCATTTTCGGCTTCCCCTTTCGTGTCCGCTCGTCATTGTGGGCAGCCCGCAGGGCGTTGATCGTCGTTTCCTCGAACGACCCGTCGGGGCTTATGATCGTCAACTGGCTCATCCGGAGCGCCTCTCCGCCTCACGCAGGCGCCGGGCCCGCTGGTTGTTCTCGATCCACACCGCATAGCGCTCCTTGGGCGTCAGCGGCTTGTCGTAGCGTGTTGCCATCTGACCGACCGGGATCTGGGTGATCCCGTGCCGGGCGATATGTTCGGCGATCAGGCGACGTTCTTCCTTGCTCAGCACGGCGCACCCCCAGTCGAAAAAAATGCCCCCGACCGATGTGGCTCCAACCACGGTCGGGGGCAGGTGCCGCGCCTTGAAAAGGCAGTGGCGGCGCGGGGGCGGGCAACTCTGGAAAACAAGGGGCTTGCCTTGGACGGAATCGTCTGACCTTTTGAGTGATCCAACAGGCAAGAAACTCCGAGCATCACGACGCCTCCTTTTCGAGGCCAGCATCGGAGCCAGAACATGAAGTCAGTAAAGCTGCGGCCGTCACCAAGCCGCGCGTCTCACGCTCGATTGCCACAGCCGCCCGCAGGCCGGGGGTCTTATGGCCATTCTTGATGAGCGAGATCATTGCCTCGGACAGGCCCACGGCTTTCGCGAAGTCGCGTTGCGAGCGCCCCGTGGCGTCAAGATATGTGGCAAGCGGCGTCATTTTACCGCCCATTCTTCACTTTTGGTAAAAGCTAGTCAAGTCGGAGAATTTACCGATCAAAAATCTTTCGCCCGGGGGTGTCAGTGCTAGAAACTTACTTCATGGAGCCGCCAAGAATTAAAGAAGTTCGCAAGGCCAAGGGGATAACCCAGACCGCGCTTGCCAAGGCCATGGGCGTATCCCCTGGATACTTGTCGATGCTTGAAAGCGGACAGAAGGCCCTGACGCCGCGACGATTGCTCGCCTGCGCGACGGCCTTGGACGTGAACCCGTCAGACCTCGCCCCGCCCCATGATGCGATTCTCGATCCGACCTCGGGCTCCGATCATTTTTTCCTAACCGTCATGGACACCTTCCGGAACCTCAGCCCGGCCAACCAGGAAAAATTGCTCTCCTATGGCGAGTTCCTCCTTCGCAGCAAGCAGGCCGCGACCGAAGACGAGGAATAACCCCCGATCCTCCGGGTTAAGCTTCTCCAATATAACAAATAACTGCTGGGCTCGATTTGGCTCAGCAGACCCTCCGTCCTGCATAATGCCCCAATCTCCAAATTGATGTTCTGTTAGTGTTCCGTACAGGCGGGTTTCCCGTCAAGTTCGATAATGGAAAATTTTCGGTTGTGCCGTAACTTCACTAATGGTAAATCTTTACCGAAAGTGAGGTTTGAGGCGCAACTATGGTCCTGCATGTATGCAGCCACCCCGCGCCTCTCTCCCAAGCACACCACTTGGAGGATGCACGATGGACCAGCAACCCCGACTTCAAACGATGCTCAACCGCGCCTTGAACGAGACGGTCAGCGCATTCGTCCGCGACTTCCCGGACGTCACCGCGGCGACCGTTCTCTGGGCCATTGACGACTGCAAGACGGACGCGCCCGCCGTGATCCGCATGCACCGGGAGGAAGCAGCATGAACGTCCACCGCATCACACCGAGCGTCGAGCGCACCCAGAGCGTCAACACGCAGGCCCTCTACGCCGCCCTCGTCCGCCACGCCCCAACCGAGGAAATGCGCCGGGTTCTCCAGAACCTCAAGGACATCGACCGCAACCTCAGCGGCCTGCGGGACGATCCGTCCGAAATGCGCATGGCCTGCGAGGATCTGGGCGAGAACGTCGGCCCGCTGATGCGCGACATCGAAGCCCGCGCCGACGAAATGGACGGGGGGAACGCGGCATGAAGGCCCTCATCCTCACCGCCGGTCTGCTGTCCAGCGCCCCTCTCTACGCCGCGTTCGACAGCATCGTTCGCGACACCGCAATCACCTACGCCCTCGCCTGTGAGCGGGGAGCGGACTGCCGATGATCCGCCAGCCCACCCCCGAGGCCGAGGCCTATCGCTGGTGGCGCCGGGCGCTGGTCGATGCCAGCACGCCCCGCCATGACGGCGATCCGCAACCCGGCTTCTACAAGCGCCGGATGGTCAAGGGCGGCCCATGGGTGCCGGTCGAGATCCGCCTCGAGCAGGAGATCGACCCGGAGACTGGCGAGCTGGCCGCCGACGAATATCTCGCCGCCGAGCAGCTGGGGGCCTCACAAGATCCCGTGTGGATCTGGACCTATCTGCGGCCGATCCCGCGCGACGAATACGACGCGCTGGTCAGCCAGCACCGCGACCTCGACCTGATGGCCGCAACTCATGCGCCGATTGATCTGAGCCAAACCGCAATTCTACCTGGAGGACATTGATATGAACGACATGAGCCCGCCGAAGATCGGCGACAACAACCCGCCTCCGTATGACCCCGCCGAGGTCGAAAAGCTGGACGCCGAGGGCGCGCAGTTTCTGGAGGCCGCCGCGAAGTGGGTCGAGAACGGCGATCTGGCCAGCGAAGAGGACGCGCAGCGCCTCAACGATTTCATCAACGGCGTGAAAAAGCGCCAGAAGATCACCGACGACGCCCGGAAGGCCGCCAAGAAACCCCACGACGAAGCGGGCAAGGCGGTGCAGGCCGCCTATGTGCCGGTCATCGAGAAGATGAAGAAGGCCAGCGAAAAGGTGGGTCCGATCCTGTCGAAGTGGCTGACCAAGAAGGACGAGGAGCGCCGCGCCGAGGCTGAGCGTCAGCGCAAGGAGGCCGAGTTCAAGCAGCAGGAAGCCGACCGCAAGGCCGCCGAGGCCGCCGCGCGCAACGACATCAGCGGCGAGATCGACGCCGAGGCCGCGAGGAAGGAGGCCGACGAGGCCGCCAAGGAAGCTGCCCGCGCCGCCAAGGCCCGCTCCAATGTCGCCAGCGCCACCGGCGGCGGCCGCACGGCCAGCCTGCGCACCTATGTCGAAGTGGAGGTGACGAACCCGCGCGTGCTCTTCATGCGCTACCAGTCGCATCCCGACGCGATCGACACCCTGCGCCGCCTCGCCCAGGCCGAGGCCCGCAGCAAGGACTTCGACGCCGAGAAGGACGAGATCCCCGGCGCCACGATCACCGTGACCCGGAGGGCCGTGTGATGGGAACCCAGATTGCCAAAAAGCCGCTGCGCCAAGTCGCGACCGTCAAGGAGCTGCTCATCAACGACATGGCGAAGGACCAACTCGCCAGCGTCGCGGCAAAGCACATGCGCCCGGAGCGGATGATGCGGCTGATGGCGAACGCGCTGCGCACCACGCCGCAACTGGCCGAGTGTGAACCGCTCACGTTGCTGGGCGCGATGATGACCAGCGCCTCGCTCGGACTCGAGCCCAACACGCCGCTCGGTCACGCCTACCTCATCCCGTTCAAGAACCGCCGCAAGGGCGTCACGGAGGTGCAGTTCATCATCGGCTACAAGGGTATGATCTCGCTCGCGCGCCGCTCGGGCGCGATCGTCAACCTGCACGCCGATGTTGTCTATGAAGGTGACGAGTTCAGCTATGAATACGGCTCGAACCAGCACCTGACCCACCGCCCTCGCGGCAAGCGGGAAAACCCGGAATATGCCTACTGCCACGCGAAGCTGGTGGACGGCGAGGCCTTCATCGTCCTGCCTTGGGAGGTTATCGAAGATACCCGCGACAATTCCCAAGGCTATCAGACCGCCAAGCGCTTCGGGAAGCTCGACAGCAGCCCGTGGGTCGCGCACCTGCACAGCATGGCGAAGAAGACCGCCGTGCGCCGCCTGTTCGATGAGCTTCCGATTTCGATCGAGGAAGTGAGCGATGCGGTCTCGGTGGACGAGCAGCAGAACGACTTCCGTGGCTTTGCCTTCGACCCTTCCGCCGGCGCCCCTGCCCCGGCCGCCGAGGGCGAGACCATCGACGGCGACTATGTGGAGGGCGAGGCCGAACCCGAGGAGAAGGCCCAGAGCGAACCCGAAGACAAGCCCGCCCCGGAGCAGAAGCAGGAGAAGCCGAAAGCCGAGGAGAAAGCCGACGCGCCCGAGGTCGCCGAGGAGCACCGCAAGATCGCCGAGCAGATGGAAGCCGACCTGAACGACGGCGCCCCCATTGACGCGACCCTGCAGTTCTACGCCGAGGCGCTGGAGAAAATGAAGGCCGACGCGCCCGATTTTCACGCCGACCTTCTCGCCACCGTCAAGGAATTCGAGGCGGTCTGATGCGCGATCAGGATCTCATCCGTGCGGTCTGGACCGGCGAGGCGTTTGAGCCAGACGGCAACTATGCCCGGGCCCAATGCCTCGACCGGCTGGGCGCGGGCCAGGTGGTCAATCTCGACCTCGATCCAGAGCGGTCGAAGAAGAGCCACAGGCACCAGTTCGCCTTTGTCCGCACTGCTTGGGAGAACCTGCCCGAGCACCTGACCGATGCGGCCTTCGCCAAGACGGATGAGACCCTGCGCAAACACGCCCTCATTGCCACTGGGCATTGCGACACGGACATGATCGCCGTCGGCGATGAACGCCGGGCCGAGCGCGTCGCAGCCTTCTCCGAGCGACTGGCGGTGCGGATGCACGGCTATGCCCTCACCTCAATCGAGGGGCCGGTGGTCTACTGCCACACGCCGCACAGCCAGAGCCTCAAAGCGATGGGAGGCGAGCGGTTCAAGCAGAGCAAGCAGGACATTCTCGAATACCTGGCCGACCTCATCGGCGTGACGCCCGACCAACTCGCCAAATGGAAGGACAAGGCCGCATGAGCCGCGCAGTCTCCGAATGGATCGGCAAGACCGACGACACGGCCATCCCGCCCCGCGTCAAGGTTCGCGTCATCGAAGCCCAAGGCGGCCTCTGCGCCTGCGGCTGCGGCGTCAAGCTGGGCATGGCTGGGGAGCGGATCGACTTCGACCACCGGGTCGCCCTCATCAACGGCGGCGAGAACCGGGAAGGCAACATCCAAGCCCTACGCCACCCCTGCCACGTCCCAAAGACCCGAGAGGACGTGAGGATCAAGGCCAAGACCGCCCGGGTGCGCAAGAAGGCGCTGGGGCTGGATCGACCGAAGCGCAAAATGCCCTACCGGAAATTCGACGGAACGCCGGTTTGGAAATGACCCCATGAACACGCGCCACTCACGGAGCGTGAAGCCCCCGCCGCTATCCTCCCAAGCGGCGGGGGCACCTGAGAACAACGAACGGTAAGGATATGACGTGGTGCTACCTCCCCGACACGGCCTCTCCCTCTGCTCAGGCGGCGGCGGACTTGACATGGGTCTTGGCCTTGCCGAGCCGGGCTTTGCCACCGCCTGCTATGTCGAGATCGAGGACTACCCCCGCCAAACCCTCATCGCAGGCCAGCGGGCCGGATACCTGCACCCCGCCCCCATCTGGGACGACCTCAAGCTGTTCAACGCCCGCCCGTGGCGCGGACAGATCGACACGCTCCTTGCTGGCTATCCATGTCAGCCATTTTCCCAGGCGGGACAGCGCAAGGGCGAACACGACCCCCGCCACCTCTGGCCCGATATTGAGCGGATCATCGAGGAACTCGGCCCCGGCCTGCGCTGGGGCTTCTTCGAGAACGTCGCGGGACACCTCACCCTCGGCCTTGAAACCGTGCTGCGAAGCCTTCGAGACTTGGGTTTCGCGCCTGCGGTTGGCGTATTCTCAGCGGAAGAAGTCGGCGCGACGCACGAAAGGCAGCGGGTATTCATCGTGGCCTACCGCGCGGGCGTCGGAGCAGGAGAACCGGACGACTCAGCGGGCACCGAGCCACGGGAACGGGCATGGCGAGGTGCTGGCGGGCGTAGCCTGCGACATGATGGCGAACTGGCCCACCCCGATGGCTGGGACTCCCGCCCAGAACGGCAACAACGCGGCCGGCAACAACGACTTCACGCGGCGGGGGGAGGATCTGGCGGGCCGGATGTGGATGACGCCCGACACGCCGACCGGCGGGCGCTCAATGCCGGAGGGAACCACACCGACAGGACAGACGCCGGCGCGCGAGGGCTGGACACCAGAGAAGATCGAGGCCGCGCAGCAAGCGGTGAAGGCCAAGAGTCAGAACGGCAACGGCTTCGGGATTGGTCTGGCGGCGCAGGCGTCCATGTGGACCACCCCGCAAGCCCACGACGTGACGATGCGCGGCGCGGGACAAGTGCCGACCAGCAAGGCCGGGAACGCCTGTCTAGCGCGGGATGCGGCGATGTGGGGCACCTCTCGCGGATCGGACGGCGAGAAGGGCGGCCCGAATATGAGCTTCGGCGCGGGCGGGACACCTCTGCCGAGCCAAGCGGCGAATTGGCCGACAGCATCGGCCCGGGATCACAAAGGAAGCTCTCAGGCGGCATTGACCCGGCGGGACGGGAAGTCGAGGCTGGATTTGCTGGACTTCGCAGCGGAGCAGGGCTTTTCCCACCCGGCCCTTCCGACATGGATGCCTGGCACTCTGCTCTCGCCCACGATCCAACGCTCGCGCCATCTGTTTCGCTTGGCGACCTCTCGACTTTCGCCCGCTACTTTGCGGCGCTTGTTGAAGCGGGGGAACTGGAGGAAGCGGCGGCTGAATCCCGTCTTTGTCAACTCGCTGATGGGCTGGCCTCCCGGTCACGCGCTCTGCGCCTGCTCGGCAATGGAGTGGTCCCGCTGGCAGCGGCATATGCGTGGCGCACTCTCAGCGCTGCCCACGGCCTCGGGAGCGTGGATCTGGGAACCCCCGATCGAGCGCCCGCAACTGCAACAACTGTCCCTGCTGTGAAGGAGCCGACATGACTCACCCGATTGAAACCTCCCCGATGCGCCGCCTGTTCGAGCGGATGAACGCGCCGCAGATGTTCCGCGACTGCCTTCCTGCCCTCGCCCTCGCCGCGCTGACGGCCTTGGGCCTTGTGGTCACGGTATCCAGCATCCTCGCGATCCGGTGGCCGCTGTGATCCGCCGCATCCTCCGCTTCATCGGCATAACCTTGGGAGATTGAGACAATGAAATCCGACCTGATCGACATCGACGTGATCTATCAGCACGAGACGGAACGCGCCGTCTGTGTCCGCGAAGACGAGACGAGCAAGGACGACGTGTGGCTCCCCAAGAGCCAGTGCGAGATCGACGGCGACCGGCGGCGGGGTGGCACAATCACCCTAACCGCCCCGGAGCGCACTCTTTTGGACAAAGGACTGATCTGATGGCGACGCATGAATTGAAAGCCGAAGTCATGGCATATTCCAGTGTTGTCGGTAGTGGTGTCCTGCTGTTCAACGAGCGCGGCCAAATGCTCGGGCAGATCGCCTTTCTATGTCAGGCCGACGAACTGCGCGAGAAGGCGTTTCAAGAGCGCTTGGCCAGTGTCATATCGAACGCCATCAACGCCGACACCGCCGCCACCCAGCCCACCCCGCAGGAGCGGCGTGAGTGGAACCCATCTGATGGCGACAGAATCTGCCAGAAATGCGGGACGGACAACCCCGTGTGGTTCGCGCCCAGTCCGATCTGGAACTGCCTCATGGGAGGTCCTGATGCGACTGATGATCCGGGTGGCGTCCTGTGCCCGACCTGCTTCATGGCGCTGGACGATGACCAGATATGGGAGGTCAGACCGAAGGCACAGACCACCCCGCAGGAGGCGGCGAAGGTGCTGGTGGAATGGCTCAATTCGGACAGGCCGAATGCGCCGATGATAGTCGCCTGTTTCACGGCAATGAAGCAACCATCCGGTGACTTTGACAAGGCGTGCGCTCTCCTCCGCGCCATAGCTGGGGAGGACAAGGCAGATGGGTGAATACGCCGAGTATCAGCTCGCATACGACATGCGCCGAGGCATCCCTTACCGACCACGAAAGCAGGAGGGCCGCAATCCTGTCGCTGCACATTGCCCCCATTGCGGCAAGGGTATCCGGCCTATCGGTGGCCGCATCGAAGAAAGCATGGCCGCGCATATCAAGGCCAAGCACCGGGAGGATGCCCCATGACCCCCAAGACCCACGCCATAGCCGTCGCCAGTCTTGCCGCTTTGGGCGGGCTGTTCATCGGCCAGTTCATCGCGTCACAGAGCGACTGGCTTTCGCTGATCCTTGGCGGGATCGGCTGGATAATCGCAATCGGCCTTGTCGTCACAGGCCCGGAGCCGGAGGATTCCCAATGACAGACATATCGCCGGAAGCCGTGGAGCGGCTGGCCTCGACGCTGGATGAGCAGTTCCGCAGTATGTGCGGTGTTCACTCGCGCGAAGCCGAGACTCTCCGCGCCCAAGCCGCCCGCATTGCCGAGCTGGAGGCAGAGCGGGACACCGCCCGCGCCGAGGCGCTGCGGGAGGCGGCTGAGGTTGCCCGCAAAATTAGTGAGTGCTGCCCTAGTTGCGCATCAACTGAGAACCGCATCCTCGCCCTGATCGCGAAGGAGGGCTGCTGATGCCGATCCGCCCCGAGAACCGTGACCGCTACCCCGCCGACTGGAAGGCTATTAGCGCCCGTGTTCGCGAGGAAGCAGGCCAGCGTTGCGAGTGGTGTAAGGTGCCAAACGGCGCGATGATCGTGCGAGGCACCGATGATATTGACGGCGAAACCGTCCCGGTATGGCGCTTCGCTGACGCACCCGTCTATGACGAAACCTATCACGGGGTGAACGGCAGGCCCATCCCCGGCGCGAATTGGGACACCTTCGAAGCGAACACCGCCGGGCCGGTCAAGGTGATCCTCACCGTCGCTCACCTCGACCACCAGCCCGAGAATTGCGCCCGCGACAACCTGCGCGCGCTCTGCCAGCGATGCCACAACGCCTACGACGCGCCGATGCGTGCCGCCGGGATAGCCCAGCGGAAGCGGGATGCGATGGCCGTGCGCGATCTATTTCTACAGGAGGGCTGAGACATGGGCGTCGGCCGGCCCAAACAGATCGACGCAATCGCGGTGCCCGACACCGAGGCCGCGCGGATGCTGCGCTTGCGCCCCACCGAGTTTCGCGATTTGGTGTCACAAGGCGCCATCCCGCCGCCGCACCGGATCGGACCCTATGAACGGTGGTGGGTGTCCGAACTGGACGACCTTCGCAGCGGGGACGCCGCCCTGCCGAAAGAGGACTTCGACCTGTGAACCCGCCCAAGCCCCGGATCACCAAACCCCGCCTCGTCTGGCGCTGGACCCGTGGCAAATGGGTGCCCCGCCATCGCGTGACGTGGACCGAGGCCGGCAAGCAGCGCTCCAAGGAGATCACCCTCGACTGGAAGGGCGACCCGAAGGAACTGGATCGGCTCTACTGGCTGGCTCAGGGCGGCAAGCACGAAGCGCAGAGGACGCGGGAGCGGTATTCCTGGCGGGCCTGCATCGAGGCGTGGCGGGTCGATCCGCAGTCGGCCAAGCTGGCCCTCTCCACGCGCAAGCAATACCGGCGCGTCATGGACGTGATCATGGAGAAGAACGGCGACAAGGACATGCGGCGCACCACCCGGCAGGCGGTCAAGGCCGCGCTGGCCAAGTGGTCAGACATGCCCCGCAAGGCAAGCCGCTACGCTCAGACAATCTCGCTGCTGTGGAACTTCGCGGCGCGGGAACTGGACTGGCCGATGGGGCCCAACCCCGCCGCCGGTCTGGGGGCCCACAAGGCCGCCAAGCCCTACGAGCCGTGGCCAGCGTGGATGATCGCCAAGCTGAACACCGCCCCGGATTCGGTGCGGATCGCCGCGAACCTGATCCGATACACCGGCCAGCGTCCGACTGCGGCAATCACGATGCGCCGGGATCAGATCGACGGCGATTGGATGACGGTGATTGACGAGAAGGGCGGGCAGGAACTGGAAGTCTACTGCCCTGCCCCGCTGCGCACCTTCGCCTCCGGGCTGACGCCGCGCGGGGCGCACTTCGTCCCACGCAACCTGACGCAGCCCGTGGGTTATGACGCCGTGGAGCGGGCGTTCAGGGCGTGGCGCAAGTCGCTGGGTGACAAGGCCCTGCCATACTCGCTGCACGGCCTGCGCAAGCTGGCGATCATCGAACTGGCCGAAGCCGGGGCGAGTGACGCCGAGATCCAAGCCGTGACCGGACAGAGCGCGGAGATGGTCGCATATTATCGCAGCAAGGCCAGCCGGCGGCGCCTGTCGAAGGCCGCGCAGGAGCGGAGAACATGACGCGAACGAAAGCGGACACTGTGACTCGTCACTGTGACACGCTCGAAAATCCGCGCTAATTCTCACTGGCTGGCGCGGCGAAAATGCCTTATAATTCAATGTGGTGCCCGAGGTGGGATTCGAACCCACACGCCTTGCGGCGGGGGATTTTGAATCCCCTGCGTCTACCATTCCGCCACTCGGGCACGCAGCAAGGCCGCAAAGGCGTGCCGGTCCGACGCGGGGCCGGACCGGCGTTTTGATGCCTTAGCACAGGCGCGGCGTAAAGCCCAAAATCGGGGAGGACAGGGCATTTCCGCCGAAAACCGAGGGGCGGGTTCTGCCCCCTCCGCGCCCTGCCCGCCTACAGTTGACGCGCGTTGAAGGTGTCGCACTGTTCCAGATCGCCGGTTTGATACCCGCGCGAAAACCACGTCTGGCGCTGTTCAGAGGTGCCATGCGTGAACGAGTCGGGCATGGGCACGCGCCCCGCACTGCGCTGCAAGGCGTCATCACCGATCTTGCCGGCGGCGTTCATCGCCTCTTGGATGTCCCCCTCTTCCAGCGATCCGAACCGGGTCTCGGCGCGTTTGGCCCAGACACCGGACAGACAGTCGGCCTGCAACTCGGTGCGCACCGAGATGGCGTTGGCCTCGGCCTGCCCTGCGCTTTGCCGGGCCTGCGTGGTCTTGCCAAGGATGCCCAATTCGTTCTGCACGTGATGCGCGATTTCGTGGCCGACCACATAGGCGGCGGCGAAATCACCCGTGGCGCCAAGCTGCTGGCGCATGGTGGTGAAAAACGCCGTGTCCAGATAGACCTTGCGGTCCGACGGGCAGTAGAACGGGCCGGTGGCCCCGCTGGCACCACCGCAAGGGCTTTGCGTCACACCCTTGTAAAGAACCAGCGTCGCGGGCCGGTATTCGCGGCCAAGCTGCTGGGAAAAGACGGTGGCCCAAACCTCTTCGGTGTCGGCAAGCGTGACTGAAACGAACTGTCCGGCCTGTCGGTCGGCCTCGGTGATCTGGCCGCCGCTTTGCTGCACCGGGGCGAAGCCGCCGCTGCTGCCACCGCCGCCTAGCAAGGGCGTCAGATCGACGCCGAAGAAATAGCCCACGACCACCACGGCCAGAATGCCAAGGCCCCCGGCCCCGCCCACGCGCCCGATCCCGGCCGAGCGCCTGCCGCGCCGATCCTCGATATTACTGCTGCCCCGTCTACCGCGCCACTGCATCACGATCCTCCTTCTACCAACCGTCTACCGGCCTTCTACCGACGGTCCGCGCCACATGCCGTAACGCTCGCGCCATAATGCCACGCCGCGCCCCGCTCGTATAATCGACCTCTTGTCTTGACCTTGCGCCCGCGCCGTGGTGCATGACCGTGATGCCAATGGGCAGTCCAACCCGAAATTCAACCGACCGAGCGGGGCCAGCTTGATCCAACGCCTTTACGACTGGATGGTTCGCCAAGCTGTGTCGCCTTATGCGATCTGGGTGCTGGCGGCGGTGTCTTTCGCGGAAAGTTCGGTCTTTCCGATCCCCCCCGACGTGCTGATGATCCCGATGATTCTGGCCCGCCCGAACAAGGCGTGGCTGATCGCGGGCGTGTGCATGATCGCCTCGGTCCTCGGGGCGCTTCTGGGCTATTTCATCGGCGCGGTGCTGTTCGACACCGTGGGGCTTCCGGTGCTGGAACTCTATGGAAAGACGACATATTTCGACGAATTCGCGGCGCGCTACAACGAATGGGGCGCATGGGCCGTGCTGATCGCGGGCGTGACCCCCTTTCCTTACAAGGTCATCACCATCCTGTCAGGCTCGACCGGGCTGTCGCTGCCGGTCTTCGTGGTGGCCAGCATCGTGGCGCGGGGTGCCAGATTCTTTCTGGTCGCCGCGCTTTTGAAGTGGTTCGGCCCCCCGGTCCGCGACTTTATCGAACGTCGGCTGGGCTTGATGTTCATCCTGTTCACCGTAATCCTTCTTGGCGGTTTCTATCTGGTGAGGTTCCTGTGACGCGAAACACCCTTGTTCTGATTGCTGCCGGCGGCTCGTCTGCGTTGCTGCTTGGCGCGCTGGCGTTTCAATACATCGGCGGCCTTGCGCCCTGCGATCTGTGCATCCTGCAACGCTGGCCGCATCTGGCCGCGGTGGCCGCCGGGTTGGGCGCGCTGATCAATCCGGGGATCCTGATGCCGTTGCTGGGCATGGCCTCGGCGCTGACGACGGCGGTGGTGGGGCTTTACCACGCCGGGGTCGAGCTGACGTGGTGGAAAGGGCCCGACACCTGCACATCGGATTCGGTCGGAAACCTAAGCCCCGAACAGTTGATGGAGCAGATCATGACCGCCCCGCTGGTCCGTTGCGACGAGATCGCGTGGTCGATGGCCGGCATCTCGATGGCGGGCTGGAACGCGATCCTGTCGCTGGGGCTGGCCGGGATCTGGCTGGCCGCTGCCCTGCGCAGCCGCCGCCGCGCCCCTGACGCTTGATCGCGGGGCCTCAGCCCCTCAGACCGTGAACTCGCCCACTTGATTGCGCCACTCGCCCGGCCCGATCATCCGGCGATGGGTGAAGCGCACCGAATGCAGCGGGCCTTCGATCCGCTCGTGCCAGAACTCGATGAATTTGAACAGTTCGGGATAATCCGGCGCCAGATCCATCGCCTGCCAGACAAAACTGTTCAGGACATTGCGAAAATCGGGCATGCGATAGAAGAACTCGGCCGTCGTCAGCCCGTATCCACGCAGCATCAATGCGGTATCTCGTTCGGCCATGCGACCCTCCGGGACGGTTTCGGCTATCTCCATCGTGCCAGAAAATAAAAACTTTTCAACAAAAACAGTTTGTTGATGGCCGGTTTGCGCAGTGGGTAACGATTGTGCAAAGCGGGCATTGCACCCTATATCCGCGATCAGTTATAGTTCGGACAACAATATATAGACGTTTCTGGATCAATCGGAACCTTGGATGAGCGATACACCACAACCGCCTGAAATCGAGGACGAAAGCGCACCCGAGCGCCCTCAGTACGACGGTCCCACCATCGACATCACCGACGAGATGAAGACCTCGTATCTCGATTACGCCATGAGCGTGATCGTCAGCCGTGCGATCCCCGATCTGCGCGACGGTCTGAAACCCGTGCACCGGCGCATCCTTTACGCCATGCACGAGACCGGCAACACCTTCGACAAATCCTACCGCAAATCCGCCCGCCCCGTTGGTGACGTCATGGGCAAATATCACCCCCACGGCGACAGCGCGATCTATGACGCACTGGTGCGCATGGCGCAGGACTTTTCGATGTCGCTGCCGCTGCTGGACGGTCAGGGCAACTTCGGCTCGATGGACGGCGATAACGCCGCCGCCATGCGCTATACCGAAGTCAGAATGGCCAAGCCCGCCAATGCCTTGCTGGCCGACATTGAAAAAGAAACGGTCGACTTTCAGGACAACTACGACGGCAAGGACCGCGAACCCACGGTGCTTCCGGCGCGGTTCCCGAACATGCTGGTCAACGGCGCGGGCGGCATCGCCGTCGGCATGGCCACCAACATCCCGCCCCACAATCTGGGCGAGGTGATCGGCGCCACTCTGGCGCTGATCGAGGAGCCTGACCTGACCTCGGAAGAGTTGATGGAATACGTGCCCGCCCCGGATTTTCCGACCGGCGGCACCATCCTTGGCGTCTCGGGCGCGCGGAAGGCGTATCTGGAAGGCCGCGGCTCGGTCATCATCCGCTCCAAGACCCGCATCGAAGAGATCCGCAAGGACCGCTACGCCATCGTCGTCGACGAGATTCCCTATCAGGTGAACAAGGCCACCATGATCGAGAAGATCGCCGAGATGGTGCGCGAAAAGAAGATCGAGGGCGTCAGCCACGTTCAGGACGAATCCGACCGTAACGGCGTGCGCGTCGTGGTCGAACTAAAGCGCGACGCCACCGCCGAGGTGGTGCTGAACCAGCTTTACCGCTTTACCCCGATGCAGACCTACTTCGGCTGCAACATGCTGGCGCTGAACGGTGGCCGCCCCGAGCAGTTGACCCTGCGCCGCTTTCTGACCAGCTTCATCACCTTCCGCGAAGAGGTTGTCGCCCGCCGCACCGCGTTCGAGTTGCGCAAAGCGCGTGAGCGCAGCCATGTGCTGTGCGGTCTGGCCGTGGCCGTGTCGAACGTGGACGAGGTTGTCGCGACCATCCGCGCCTCGGCCGACGCCGCCGAAGCCCGCGCCAAGCTGATGGATCGGCGCTGGCCTGCGGGCGACATCGCCTCGTATATCCGGCTGATCGACGATCCGACCCATACGGTGAACGACGACGGCACCTACAACCTGTCCGAGATTCAGGCCCGCGCCATTCTGGACCTGCGTCTGCAACGCCTGACCCAGCTTGGCGTCAACGAAGTCACCGACGAGTTGCAGGACCTGGCCGGCAAGATCCGCGAATACCTCGAGATTCTGGCCAGCCGCGAACGGATCATGGCTATCATCGCCGCCGAGTTGACCGAGATCCGCGACCAGTTCGCCGTTCCCCGCCGCACCACCATCGTCAACTGGTCCGGCGACATGGACGACGAGGATCTGATCGAGCGTGAGGATATGGTCGTCACCGTCACCTCGGGCGGCTACATCAAGCGCACCCCGCTGAACGATTTCCGCGCCCAGCGGCGTGGCGGCAAGGGCCTGTCGGGCATGTCCACCAAAGAGGACGACGTCGTCACAACGCTGTTCGTCGCCAACACCCACACGCCGCTGCTGTTCTTCACCACCGATGGCATGGTCTACAAGCTGAAGACATGGCGCCTGCCCCAAGGCGGACGCAATGCCAAGGGCAAGGCGATCGTCAACATCCTGCCGATTCCGCAAGGCGTTTCCATCGCGGCCACCATGCCCGTCGACGCGCCCGAGGATACGTGGTCGGATCTGCAGATCTTCTTCGCCACCTCGGCGGGCGACGTGCGCCGCAACCGTCTGTCGGATTTCACCAACGTCAAATCCAATGGCAAAATTGCCATGAAGCTGCCCGAAGGGGTGGAATTGGTAAACGCGCGCATCTCGACCGAGGATGACGACGTCATGCTCGTCACCGCCGGTGGCCGCGCGATCCGCTTCCGCACCACCGACGTGCGCGTCTTCAAGGGCCGCGATTCCACCGGTGTTCGCGGCATCCGTCTGGGCAAGGACGACCGCGTCGTCTCGATGGCCGTGATCCGCCACTTCGAGGCCAGCGCCGAGGAACGCGCGGCCTATCTGAAGATGCGCCGCGCCGTGGCCGGTCTGGCCGATGACGCCGAAGCCGAGGCCAGCGAGGAAGACGACGCCGCCGTCGCCGCGCAGAACTTCACCCAAGAACAATACGTCGCCATGTCGGCGGCCGAGGATCTGATCCTGACCATCACCGAAAATGGCGCCGGCAAGCTGTCGTCGTCCCACGACTATCCGGTGCGCGGTCGCGGCGGTCAGGGCGTGGCGGCGATGGACCGCGCCATGCGCGGCGGCCCGCTGGTCGCCAGCTTCCCGGTCGAAGGGCAGGACCAGATCATGCTGGCCACCTCGACCGGCCAGTCGATCCGCTGCCCCGTCGAAGGCATCTCGTTCCGCTCGCGCAGCGCCGGTGGCGTCAAGGTGTTCGACACCGCCAAGAAGGAAAAGGTGGTCTCGGTCGCGTGGATCGCCGATCAGGGCGACGAGGCAGTCGGTGACGATGTGACCGATGATGTAGCCGGCGATGTGGCCGAGAACACGGATCCCGACACCTCTGCGCCCGGGCCTGACCCCGAGGCCGAATAAGACCCGTGAACCGGGGCCCGCGCCCCGTTAACGTTCTGATGTGTAAACGGTTTGTTCTTGTATATTTGTGTTAAGGCGCGTTTTTCTGCCTTGCGATGATCAAAGGACGCACGCTTCATGGATAACTGGGACGATTTTCGGTTCCTGCTTGCGCTGCACCGCTCTCAGACCATGAGCGCGGCGGCGCAGGATCTGGGCACCAACATCACCACCGTATCCAGACGGATCGAGCGGCTGAACGAAAGCATCGGCGCGCCCACCTTCAAGAAAACCGGCAACGGATGGCAGCTGACCGAAACTGGACAGCGTTTCGTGCCGCTGGCCGAACGTCTGGAAGCCGCGCTTGAAACCGACCGCAACAATCGTCTGTCCAAGGACGGCATTTCCGCGGCCCTGACGGTGGCCGCGCCGCCGATGGTCTTCACCGGCATTCTGATCCCGCAACTGCACTCGATCATGGCCCGCCACCCCGGCCTGTCGCTGAACCTGATCAACCGGGTCAACGTGCAGGGGCTTGGCGACGCCGACATCATGATCCGGTACGAGCGTCCGATTCAGGGCCGTCTGATCACCCGCCGTCTGGGCGAGGTGACCTATCGCGCCTATCGCAGCAACACCTGCCCCGACCCGGTCGAAGGCTGGGTCTCGCTTGGCAAGAAATACGACATGGTCCCGCAGGCTCGGTTCGGCCAGCGTATCTTCGGCGTTCAGGCGCGGATCAGCGCCGAGCTTTACGAACAGAAGTTTTCGATCATGCGCGCCACCGGCATGCCCGCGATCCTGCCGGACTGGATCGCCGAAAGTCAGCCCGACATCGTCGCCATGGACGAGGATGACGAGCCGCTGCAACTGGACGTCTGGGTCGCCTACCACGACACGCGCCGTCAGGATGTGGCCATCGCCGCCACCGTGGATTGGCTGGTCCAGTGTTTCCGCAGAAGCCCCATCGACCGTACCGACGACGACAAGCCCGAAATAGAAAGCAACGCCAGTGCCTGAAGGTCAGACAATGGATTACTGGGACGACCTGAAGTTCCTTCTGGCCGTCAACGATTCCGGCACGATGTCCGGCGCCGCCCGCGCCCTCAACACCAATGTCGCCACCGTCTCGCGGCGGATCGAACGTCTTAGCCAGAAGCTTCAGGTCGAGGTGCTGATCAAGACGCCCGAAGGCTGGATCGCCAACCCCGAGATCGAAGGGATGATCGCCTCGGCCTCGGCCTTCAGCCACGAGTTGAAGCGCGAACAGAACCGCCTGCTTGTCTCTGCCCCTGATACCCGCGTGGCGGTGCGGATCGGGGCGCCGATCGCCTTCTCGACCTATATGTTCACGCCCCATATCAGCGAGCTGCTGCAATCGCTGCCCAATGTCACCGTCGAACTGTTCCACCGCTTCTTCGAAGAGGGTCTGGGCGACAACGACATCGTCGTCGTGCCGTGGCCCCCGAAACGCGGACGCCTTATCACCCGCAAGGCCGGGACCATCACGGTCGGGGTCTACGGCAAGAAAGGCGGATCGCGAACCGGCCCTTGGATCGGTTTGCAAAAAGAGAATGAGCGCAGTCCCCAGCACCAGATGGCGATGGACTACTTTCGCGAGCCTCCGACCATCCGGATGGACCACTTCAACTCAGTCTTTGAAGGCATCCTGCAAACCGGAATGCCGGGTCCGTTGCCAAGCTTTATCGGTGCGGACAATCCGACGCTGGAGCCGCTGACCCCGCCCGATAAAATGGTCCAGATCCAATTCTGGCTTTGTTATCATGAGACTAGGCGCCACGATCCGGTAATTGATCTGCTAGTCGAATGGGTCATTTCGTCTATCAGACGCTCGACACCAAAGTCGGATATCTGAAAGCGCAAATCCCGGTTTGCATCCTGACACATTGTTATCGCTTAGAGGTTGTGTATCAATAAAGTTAACGCAGATCGTAAAACTGCGGTTCAAAAGGCAGTACACACTATGAGCACCCTCCTTTCCACATTGCAGTGCGGATTCCGCGTTGGGCTTGGATTAGTCCTTCTCAGCCACGCCACCGCCTCTCTGATCTCTCCAAGTTTCATCGCGAACGCCAGCCCGGCAGCCCTTGATGCGGCGCATATTCCGACCTTCGCGTCGCTGGCGCTGAACGGTTTGATGCTGGTCATCAGCATCTGGCTTTTCTTCGGGGTCCGCACCCGCGTCGTCGCCTTGCTTGGCGCGTCGCTTTACGTCGGATTTGCGCTTTACCAGACCAGCGCCGAGGTTGTGCCGACCGATGTGTCGGTCCCGGTTCTTCTGGTCGCGATCCTGGCCGCACCGCTGATCGCTTTCGGCGGCGGCGACTTCGCGATGTACAAAAAAGGCTGGCAGGGCGTTCTCTGACCACATCACACAGTTTTCCACGGGAAAAGACCGGTTGCTTGCAGCCGGTCTTTTCTTTTGTGCACGCCCCTGCCCGGCCCCTTCCCATCGGGGGCCGCATCCACTAAATCCCGCACATGGAAAAAAGATTGAACATCGTCGGCGGCGGCATGGCCGGATCCGAGGCCGCATGGCAGGCCGTCAACATGGGCGTGCCGGTCACACTGCATGAAATGCGCCCCAAGGTCGAAACCTTCGCCCATAAAACCGGCGATCTGGCGGAAATGGTCTGCTCGAACTCGTTCCGCTCGGACGATGACGAAGCGAACGCCGTGGGCCTGTTGCATTGGGAAATGCGCGCCGCGAACGGCCTGATCATGGAAATGGCGGACAAGCATTCGCTGCCCGCCGGCGGCGCACTTGCCGTCGACCGGGATCTCTTCTCGCAATCTGTGACCGAGCGTTTGCGCAGCCATCCGCTGGTGCAGGTTCAGGCCTCCGAGATCACTGAACTGCCCGATGACGGCACTTGGATCATCGCCACCGGGCCGCTGACCTCTGGCAGTCTGGCGCAGGCGATCTGTGGGGTTACAGGTCAGGAATCGCTGGCTTTTTTCGACGCCATCGCCCCCATCGTCTATGCCGACAGCGTCGATCTGGACAAGGCGTGGTTCCAGTCGCGCTATGACAAGGGCGAGACCGAAGAGCAACGCACCGCCTATCTGAACTGCCCCATGACGCGCGAGCAATACGAGGCCTTCATCGACGCGCTTCTCGCCGCCGACAAGACCGAGTTCAAGCCCGGCGAAACCGCCGGTTACTTCGACGGCTGTCTGCCGATCGAGGTCATGGCCGAGCGTGGCCGCGAGACCCTGCGTTTCGGTCCGATGAAACCCGTGGGCCTGACGAACGCGCATCAGCCCGACGTGAAACCCTATGCCGTGGTGCAGCTTCGTCGCGACAACGCGCTTGGCACGTTGTTCAATATCGTGGGCTTTCAGACCAAGATGAAATACGGCGCCCAGACCGAAGTTTTCCGCATGATCCCCGGTCTGGAAAACGCCGGCTTCGCCCGGCTGGGCGGCATTCACCGCAACACCTTCCTGAACTCACCCACATTACTTGACGACCGTATGCGTTTGAAATCCCATCCGAACATCCGGTTCGCCGGTCAGATCACCGGGGTCGAGGGCTATGTGGAATCCGCCGCGATGGGTTTGTTGGCCGGACGCATGGCCGCCGCCCAGATGCTGGGGCGCGACCTGCCTCCACCCTCGCCGCAAACCGCGACCGGAGCATTGATCCACCACATCACCGGCGGCGCCGAGGCGAAAACCTTTCAGCCAATGAACGTCAACTTTGGTCTGTTCCCGCCGCTGAGCGACGTCAAAGGCGGGCGGCGCAACCGCAAGGATCGCTATAAAGGCTACACGGATCGCGCCAAGGTTGAGTGGGCCGAATGGCTGCAAGATGTCGCGCAACCGGTCAACTGATCCCACGGCACCGGGCTATGTGACCCGGTTCGCGCCCTCGCCAACCGGCCCGTTGCATCTGGGCCATGCCCTTTCTGCGCTGATCGCCCATGACCGGGCCGCGCAATCACCGGGCGGCGTCTTCCTGTTGCGGATCGAGGATCTGGACCAAAGCCGGTCCCGCCCTCAGTGGGAGCAGATGTTGATGCAAGATCTGGCCTGGCTGGGCATCGACTGGCCGCAGCCGGTCATGCGTCAATCGTCGCGCCTGGGTGCCTACGCCGAGGCGCTTGATACGCTTTGGGATCAGGGCCTTCTTTACCGTTGTTCATGTACCCGCGCCGACATCCGCAGCGCGGTCGAGGCGCCGCAGGAAGGTGTGGAGCCCCCGACGGGCCCTGACGGGCTGATCTATCCCGGCACATGCCGGCCCAGCGACCCGCAATCCCACGGGCCGCGCCCGCGGGATTGCTCGCTGCGCCTGAACATGGCGCGGGCCGTGCAACGCCTGCAGGATCTCAGCTTTATGGAAACCGGCAGCGGCCCTGATGGCCAGTCCGGGCGGGTCCAGATCACCGCGCAACACCTGCTGGATCACGTCGGCGATGTGGTGCTGGCGCGTCGTGACATGCAGGCTTCGTATCACCTTGCGGTTGTGGTCGATGACGCGGTTCAGGGCGTGACCGAGGTCGTGCGCGGCGCGGATCTATTCGAGGCGACGGCGATCCACATCCTGCTGCAGCACTTGCTGCGCTTGCCGCAACCGCACTATCACCATCACCGGCTGATGCGGGACGAGGCCGGCAAACGCTTGGCAAAACGCGACGACGCCCGCGCCATTGCCGCCTATCGCGACGCCGGCGCGACCCCCGCCGATGTCCGTGCGCTGATCGGTCTGGACTAAATTTTACCCGAGGTGTCTTCAGACATGGGCAACATCAGCTCCACCGGCTGCCCGTCTCGAATAGCCGTGTAAAAACAACTGCGTCGGTTGGTGTGACAGGCCGGACCCGCCTGCCGGACCCGCATCAGAATGCAGTCGCGGTCACAGTCGATGCGCAGATCGACCAGCTCTTGCACGTGGCCGCTGGTCTCGCCCTTGATCCAGAACGACTGGCGCGAGCGGGACCAATAGGTGACGCGACCGGTGTCCAACGTGCGGGCAAGGGACTCGGCGTTCATCCAGGCCATCATCAGAACCTCGCCGCTGTCCTCGTCCTGTGCGATGGCCGGAATCAGACCCTTGTCGTCGTAGCGAAGGGATTTTGGATCGAATTCCATGCGCCTGCTCCTTTGCAATCCGGCTGGCCGGGTCTATCTAGGGGGGCAGGACGCAAAGAGAAACCCCATGACCGCTGAAAACGACCTGATCAAACTTTACTCGGGCCGGATCCTCGCGCTGGCCGCCGAGATCCCGCATACCGAGCGTCTGGCCGACCCCGACGCCAGCGTCAAACGCCGCTCGCCGCTGTGCGGCTCGACGGTGACGGTGGACGTGAAGACCGACGCCGGCCGGTTGGTGGACTTCGGGCAAGACGTGAAAGCCTGCGCTTTGGGTCAGGCGGCGGCCTCGGTCGTCGGCGCGAATGTCATCGGGCTGGAGCGTGCGCAGATCGAGAAGGCCCGCGACCAGCTTCTGGCGATGCTGAAAACCGGCGGGCCTGTGCCCGACGCGCCGTTCGACGGGCTGGAAGTGCTGCTGCCCGCGCGCGAATACAAGAACCGCCACGCCTCGATCATGCTGGCGCTTGAGGCCGTGACCGAGGCGATGGATCAGGCCGAACAATCCGCCTGCGCCTGACGCCCCGAATTCACCTGCCCAGATAAAAAAAACCGCCGCACTCCGGGGTACGGAGGCGGCGGCAAGGATGGGTCTATGTCACCAGCATGATCGGCGGGGTGTCCGATCGGGCTTGCACCCCGAAGGGCGCGCGACGTCTTTCGTGTTGGGGAACAGGCAGAACGTCAGTCGCCGGTGAAGACCGCAGGCAGTGTCAACCGAAGCCCGGCAGGCTGAGCCCACCGATAAGGATCACGACAAGAGCGAACCCGCCAATGGCATCCTTGGCAAAGGACGCCGGGGACTGGTTAGCGGCGATCCGAAAAATCTCTGTCATGGCTGCGTCTCCCTTGGCTTCTGTTGCTACTTTGTTCCCATATCGCCCCGCGCATGTAAAGAACTTTTTGAGAACATTTGTGAACAAAGCCCGTTTCGACCTAACCGACAGAGATCAATCGTATCGCCGTATCCTGTTTCATCAGCCACAACAGCACCCGCGCCGCCTGCCCCCGGGGGCCGGTCAGATCCGGGTCCTCGGCCAGCAATTTGCGGGCGTCGGATTGGGCGATTTGCATCAGATCCGCCTGCCGCTCGATATCGGCAATCCGAAACTTCGGCAGGCCCGACTGGGCCGTTCCAATCAGATCGCCCGCGCCGCGCATGGCAAGATCCTCTTCGGCGATGCGGAACCCGTCCTCGGTCTCGCGCAGGATGCTGAGGCGCTGGCGCCCGGTCTCGCTGAGCGGCTCGCCGAACAGCAGAAGGCAGGTCGAGGCCGCATCCCCGCGCCCCACCCGTCCGCGCAACTGATGCAATTGCGCCAGACCAAAGATCTCGGCCCGCTCGACCACCATGATCGAGGCGTTGGGCACGTTCACCCCAACCTCGATCACCGTGGTCGCCACCAAAATCCGGCTGCGCCCGGCCACGAAATCCGCCATCGCGGCGTCTTTCTCAGCCGCCGGCATCTGGCCGTGAACCAGCCCGACCTGCCCCGGCTCGAAGGCCGCACGCAGGGTCTTGAACCGCTCTTCCGCCGAGGTCAGATCGCTGACCTCGCTTTCATCGACCAATGGGCAGACCCAATAGGCCTGCCGCCCCTCGGCCACTGCCTGACGCAGACGGTCGACGACCTCAGCCATCCTCTCGGACGAGACCAGCGCCGTTTTCACCGGCGTCCGTCCGGGCGGTTTTTCGTCCAGAATCGAGACATCCATGTCGCCATATTGCGACAGCGCCAGACTGCGCGGGATCGGCGTGGCGGTCATCACCAGCACATCCACCCAGCGCCCCTTGGCCCCCAGATCCATGCGCTGGCGCACGCCGAACCGATGCTGCTCGTCGATGATCGCCAGCCGCAGATCGGCGAATTCGACGTCCTTTTGAAAGACGGCGTGGGTGCCGACAAGGATCTGCGTGTGCCCTTCGGCCAGATCCGCCAACTTGCGCTGACGCTCGGGGCCCCGGTCGCGGCCTGTCAAGATTTCCAAGCTGACACCGGCGGCTTGGGCCAAGGGCTGCAACCCCTCAAGATGCTGTCGCGCAAGGATTTCCGTGGGCGCCATCATAACGCCCTGCCCGCCCGCCTCGGCCACGATCAACAGCGCCATCAGCGCCACCAGCGTCTTGCCCGAGCCGACATCGCCCTGCAGCAACCGGTTCATCCGGTGGTGGCTGCCCATGTCGCCGGCGATCTCGGCGATCGCCCGGGTCTGGGCACCGGTGGGGCTGTAGGGCAAGGCGGCCAGAACCTTGTCCTGCAGCCGACGATCCCCCACCGAGGGGCGGCCCGATTTGCGCCGCTGCGAGGCCCGCGCCAGCGCCAGCGTCAACTGATGCGCCAGCAACTCGTCATAGGCCAGACGCTGGCGCGCGGGGGCCTCGGGCTGGGTGTCCAACGCGTCTTGGGGGGCGTGGGCCGCGGTGATGGCGGCCTCCCAGTCGGGCCAACCCGCCTTGGCCTTCTGACCGGGGTCGATCCATTCGGCCAAGGGCGGCACGCGGGGCAGCGCCGCCGCGACGGCCTTGGTGAAGCCGCGCAGGGTCAGGCCGGCGGTCAGCGGATAGACCGGCTCGAACGCCGGGATCTCGTCGGCCTCGTCAACGCGCAGGACGTGGTCGGGATGGATCATCTGGATCTGCCCGTCGAACATTTCGATCCGGCCCGAGATCAGACGTTTCTGCCCCGTCGGCAGAAGTTTTTGCACGTAATCGCCCCGCGCATGGAAGAACACCACGCGAAATTCCAGCTTGGCATCGGTGACGGCGACCCGGTGCGGACGGCCCCGACCCGAGGGCGGATCGTGCCGGCCGACCGTCACCGCGACCGTGACGACCGAGGGCACGGGCGCGCCCTGAACCGTCTCGCGGCGTCGACGGTCGATGCCGCTGTTGGGCAGGGTCATCAGCAGGTCGCGCGGGCTTTCGATATCCATCGCGGCGAAGGTGCGGGTGGTCTTTTCGCCCACGCCCTCCAGCGTGTCCAACCCGGCGAACAGCGGGTACAGGATCGGCGGGCGTCCGGCCACCGGGCTCAGAGCCCGCCCGTCAGGGTCAGCCAGCCGTCTTCGTCCAGCACCTCGATGCCCAGATCGGCGGCCTTGGTGGCCTTGGAACCCGCGCCCGGCCCCGCCACCAGATAATCCGTCCGCGCACTGACCGAGCCTGCGACCTTGGCGCCCAGCGACTCCGCGCGGGCCTTGGCCTCGGCGCGGGACATGCGTTCGAGCTTGCCGGTGAAGACGACCGTTTTGCCTGCGACGGGGCTGTCGCCGGGGTCGGGTGCGGCCACGGCTTCGACCTCCAACTCGGCGATCAGCCGCTCGATCGAGGCACGCTCGCGGTCCTGATGCATCGTCGTCACGACCGAGGTCGCCATGACCTCGCCCACCCCGTCGATGTCGATCAACGCCTGCCACGCGGGGCCTTCGTGCGCGGCGTCGATGGCTTGGGCGAAGGCCTCCCACGTGCCGTAATGGCGGGCCAGAAGGTTGGCGGCGTTTTCGCCCACATGGCGGATGCCAAGGGCAAAGATCAGCCGGTTTAAGGGGATGCGCCGCCGCTCGTCGATGGCGGCCAGAAGGTTGGCGGCGGATTTTTCACCCCAGCCTTCGCGGTTCTTCAACTGGCGCGGGCCGCTGCCGAAACGGGCCCGCAGGCGGAAGATGTCGGCAGGCTCGGCGATCCACTTGTCCTTATACAGCGCCTCGACCTGACGCGCGCCCAGGCCTTCGATGTCGAAGGCCGCGCGGCTGACAAAATGGCGCAGACGCTCGACCGCTTGCGCGGGGCAGATCAGACCGCCGGTGCAGCGCCGCACGGCGTCGCCCTCTTCGCGGATCGCGTCCGAGCCGCATTCGGGGCAGATCGTCGGGAAGTCGTAAGGGTGCGTGCCGTCGGGCCTTGCGGCCAGATCGACGTCGGCGATCTTGGGGATCACGTCGCCGGCGCGGTAGACCTGCACCCGGTCACCGATGCGGATGTCCTTGCCGTCGCGGATGACCTCTTTGCGGCTGTCGCGCCCGGCGATGTAATCCTCGTTATGCAGGGTGGCGTTCGAGACGACGACGCCGCCCACCGTCACCGGCTGCAACCGCGCGACCGGCGACAGCGCCCCGGTGCGCCCGACCTGAGTGTCGATGCCTTCGAGCCGGGTCCAGGCAAGCTCGGCCGGGAACTTATGCGCAAGGGCCCAGCGGGGCGTCGTGGACCGAAAGCCCAGACGGCGCTGAAGTTCCAGATCGTCTACCTTGTAGACCACACCGTCGATGTCATAGCCCAGCCCGGCGCGATCTTCCTCGATCCGGTGGTAATGGGCCAGCATGTCGTCGGCGCGGGTCAGCCGCCGGGTCAGCGGGTTGGTCTGAAAGCCAAGCTCTGCCAGCCGGTCGATCGCGCCCATCTGAGTGTCGGCCAGCGGCTCGGACAGGCTGCCCCAGCCGTAGGCGAAGAATGCAAGCGGACGGTCGCGGGTGACGCTGGCGTCAAGCTGGCGCAGGGATCCGGCGGCGGCGTTGCGCGGGTTGGCGAAAGTCTTTTTGCCCTGCGCCTGCTGGCCTGCGTTCAGGGCGGCGAAATCGTCGTGGGTCATGTAGACCTCGCCGCGAACCTCCAGCAGATCGGGGGCGCCGTGCAGGGTCAGGGGCAGGTTCGCGATGGTGCGGGCGTTGGCGGTGACATTTTCACCGACCGAGCCGTCGCCCCGCGTGGCCGCCGTGATCAGCTTGCCCTTTTCATAGCGCAGCGACAGGGACAGGCCGTCGATCTTGGGCTCGGCGGTGAAGGCCAGTTCGGTGTCGTTCGCAAGCCCAAGGTATTTCCGAACACGTTCGACGAACTCGGTAATCTCCTCGTCGTCGAAGGCATTCGACAAGGACAGCATCCGTACGTCATGCTCGACCTTCGAAAACCCCTCGGCCACCGAGGCGCCCACCTTGTCCGACGGCGAGTCCGCGCGTTTCAGCTTTGGGAACCGCGCCTCGATCTCGGCATTGCGTCGTTTAAGCGCGTCGTAGGTGGCGTCGTCGATCACCGGCGCGTCGTCGGTGTGATAAGCCGCGTCCGCAGCCCCGATTTCCCGCGCCAGACGCGCCAGCTCGGCTTTGGCGGCGTCGCTGTCCATCTGATCCACCGGGGTCGTCTTGCCCATGCGCTGCCTCCGAAGCTGCCCCGGCACGGGGCTCAGAGGAGTGTGATAAAAGCCAGCGCCACTGACGTCCAGTCAGATCCCTTCAGGCCACCGCTTCGCGGCCTGTCGGTTCAGCCTCCATCGGGACCGGATCGCGCAGAACGTAGCCGCGCCCCCAGACGGTTTCGATAAAGCTCTGGCCATCGGTCGCTTGCGACAGTTTCTTGCGCAGCTTGCAGATGAAGACGTCGATAATCTTCAACTCGGGCTCATCCATGCCGCCGTAAAGGTGGTTCAGGAACATCTCTTTGGTCAGGGTCGTGCCCTTGCGCAGGCTCAGAAGCTCCAGCATCTGGTATTCCTTGCCGGTCAGGTGCACCGCCTTGCCTTCGGCGGCGACGGTCTTGGCGTCAAGGTTCACCTCTAGACAGCCGGTCTTGATGATGGATTGCGAATGGCCCTTGGACCGGCGGATGATCGCGTGAATGCGCGCCACCAGTTCTTCGCGGTGGAAAGGCTTGGTCAGGTAGTCGTCGGCGCCGAAGCCAAAGCCCTTGATCTTGTTTTCGGTATCGGCCGAACCCGTCAGGATAAGGATCGGCGTTTCGATCCGCGCCAGCCGCAATTGGCGCAGCACCTCATGGCCGCTCATGTCCGGCAGGTTCAGGTCGAGAAGGATCAGATCGTAATCGTAAAGCCGCGCCAGATCGATCCCTTCTTCCCCCAGCGTCGTCGAGTAAACGTTGAGATTGGCATGGCTCAGCATCAATTCTATGCTTTTGGTGGTGGTCGGGTCGTCTTCGACTAGCAGTACGCGCATCTGGACCTCCTGATTAATATCTGTGTAATGAAACTGCCCAGAAAACGGTTAATGGCCGGTTACTATTTCCCGATCTAAACCTGAATTGGTGAAGACTCCTATTAAAACTTTAGCGGAACTTACGGAAACAGGTGGCCTTCAACGCGCCCTCGCCGTGGTTCAGGACGGCGCTGATCCACCCCTCCAACTCTTCGGTTGACAGGGCGTAGGACCGGCAGGCATCGTCGATCGACAATCGCCCGGCCTGCACCGCCCGCACCACCGCCGCCTTGCGGCTGGCGACCCAGCGCCGAGTGTCCACGGGCGGCACCCCGTCGGGCAGAACGATGGTGGTATCGACCGTAATTGCGGCCGGTATCTTGTTTAATCCCATCGGAAATCCCCTTGTTATCAAGTGCCCGGCCGTTATCCCTGCCGGAAATTTAGAAACCGTGAAACGGGGGGTTGAGAGTATTCTGCATTTTCATATATTCTGCCTCACTTCCACGCGCCTGCCCTTTGCCCTTACATGTGACGCCGGTTAATCTCTGGCCCGAAGGTTATCCCATGCCCCTCGACACGCCCGCCCACCCCCTGAACTCGCTGGGCTTTGCCAAGCCGCCCGCGCAGACCCGCGTGGTGGTGGCGATGTCGGGCGGGGTCGACAGCTCGGTCGTCGCCGCCATGCTGGCCGAAGAAGGTTACGACGTCGTCGGCGTCACGCTGCAGCTTTACGACCATGGCGCGGCGCTGGCCAAGAAAGGCGCCTGTTGCGCCGGGCGCGACATCCACGATGCCCGCCGCGTGGCCGAGGCGATGGGCTTTCCGCACTATGTTCTGGATTACGAAAACGTCTTCCGCGACGCCGTGATGGACGAGTTTGCCGACAGCTATCTGGGTGGCGCGACCCCGGTGCCCTGCATCCGCTGTAACGAGCGGGTGAAGTTCAAAGACCTGCTGGAAACCGCCAAGGATCTCGAGGCCGACTGCATGGCCACCGGCCATTACATCGCCCGCGCCGACGGCCCCAACGGCCCCGAATTGCACAGCGCCGCCGATCCGGCCCGCGACCAGAGCTATTTCCTGTTCTCGACCACGCCCGATCAGCTGTCCTATCTGCGCTTTCCGCTGGGCCATCTGAAAAGCAAGGCCGAGACCCGGGCGCTGGCGGCGAAATACGGGCTGATGGTGGCCGACAAGCCCGACAGTCAGGACATCTGTTTCGTGCCCGACGGCAACTATGCCAGCGTGATCGAGAAACTGCGCCCCGGCGCCGCCGAGCCCGGCGAGATCGTCGATACGCAAGGTCAGGTTCTGGGCACCCATCGCGGCGTGATCCATTACACCATCGGCCAGCGGCGCGGTCTGGGCATCGGCGGGCTGGCCGATCCGCTGTATGTGGTCAAGCTGGACGTGGACAACAAGCGCGTGGTGGTGGGCCCCAAGGCCGATCTGGCCACCCGCGAGGTCCCTGTGCGCGAGATCAACTGGCTGGGGGATACGCCATTCGACAGCCGCGCGGAATGGCATGTCTCGGTCAAGGTCCGCTCGACCCGGCCGCCGACTGCGGCGATCATCCGGCCCCTCACGGCCACCACCGCGACGGTCGAACTGGCCGAGGCCGAAGAGGGCGTCAGCCCCGGTCAGGCCTGCGTGTTCTACGACAACGACAGCAGCCGGATCTTCGGCGGTGGCTGGATCTGGCGCGGGTATTGATCTGCTTGCGGTCGCGCGGGCTTACCCTGCGGCCCCGGCGTCCTTCGACGCGGATATCCCGTCCAGCACCGCACGGGCGGCGCGCAGGCCGGGATCTTCGTCGCCTTGGCCCAAACGCTCCATCGTCAGGGCCATCGCGCCTTGCTGCGCGGCGCGGGCCTGTGGATCGCTCAGCAAATCATCCAGCGCCTCTGCGATGGGTCCGGGACGGCAGTTGTCGGCCAGAAACTCGGGGATGGTGCGGCTTTCGGCGACCAGATTGACCAGCGTGACAGTGTCGGTGCGCAGCATCGGCAGCATGATCCGCCGGCTCAGCCAGCTCATGTCATAGGCGATGACCATGGGTGTGTCCGCCGCCGCAAGCTCCAGCGAGACCGTCCCCGAGGCCGCCAGCGCCACGTCCGCCGCCGCCAGAGCCGCGCGTTTGCGGGCCTCGGCGGCGTCGGGCTCCTTGCCGCGCGGGTCCAGCACCGTGGGCTTGATCGGCCAGTCGGCGCTGGCCTCGATGACCGCTTGGGCGACCTGATGGCCGGCGGGCAACACGATCCGGGCGTTGGGGTGGCGGGTGGCCACCTGCGCCACGGCCTCGGCGAAAACCGGCATCAGGCGCGAGACCTCTCCCTTGCGCGATCCGGGCAGCACGGCGATCAGCGGCGCGCCCTCGGGCACAGCAAGGGCGGCGCGCATCGCCTGACGTTCATCGCCCGAGACGCGCGGTTCCGACACCACCGGATGGCCCACGAAATCGCAGCGCATGCCAGCGGCCTGCATGTACGGCGGCTCGAACGGAAACAGCGCCAGCACCTGATCGACCAGCGGCGCCATTTTGGCCGCCCGCCCCGGTCGCCACGCCCAGACCGTGGGCGCCACGTAATGCACGATCCGCATGGGCGACTGCGAGCGGACAAGCCGCGCCACCCGCAGGCAGAAATCGGGGCTGTCGATGGTGATCAGCACGTCCGGCGCCTCTTGCAGAACGGCGCGGGCGGTCTGGGCGATCCGGCGTTTCAACTGGCGGTATTTCGGCAGCACCTCGGCGATGCCCATGACCGACAGCTCCTCCATCGGAAAGAGGCTCTGCATCCCCGCATCCTGCATCGCGGGGCCGGCCACGCCGACCAGCCGAGCCTCCGGGTCCAGCGTGCGCAGCCCCGCGATCAGCGCGGCCCCCAGACGGTCGCCCGAGGGCTCTCCGGCGATCAGGAAATACTTCATTCGGTCTCTCCGGCGGGGCGCACCCACAGATACATGCCGCCCGCGTCCAGCATCCGAACGACCAGCGGCAAGTCCAGAACCATGACGCCGCCCGCCTCGAGGACCACCCCGTCAAGCCCCGCGCGGGCGGCCAGCAGGACCGTCAGCGGGCCGATGGTGGGCAGATCCACGCGGCGATCCTGACCGGGCTTGGGCGCCTTGAACAGCATCCCGCCCGAGGGCAGATCCAAGGGCGCTTCGGGGCCGTCGCCCACTGGGTATTGCGCGGCCAGATCGCCCGCCAGCGGGGTGATCCGCGCCACGCGGTCCTGTGCCTCGGGGCTGCGGCCCCGCGCGGCAAGGCTGCGCAGCATCCAGTCGGTGCCAAGCAGCGCCTCGACCGCCAGCGCCTGATTACGGGCCACCACGCAGGCCTGACCGACATCCGCCGCCCCCAGCGCAGCGACAATCGCCTCGCCCCGGGCAGCGTCGCGGCGGGCGGCTTCGGGGGGCTGCGCGTGGGTGGGCACGCCGGCCTTGGGCAGAAGATCCGGCAACAGCTCGTGTGCCGCGCGCACCGCGAAGCCCTTTTCCTGAAACAGCGCCAGCGTCTCGCGCAGCACGCCGTCGTCGCCCGAGTTGATCGCCCGCATCATGCGCGGCACCAGCGGCAGCGTCGCCATGTCCAGCGCCTTGGGGTCGATCACCGGCCGCGCCACGCGACCGGCCAGACAGACCTGCGTGACGCCGCGCTTTTTCAGATCCTTGAAAAGGCTGCCCAGCTTTTCCACCCGAAAGCGCAGCACCTCGCGACCGGCAGAGCAGTCCGGGGGATGCCCCTCCATCTCGGCCAGAAGGAAGCTTTCGCCCTGCCCTTCAAGGCGTTGGCAGATCAGGGTCGGCAGGCTGCCCTGCCCGGCTATCAGCGCCAGCATCGTCAGCTAGGCGTCAGATACGAGCGGTCGCTGGCGCCCAGAATGAAATCCGCGATCTCGCGGACATAGTCGCTTTCGGTCTCGTCGTGCAGCCGCCGCGCCCGGTCCTGAAAGGCACCCTCGCCCTGCTTCAGCATCTGGAACGCCGCCCGAAGCGCGGTGATGTCGCCCCGGTCCACGCCGCGCCGTTTGAGGCCGACAAGGTTCAGCCCGTCCAGAATGCCGCGCGGACCCTGCACCAGCCCGTAGGGGATGACATCGTTGGTGACCATCGTGACCGCGCCAATGATGGCGCCCCGGCCAAGACGCACGAACTGATGCACGCCCGACAGCCCGCCGATGATAACGTCATCCTCGACGATGCAGTGGCCCGCCAGCGCGGCCTGATTGGCCATCACGACCCGGTCGCCGACCACCGCGTCATGGCCCACATGGGCGCCGGTCATGAACAGGCAATCGTCGCCCACCCGGGTGACTCCGCCACCGCCTGCGGTGCCAAGGTTCAGGGTCGCCCCCTCGCGGATGCGGTTGCGCTTGCCGATGATCAGTTGGCTTTTCTCGCCGTCATACTTCAGATCCTGCGGCACCTCGCCCACGACGGCGAAGGGAAAGATCACCGTCTCGTCGCCGATTTCGGTCAAGCCGGTAAGGACAGCGTGGCTTTTGATCTCGACCGCGCGGCCCAGCGTGACCTCGGGGCCGATCACGGCGAAAGGGCCGATCCGGCAGTCGGGTCCGACGGTCGCGCCCTCGTCGATGACGGCGCTGGGGTGGATCGAGGCGCTGGAGTCGATGCTCACTTCGCGCTCTCCGGCTGAACGCCCATCATCGCGGTGAACTCGGCCTCGGCACAAAGCTTGCCGTCCACTTCGGCGCGGCCCGAGAACTTCCAGATCTTGCCGCCGCCCCGGATCTTGGTGACCTTCAGCTCCAGCATGTCGCCGGGCACCACCGGGTTGCGGAACTTGCACTTGTCGATGCCCATGAAGAAGACCAGCGCGTTCTTGTCGGCCAGATCGTTGGCCACCCCGACGACCACCGCCGCCGTCTGCGCCATCGCCTCGACGATCATCACGCCGGGCATGATCGGCTGATCGGGGAAATGGCCCTGAAAATGCGGCTCGTTGTTGGTGACCATCTTGATGCCGGTGGCGTTGGTGTCGCCGTCGATATCCACCACCTTGTCGATCAGCAGAAAGGGATAACGGTGCGGGATCAAACGCTTGATCATGGCCAGATCGGCGGTGGCGGGGAACGCTTCGGTCATGACGGGTCCTTCGATGTCACAGGTTGTTGACCTTGTGCTACCAATCCCGGCGGCGCGGAACAAGCGTCACCCGCCGGCACACAGCCGGGCCTGCGCGGTTTTGGGCGGTTATTGCTGCGAGGTCGGGCTGTTGGTGTCGGTCGCGGGCTGTTGCCCAGCGTCTTGGCCGGCCTCAGCATCTGGAACCGCATCCGGAACCGCATCGGGCCCCTGTTCGATCGGCCGGGTGCCGTCGCCCAAGGCCGCGTCGATCCGGGTGATGGCGATGTCGGTGATGTCGATGGCGTTCGACGACAGCACGATCGATCGGCTGTCCAAAATGGCCACCGCACCGGATTCCTGAACCAGCAGGGCCAGCACCCCGAAGCTGTTTTCGAAAAACGCCTGACGCTGGCGGTCCACCGTCTGGGTCAGGCTGCGTTCCTTGTCGTCCTGAGCGCGACGGATGGCGACGACCTTCTCGTCAAAGGCATCGGCCAGCTTGCGAAATTCTTCCGGGCCCATCTTGGGGCGCCGCTCGGTCAGGTCCTTTTCTTCGGCGATCAGTTGTTCTTCGATCTTGCGGTTTTCCTCGGACAGATTATCCGTCGCCGCTTTAAGTTCTTCCGAAACACGGCGCCCGAACATGCTGGAACGAAACAGTTTTTCTTGGTCGAGGGTCAGCAACGGCGTCTGCGGAATCCCCAGATCGGTGGCTTGCGCGACCGCCGGGCCGAAAACGCAGAAAGGGGCCGTCCAAAGGACAGCCCCCCCAAGGATCAGGGACCACAGGGTCCGCATCCTAGAACTCGGTCGAGATCGTGAAGTCGAAGAACTGCGTCTTGTCATAGCTCTCTTGCTTGAGCGGCTTCGAGAAGTTGAACCGCAGCGGTCCGATCACGGTGCGCCAGAAGACCGACACCCCGACCGAGGCGCGCAGGTGGGCCTCGTCGTCGACACTGTCGGTGATGGGCGTGCCCTGCGGTCCGCCGTTGGTGTTGTCCAGACCCCAGACCGAGCCCACGTCCATGAAGACGCCGCCGGTGATGCCGTATTCCTCGGGCAGGCCCACGGGGAACTCGGCCTCCAGCCGGGCGACGGCGAAATAGTTGCCGCCAAGCGCGTCCTGATTGGCGGCAAACAGATCGCGCGGGCCCACCGAATAGGATTCGAACCCGCGGAACTGCCGCGAGGTCAGCTGAAAACGGTCCGTGATCCGCGAGGGACCGGACAGCGAGTTGAACGCCCCCGCTTCAAGCCCGGCCCGCAACGTGATCTCTTCACGGGCGACCTTGCGTTCGGCGACCGCACGGGCGGTTGTCTTGATATATTCGTTGTCGCCGCCAAGCCCCGCATAATCCTGCGAGAATTGCAGCAGGTAGCTGGTGTTGGACTCGATCCCGCTGCGACGGGAATCGTAGCTGAGCGTATAGCCAAGCGCACTTGTAAGCCGCGATCCCGCTTCCTTGTGCAGGATGTCGGACGATCTGGAGCTGACGTTGTAGATCCGGTCATCCTGAAGCATGTAGCGCAGCGCCATGCGGGTATCTTCGCCGATCGGAAAGTCGATCGACGGCTGGATGCGGGCCAGCGTGGTGTCGAAATCGGAATTCGCCTTCTCGGTCTCGACATAGGTGGCGTTGATCGAGAACCGCAGATCGCGGTCAAGCAGACGCGGCTCGGCAAAATTGAAGCTGTATTGCTGGTTGTCGGTGCCCGCACTGATCGTGGCGCCGATCTGCTGGCCACGGCCCAGAAAGTTACGCTCGGCGAACGAGATCGCAAGCCCGATCCCTGAGTCGTTCGAGTAGCTGGCGCCGAAAGACAGGCTGCCGGTGGGCTTTTCCTCGACGTCGACGTCGACGATGACCTGTTGCGGCGACGAGCCTTCGCGGGCCGATACCTCGGCGGTTTCGAAATAATCCAGCGCGCGGATACGCTCGGCGGCCTGCCGGATGGCGCGAGGGTTGAAGGGATCGCCCTCGACCACCCGGAACTCGCGGCGGATCACCTCGTCCAGCGTGGTGTTGTTGCCTTCGATATCGATGCGTTCGACAAAGATGCGGGGGCCGCGTGACAGGGCGAAATTCACGTCCAGCGTCTGGGCGGCGTCGTTGCGGGTGATCTGCGGCTCGACCCGGACGAAGTTCAGACCCTTGCGGATCGCCAGTTGTTCCATCCGCGCGATGGTATTCTCGACCGCTTGGGGCGAGTAGGTCTTGCCGCTGCGGATCCGGCTTTCGGCCAGAAACTCCTGCGCGTCGACGCCGGGCAGATCGCTGGACGCGGTCAGGCTGCCGAAGTCAAAGGACTGGCCTTCCTGCACGTTGAACGTAATGAAATAGGCGTTGCGCTCGCGCGTCAGTTCGGAGGTGACGTCGAGGATGCGAAAATCCACATAGCCCCGCGACTGGTAGAAGTCGGTCAGCACCTGCTTGTCGAAATCCAGCCGTTCGGCGACGAACTGGTCGGACGAGATGATCGCCCGCAGCAGACCGGCCTGCTTGGATTCCAGCACCCGGCGCAGACGCCGGTCCGAGAAGTTGCGGTTGCCGACAAAGCTGATCCGCTCGGTCGAGGCGACGCCGCTTTCGGCAACCTCGAACACCAGATCAACGCGGTTGTTGGACCGGCGGATGATCTTGGGATCGACCGTGGCCGCAAGGCGCCCTGCCTGACCATAGGCCTTGGCAATCGCCTCGGCATCCTGCTGGGCCTGCGACGGCGAAAAGACCTTGCGCGGGGTCGAGGTGACAAGCTCGATCAACTGCTCGTCCTTGATCCGGTCGTTGCCTTCGATGCTGACGCGGTTGATCGTCGGATACTCGGTGACCTTGATAAGCAACTGGCCGCCGCTGGGCACGATCTCGACCGTCTCGAAGAGACCGGTGTTGACGATCCGCTGATAGGCGTCGTTGACCTGACCGGCCGAAACCGCCTGCCCGCGCGGGATGCCGGCATAGGCCAGAATGGTCGCATCCTCGATCCGCTGGTTGCCGTCGATCTGGACGGAGTTGAAGCGGAAATCCTGGGCAATCGCGGCGGGTGCCGCCAGACCCAGCATCACGGACATCGCCACAACCGATGGGACACGCGCGGGGGCGCCCCCC
>SWCD01004329.1_pt1 | contig 84636 bp, 76 predicted proteins | sample 4693011 | NCBI WGS metagenome assembly SWCD01 (sample SAMN10267278, study PRJNA491770) | bioreactor metagenome | isolation source: DHS bioreactor inoculated with marine | place: Japan: Omine Ridge, Nankai Trough | reverse complement strand
CTTGGCCGGCACCATCACCTCGCGCGCCTCGAAATAGAGCGTTGCCAAACCGCCCTCGTAGAGCATCCGGTGCTGCGGCGAGACCAGCAGCGGGCGGTCGTTGCCGAAGGCGCCGCGGGCGAACTCGATCGGCGCCAGCAGCCCGGTGCCCTGCACGTCGCTCGTGCCGACCCAGCGCAAGGGCTGGGGGCCATGGTCGCGGGTGAGTACGAAGTCGCCGGGGCGAAGGGTTTCGATCGGCCAATCGCCGTGGGGGGTGGCGATCAGCGTGCCCTCGGTGAAGCAGATGATGATGTTTTCGATGTTGGAAAACGCCACCGTGGTGCCGTCCGACAGCGTTGCCGTGCCGCTCTCGGCGTCGGTGTAGCTGATCGTGCCCCAGTCGATCAGGCCGGAGAAATCAATCGTGTCGCCGCCGGTTTCGCCGGTCTCGTCGCCGGTGATGGTGATGGTCGAGCCGGGGCCGCCGAGCGCATTGGCGGCATCGAGGATGAACATGTCGTCGCCGTCGCCGCCCGTCGCGGTATCGCCAGCGCCGACGTAAAGCGTGTCGTTACCCGCGCCGCCATCGAGCGTGTCGGCGCCTGCGCCGCCGGTGATCACGTCGTCGCCGGCCTGGCCGTAGATCACGTCGTCGCCCGCGCCGCCGTCGATCGTGTCGCCCGCCCCGCCGGTGATCTCGGCGGGAATGGTGGTGAACTGGACATCGGTGAAGTAGATGCCTTGCGTGTTCACGTCGAGGTTGCGGTACGACACGACAATCTGGCTCACCGGCCCGGCCACCTCGACCAGCACCGAGCCCTGGGCCTGGGCCTGGGTGTCGTTGGTGTTGCCGGCGGTCACGGTGGTGCCCGAGACGGTATCGTTGCCGGCCGGGGTGATCGTCACCGCGACCGGGTTGCCGTCGGCATCGAAGGCGGTAACGGTGAACTGGTCCCAGTGGTTGCCGGCGGAGCGGTCGACGTCGTTGATGCGGAAGGCGACATCCTCCACCGCGCCGGTCATCCCCGAGCCCGACGCCGGGGCGAAGTCGAGGGTCAGATTGGCGGTGTCGCCATCGCCGGTGCCGAACAGCAGGCCGGAGGAATGGGCGTTGTAGGTCTCGCCCGCGCCGGTGTTGACATATTGCGTCTCGACCGTCTCGACCGTCAGCGCCGGGTTGTTGTTGCCGGTACTGGCCATCGACACCGACACGTTCATCGTGCCGGTATTCTGGGTGAAGCCGGCGCCGAGGTTGGCCGCGTCACCACCCTGGAGCGACCAGTTCAGATCCTCGGTGGTGGGCGCAACGAAGCCGTCGCCGTAAACCGTGTCGGCGCCGTCGCCGGCGTCGATCGTGTCGGCCCCGGTGCCGCCGGCGATCCAGTCGTCGCCACCGCCGGTGTCGATCGAGAACCCCTCGGTGTCGGCGCTGCCGTTGAAGGTGTCGGCGGTGCCGGCGTCGAAGACGAACGTCTCGATATCGGAGAAGTCGATCACCGTGCCGCCGACTATGGTGCTGCCGGTGCCGTCGCCGGTGAGGGTGGTGTTGGTGGCGGTGCCGGTCGCGGTGATGTCGAGCGTGTCGCCATCCGTCTCTGCGCCCGCGCCGCCATCGATCGTGTCGGCGCCGTCGCCGAGATCCCAGAGGATCGTGTCGTCGCCGTCGCCGGCGAAAATGGTATCGGCCCCGCCCCCCGCGTCGATCGTATCATCGCCGCCGTAGCCGTATATTTCGTCGCCGCCGCTGCCGATGCTGTCGCCGTCGGGGTCGCCGGCCCAGGTGTAGTCGAGCAGGTCGTCGCCCGCCGTGCCTTCGACGATGCCGTCGGAATACACCGGCACGCCGCCCGAGAAGGTGAAATCGGTGGTGCCGTTCGGATCGCTGGTGCCGAAATCGTAGGTCTCATAGCCCGCGAGCGTGGTGGCGTTGCCCGAGCCGGGCAGGGCGACGTCGGTCGCGCCGCCGTTGGTGAACCCGGTCTGCGCAACGCCGCTGCCGCCGTTGGTCCAGGTGATGTCACCGTATATATATTCGAGGGTAAAGTCGCCGCTGCCGGTCGAGGTCAGCACCAGCTGGAAATCGTTCGTGGTGGTGGACCCCGAATAGGCGCGCACCCCGGCCCAGGTGATGGTGACCGTGCCGTTCGCCGGGTCGAGATCCCAGTAGATATTCCCGCCGTTGTTGATGTTCACATCCGACCAGAACGCCGCAATAGTGGGCGTCGTGGTCGAGCTCAGCGCGGGGGCATAGGCGGTATTGGCGGCGCCAAACGAGATGTTGCCGTTCGAGTTGACGTAGATCGAGGTGTAATTGGTGCCGAAAAAGTCGATCCCGCCGCCGCCGAACACGGAGGTGATGTTGACCGCGACCGACCCGTCATCGTTGTTGCCGACAGCCTTTGTGGCGGTGGAAAAAACGCCTTCGCCGTAGCCGGCGGGGCCACCCAGGCCCGAAACCATCACCGCCATGCGCGCGCCTCCCCTCGGGTGGCGGGCGCGTGGCCCGGCTCATCTTCCGGGTGGCTGGCCGGGCGAGGCATGCCAAACCGCCCCCGGCCCGAAGCCGGTGGCGCATCGCACCACGAAATGGCGAAAAACTTTGCCACGATCACTACTCCGCCTCAAGTGCCGCCGGTTATGTCTCCGGTCGTGCATGGAGCAAGTGTAACATGGGTGATTCGGTCGGGCGAGGTTTTTCTCGTTCGGTGTTGGGAAAGCGCTGCGATTTCAATGGTTGTGAGCGGCGCGGACCCGGTGCGGCCGGGGCGCGCAGGCAGCGGACGCTCAGGTGACGGCGGCGCGGGTGCGAAAGGCGGGATCGTCCCAGAGCCGCCCCGCCATCACCGCACCGATCGCGGCCACGGCGCGGTCGATCTCGTCTTCGCCGATGTAGAGCGGCGCAATGCCGAAACGCAGGATATCGGGGGCGCGAAAATCGCCGATCACGCCACGCGCGATCAGCGCCTGCATGATCGCGTAGCCCTCCGGGTGGCGGAAACTCACCTGGCTGCCGCGCCGGGCATGATCGCGCGGCGTGGCGAGGGTGAGGGCAGGGGCCACGGCCTCGACCCCGGCGATGAACCGGTCCGACAGCGCCAGCGCACGGGCGCGCAGGGCGGCCATGTCGACGCCGTCCCAGATATCGAGCGCGGCCTCCAGCGCGGCCATCTGCAGCACCGGCGGGGTGCCCACGCGCATCCGCTCGATCCCCGCGCCGGGGCGATAGCCAGGCTCGAAGGCGAAGGGTGCGTCGTGGCCGAGCCAGCCCGACAGCGCCGGGCGCACCCGCGCGGCGTGGCGCGGGGCGACGTAGATGAACGCCGGCGCGCCGGGCCCGCCGTTGAGGTATTTGTAGGTGCAGCCCGCGGCGAAATCGGCGCCGCCCCCGGCCACGTCGACCTCGAGCGCGCCGGCGGAATGGGCGAGATCCCAGATCACCAGCGCGCCCGCGTCATGCGCGGCCCGGGTCAGCGCCGCCATGTCGTGGCGCCGGCCGGTGCGGTAGTCCACCTCGGTGAGCATCAGCACCGCGGTGTCGGCGTCGATATGGTTGGCCACATCCTCGGGGGCGGGGGTCACCAGTGTGTGGCCTTGTCCGAGCGATGTGATCAGCCCCTCGGCCATGTAGAGATCGGTGGGAAAATTGCCCTTGTCGCTCAGCACCTTGCGCCGTCCGGGGCGGAGCTCCAGCGCTGAAGCGAGCGCTTGGTAGATCTTGATCGACAGCGTGTCGCCCAGCACCAAGCTGCCCGGTTCCGCGCCGATCAGCCGGCCGATCCGGTCGCCCAGGCGCCGCGGCTGCGCCATCCAGCCGGCCGTGTTCCAGGCCGTGATCAGCATCGCCCCCCATTCGTCGTGGATCGTCCGCGCCACCCTTTCGGCGGCGGATTTCGGCAGCGGCCCCAGCGAGTTGCCATCGAGATAGACCACCCCCTCGGGCAGGTCGAACAGGGCTTTGGTGGCGGTGAAATCCATCTGTCGCTCCCTCATGACGCGGATGTGACCGTAACGCCGCGCGCGCCGGGCGCAAGCGCTTGCCTTCGCGCCTGCTCTGCCCGATGATCCGCGCCCATGCTGAAATGGCTCGACATACCGCCCTCCTGGCTCATCGCCGCTCTGGCCGGCACCTGGGTGCTCGACCGGGTCGCGCCGGGGCTGGCCACCGGCTGGGGCTGGATCACCTTTCTGGGCGACGTGCTGATCTGGGCCGGGCTCGCGGCCATGGGCCTCGGCGCCTGGGAGCTGGTGCGCCACCACACCACCTTCATTCCGCGCCGGGTGCCGACGAATTTCGTCCGCCACGGGATCTACCGGCTCAGCCGCAACCCGATCTACCTCGGCGACGCGCTGGTGCTCACCGGCGCGGCGCTGCATTGGGACGTTTTGCCGGCGCTGGCACTGGTGCCGGCCTTCGCCGGGCTGATCTCGCGCCGCTTCATCCGTGGCGAGGAAGTCGGGCTCAGGGCGCGGTTCGGCGACGAGGTCGAGGACTGGTTCGCCCGCGTGCGCCGCTGGATCTGAGCCTGGCGCTGGTGCGGCTGCGGAAAAATGGTCGCAAACGCGCGGTTTCGGTCGAAATCGGAAAACAACTCGCGTAAAGACATCCCGAACTGCGTCGGGGGCGAGTCCCGCGCGCAAGACAAGGAAGGAGTACGTCGTGAAAATCGGGGTTCCCAAGGAAACGATCGCCGGTGAGAACCGGGTGGCGATGACGCCGGAGAGTGCCGGCTTTTTGCAGAAGCTTGGCTATGACTGCCTGATCCAGGCCGGCGCGGGCGACGCGGCGGGCTTCAGCGATGCAACTTACGAGGCGGCCGGCGTGACGGTGGTGAAAACCGCCGCGAGCCTGTGGAAAGAGGCCGACATCATCGCCAAGGTTCGGGCGCCTTCTGACGCCGAGCTCAAGCGCCTCAACAAGGACAAAACGCTGATTTCGTTCTTCAATCCCGGCGGCAATGCCGAGGGGATGGAACTGGCGAAAGACAAGGGCGCCAACGTCATCGCGATGGAAATGGTGCCGCGTATCAGCCGTGCCCAGAAGATGGACGCGCTCTCCTCGATGGCCAATATCGCCGGCTACCGCGCGGTGATCGAGGCCGGCAACAACTTCGGCCGGTTCTTTACCGGCCAGATCACCGCCGCCGGCAAGGTGCCGCCGGCCAAGGTGCTCGTGGTTGGCGCCGGCGTGGCCGGGCTGGCCGCGATCGGCACTTCGGTGGCGCTGGGCGCGATCACCTACGCCTTCGATGTGCGCCCCGAAGTGGCTGAGCAGGTCGAATCGATGGGCGCCGAGTTCGTCTACCTCGACTTCGCCGAAGAGCAGCAGGACGGGGCGGCCACCGGCGGGTATGCCGCCGTGTCGAGCCCCGAGTTCCACGCCGCCCAGCTCGCCAAGTTCCGCGAGCTTGCGCCGGAGATCGACATCGTCATCACCACGGCGCTGATCCCGAACCGCGAAGCGCCGGAGCTGTGGACCGAAGACATGGTCGCGGCGATGAAGCCGGGCTCGGTGATCGTCGACCTCGCCGCCGAGAAGGGCGGCAACTGCAAGCTGACCAAGGCGGATGAGAAGATCGTCACCAAGAACGGCGTGACCATCATCGGCTACACCGATTTCCCCTCCCGGATGGCGACGCAGGCCTCGACCCTCTACGCCAACAACATCCGTCACATGATGACCGACCTGACCCCCGGGAAGGACGGCCAGATCAACCACGACATGGAAGACGACGTGATCCGTGGCGCGACGGTGACCTACCAGGGCGAGATCACCTTCCCGCCGCCACCGCCGAAGATCCAGGCGATTGCGGCCAAGCCCAAGCCCACGGCGATTGAGAAGACCCCCGAAGAGAAGGCGGCTGCGGAAGCGGCGGCGATGAAGAAGGCGGGCCGCCAGCAGGTGGGTCTGCTGGTGATCGGCGCGGCGCTGATGGGGCTGATCGGGGCTTATGCGCCGGCGGCCTTCATGGGCCACTTCATCGTGTTCGTGCTGGCGGTGTTCATCGGCTTCCAGGTGATCTGGGGCGTGTCTCACGCGCTGCACACACCGCTGATGGCGGTGACCAACGCGATCTCGGGCATCATCATCATCGGCGCATTGTTGCAGGTGGGCGCGGACCTTCCGATCGTGAAGATCCTCGCCGGCGTGTCCATCCTGATCGCGACGATCAACATCGTCGGCGGCTTCATGGTCACGCGGCGCATGCTGCAGATGTTCCAGAAATCCTGATAGGCGGAGGTTGATATGACACCTGAACTGCAAACCGCCGCCTATATCGCGGCAACCGTTCTCTTCATCCTGTCGCTCGGCGGGCTGAAAAACCAGGAAAGCGCCAAGCGCGCCGTCTGGTTCGGCATCACCGGCATGGCCATCGCGGTCATTGCCACGGTGCTCGATCCGCGCGTGCCGATCGACGCGATCCTGATCGTCACCCTTGCGATCGGCGCCGTGATCGGCGCGATCGTCGCGATGCGGGTCGAGATGACCGGCATGCCCCAGCTTGTCGCCGCGCTGCACTCGTTCGTGGGTCTCGCGGCGGTGTTCATCGGCATCAACTCCGATCTCACCACGCACGAGTTCGCCACCCATGCCGAGCAGGTGATCCACGAGGTCGAGATCTTCCTCGGCGTGTTCATCGGCGCGATCACCTTCACCGGCTCGATCATCGCTTTCGGCAAGCTTGCCGGCAAGATCGACGGCAAGGCGCTGATCCTGCCCGGACGGCACGTCTGGAACATCCTGATGCTGGTCGCCGCTGTGGCCCTGCTGGTGATGTATATGCAGGGCGCGGGCAGCTGGACCCTCTACCTGATGACGGCGATCGCCTTCGTGATCGGCGCCCACCTGGTGATGGCCATTGGCGGCGCCGACATGCCCGTGGTGGTGTCGATGCTGAACAGCTACTCGGGCTGGGCGGCGGCGGCCACCGGCTTCCTGCTCGGCAACGACCTGCTGATCGTCACCGGCGCGCTGGTTGGTTCGTCGGGTGCGATCCTGTCCTACATCATGTGCGTGGCGATGAACCGCAAGTTCCTCGCCGTGATCCTTGGTGGCTTTGGCGGCCAGAAGGGCCCGGCGATGGAGATCGAGGGCGAGATGATCGCCATCGACGCCGAGGGCGTGGCCGCGTCGCTGAACGATGCGCATGAAATCATCATCGTGCCGGGCTACGGCATGGCGGTGGCGCAGGCGCAGCAATCGGTGGCGGAGCTCACGCGCAAGCTGCGCGCCAAGGGCAAGAATGTGCGCTTCGGCATTCACCCCGTCGCGGGCCGCCTGCCGGGGCACATGAACGTGCTGCTGGCCGAGGCCAAGGTGCCCTACGATATCGTGTTGGAGATGGACGAACTCAACCACGACTTCCCCAAGACCGACGTGGTGATCGTGATCGGTTCGAACGACATCGTGAACCCGGCGGCGCAGGAAGATCCGAACTCGCCGATCGCCGGCATGCCGGTGCTGGAAGTGTGGAAGGCCAAGCAGGTGTTCGTGTCGAAGCGCGGCCAGGGCACCGGCTATTCGGGCATCGAAAACCCGCTGTTCTACAAGGAGAACACGCGGATGTTCTACGGCGACGCCAAGGTGTCGATGGACAGCCTGGTTCCGCTGATCGACTGATCGACCCGCAGAGAAACAGGAAGGCCCCGCTGGCAACGGCGGGGCCTTTTCTATGCGTTCTCCGGGTTCGACCGTTCCGGTCAGCGCGCCTGGCCTCTCCCAACGTCGCCCCTGTCGTCCCCGTCATTCGGATTTCTGCCGGCGCGGCCCGACTCGTCTTTGCCATTCGGGTTCTCTCCGGCGCGGCCCACGCCTTTGTCATTCCCAGGATTGCCAGCGCCTTTGCCGGCGTCGTCGTCGCCACCCCGCGCCGTGCGGCTCCGTCCACCGTCGCTCCTGCCGGCTCTGGCGTTGGCGCCGCGGTCCGAGCCGTCTTTGCCGTTCGGGTTCTCTCCGGCGCGGCCCACGCCTTTGTCGTTTCCAGGATTGCCAGCGCCTTTGCCGGCGTCGTCGTCGCCACCCCGCGCCGCGCGGCCCGGTGCATCGTCGCTCCTGCCGCCTCTGGCGTTGGCGCCGTCGCCCGATCCGTCCTTGGTGTTCGGGTTCTCTGCGGCACGGCCTACGTCCTTGTCGTTATCGGAACTGCCTCCGCCAGAACCGGCGAACCCGTCGTCCTCCCGTGCGCCTTGGTCACTTCCGCCTTGGGTCGTGTATCTTCCGGTAGTGGCGGTGCCGCCCAACCCAACACCAGCCGTAGAGGTCACGCTTGTTTCACCGTTGCCGGCCCCGGTGCCGCCGTCGGCGCTGGCTTTTTCGTCTGCGGGAATGTCCGCGGGTTCATCTACACCACGGCTGCCGTGGTCATCGCCGCCCGCGTCGGGAGCGGCGGTGGTTTCGGGGGCCCCGATTTGCTCGAAGTTTTCCGCGTTGGCCAGGTATTCCCCGGTCGTGTCAGCGACACTCACCACGCTTATGCCCAGCTGCGTCAGGACCGACAGGGAGATCGTGATGACCGTGGCCATGAGCACCACAAAGTCGACTGTTACGGCGCCGTCTTCTCTGCGAACGAATGCGGGAATTTCCATCTGTTAAATCCTGGTTTGCGGGTGTTGTTTCCTTTGCCCCGACCGGGAAAAATGCCACTGACTATACCTAAAATTGTAGGTATCAAGCTGGACTCCCTCATGGCGAAACTCTGCCGGGCGTGCGACATTTTCGCCTGAGACGGCACGTTCGCGCATCAAAAACAGTCAGAATATGGTCGTTTTGCCACGATTGCCCTGAAATCAAGGACAATCGCGTCGGAAAGAATCAGCCATCGCGCCAGTCCCCCGGAGCGAGCCCCTCAACTGACCATTCCCCGATCCGCCAGCGCACCAGCCTGAGCGTCGGAAACCCGACTGCCGCCGTCATCCGGCGCACCTGCCGGTTGCGGCCCTCGGTGATGGTGATCTCGATCCAGGCGTCGGGCACGGATTTGCGAAATCGCACCGGCGGGTCGCGTTGCCACAACTCCGGCGCGGCAATGACTCGCGCCCGTGCCGGGCGGGTGGGGCCGTCGTTCAACGTGAGTCCGCGGCGCAACGGCTCAAGGTCCGCCTCGGTGGGCGCGCCTTCCACCTGCACGAGGTAGGTTTTCGCCATCTTGCCGCGCGGGTCGCTGATGCGCGCCTGCATGCGCCCATCGTCGGTGAGCAGCAGCAGCCCCTCGCTGTCGCGGTCAAGCCGGCCCGCCGGGTAAACCCCCGGCACGGCGATGAAATCCGACAGCGTGGCGCGCGGGCTGGGGCTCTTCGCATCGGTGAATTGCGAGAGCACGTTCATCGGTTTGTTGAACAGGATCAGCCGGGCCATGCGCTTCCCATACAAGGGCGGACAAAAAAATGCACGTGGAGGAATTTTTTGTCTTGATCGAAATCGCATTCTGCCCCAAATGCGCTTCACAGACGCCAACGCACGCGCCTCTGGCCACGCCAATCGGTACGCGTTTATGCAGCGACGGTAACGTCTTCATCGGAACCTTGGGGCTCGGCCCCTGTCTTGTGGAGATGCACATGAGCTATGCTGCCCCCGGCGCTTTCGCGCCGTCTTCCCGTCTCGATTCCGCGCTCGCCTCGCTCGAGGTCGACCGTCCCACGCTGGTGCTCGATATCGAGCGCGTCGCGCAGCAGTATCACGCGCTGAAAGTCGGCCTCGGCTTTGCCCATATCCACTACGCGGTGAAGGCCAACCCGGCGCGCGAAGTGATCGAGCGCCTCGTCGGCCTCGGCTCGCATTTCGATGCCGCCTCGCGCGGTGAGATCGAGCTGTGCCTGAGCCAGGGCGCCGCGCCCGAGACGATCTCGTTCGGCAACACCATCAAGAAGCCCTCCGACATCGCCTTTGCCCACCACGCCGGCATCACCCTGTTTGCCGCCGACGCCGAGGAAGAGCTGGAGAAGATCGCCGAGAACGCCCCCGGCGCCGAGGTCTATATCCGCGTGCTGGTCGAGAACAGCCAGGCCGACTGGCCGCTCAGCCGCAAGTTCGGCTGCCGCGAGGCGATGGTGCCCGACCTCTTCGCGCGCGCCGTCAGCCTCGGCCTCGCCCCGGTGGGCCTGTCGTTCCATGTCGGCTCGCAGACCCGCAAGGCTGAAATGTGGACCGGTGTGCTCGACCACGTCGCCACGATCTGGGATGATCTGAAGGCGCGTGGCTATGTGCCGACGCTGCTCAACATCGGCGGCGGCTTTCCGGCCTTCTACGGCGACCCGGTCGATACCCCCACCACCTACGCCAGCCGCGTGATGGGCCTGGTCACCGAGCGCTTTGGCGCGGTGGCCCGGGTGATGGCCGAACCCGGCCGTGGCATGGTGGCGGAAGCCGGCGCGATCCTCGCCGAGGTGGTGCTGGTGTCAAAGAAATCCGACGACGATACGCACCGCTGGGTCTACCTCGACATCGGCCGCTTCTCGGGGCTGGCCGAAACCGAGGGCGAGGCGATCCGCTACCAGATCACCACCCCGCGCGATTTCGACGCGGTCGGGCCCTGCATCCTCGCCGGCCCGTCCTGCGACAGCGCCGACGTGCTCTATGAGAAGCGCCCGATCCTGCTGCCGCTCACCCTCAAGGCGGGCGACAAGGTGGTGATCCGCAATGCCGGCGCCTACACCTCGTCCTATTCCTCGGTTGGCTTCAACGGCTTCCCGCCGCTCGACGTCGTGGTGCTCTGACGCAGCCCAAAGCTCTGGTCCGTCCCCGGAAAATCCCGTATCCCGAAAGCGAAAACAGGATGAACCGGGGGCGGACATGGCTTTGATCCAGGACCACGAGCTGCGCTATGCGCTGGCCAACGAGCTGCACGCGCGGCCCTTCCCGGCGCTGACCGCCCCCTGCTTCGCCGCCTTTATCGCGATCAAACGGCCCTCTGACGCTGCCGGGCGCGACCGCGCCGGCGACGTGGCGCATCTGCACGCGCTGCTCGACCGCTTCGGCGCGCCGCATCCGGCAGCGGGCGACAACCACTTCTTCGGCACGATCGGCAAGTTCACCCTGAAGTGGGAACAGCACACCGAATTCGTCACCTACACGATCTTCGGCGACGGCAACGCCGAAAAGCCGTTCCATCCGAGCGCCTTCGATGTCTTCCCCGCCGACTGGCTGGGCGAGGCGCCCGGCGTGCGGCTCACCTCGGCGCTGATCCGGGTCGAGGAAAAAAGCGACGACGCCACGATGCGGGCGAAGATCGACGACTGGTTCGTGTCCGAAAGCATCGCCGCCTCGGCGGTGCTCGACGGCGCGGCGGTGATCGCGGGCGATTTTCGCATCGACACCGGCGGGCACATGCGCTTCGCCGTCTTCACCGGCCCCGAGATCACCGAACGGCGGGTCGGGCGGATCGTGCAGCGCATCACCGAGATCGAGACCTACAAGACGATGTCGATGCTGGGCCTCGCGCGCGCGCGCTCGATCCACGGGCGGCTGGGCGAGATCGAAGACGAGTTGTCGGGCTTGGTGCGCGAGCTGGGCGGGGCCGAGACCACCCCCGAAGCCGAGCTGGTCGAGCTGTTGCAGATCGCTGCGGAGCTCGAAAGCCTGCATGCCCAGACCTCGTTCCGGTTCGGCGCTACTGCGGCTTACGAGGCGCTGGTGGCCGACCGTATCCGGGTGCTGCGCGAAGATCGGTGGGACGGCCGCCAGACCTTGCACGAATTCATGATGCGCCGGTTCGACCCGGCGATGCGCACGGTCAAATCGGTCGAGCGCCAGCTTGACGACATGGCCGAGCGGGCCGAGCGGGCGGGCGACCTCCTGCGCACCCGGGTGGACGTGGAGCGCTCGGCGCAGAACCAGAAGCTGCTCGAAAGCATGGACCGGCGCGCCGATCTGCAACTGCGTTTGCAGGAGACGGTGGAAGGGCTGTCGGTGGTGGCGATCAGCTACTACGCGGTCTCGCTCCTGGGCTACGTGGTCGAGCCACTGGCCTACAAGTTCCAGATCGACAAGGGCTGGGCCAAGGCGGCGCTGGTGCTGCCGGTGGTGCTGGCGGTGTGGCTGATTGGCCGGGCGGTGAAAAAGCGGCTGATCCACAAGTAGGCCAGGCGCCGCGCCCCCTTGACCACCCTGCGGGCGCCGGGCAGGCTCGCCGGGCAAAGGGAGCCGATCATGCACCACCTGACCGCCCGCGATATCCTTGAAAAGCTGGTGTCCTTCCCCACCGTCTCGAGCGAGTCGAACCTCGCGCTGGTCGATTGGGTCGAGGATTACCTTGCCGCGCACGGCGTGCGCGCGCATCGCGTCTACAACGATGACGCCACCAAGGCGAACCTCTACGCCAACATCGGCCCCGAGGTGGAGGGTGGCGTGGTGCTGTCTGGGCACACCGACGTGGTGCCGGTGGAGGGCCAGGCCTGGGACACCGATCCGTTTTGCGTGGCCGAGAAGAACGGCCGCCTCTACGGGCGCGGCACCTGCGACATGAAGGGGTTTGACGCGATCGCGCTGGCCGCCGTGCCGAAAGCGCTGAAGGCCAACCTCAAGCGCCCGCTGCAGATTGCGCTGTCCTTTGACGAGGAAGTGGGCTGCCTCGGCGCACCGCGGATGATCGCCGAGATGGCCGAGCGGCTGCCGCGCGCCGCCGCCGCGATTATTGGCGAGCCCTCCGAGATGAAGGTGGTCAACGGCCACAAGGGCGGCATCGGCATCGCCACCCATCTGCGCGGCCACGAGGTGCACAGCTCGCTGATGCACACCGGGGTGAACGCGGTGATGGAGGCGGCGAAGCTGGTGGACTGGGCCAACCGGATGAACGCCGAGAACCGTGCCCGCGAACGCGACGCGATCGACGCGCTGTTCGACCCGCCCTGGACCACCTGCCATGTCGGCACGATCCACGGCGGCACCGCCGACAACATCACCGCTAAGGATTGCCGATTCGTGATGGGTTTTCGCGCGATCCCCGGCGAGAGCGTCGAGGGCTGGCGCCAGCGCTATCTCGACGAGGTGGCGCGGGTTGAGGCCGGGATGCGCGCGGTCCATCCCGACGCGCGGATCGACACCAGCGTGCGCTTCCACGTGCCGGGGCTGGCGCCGGAAGACGACGGCGTGGCCGAAGAGCTGGCGCGCCGGATCTCGGGCGACAACGCCACCCATGTGGTGAGCTACGCCACCGAGGCCGGGCAGTTCCAGGAGGCGGGGTATTCGGCGGTGATCATCGGGCCGGGCAACATCGAGCAAGCGCACCAGCCGAACGAATGGTTGAGCGTGAAGCAGTTCGACAAGGGCATCGCTTTCGTCGAAAAGCTCATCGAGCACCTCACGCGCGACCAGCTGTGACGCCGTTTCCCATCTCCGAGGCCAACCCGCCCGAGCACAGCGGCGATCTGCCGGAGCGGGCCGATGTGGTGGTGATCGGCGGTGGCGTGATCGGCGTGAGCACCGCGCTGTTTCTCGCCCGCGCCGGGATCTCGGTGGTGCTGCTCGAGAAGGGGCGGATCGCCGGCGAGCAATCGAGCCGCAACTGGGGCTGGATCCGGGTGCAGGGGCGCGACCCGGCCGAAATCCCGATCGCGCAGGAGGCGCAGCGGCTCTGGCCACAGCTGGCGGCCGAAGTCGATACCGATATCGGGCTGACCCAGGGGGGCGTCGCCTACCTCGCGCGCGACGAGGCCGAGATGGGCCGGTTCACCACCTGGATGAAGGCCGCCGCGCCGTTTGGCGTGTCGACCCAACTGCTGGATGCGGATGGGGCCTCGCGGCTCATGCCGGCGGCGAACCGGCATTGGCCGGGGGCAATGTGGACCCCGTCCGACATGCGCGCCGAACCCTTCGTGACCGTGCCCGCGCTGGCGCGCCTTGCGGCGAAGGCGGGCGCGATCCTCCGCGAGGCCACCGCCGTGCGATTGCTCGATATCGAGGCGGGGCGCGTGGCCGGGGTGATCACCGAGCGCGGCCGGATCCGCGCCGCGTCGGTGGTGCTGGCGGGGGGCGCGTGGTCGGCGCTGCTGCTGCGCCGTCACGCAATCTCGATCCCGCAGCTTTCGGTGCGCGCGACCGCGATGCGCACCGCGCCCTTGCCCGACATCTTTCAGGGTGGCGCGGTCGACAGCCGGCTGGCTTGGCGCCGAGCCGCCGATGGCGGCTACACGCTGGCGCCTGAGGGGTTTCACGAGCTGTATGTCGGCCCCGACGCGTTCCGCGCCTTTGCCCGGTTCCTGCCACAGCTCAAGCAAGACCCGCTTGGCACCGCGCTGCGCCCGGCCGCGCCGCGCGGCTTTCCCGACGCCTGGACCACGCCCCGGCGCTGGCGTGCCGACCAGGTCTCGCCGTTCGAGCGGATGCGGGTGCTGAACCCGGCGCCGAACCTGACCAAGGTGCGCCAGACCGCAGCGGCCTTTGGCGAGACGTTTCCGGGGCTTGGCGAGGTGGAGATCGAGAGCGCCTGGGCCGGGATGATCGACACGCTGCCGGACGTGGTGCCGGTGGTGGACCAGGCCGCGCGGCTGCCGGGGCTGACCGTGGTCACCGGCATGTGCGGCCACGGCTTTGGCATCGGCCCCGCGTTCGGGCGCATTGCCGCCGATCTCGTGCGGGGCAACGCGCCGGGGCATGATCTCAGCCGTTTCCGGCTGTCGCGGTTCTTCGACGGCAGCGCCCTGGAGCTGGGGCCGAACCTCTGACCAAAAACACCCCCGACCGGGGCCGGGGGTGCGGACGACGCGAACGTCGCGCGGTGTCAGGTTTTGTCGGCCGTCTTTTTCGGTGCGATCTTGCGTGCGGCAGGCTTTTTCGCGGCAGGTTTCTTCTCCGCCGTGGCCTTCGCTGCGGCGGCCTTTGTGGCCGGCTTTTTCGCGGCAGCCTTCTTGGCCGGGGCTTTCTTCGCGGGCGCGACGCCCAAGTCTTCCTCGGCCTTGTACCAGTAGTCCTGGTCTTTCCCGTGCGGGGCACCGTCTTCCAGCCACTTGTGGTAGGCCGCTTCGCGGATTTGGTCTTCAGTCAGCTTGGGCTTCGCCATAGGAGATCCTTCGTGGGCTAGTTCTTGAGCAATTACCAGATAGCCGCTCCGTGCGCCTTCCGCAAGGTAACGCAACGTTGCACGCTCTGCATGATGCCAAATGATTAAGAATCAACCACCGGTATGGCTCATATGCCGCGACATCTGGCCATCCGCGCGTTGGCGCGAGTAGTCGAAATCATGCCCCTTGGGCTTGTGCGTGATCGCGTCGCGGATCGCGGCGACGAGCGGCGCGTTGTCGTCCGGGTGGGCGCGCAGCGGCGCGCGCAGATCGGCCATGTCTTCCTGGCCGAGGCACAGGTAGAGCGCGCCGGTGCAGGTCATCCGCACCCGGTTGCAGCTTTCGCAGAAATTATGCGTGAGCGGGGTGATGAAGCCGATCTTCTGCCCGGTCTCCTCAAGCCGCACGTAGCGGGCCGGCCCCCCCGTGCGCTCGGAGAGCGGGGTCAGCGTGTAGCGCTCTGCGAGGCGCGCGCGCAGATCGTCGAGCGGCCAGTATTGATCGAGCCGGGTTTCGGTCTCGAGTTCGCCCATCGGCATGACCTCGATCCAGGTCAGGTCCATGTCGCGCGCGGCGCAGAACGCGGTGAGGGCGAACAGCTCGTCTTCGTTGAACCCCTTCAGCGCCACGGCGTTGAGTTTCACCCGCAGCCCCGCCGCCTGCGCCGCGTCGATGCCCTTGAGCACCTTGGCCAGGTCGCCGCGCCGGGTGATGGTGCGGAACTTGTCCGCGTCCAGCGTATCGAGCGAGACATTCACCCGCCGCACGCCGGCCGCCGCGAGATCGCCGGCGAATCGCGCGAGCTGGGAGCCGTTGGTGGTGAGGGTGAGCTCATCGAGTGCGCCGCTGTCGAGGTGACGCGTCATGGAGCGGAAAAAGGTGAGGATTCCCTTGCGCACCAGCGGTTCGCCGCCGGTGATGCGCAGCTTTTTCACCCCGAGGCCGATGAACGCCGTCGCCATCCGGTCGAGCTCTTCGAGGCTCAACAGCTCCTGTTTCGGCAGGAAGGTCATCTCTTCCGCCATGCAATAGGAACAACGAAAATCGCACCGGTCCGTCACCGACAGGCGCAGATAGGTGATCGGCCGTTGGAACGGGTCGATGAGCGGGCGCGTTTCCATGGCGCGACCCTAAGCCCGGGGTCCGGGCGGGGCAAGCGGGTGCGCCATTGTTTACACGCCGAATTGAGCCTAATCTGGCAGTATGAAACGGCTCGTGATCCTCGCGTTGATGCTCCTGCCCGCCGCCTGCGGCAGGTTCGGGCTGCCGGGAGAGGATCTGTCACCGCCGCCGGGGATGACCCGGCCGATGGCGCGCCCGACCGCGGCCGCGGTGCCCGTGGGGGCCACCACGGTCGAGGCGTTCGACACCACGACGGCGGCCGAGCGCGCCGCCGCACAGGCCGCGTCGCAGCCGGCGGCGGAGGTCCGTCTGGGGCGGACCGTGGCGACGCTCGGCAACCCCGCCGATCCGGGGTTCTGGATCGAAACCCCGCTCGCGCGCAAAACCGGGCCCGGCCGCGTCGTTGCGGTGGCGACGGGCAAGTCGGTGGCGTTGGAGCTGAGACCGATCGACGGGCCGCAGGGGGCGGGCAGCCGGATTTCGCTGCCGGCGCTGAGACTGCTCGGGGTCGGGCTGACGGGGCTGCACGAGCTTGACGTGTTCGCCGGCGGTTAACGTTGCGCAGGTCTTTTCTTGCCTCCGGCGGAGGTATTTCCGCCAAGAAAAAGCCGCCCTATGTCAGGTATTTGCCGGCTTCCTTGCGCGCGAAAGGCTTCATCCGCCCGCCGTGTTCGGCGAGGAAGGCGCGCACCCGGTCAGGATCGTGCTTGGATAGATCGCGCAGCCACCAGGCCACCGCTTTCTGGATGAACCAGTCCGGCTCACCCGCATAGCCGGCTGCCCAGCCGAGCACGCGGTCGCGAATGGCGAGATCGGCGGGCTTGGGGTGGTTTTGCTTGGTCCAGGGCAGGGTGATGACGAGCGCGGCGCGCCTGGTCCAAAGGTGGTCGGAGGTGGTCCAAGGCTCGATCTCGTCGAGGCGGGCGGGCTCGGCCACCAGGCGCTTCTGCCCGGCCATGCAGGCGTGATCGGCGATCGCCCAGGCGTCGAACTCCGACACCCAGGACTTGATCAGCGCCCAGGCGGCGGCGTCCGGGCGCAGCCGGGCCTGGGTGAGCAGCTTGGCGGCGGCGATCCGCGCTTCGTGGATGTTCGTCTGCCAGAGGCCATCCGCCAGCGCCACCCGCTCCTCGACCGTGAGGGCCTGGCGCCAGGCTTTGGTGAGGTCGTTCACCGCCGGCATCGGCACGCCGAGATAGGGGCGGTCGACCTTCATGTAGGCGGCGACCTGTTCGGCGCGGCCGGGCTCGATCTGCGCGTCGAGCGCGGCCAGTGCCGCTTCGGGCGTCATTCCACCGTGACCGACTTTGCGAGGTTGCGCGGCTGGTCCACGTCGGTGCCCTTGGCGATCGCGGTGTGATAGGCGAGCAGCTGCGCCGGCACGGCGTAGAGAATCGGTTGGATCAGCTCGGGCGCGTCGGGCATGGTGATCGCCTTCCAGACCCCGCTGCCGGCCTGCGACACCGCGCGCGCATCCGAGATCAGCAGCACCTTGCCGCCGCGCGCCATCACCTCCTGCATGTTCGACACGGTCTTGTCGAACAGCCCGTCATGCGGTGCGAGCACCACCGTGGGCGTTTCCTTGTCGACCAGTGCGATCGGGCCGTGCTTGAGCTCGCCCGAAGGGTAGCCCTCGGCGTGCAGATAGCTGATTTCCTTCAGTTTCAGCGCGCCTTCGAGAGCGAGGGGGAACATCTGGCCACGACCGAGGAACAGCACGTCATGCGCCTCGGCGACCTCCTGCGCCACGGTGTGGATCAGGTCGTCGGCCGAGAGCGCGTGGCTCATCAGGCCCGGCAATTTCTTCAGCGCGCCGAGCATCTCGCCAGCCCCGGCGGCGTCGATCTGGCCGCGTTCCAGCGCGGCCTTCACAACGATGACGGCGAAGGTGGTGAGCTGGCAGGTGAACGCCTTGGTCGAGGCCACCGCCACCTCGGGCCCGGCGTGGATCGACACCGCCACGTCGGCTTCGCGCGCGATCGAGCTTTCGGCCACGTTGACCAGCGCCAGCGTTTTTTCAGCCTTGCCCTGGGCGAAGCGCAGCGCGGCGAGCGTGTCGGCGGTTTCGCCCGACTGGCTCACGAACACGCCGAGCGTGCCGGGGCTGAATGGCGGCTCGCGGTAGCGGAATTCGGAGGCGACGTCGATGTCGACCGGCAGCCGCGCGTAGCGTTCGAACCAGTATTTCGCCACCAGCCCGGCGTAAAAAGCGGTGCCGCAGGCGACGATCGACAGCCGGTCGATCTTGGCGAAGTCGATCCCTTCGAGCTCCATCTTCACCGTGTCGCCGGCGGGGCTCACGTAGGCTTCGAGCACCTTGCCGACCACGGTGGGCTGCTCGGCGATCTCCTTCATCATGAAGTGGCGGTAGCCGCCCTTATCGATCCGCGCCGCGTCGATCTGGATCTTGCGGACCTCGCGGTTGGCGAGGGTGCCGGCCTCGTCGTAAATCGTTGCGCCGGCGCGGGTGATCACTGCCCAGTCGCCCTCTTCGAGATAGGTGATCCGGTCGGTGAGCGTGGCCAGCGCGATGGCGTCGGAGCCGACATACATCTCGCCGTCGCCATGGCCGATGGCGAGCGGGCTGCCCTTGCGCGCGGCGATCATCAGGTCGCCCTCGCCGTCGAACAGGAACAAAAGCGCGAAGGCGCCCTCGAGCCGGGCGAGCGTGGCGCGCACCGCCTCGACCGGGGTGAGCCCCTCGCGCAGGTAGGCCGAGGCCAGCATGGCGACGGTCTCGGTATCGGTTTCGGTCTCCGGCAGGATCCCCTTGGCGGCGAGTTCGTCGCGCAGGGCATGGAAATTTTCGATGATGCCGTTATGCACCACCACAACGTTGCCGGCGCGGTGCGGGTGGGCGTTCGCCTCGTTCGGCGCGCCGTGGGTGGCCCAGCGGGTGTGGCCGATGCCGGACAGCCCGGGCAGGGGATCGTGCACCAGCAGGTCGGACAGGTTCACAAGTTTGCCCACGGCGCGGCGCCGGTTGAGCGTGCCGGCCGCGTTGACGGTGGCGATCCCGGCGCTGTCATAGCCGCGGTATTCCAGCCGCTTCAGGCCCTCGACGATGATCGGCGCCACTTCATGACGCCCCAGCACACCCACAATTCCGCACATTCCGCTGATCCTTCCCTCGTTCGTATCGTGAGGTATCTTTCACTTTTCGAACATTATTGGTCTATTTCGTCTGCGCAGCCTTCTTATCCTTCAACTTTTCGTACATCTTGCGCCAGAACCCGTCTTTGATCTCCATCCGGGTCCGGCCCACCGCCATGGCCCCGTCGGGCACGTCGCGGGTGACCACGGTGCCGGTCGCTGTCATCGCATCATCACCCACTGTCACCGGGGCCACCAGCATCGTGTCCGAGCCGATGAAAGCGCGCGCGCCGATATGGGTGTGGTGCTTGAACACGCCGTCGTAATTGCAGGTGATCGTGCCCGCACCGATGTTGGCCTCGGCGCCGACGAAAGCATCGCCGATATAGGTGAGGTGGTTGACCTTCGCGCCGGCGGAGATTTCGGCGTTCTTGATCTCGACGAAATTTCCCACCCTGGCGCCTTCGGCCAACTCGGCGCCGGGGCGCAGGCGCGCGAACGGGCCGACCACGGCGTCGCGGCTCACATGGCAGCCCTCAAGATGCGAAAATGCGCGGATCCGCGCGCCGTTCTCGACCGTCACGCCGGGGCCGAAAACCACGTTCGGCTCGATCACCGCGTCGCCGCCGATCCAGGTGTCGAAAGCGAAAAACACCGTCTCGGGGGCGATGAGCGTGACCCCGTTGTCGATCGCCTCGGCGCGCATCGCGGCCTGAAACTGCGCCTCGGCGGCGGCCAGCTCGGCGCGGGTGTTGATGCCCAGCGTTTCGGCTTCGTCGCAGGTGACGGCCACGGCCGAGAGCCCGCGCGCGCGGGCCACGGCGACGATGTCGGTGAGGTAGAATTCGCCGCTCGCGTTGTCGTTGCCGACGCCGTCGATCAGCCCGAACAACAGGTCCGCGTCGGCGGCCACCACGCCCGAATTGCATAAGCTGATCGCGCGCTCGGCCTCGGTGGCGTCCTTGAACTCGACGATCCGGGTGAGGGCGCCGTTTTCCACCACGAGCCGGCCGTAGCGGCCCGGGTCGGCGGCCTCGAAGCCCAGCACCACCACGTCGGCGCCGCCGGCGCGGGCGGCCTGCATCCGCTCGAGCGTCTCGCCGGTGATGAACGGGGTGTCGCCGTAGAGCACGACCGCGTCGCCGGTCACGCCGGCGAGCACCGGGCGGGCCTGTGCCACGGCGTGGGCGGTGCCAAGCTGCGCGTCCTGCACCACCACCTCGATCTCGGGGTCGAACGCCCGCGCGGCCTTGGTCACCGCCGCCGCGCCATGGCCCGCCACCAGCACCACCCGTTCGGGCTCCAGTGCCCGCCCGGCGCCGAGCGCATGGGCAAACAGGGGCACGCCGCCCAACTCGTGCAGCACTTTGGGCCGGTCGGATTTCATCCGGGTGCCCTGACCCGCGGCAAGAACAATGAGACTGGTCGGCATGATCTACTCTTTTCAAACGCTGTCCCCCGTTTTACCCCGGCCAAGACAGGCTGCAAGCACAATGCCGAGGGGCAGCCGAAAACGGCGGAGAGACTCATGCGCACGGTGGTTTTCGATCTCGACGGCACGCTGGCCGATACGGCGGCCGATATGATTGCGGCGGCGAACGCCTGTTTTCGCGATCTGGGCCATGGCGATCAACTCGATCCGCTGGCCGATGCGGGCACGGCGTTTCGCGGCGGGCGGGCGATGCTGCGGCTGGGCTTCGCCAGGACCGGGCAGGGCGGCGAGGCGGAGGTCGATGCGGCCTACCCGGGCTTTCTTATCCGCTACAGTGAGGATCTGGTCACACACAGCCGGTTCTATCCGGGTGCGCTGGCGGCGGTGGAGCGGTTGCGGCGCGCCGGTGACCGGGTGGCGATCTGCACCAACAAGCCCGAGGCGCTCACGCTGGATCTGCTCGACGGGCTCGGCGTGTCGCATCTGTTCGACGCGATCATCGGCGCCGACACGCTGCCCACCCGCAAGCCCGACCCGGCCCCCTACCGGGCGGCGGTGGAGCGGGCGGGCGGCGCGCTGGCCCGGTCGATGATGGTCGGCGACACCGACACCGACCTTGCGACCGCCCGCGCCGCCGGTGTGCCCTGCGCGCTCGTCACCTTCGGGCCGGGGGCCGAAGCGGCGGCGGCGCTCGCCCCCGAGGCGCGGCTCGGGTCTTTCGACGCGCTCGACGCGTTGGTGGAGGCGCTCCTCGGTTGACGGACCGGTCCGCGCGCCGCAGTCTCGCGCCATGGAAAAGGACGTGTTCTCCGGGCAATTCACCCAGGCCGAACCGCTGCCGGACGCAGCGATCGCGGCGGCGCTGCGGGTGATGCAATCGGGCCAGCTGCACCGCTACACCGCCGCGCCCGGCGCGCTGTCCGACGTCGCGGCGCTGGAAGGGGAGTTTGCCACTTACATCGGCGCACGCCACGCGCTGGCGGTGGCCTCGGGCGGCTACGCGCTGGCCACGGCGTTGCGCGCGCTGGGGGTGGGGCCGGGCGACCGGGTGCTGACCAACGCCTTCACCCTCGCGCCGGTGCCGGGGGCGATTGCCGGGCTCGGGGCGGTGCCGGTGTTCGTTGGCGTGACCGAGCGCCTGGTGATCGACCTCGACGACCTTGCCGCCAAGGCGGGCGCGGCGCGGGTGCTGCTGCTCAGCCACATGCGCGGCCATATCGCCGACATGGACCAATTGATGCGGATTGCGGACGCGACCGGGCTGATCGTGATCGAGGATTGCGCGCACACGATGGGGGCGCGGTGGAACGGCGTGATGTCCGGCCGCCACGGCCGGATCGCCGCCTATTCCACCCAGACCTACAAGCATCTCAATTCCGGAGAGGGCGGGCTTCTGATCACCGACGACGCTGCGCTGGCGGCGAAAATGATCGTCCTGTCAGGAAGTTACATGCTCTACGACCGGCACGGGGCGGCACCGGGGGCGGCGGCGTTCGAGGCGCTGAAATACGACACGCCGAACCTGTCGGGGCGGATGGACAACCTGCGCGCGGCGGTGCTGCGCCCCCAGCTGGCGGCGCTCGACGCGCAATGCGCGCGCTGGAACGCGCTCTACCGCGCGCTCGAGGCGGGGCTGGCCGGGGTGGCGGGGCTCACCCTGATCGCGCGGCCCGAGGCGGAGGCCTACGTGATGTCGTCGTTCCAGTTTCTGCTGCTGGACTGGGACGCGGCGGCGGTGGCCGACGTGGTGGCGCGTGCGAAGGCGCGGGGGGTGGAGCTGAAGTGGTTCGGCGCGCCGGATCCCGCCGGGTTTACCTCGCGGTACAATCATTGGCACTACGCGCCAGCCGCGCCGATGCCCGCCACCGACCGGGTGCTCGCGGGGCTGCTGGACATGCGCCTGCCGCTGAGCTTTTCGCGTGAAGATTGCGGCACGATTGCCCGGATCATCCGAGAAGAGGTGGCGGCGGCGGCCCTGGCGTAGGCGGCTACACTCTGGCGGCCGCGCGCTTTGCCGGAGAACCGTTGCGCCCGCTCTGCCCGCGACACCAGGTGTGATGCGCGGTGGTCTTCGACGGTCTTGCACCGGGCAGCCGGCGCGCGACCGCGCGGGCCTAGTCGAACGGTTCGAACAGGGTGTCGTCAGGAGCCATGACCGACAGAAACGCGGCGTCGGGCGCGGCGAGTCCGTGGCATTGCGGCAGCGGCTCGCGGCGCAGGAGCGTGACCACCGGCGTTATCTCTTCCCGCCAGTAGCGCGGGCTATGAAGGATCGCCGCAGGCAGGCGGTCACGCGCCAACACCCGGTGGCGCTGGCGCGTGACTGCCACCTCGTGAAACGGCCCGCGCCGATCGGGGCCGCGCGCGCCCGACAGAAAATAGGCGCGCAGTTCGGCCTCTCGCGCCTTCAGCGCGCGGATCTCGGCGCGGAGTTCAAACAGCTCTTCAGCCGGGTGGATATTGCGGATCATCGCCGGCCTCCATCGGTTACCCAGAAGGTGGCACGGGTCGGTTAATTCGTGATGAACGGACAAAAAAAGGCCGGGGCGAGGGAGCCCCGGCCAGGTGTGGAGCGCCGAAGCGCGCCACTGTTACTTTTTCATTGCGGCCTCCGCTTCGGCCACGTTTTCTTTCACGTCGAGGAAGCTGTCGGGCGTGACTGAGATCGTATCGATCCCCGCCTGCACAAGGAACTGTGCGAAGGTCGGATCGTTCGACGGCGCCTGACCGCAGAGGCCGACATAGGAGTTGGTCTTGTGCGCCTTCTGGATCACCGTCGAGATCATCCATTTCACCGCCTCGTTCGATTCGTCGAACAGGTCTGCGAGCCCGCCCGAGTCGCGGTCGACGCCCAGCGTCAGCTGGGTGAGGTCGTTCGACCCGATCGAGAAGCCGTCGAACCGGTCGGCGAACTGCTCGGCGAGGATCACGTTGGCCGGGATCTCGCACATCACGTAGATTTCGAGGCCGTTCTTGCCACGCTCAAGGCCGTATTCCTTGAGCACTTCAAGCACCTTGTCGGCTTCTTCGAGCGAGCGGCAGAACGGGATCATGATGACGACGTTGTCGAACCCCATGTCCTCGCGCAGCTTGCGGATCGCTTTGCATTCAAGGCCGAAAGCCTCCTTGTAGCTCTCGGAGTAGTAGCGCGAGGCACCGCGGAAGCCGATCATCGGGTTCTCTTCAACGGGTTCGAACTGCCTGCCGCCGACGAGGCCTGCATATTCGTTCGTTTTGAAGTCCGACATGCGCACGATGGTCTTGTTCGGCCAGGCCAGCGCCGCGATCCGGCTGAGGCCACGCGCCAGCGTATCGACGAAGAACTGGCCCTTGTCCTCGTAACCCTTGGTCAATTCCTCGATGAACGCGCGGTCCTTCTTCTTCTTGACTTCGTCGAAGCGCAGGAGCGCGAGCGGGTGGGCGATGATCGAGTTGTCGATCACGAATTCCATCCGCGCGAGGCCGACGCCATCGACCGGCAGACGCCACCAGCGGGCGGCCGTGGTCGGGTTGGCGAGGTTGAGCATGATCTTGGTCTTGGTTTCGGGCACGTGAGTGAGATCAAGCACTTCCACGTCGAATTCGGCAAAGCCCTCGTAAACCAGGCCGTCGTCGCCCTTCGAGCAGTCAACGGTCACGTCCTGCATGTCGTGCAGAATGTGGGTTGCGTTGCCGCTGCCCACGATCGCTGGCACGCCAAGCTCGCGGCTGATGATGGCGGCGTGGCTGGTGCGCCCGCCGGCGTCGGTGATGATCGCCTTGGCTTTTTTCATGATCGGCACCCAGTCCGGGTCGGTCATGGTCGTGACGAGGATCGAGCCTTCAACGAACCGATCGATGTCTTTCACGTCTTCGATCAGGCAGATCGTGCCGGTAGCCACCGCGGCGCCAACCGAGATGCCGCGCATGATTTCAGGACCGTGGGATTTCACCGTGAAGCGCTTCATCGCACCGGCCTGTGCCCGGCTTTGCACGGTTTCCGGACGCGCCTGGACGATGAAGATGCCGCCAACCACGCCGTCACGCGCCCATTCCATGTCCATCGGGCACTTGTAGTGGTCTTCGATGGTCTTGGCGTAGCGGGCCAGTTCGACGATCTCGTCATCGGAAAGCACGAAGCTTTCCTTCTCCTTTTTCGAAGTCGGCACGTTCTTGATCTGGCCGCCGACGAGGTCGGCGTAGATCATCTTCTTCTCTTTCGCGCCGAGGCGCTTTTCGATGATCGGGCTGAGCTTCGGATTGTCGAGGAACGGCTTGAACACCTGGTATTCGTCGGGCGTGACCGCGCCCTGCACCACGTTTTCGCCAAGGCCCCAGGCCGCGTTGATCAGCACAGCACCCGGGAAGCCGGTTTCGGTGTCGATCGAGAACATCACGCCCGAGCCGCCGATGTCGGAGCGCACCATCATCTGCACGCCGATCGAGAGCGCCACGTCGAGGTGATCGAAGCCCTGCACGTTGCGGTAGGAAATCGCCCGGTCGGTGAACAGCGACGCGTAGCAGCGCCGGCAGGTGTCGAGCAGCGCTTCTTCGCCGACGACGTTGAGGAAGGTTTCTTGTTGGCCGGCAAACGAGGCGTCGGGCAGGTCTTCGGCGGTGGCCGATGAGCGCACGGCGACCGAGGGCTTGTCCGAACCGACGCGCTTGCCAAGCTCGTAGTAGGCCTCGATGATCGCCGCCTTGGTGTCTTCGGGGAATTCGCCGCCGATGATCGCCGCGCGCACCGTCTTGCCGGCTTCGGCCAGGGTGATCTTGCCGGCGTCGAGCGAAGCCATCGTGTCTTTCACGATATCGCCGAGGTTGTTGGCGATGATGAAGGCGCGGAAAGCGTCCGAGGTGGTGGCATAGCCGGGCGGCACCTTGATGCCGAGCGGTTCGAGCTGCGACACCATCTCACCGAGCGACGAGTTCTTGCCGCCCACGAGGGCGACATCTTCGCGCCGCAGGTCTTCAAACCAGATCAGATGGCGCATGTCAGAGGTGTCTTTGGGCATGGTGCGAGTCCTTTCTCCGAGTTCGCCTCGTGCCTACCGGAGATCGGTTAATGAGACCTTGACCCGTGTCAATGATAGCGCAAACAGGGCATGCAATTGCATACGGGGACGCTCAGGCGTCGGCGGCAGCGCGCTCAGTCTCGGGTGCGCCGCCGGCCAGGTGCCGCTCGGCGGCGTCGAGCGCACGGCGAAATCGCGGCGCGCGCCGGCCGCGCGCCAGCACATGGCTGCAAAGCCGTTTCACCCGTGCCGGCTGGCCGCGCGCCTCCAGCTCCGACAGGAGCCGGCGCAGCCAGGGGAGGTGATCGCGCCGGGCGCGCAGGGCGCGGGCGAGGGCGGGGGCGTCAAGCCGGCCCTCGGCGGCGGCCGCGACGATCCGGCCGAGCGCGCCGGAGGCTTCGAGCAGGTCCGCGAGCGCGGGGCCGGTATGGCGGGTGCGCACCGGCGTGGCTCCGGCGGCGGCAAACAGCGCGCCGTGCATCGCGTCTTCGGCCTCGGCCGGGTCATAGAGCACGAAGGCCTGCGCGGCGGCCTCGCACATCTCGGGCGCGTAGCCGTAGCGCGAGGTGAAATCGAGCCGCCGCGCCTCGGCAAAGCGCGTGTCCCAGCCCGCCCGCTCGGGGGTAAGCGTGGCCTGCGGCGCGAGCGCGATCACCGTCGCCCCCGGCGCGGTGACCGAATAGGCGGCGGCGGCGTAGCCACAGGGCCCGGCGCCGAGAAAGATCACCCGGTCGAACTCGTCGAAAAACCCATCGTCCACCAGCCGGTCGAAATAGGCGTAGACATCGGCGCTGCGAAACCAGCTTTGCGCCCGGCTGATAAGCACCAGGCTCGACCAGCCATGCGGGCGCGCCAGGGTCCAGCCGAGCGGCGCGCGGCCATCGCGCGCGCGCACCCCGGCCTCGGTCTCGAAGCTCACCAGCAACACCGGGCCGACCTCGGCAAACAGCGCCGCATGGTCTGCGCCGAGCGCGTCATAATAGCCGCGTTCCTCGGCGATATCCTCGATCGCCCTGCGCCAGGCCCCGGTGTCGGGCGCGCCGGCGAGTTCGGCCAGGTCTTCGATGAGATCTTTCATGGTGGCAGCCCCGGATCCGGGGGCAGAGTAGCGCGCCGGCGCAGGGTGGTCCAGCGCCCGGCGGGCAACAGCCTGTCAATCGGGGCGCAGCGCGCGGGGTCAGTCGCGCTGCTGCGCCGCGCGCGCGAACGCAAACAGCACCTCTGCCGCACCCGGCTCGACCACGCGGGCCGGCGGTGACAGCAGCAGCCGGCCGTAGAGCGCGCGGTTTTCCTCGACCTGCATCAATGCGGCGAAGCGGGCGCGCCGCCAGGCCACCGCCGCCTGGTGCAGCCGGGCCAGCTCGGGATCGCCTCGCAGCCGGGCGAGGTGGGCGTCGCGCGAAGGGTCATGGGCGCGGATCGAGCTGTCGTCCTGCTGGCACCAGTTGCGCTCGGTCCAGTAGTCGAGGCCGAGCGCGTGGCCGTCGTGCACGGCGCGGCCCCGGTCGCGCTTGACGATGTAGCTCTCCATCGCGCCGAGCGGGTAGTGGTTGACCTGCGCCAGCGCATGGGTCGGCTGGCGGTGGTCGGCAAAGATCCCTTGCTTGCGCCAGCGCGCGGGCAGGGCGCGCGCCGCGCCGTCATACCAGCGCGCGGTGTCGGCCGCCGCGGCCGGGCTGCGCGGGCGGTGGACGCCGAGCTTTCTGTAGGCGCCGTTGTTGCGGTAGAGCGTCTTGACCATGTAGGCGCGCCAGGGCCAGATCATCGCCTCGGGGGCGGCGCGGGTGAACAGCTCGGTGACCGGCCGGTCGATGTAGTCGCGCTGGCCGCAATTGCCGAACACCCGCCAGGTGAGGGCGATCGCATCGGCTTCGGGCAGCGCCGCGTGCAAGCCCGCAAGGGTGTGGTCGCCGACATGGATATTGACGAACTCGTCGACGTCCAGCGTCATCAGCCAGTCGGCCCCGCGCACCAGCGGGTGCGCGTCGGCGCGCTTCATGGCGGCGAATTGCACACCGCCTTCATGCGGGCCGGGGTTGGGCAGATGCACGATCTCGCCCATCTCCGCCAGCCGCTCAAGCATCGCGTCGGTGCCGTCGTCGCAATCGTTCGAGAGCACGAGGATGTCGGTGAACCCCACGCCCTTGTGATGGGCGATCCACTCCAGCAGAAACGCGGCTTCGTTGCGCACGGTGAGCACGGCAGTGGTGCGCATCTCACCAATCCCGCCGGAATGTGACGACTTTTTTGTTCGACGTTTTCGGGTAGAAGGTCAGCCCGGCGGCCTGAAACGCATCGAATACCGCCTGCACGCCGGCCTTGCCGATCCATTGCGGGTGCAGCTCGATCACCCCGAGGCGCACGCTGGACAGGTCCATCAGGGGCACAAGGTCGGCCTCGGCCCCTTCGATGTCGCAGACCACGACGCTGGGCTTGAGCGCCCGCATGGTCGTCTTGATATTGACCACCTCCACCCTGTGCTCGGCCACCACCGGAGAGTTGACGCCGGGCGGATCGGCCTCGAGCGAGGACGCGGAGAAATGCGCGCGTTCGAAAAAGGTCGCCTTGCCCTTTCTCGCGCCGAGCACGGCATTCGTCACCGTGACCTTGTCGGTCACGTCATTGAGCTCGTGAACCTTGCGGATATACGGGATCATCGTCGGGTTGGCCTCGAACGCATGGACCGTCCCGGCGCCGCAGGAGCGGGCCATCAGGGTCGACATGAACCCGATCCCAGCGCCCAGTTCCAGCGCCACGTCGTCGCCGCCAACCAGGGCGCGGACCGCGGCGGCCTCGCGCGCCTCGTATTTGTTGCTGCGCAGCAGGCCACGGGTGCGGTTGGAGATGAACCGGGGGTCGTCGGGAAAGCGCAGGCCCCGGCAGCGCAGGATCGCGGCCTCCGGCGCGGCGGCGGTTTGGTCTTCGGCGTGGCCCATGTCCATCCTCCTTGCTCCCGGCGTGTTCGCTCAGTTGTCGATTTCAAGCGCGAGGGCGAAGGCCACCCGCTCCAGCTCGGTCAGGTCGGTGGTGAGCGCCTGCTGGTAGAGCTCTTCGAATTCCGGGGTCTCGTGCAGCTCTGCGGCCTTGGCCCTGTGCCAGGCCACGCCCGCCTCGTGCAGGCGTTTCAGCTCCGGGTCCGCGAGCAACCGGTCCATCTCGGCGCGCACCCGGGGGATGTTGCGCATGATCGTCACGTCCTTGTTGCCGCCCCAGTCCATGCGGATCCAGTAATTCAGGCCGATCGAGCGATCCACGTGCAAGGCGCGGCCGCGCTGGCGCTTGACCAGGAAGCTCTCGGCCGAGCGCAGCGCGTAGTGGTTGAGCTGGATCATGTCGTAGCCGATCGTCTTGAGGTCCGAGCGCCAGCCCTTCTCGTGGTAATTCGCGGTCATCTCCTGGCCCGAGCCGTTCACCCATTTGACGCGCGGCTTGTGGCCCTCGGCCAGCTTGTTGGGCCGGTGGCACGAGAGCTTGGCATAGGCGCCGGTGTTGCGCGTCATCGTCTTGAAGCCCCATGTGGTGTGGGGCTTGGGGCAGTATTTCGGCGCGGCGGAGGTGAATTGCTCGATCACCAGATTGTCCTCGTAGCGCGCCACCCCGTTGTGGCCGAACAGCCGCCAGGTCATCGCCACAGTGGTGGCATCGGGCACCTGCGCGAGGAAATCTGCGAGCGTGCCGTTGCCGACGCGCACGTTGATGAACTCGTCGACGTCGATATGGATCACCCAGTCGGCGTTTTCGATCAGGTCTTCCTTCAGCGACTTGTTGAGCGCGTGCTGCTGCGGGCTGTTGCCCTTCCAGGCGTCGTTGTTGCGGTGCTGGACCAGCCCGAGCGCCTGCAACCGGCCAAGCAGGTCGTCGGTGCCGTCGGTGCAATCGTTGGTGTAGATCAGGAAATTGTCCACCCCGATGGCGCGGTGATAGGCGATCCATTCAAGGATGTAGGGCGCCTCGTTCTTCATGCAGCCGACGATCACGTTGCCGGTATTTCCGGCGGGCAGGGCGCGCGGGGGCACCTCGGCGAACGGCGCGGCAAGCTCTTCCTCGTTCACCCGTCCGAGCCGGTTGTGCGGCGCGAAGCGGCCGCCGCGCAGGTGGTAGAAGTTTTCCTTCGCGCGGTCCGTCAGGAGCTTCTCGGCGGTCGGGGTCAGGTCGGCGTGGGCCGCGCCGTCGCGCGCCGCCATGCTGTCGGCGGCGGACTTGCGCGCCGCGCGGGTGGCGCTGTCGATCCGCGGCAGGAAGGCGGCGGCGTATTGCGTGGCGCGAAAGCCGAACTGCGGGTCGGCCTCGGCCCAGCTGCCCTTGGCGCGGTCGCGCTTCAGGCTTGCCTCGGTGAGCGCCGGATGCGCCTTCACCAGCGCCTTGTTGCCGGTCTCGAACCGCTTGGACAGCGCCGAGAGCGTGGCCGCCTCGAGCGGATCGCCGGGCAGGGCGACCTCGTTCAGCAGCCGGATCCACAGCGCGCGCGGGATGATCCGGCCGGCGGCGAGCAGGCCCACGAACACCTCGTTGAGCTGGCGCCAGCGCGCCAGCGTGGCGGCGGAGGGCGGCGCGGCGCGCGCGGGCGCGTCGACCCTGCCGATCGCCGCGTCGAGCCCGAGCATCTCGCGCAGCTCGTCGACGATCTCGGGGGCATGAAAGCGCGCCGGGTCATAGGGCCGCAGCACCACCTTGTCCGCGCCGAACACCGCGCTCCAGCGCTCGACCAGGCTGGCATAGTCGAGCCAGTGCGCCACGCCCTGAAGCTCGGGAAAGTCCTGCGTTGCCGGCGCGATCCGGGCCCAGTCCTTCAGCGCCGCCTCGCGCCAGCTGCCGGGGGCGGCGGCGAGGCCAAGCTCCCGGTCGAGCGGGGCGGTGCGCCCCTCGGCCACGGCCTGGGCGTAGTGGCGCACCAGCACGCGGGCCTGTTCGTCGACATGGGCGAGAATGGTGATGTCGTCGGAATGGACGCTCAGCATCGCGCGCAGCCGCTCCAGCTCGGCGCGGTTCGGCAGGGTGGCGAGCTGTTGCGCCGAGATCACCAGCAGCTCGGGGCTTTCCTGCGCGATCTCGGCGGCGAGATCCTGCGCCAGTACCCGTTGCAGGCGCTGTTGCGCCGCGGCGTGGGCAAAGCCCCGGGCATAGCGCAGCGGGTCGACATGGCCGGGGTCGGAGACCGCCATGTACAGCCTGGTGTGGCTGCGCTTGCCCAGCGCGTGGGAATAGAGCACGCCCTTTTGCTTGAGCTGGCCGCGCTTGTCTTCGAGCACGCCTTGCAGCGCGTCCGTGCCGCACCATGGCAGACCGATATGCACGATGATCCGCATCAACTCTTACCTGTCTCTGTCTCTGTCTCTGTCTCTGTCTCTGCCGCGGCCGGGGACACGGGCGTGGGCCTGGCCACCGGTTTCGCCCCGCCCTTCGGCTTGGTCGGGTGGTTCACGTTCACGTTCGCCTTGCCCCACCAGGGCAGCTCGACGCCGAGAAAGCGCGAAATTTTCGCCTGCGCGCGCGGGTCTTCGATATGGTATTCGAGAAAGTCGTCGGCCCCGGCGAAGACATGGCGGCAGAAGGTGATGTGGCCCTCGATCCAGCGTTCAAGCTGGCCGGGCTTGGCCCCGAAGCCGGCGGGCAGGCCGGGCACGGCGTTGCGCGGTAGCCGGGTCGTGCCGAGGTTCGACCAGCGCCGCATGCTGTCGGCATGGGCCGAGGGGTCGCGCACCGAGAGGATGAACTTCGCCCCCGGATGCAGCTCGCGGATCGCGGTGAGCAGCGGCCAGTCGGTCTGCGGCCAGTAATTCTTGCCCTCGCGGATCACGTCGATCTCGGTCATCGCGTCGAACGCATCGAGGTAGTGCAAGGGATCGCCGGTGTCGAAATAGCCCTGGTACATCAGCTTGCCGACGAAGCCGCGCGTCTGGGCCTGGCCGGGGCGCAGCTTCCAGTCGGCCACCCGCAGCCCGGCATGGCGCAGCGCGGCGGCCAGCGTGGTGGTGCCGGACTTCGGCAGGCCGAGATTGATCACCTTGAGCCCGTCAGGGATCATGCCGCACCGCCGTTCAGGATCTCGATCAGCGCAAGCTCGGCGGGGCTCTCGTGCGGCAGGCTTTTCAGCCGCTCGGCCAGCGTGCGGTAGCCCTCGTCCTGCATCAGCCGGTCACGCGTGGCGCGGTGCGCGTCGACCGCCTCCCGGTGCAGCGCGGCGACCTGGTCATCGGCCATCAGCCGGTCGATCTCGGCGCGCAGGCGCGGCAGGTAGCGGTGGATCGAATTGTCTTCCCAGGCCGGATCGTTGCGCTCGCGCCAGTATGTATCGTCAAAATCGCGGTTCTCGCGGTTCACGTCGCCCCGGTCGTTCTTCACCAGGTAGCTGTCGAGCGAGCGCAGCGCGTAGTGGTTGAGCGTGGCCAGCTCACGCGCGCCCTTGGCGGGGAACTTGCGGATACGCCGCTTGTTGGCGGCCACGCGGAACTTCCACAGCACGTCGCGCCCCGACCCATCGGTCCAGTCCGGGCGCTCGGCCTTGCCCAGCTTCTCTTTCATGAAGGGCCGGTGCGCGCCGTAATACTTCACCGGAAAATCCTTGCGGATCAGCGTTTTGACCTCTGCCGAGGTCTCGCCGCACCAGATGTCGGGGTTGTGCGAGCGGGTGAACTGCTCGATCACCGGGCGGTCTTCGTACGCCTCGATCCCGTCGTTGGCGAAGAACTGGAAGTTGACCGAGATCGCGGCCGGGGTGCCGCAGGCCTCGATCAGCTCGGGGATCGTGCCCTCGCCGACCCTGATGTTGAGAAATTCGTCGACATCGGCGATCCAGACCCAGTCGGCCTCGGTGACGATCGCCTGGCGTTTGGCGTCTTTCAGCGCCTCCATCTGGTAGTTGCGCCCCTCGGCCGGGTTGGGCAGGTGCCTGACCAGCCCGAGTGCCTCCAGACGGTCGAGAATCTTGTCGGTCGCGTCAGTGCAATCGTTTGAATAGAAAAGAAAATCACTCACACCGATGACCCGGTTGAAGGCGATCCACTCGATCAGGAACGGGCCTTCGTTCTTCACGCAGGTGACGGCGGTTATGCGCATGGGACCAGCCGCGGCGGTTGGGAAAAGTCGTGATGTGTCATGCTGCCCGCTTCGATCTGGCCCCGGTCTGCCTTTGCCTGCCCGGTTTAGCGCCGGATTGTTGAGATATTCTGTCGCAAAAAGCGCAAAGAAAATCAATCTTTTCCGATCTGGAAACGGTCGCCCGGGGGGCGCAGGGTGAGGGGCGGCCCCGCTCGCCCCCTGGGAAATGCGCGACCAGATGAAAGGCGCTTGCGGCGAGCAACGCCCCGGTGCCACATTCCCCGCCATGATGGATCGCTTCGACACTCTTCCCGAAACCGCGCTGGCCTGGCACCGGGCCGGCCGGGGCGCGGTGCTCGCCACCGTGGTCGAGACCTGGGGCTCTGCGCCGCGCCCGGTCGGCAGCCAGCTCGCGATCTCGGGCGCGGGCGAAATCGCCGGCTCGGTCTCGGGCGGGTGCGTCGAGGGCGCGGTGGTGAGCGAGGCGCTGGAGGCGCTCACCGACGGGCAATCGCGCCTGCTGCGCTACGGCGTGAGCGACGACAGCGCCTTCGCGGTGGGGCTGGCCTGCGGCGGCACGATCCGGGTGCTGGTCGAGCCGGTCGGGGCCGCGCTGGCGGTGGACCTGCTGGAAACCCTCGTTGCGCGCCGCGCCGCCCGCACGCCCGTGGCCTACGTGGTCGAGACCGCCACCTGGGCGCGCCACCTCGCCGACCCGCCCGCTTACGCCGAGCGCTTCCGCACCGACCGGTCCGGGTTCGAGCCGGATGGCGCCCGCTTCGTGGCGGTCCACAACCCGCCGCTGCGGATGATCGTGGTGGGGGCGGTGCATATCGCCCAGGCGCTGCTGCCGATGGCGCGGATCGCCGGCTATGACGTCACCCTGGTCGACCCGCGCGGCGCCTTTGCCGCCGCGCACCGCTTTCCCGGCGAGGCGATCCGCGAGGACTGGCCCGACGAGGTGTTGCCAAGCCTCGGGCTCGACGCGCGCACCGCCGTCGTCACGCTCAGCCACGATCCCAAGATCGACGACCCGGCGATCGAGGCGGCGCTGGCCTCGCCGGTGTTCTACCTCGGCAGCCTCGGCTCGACCCGCACCCACGCCAAGCGCGTTGAGCGGCTCGCGGCGCGTGGCTTCGCACCAGACCGGATCGCCCGTATCCATGCGCCCGTGGGGCTCGACATCGGTGCCAAAAGCCCGGCCGAGATCGCCGTATCGGTGCTGGCGCAGGTGACCGAGCGGCTGCGCCGGGGCTGAGCGCGGGCGAAACACCGCCAAAAAGCGCTGCGCGAATCCCGCCTTGGGTGGTTTACTGGAGACGCAACTGACGAGGGACGACACCATGATCGAACAAGAAACATCCAAGTTTCGCACCCCCGAAACAACCGCGCGCAGGCGGCCCGGCCTTGCCGGCGCGCTGGCGCTGGGGCTCACGCTTGCGCTGGCCAGCGGTCCGGCGGCGGCCGAGGGCTGGTCGATCTTCAAGCTCGACCGGTTCGACGATATCGAAAGCTGCAAGATGAAGGCCCGCGAGGTGATTTCGCGCTACATGTTCGACAACGGCGGGTCCGAGACCGGGGCCGACAGCTGGTCGGTCTACGGCTACGATCTCGAACCGGGCGCGCAGGACGTGGTGATCATCTGCCCGCTGGGGCCCGACGATAAGGTCGACGCGCTGCTGGTGGTGCAGAGCGAAAGCGAGAGCGAGGACCGGGTGCAGGTGGCCGAGGCGCTGGTGCGCCTGTGGGAAGAGGGCTGAGCCAGCCCCAAGCCCGGCGCATGGCGGCCATGCCGGCTCTGGCCTTGTGCAATTGCGCCTGCGGGGGCAGGGTCCGCGCAAAACCATAAGGCGCTTTCATGCCGTTTCTCGATTTGTCCGACATCGCCCTGACCCTGATCGCCCTGTCCATCGCCGGCAGTGTCGGGCTGCTGCTCGGACGGGTCGAGATCGGCCGGGTCGGGCTTGGCATCGGCGGGGTGCTGTTCTCGGGCATCGCGGTGGGCCATTTCGCCTCGGCCTGGGGCATCGTGTTCGATACCCACATGCTGCATTTCGTGCGTGAATTCGGGCTGATCCTGTTCGTCTACACCATCGGCATCCAGGTTGGGCCGTCGTTCTTCAAGAGCTTCGGGCGCGACGGGCTGCGGCTGAACCTCGCCGCGCTGGCAATCGTCGGGCTCGGCGTGGCGGTGACGGTCGGGGTGTTTCTCGCCTTCGGCCTCGACGTGCCGGTGCTGGTGGGGGTGATGTCGGGCGCGGTGACCAACACTCCGGGCCTTGGCGCCGCCACCCAGATCCTCGCCGAGACCGGCTATACCGACAGCGCGCTCGCGCTCACCGGGCTTGGCTACGCGGTGGCCTATCCATTTGGAATCGTTGGCATCCTGCTCACCATGCTGGTGCTGCGCGCGTTGTTTCGGGTCAATCTCGCCGCCGAGCACGAGGCCTGGAAGCACGAGACCGGCGGTGGCGAGGCGGCGCTGCCGACGATCGACGTGGTGGTGACCAACCCCAATGTCGACGGATTGCCGCTGGGCGAGGTGCCGGGCCTGTTCGATGGCGAGGTCGCGGCGAGCCGGATGTTGCAGGGCGACGAGATCACCCTGCCCACGCGCAAGACGGTGGTGCACACCGGCGATACGCTGCACATCGTCGGCCCGGCCAAGGCGCTGGCGCAGATGAAGCTTCTGCTCGGTCCCGAGGCGGCGGCGCCGATCACCACCAGGGGCAGCCGGATGACCTGGGCGCGGCTGGTGGTGACCGAGCGCAAGGCGCTGGGCGTGAGGTTGCGCGACCTGGCCCTGCCCGAAGGCCATGACGTGACGATCAGCCGGATCAACCGCGCCGGGGTGGAGCTGCCGCCGCGCGCCGAGATGACGCTGGCGTTTGGCGATATCGTCACCGTGGTGGGTCTGCCGCAAGATATCGAGGCGGTGAAGACGAAGATCGGCGGCGAGCGCGCCCGGCTCGACCAGGTGCAGTTCGAGGCGTTGTTTGTCGGCGTGGCGCTGGGCATCCTGCTGGGCTCGATCCCGCTGGCGCTGCCGGGCCTGCCGGCGCCGTTGAAGCTGGGCCTTGCCGGCGGCCCGCTGGTGGCCGCGCTGGCGCTGGGCCGGCTCGGGCACTACGGCCCGTTCGTGTGGTTCATGCCGCCGGTGGCCAACACCGCGCTGCGCGAGATCGGCATCGTGCTGTTTCTCGCCGTGGTCGGCATCACCGCCGGCGACCGCTTCGTCGACACGCTGATCTCGGGGCCGGGCCTGAGCTGGATGGGCTACGGCGTGCTGATCACGCTGGTGCCGCTGATGACGGTGGGGCTGGTGGCAAGGCTGGTATTCCGGTTCAACTACCTCAGCCTCGCCGGGGTGCTCGCGGGCTCGATGACAGACCCGCCCGCGCTGGCTTTCGCCGTGTCGATGCACCACTCGCCGGCGGCCTCGGTGGCCTATGTTTCGGTCTACCCGCTGGTGATGTTCCTGCGCATCCTCGCACCGCAGCTGATGGTGCTGCTGTTGCTCGGGGCGGGGGGATAGGGGTGACCGGCCCGGGGGGTGCCCCCTTCCACCGGCGGCGCGGCGCATGAAGAGGCTGTACAATCCGGCGACGACGCGGTCTTCCACCGGAATACCGGAATACCGGAATACCGGAATACCGGAATACCGGAATACCGGAATACCGGAAGGCTCTGAACTAGCAATCCAACGAAGCTAGTCAATTTCCATGAACAAAAAGATTGGCTTATCTCGCCGCCTCCAGCGCACATTGTTTTCTCTGATCTACGCAGATCTCACCGCGATCCAGGCGGCTCTGGTCGGCGGCTTCAACCGTAACACCGCCAACAGATATTGCCGGATCTTCGGGGAAGCGATCCGCGACCACCAGCGCGCGTTCAGGGACCGGTTGACCGGCACCGTCGAGGTCGGCGCGAGCTGTTTCGGCGCGCCGCGAAAGCGCGGCGATCCCGGTATGAAGCGGCGCGCACGGGTCGGAGAAGCAACGCGTCTTCGGCATCTTCGAACGCGACCGGCGGGTGTTCACCGAGGTCGTGCCGGACTGCAAAAAGACTACATTTCAATCCCTGATCACTTGCAGGGGTGCCTTGGAAGCGGTCATCATGTCGGATGGATGGGGGGCCGCGACGGCCTCGTCGATGTCGGCCACGACGCCCATTTTCGCATCAAGAACGCCCCGCGAAAGGCGCACGGCCCCCGGCCTTCGTCGACGGCGACACCCACATCAACAGCATCGAGAGCTTCAGGTCCTTCGCCAAACGGCGGCTGGCGAAGTTCAAAGGAACCCGGGCAAACTTCGAGCTTCATCTTAAGGAATGTGACTCGTGCTGGGGCAAAGACCGCGATACGCTCCTCGCTGAACTCACCTCCTTGCTGGTCCAGAGCCCGCTGGAATACCGGAAAAGTGGTATCGTATTGGGGCGTAAAGAAAAATCCGGCCCATTGGGGCCGGATCAAAGCTCTCGTTGACCAATTCGAGCTTGCGCAAAAGCGCGGCTGGGCAAGTCGGCCCTAGCCGAACACCTTGGTCAAGGCCCGGTCCACCGTGTCGGTGATCTGGTCGATGTCGTCCGCGGTGGCGATCAGCGCGGGCGCGAAGGTGAGCGTGTTGTTAAGCCCCGGCACCGAGCGATTGGTCGCGCCGATGATCACGCCCTGGGCCGAACAGTCCGCCACCACGGCGCCCACGTCCTTTTCGCTCACCGGCTCTTTCGTCGTCCGGTCCGCCACCAGCTCGGCGCCGAGAAACAGCCCCTTGCCGCGCACGTCGCCGATCACCTTGTGCTTGTCCATCAGCGTTTCGAGGTTGGCCAGCATCCGCGCGCCCATCGCCACCGTGTTGTCGAGCAGATTCTCGTCCTCGATGATCCGCATGTTCTCGATTGCCGCCGCCGGGCCGGCGGTGCAGCCGCCGAAGGTGGAAATGTCGCGGAAGTGGTTGAGCGGGTCGGAGGAATCGTCCTTGAACATCTCGAACACCTTTTCGGTCGTCACCGTGATGCCGATGGCGGCGTAGCCCGAGGCCACGCCCTTGGCGAGCGTCACGAAATCGGGGCGCAGCCCGTAGTGCTCGTAGCCGAACCAGGTGCCGGTGCGGCCCATGCCGCAGACCACTTCGTCGATGTGCAGGAGGATGTTGTAGCGGTCGCAGATCTCCTGCACCCGCGCCCAGTAGCCTTCGGGCGGCAGGATCACGCCGCCGCCCGCCGTGATCGGCTCAAGGCACAGCGCGCCCACGGTGTCGGGGCCTTCCGCCAGGATCACCTCTTCGATCGCCGCCGCCGCGCGCTCGCCGTAGGCCTCGCCCGACAGATCCCATTGCGCACGGTATTCCATCGCGTGTGGCACGCGCACGAACTCGGGCACGAAGGGGCCGTATTGCGCGTTGCGCTCGTCCTGCCCGCCGGCGCTCATCGTCGCGATGGTGCCGCCGTGGTAATCGCGCTCACGGTAGAGGATTTTGCGCTTCTTGCCGCCATAGCGCTTGTGGGCGATCTGGCGAACCATCTTGAACACCTTCTCATTGGCCTCCGACCCCGAGTTGGCATAGTAGACCCGGCTCAACCCCGGCATCTTCTCGATCAGCTTCTCGGCGAAGAGCGCGCCGGGGATCGAGCCCGCCGCGCCGGCGAAATAGTTGAGCTTCACCAGCTGGTCGCGCACCGCGTCGGCGATGCTGGTCCGCCCGTAGCCCACGTTTACCGTCCAAACCCCGCCTGACACCGCGTCGATATATTCCTTGCCGGTGGCGTCCCAGACCCGCAGCCCCTTTCCCTCGACGATGATCCGCGGGTCGGCGCTTTCAAATGGTTTGTGCTGCACCAGGTGGTGCCAGACATGGGCCTTGTCGGCCTCGATGACGTGGGAGATATCGTTCTCGGTGAAACCGTCCATGGGAGCCTCCGGCGCGGGGTGAAAGGATTTGATCAAATTCTAGGGCGGGTGCGCGGCTCTGTCCATCGCGAAGGCGGGGGTTTTCCAATTTCCGGGGGCGGGGTACTCTTGCCCCGCAACGGAGGGCACATGCCGCATTTGAGGTTCGACTATTCCCGGGGGCTGGGCGCGATCGCCGACCTGGACGGCTTCGCGCGTGCCTGCCGCGATGCGCTGGTGGCGACCGGGGTGTGCCCACTCGGCGGCATCCGGGTGCGCGGCTTCGAGGCGGATGCGCAGGCGGTGGCCGATGGTGGCGACTACCATTTCTGCGATATGATCCTGCGGCTGGGGCAGGGGCGCGATGGGGTCACCCGCGACCGGGTGGCCGATGAGCTCTACGCGGCGGCCGAGGCTTCCTTGCGGCCCGCGCTGGGTGACGTGCCGTTCATCCTCAGCCTCGAGGTGCAGGAGATCGACAGCCGGTTCAGCCGGAAATCCTGGTCGACGATCCACGCGGCGCTGAAAGAGGCGGGCGGATGAGGGGCTATGACCGCGCGCTGCCGATCGCGCTTCTGCGCGCCCGCGAGGCCACGCTCGCGCCGTTTCGCCATGACCTCGACCGGGTCGGGCTCTCGCCGCAGCAATGGCGGGTGATCCGGGCGCTGGCCGAGGGGAGCCCGCGCACCGCCGGCGAGCTCAGCGAACTCTGCGTGCTGATGCCGCCCTCGCTCAGCCGGATCCTCAAGGCGCTGACGCAGCGCGGCTACATCGCCCGCGTCGAGGACGACGACGCGCGCCGCCGCCGGGTGCGCCTGACGCCGCGGGGCGTGGAGAAATACGCCGAGATGGCCGCGCGCTCGTCCGAGATCTATGCCCGGCTCGAGGCCGCCTTCGGCACCGCGCGGATGGAAGAGCTGCTCGATCTGCTGACCGAGCTGCGCGAAACCGCCGACCGTTTGAACCGGGAAACCTGACGCAGGCGCATTGCTGTGCCGTCCTGAGCTTGCCCGCAGCACTCATCGGCGTGACAAGTCGGGGCATGGCGGACCCGCGGCGCGGCCGGGAAGACCACCTAAGTGGTTGATATCACATCGAAAAATGCAAGGTTCGGTTTTTCTTTGCCAATCTCGCTGTTTGCGCTACCCTTGCGGGGCCGAAAGGCGTGGAGGATTTGCGCGACGCACAGCGTTCTTTCCGCCGCACCAGCCGCTACCTTGCGGTCGCCTGAGGCAAAGGGGAATCCGGAGAGGACGGTCCGTGCGGCCGTCCTCTTCCGTTTTGGGTGGGCAAATCGCGCGCGATGTCCGCGGCCCGCGTTACGCTACCCCGTAATCGCGCAGCTCGACCTGCGGGATGGCGCCGTTGGCGGGCAGGGTCACGATATGGATCTGGCCGAACTGCACCGGCGGTCTGTGCGGGATTCCGAGCTCGGAATACAGAAACGGCAGGTTCTCCTGGTTGCCGATCCAGGCGACGGTCTGGCCCGGATAGTCGGTGAGCATCCTGGTGCCCACGCCGCGTGCATCGAGGGTCCGCACCGGCAGTCCGCGCGCCACGGCGAGCGGCGTGGCGGTGGCGATGTTGCGCGGGCGGGGCGTGCAACAGACCGCGTCGATCGGCAGATCCGCCACCGCTTCGGGCAGCCGGTCGGCCCGTTCGACGCCCGTTTCGTTCAGCATCGAAAAGGTGCGGTCGGCGTGGCGCAGCACGATCAAACGCCCGTGCAGCGCGGGCGGACGGGCGGCGCAGGCCGACAGGAGGGCGCCACCGGCCGCGACGGCAAGAAAATCACGTCTGAACATCTATGCAGTCCTGCTCTTTAGTCTGTTTTGCGGCGCAGAATACCGGGTGGGTCCGGGGCTGGTCCAGCGGGGATTTTATGGTCGGCGGAGCCTCGCCCACGCGCGGATATGCGCGCCGGGTGCCGACAGTGCATTGCAGCGCTGCGCAATGCTGCGCTGCGGCTTGCGCGCGCGCCGCGTTTGGCCGAAACTCGCGCCGCAACGGGCGGAAAACGCCCGCCAAACCGGGAGGATATCGTGATGACCTTGGACCGTGCGGTGCTGGCTTTTGCCGGCGTGATGATCTTGTTGAGCGTGGTGCTGACGGCGTACGTCTCGCCACTGTGGATGTGGTTCACCGTTTTCATCGGGCTGAACCTGCTGCAATCGGCCTTCACCAAGAGGTGCCCGGCGGCCTGGGCGTTCGGCAAGCTCGGGTTCAAGGTCGGCTGCGCCTTCGAATAACGCCTCACGCTTTGCCGGCGAGGATAGCGCTGATAGCGTTGCCAATGAAGCCCGCACGCGGATGTGACCCATGACCAAGACCGATCCCAAGGTGGATGCCTATATCGACCGCGCCCAGCGCTGGCAGGGCGAGACGGCGGCGCTGCGCGCGATCCTGCTCGATTGCGGGCTGGAGGAGGCGCTGAAATGGGGCAAGCCCTGCTACGCGGCGCAAGGCGGCAACGTGGCGATCATCCAGGGGTTCAAGCCGCACCTTGCGCTGATGTTCTTCAAGGGCGCGCTGCTGAAAGACCCCGAGGGGGTGCTACGCGCGCAGGGCGCGAACAGCCAGGCGGCGAAGCGGATGGAATTCACCTCGCCCGCGCAGGTGGACGAGATGGCAGCCACGGTGCGGGCCTATGTGGCCGAGGCGGTGGCGGTGGAGCAGGCCGGGCTGAAGGTGGCGTTTACGGCGAAGGCGGAGCTGGTCTACCCGGACGAGCTGGTCGAGGCGTTCGACACCGACCCGGCGTTTGCCGCCGCGTTCAAGGCGCTCACCCCCGGGCGGCAGCGGGCCTATGTGCTGCATTTCTCCGGCGCGAAACAGGCGGCGACGCGGGCGGCGCGGATTGCGAAGGTCGTCGGGCGGGTGTTGGACGGCAAGGGGTTGGCGGACCGGTAGTGGCCGAAAGCCGGGCCGTTGATATGCGTCAACGACACCGGGCGCGCGCAGGTCTAGCCGGGGACAGACCTCGTCGGGGCGGGCCCCGAGGGTCTCGCAATGGAGGAGAGGCCATGAAACTTCTCGACCTGCTGGCCAAACTCGGGATACTGCGGTTCGGCGCGAAAAGCGGAACCTATACCTCAGCCAAGGATCGCCCCGTCGAATTCATGATGGATGACGTCTATGACGCCGAGCGCGATCTGACGACGGCCAAGGATGTGAAATCGATGATCGGCAAGAAAGACGGGTAGGCGGTGCAGCGCTCCGCCCCCCGGTGAGGCCGCACCGGCGCTGCAGGACGGCGACAGGGGGGACGTTGCGCAGCCCGCCGGGTTTGGTCTTGCGTGGTCTCAGAGAATCCGGCGGTCCTGTGCGTCGAAGAACATCACGTCATTCGCTGTCCAGCTCAGGCCGACGGTCGCGCCCTCGGCGGGCTTGGCAAGATGGCCCTCCTGGCGCACGACGGCGTGCACGCCGTCGTAGACCGCGATGTGCACCAGCGTCTCGGCGCCGAGCGCTTCGATGTGCAGCACTTGCCCGGTCAGCGCCGCGCCCTCCGGCTCGGCGAGGCGCAGGTGCTCGGGGCGGATGCCGATCCATGCGGCGCCGGCCGGCGCCCCCGGCACCAGCGCGGGGGCGAGGAAATTGGTGGCGGGCGAGCCGATGAACTCGGCGACAAACCGGCTTTGCGGGTTCTCGTAGACCTCCAGCGGCGAGCCGATCTGCTCGGCCACCCCGTCGCGCATCACGATCATCCGGTCGGCCATGGTCATCGCCTCGATCTGGTCGTGGGTGACGTAGAGCGCCGTAATCCCGAGCTCGCGCTGCAACGCCCGGATTTCGAGCCGCATCTGCACGCGCAGCTTGGCGTCGAGGTTCGACAACGGCTCGTCGAACAGGAAGGTCTTGGGTTTGCGCACGATCGCGCGGCCCATCGCCACCCGCTGGCGCTGGCCGCCAGACAATTCGCGCGGCTTGCGCATGAGGTAGGGTTCGAGCTGGAGCGTTTTCGCCGCCGCGTTCACCCGCTGTTCGATCTCGGCGCGCGGGACGCGGGCGATCTTAAGGCCGTAGGCCATGTTGTCGAACACCGACATGTGCGGGTAGAGCGCGTAGTTCTGGAACACCATGGCAATATCGCGGTCCATCGGCTCGTCGTCGTTCACCCGCCGCCCGTCGATCTCCACCGTGCCTTCGGTGATCGTCTCAAGCCCCGCCACCATGCGCAACAGCGTGGACTTGCCGCAGCCCGAGGGGCCGACGATGACGATGAACTCGCCGTCTTCGATGTCGATCGACACGCCGTGGATCACCTCCGTCTTGCCGAAGGACTTCTTCACGTTGTCGAGCCTGATCGTCGCCATCTGTTATTTCTCGCTTTCCACAAGGCCGCGGATAAAGAGCTTCTGCATCGTGATCACCACGATCACCGGCGGCAGCATCGCCAGGATCGAGGCGGCCATGATCACCGGCCAGTCGGCGATGTCGTCGCCCGAGGGGAACATCTGCCGGATGCCCATGACGATGGTGTTCATCTCCGGGTCGGTGGTGACAAGCAGCGGCCACAGATACTGGTTCCAGCCGTAGATGAACAGGATCACGAACAGCGCCGCCATGTTGGTGCGGCTCATCGGCACGAGGATGTCGATGAAAAACCGCATCGGCCGCGCCCCGTCGACCCGCGCGGCTTCGGCCAGCTCATCGGGGACGGTCATGAAGAATTGGCGAAACAGGAAGGTGGCGGTGGCCGAGGCGATCAGCGGCAGGATCAGGCCGGGGTAGGTATTGAGCAAGTTGAGCCGCGCGGCGACCTCGTAGGTCGGCACGATCCGCACTTCCACGGGCAGCATCAGGGTGATGAAGATCAGCCAGAAAAAGATCATCCGGCCGGGGAAGCGGAAATAGACGATGGCGAAGGCCGACAGGAGCGAGATCGAGATCTTGCCGATCGCGATGCCGAGCGCCATCACGGCCGAGTTGAACAGCATCCGGCTGACCGGCACGGTGACCCCCGAAACCAGCGCCTCGCGGTAGTTGGTGAAAAACTGGTCGCCGGGCCAGAGCGGCATCGGCGGCTGAACGATCTCGGGTTGCGACACGGTCGAGGCGACGAAGGCGAGCCAGATCGGAAAGCCGATCACGATCACGCCGAAGATCATCCCCAGATGGGTGAGCCAATGCGCGATCCCGCGCTTTTCAACCATGCCCGCCATCAGTAGTGCACCTTGCGTTCGATGAACCGGAACTGGATCACCGTGAGCAACCCGACGAGCACGAGCAGGATCACCGATTGCGCCGCCGAGGAGCCGAGGTCCTGGCCGACGAAGCCGTCGGCGTAGACCTTGTAGACGAGGATCGTGGTCGATTGCTGCGGCCCGCCGGCGGTGATCGTGTGGATCACGCCGAAGGTCTCGAAAAAGGCGTAGACGATGTTGACCACGAGCAGGAAAAACGTGGTGGGCGAGAGCAGCGGAAAGACGATGGTGCGAAACCGCGTCCAGAACCGCGCGCCGTCGATCGCCGCCGCTTCGATCACGCTTTTCGGGATCGCTTGCAGGCCGGCGAGGAAGAACAGGAAGTTGTAGCTGATCCGCCCCCAGCTTGACGCCACCACGACGAGGCCCATCGCCTCTTTGCCGTTCAGCACGTGGTTCCAGTCATAGCCGAGCAGGCCGAGATACCAGGCGACCACGCCGACCCGGTTGTTGAACATGAACATCCACAGCACGCCCGCCACCGCCGGAGCGACAGCGTAGGGCCAGATCAGCAGCGTGCGGTAGATGCCCGAGCCCTTGATCAGCCGGTCGGCGAGCAGGGCGAGCCAGAGCGCGAAGCCCATCGAGACCACGGTGACCAGCGTCGAGAATACTGCCGTGGTGGCGAAGCTCGCGCGGTAATAGGGATCGTTGAGCAGGAACTGGAAATTGCCAAGGCCCACGAACTGCGATTTCAGCCCAAACGGGTCGGGGATGAACACCGACTGCCAGACCGCTTGCCCCGCCGGATAGAAGAAGAACACCGCAGTCACGAGGAGTTGCGGTGTGAGCAGGATGAGCGGCAAGAGCCAGCCCTTGAAGGTGACGCGTTTTTCCATGGCCTCGGTGCGAGAATGACAGGGCTGGCTGGATTGGCAAGACCCGTCGCAAGGGAAGCGCCGCCCCCGGGAGTGCCGGGGGCGGCGGTGGATTTACTGGTTGGCTTGTTCGAAGCGGCGCAGCAGCGCGTTGCCGCGCTCGACGGCGCTGTCCAGCGCCTCTTGCGCCGTTTTGTCACCAGCCCAGACGCCCTCGAGCTCTTCGTCGATGATCGTGCGGACCTGGTCGAACGAGCCGAGCCGGATGCCCTTGGAGTTCGGCGTCGGCGCCTTGCCCATCATCTGCTCGCCGGCGATTTCGGTGCCGGGGTTGGCTTCGTAGAAGCCCTGCGCCTTGGTCAGATCGGCGGCCGCCACGGTGATCGGCAGGTAGCCGGTGTTCTGGTGCCAGGCGGCCTGGATTTCGGCGCCGGACAGGAAGTTCAGAAACTCGGCCACACCCTTGTATTCATCGGCGGTCTTGCCCGACATCACCCACAGCGAAGCGCCGCCAATGATGGTGTTCTGCGGCGCGCCCTCGGTGCCTTCCCAATAGGGCAGGGGCCGGATCTCGAAGGCGAACTGCGCTTCCGATTTCACCCCGGCGTAGCCCGCCGAGCTTTCGGTGAACAGCGCGCATTCGCCGCCGCGGAAGTTGGCCCCTGCCTCGTTGCGCCGGCCGCCGTAGAAGAATTTGCCTTCCTGCGCCCATTCGCCCATCTGCGCGATGTGCTTGACCTGCAGCGGGCCGTTGAAGGCCAGCTCGGTGCCGAGGCCGCCAAAGCCGTTTTCGAGCGTGGCGAAGGGCACGTTATGCCAGGCCGAGAGGTTTTCGAGGTGCACCCAGCTCTGCCAGGCGGTGGTCAGCGGGCAATCCACGCCGCCCTCCTTCAGCGCGTCGACGGCGGTGTCGACCTGCTGCCAGGTGGAAAGATCCATGTCGGGATCGAGCCCGGCCTTCTCGAACAGGTCGCGGTTGACGTAGAGCACCGGCGTCGAGGAGTTGTAGGGCAGCGACAGCATCTCGCCGTCTGTGTTGGTGTAGTAGCCTTTCACCGGGCCGATATAGGCGTCCGCGTCCCAGGTCACGCCGCTGTCGGCCATCACCTGGTAGACCGGGTTCACCGCGCCGCTGGCGGCCATCATCGTGGCGGTGCCGACTTCGAACACCATCAGCATGTGGGGCTGCTCGCCGGCCCGGAACGCGGCGATGCCGGCGTTCAGCGTTTCGGAGTAGTTGCCCTTGTGGGTGGCGACGACCGTATAGGCGTCCTGGCTGGCGTTGAACTGCTCGACCTGTTCTGCGAGCAGGTCGCCCAACCTGCCGGTGAAAGCATGCCACCACTGAATTTCGGTCTCCGCGTAAGCCGCGGTTCCGGACAGCATCGTCGTGGCGAGCGCGGCAGCTATAATCTTGGACTTCATGGTAATTCCCCCAAATCGGATTTGACGAAGACAGGGCTAAACTCCCTGCGTAACACTAACGTGAACGCCGCTTCGAGACAATCGTCAGTTGATGAAATCGCGGGCAATCACGCGACGGAAGGGGCGCAACGCGAGGGGAGGCGTCCTGGAGCGGCGTTGCCAGCAGGCGGGCGGGCCGCGATCCGCGATCACGGCCGCGCCCGATCGCCGGGGTCAGTTTGGCTGGAGCGCGGTCAGCCCTTCGACAATGCCGGCCATGGAAAAGGTGAACACCACCGGCTCAGACCGGATGTTGGGCCGATAGCTGGCGATGATCTGGGTGCCCGGCGCGGCAAAGGCCGCGAGCATGTCGTCGTCGATCTCGGTCAGAGCCTCGCACAGGTTGGCGTCGCAGGCCTGCCAGATGAGCTGCACGGCGGTCTCATCGCCGGCCCCGTCCGGTTTCATCGCGAACCCGGATGGCAGGTAGGCGCCCACAGGCACCCGCGCGGTGAAATAGCGTTTCTGGTCGGCGGGAGACCACAGCGCAATGATCTGCGCGAGAAAGGCGCGGTCGGCGCTGCGCAGCAGCTGCTGGCCGAGCGCGCAGGTGGTTTCGCCGACGGCGATCGCCTCGCACATCACCGTCCAGGCCCCGAAGGTCTGGCCGTTGGCGATCCGGTCGGGCATGGCCGCGTCCTGCGACAGGGCAGGAGGGGCAATCAGCAGGGCAAGGGCGGCGGCGATCAATCGGGTCATTTGAAATGTCTCCGGTTTCGGGGCAAGGGCATCGGCTGGGCGACCAGAAGCCAGCGGGCTTGATGTGTCAAGCCGGGATCCCTGTGCCGGGGAACTCCGCTAAGTCTGCCACATGAATGAAAAATTTCGGGAAAATTGCGTTCAAACTGTTTGACATAGGGGTCAGTCTCGGTCCCAATCCGCGCACGTCGTGTGTTTCGCGGCAGGGATTTGACGATGTTCCGCCGTCGGTTTCACGCCCGGTGCTTTCCCCACGCCTTTCGCGTAACCTGTTTTGAATCAGGAGATTGCCTTGCTGACTCTCCCCACCTGAATTTCACACTGTTCGCGCCGCGCCGCACGGTGATGGTGGCTACGCCAAGGCGGATACCCAACTCCCAAAGGAATTTCTGAAGTGACGTTTCATTCAAGCTTTTCGCAGCTGCAAAATCGTGTCCTGCGCGGCGGGCGGCTGGTCAAATTCAAGGGGGCTACGGCCAGCTACGCGCCGACCCTGGGCGCCGTTGCGGTGTTTGCCGCCATCGGCGCGCCGATGGCGCAGGCGCAGGGGCTGACCTGGGACACGACGACGGGCGACGCGACGATTGTCGGCGGGTCGGGCACCTGGGATGGCGCGATCCAGAGCTGGACCAGCGACGCGGGCGCGACCAACGAGGCCTGGACCGCCGCCAGCGCGGCGACGTTTGGCGGCGCCGCCGGAACCGTGACGGTCAGCGGCACGCAGTCGGTCGGCAACATCACCTTCGCCACAGATGGCTACCAGGTGACGGGCGGCGCGCTGAGCTATGCGAACGCCGGAACGGGCATCGCGGTTGCAACCGGCACCGCCACGATCGGCAGCGACATGACCTCCACGACCGGTCTGACAAAAACCGGCGACGGCGCGCTGACGCTGTCGGGCTCGAATTCGATTTCCGGCACTCTGGACCTCGCCAGGGGGTCTTTGACCGCCGCGAATGCCGGGGCGTTGGCCGGTGTGAGCACACTGGTTGCCCAGAGCGCCAGCAGCGCGATTCACCTCGATCTCGGTGGGGCCACGCTGTCGGTCGGCGATGTCATCCTGAACGCGCCCGGCGCCAGCACCATCGAGAACGGGACCGTGTCGTTTTCGACCCTGGCCCAGATTGGCTACTACGACACCATCGACGTGGTTCTGGCCGGCACCGGCGAACTGCGAAAAACGCTGCCCTATACGGCGACCCTGATCGCGGCGAGCACCCATACCGGGGTGACGAATGTGACCGACGGCACGCTGGTGCTGTCTGGGGCGGGCGCGCTGGCGTCTCCCACCGTCAACATCTCCGCGCCCGGCACCCTGCGCACCGATGGCGGTGGACTTGCGCCAGGGGCGACCGTGACAACGGCCGGCACCTTCACCGCCAATGGCGACGAGACCATCGCCGCGCTGGCGCAGACCGGCGGCATGGTCGATGGCACCGGCACGATCTCCACCACCAGCTACACCATGAGCGGCGGCGAGCTCGCGGGGACGGTCTCGTCCTCGGGGGCCAAGCTCCTGAATGGCGGCGGCACGATCTCCGGCACGCTCACCGGCGCAGGGCTGACCACGGTGCAGACCGGCACCACCACGCTCTCCGGCACGCTGGCGGGCGGCAATGTCACGATCGCCCCCACCGGCACCCTGGCGCTCGATGGTGGCCACGTCAGCAGCTACCTGAGCATGTCCGGCGGCACGGTGTTTGCATCGACCAGCAGCCTGGTTGACGTTGCCTTCAACCAGACCGGCACGAATTCGACACTGAGCGCGGCGGCCGGCCAGACCCTGCGCGTTGGCACTCTCAGCCCGAGTGGCTTCAATTCCGTTCTCACCATCGGCGCGGCCGGGCAGACCGGCACGGTGCGGGCTGAAGGCTGGAGCAGCATCATCAGTAACGCGTCGTTCGCGATCGACTACGGAACATTGCAGATCGGCGACGCCAGTTTTGGCGCCAATGTCCTTTCTTTCGTTGCGGGCACCTCGATCAGCGCCGGGGGCACGTTGGACCTCGGTGGGTACGACACCAGGGTTCGGGGCCTGACGGGCACCGGCACCGTGACGAACAACGGCTCTGCGGCGACCCTGACGCTCCACGACACGGCTGGGGGTACGACCTTCGGTGGCACGATCCAGGATGGTGCCGGCGCACTTGGCCTCGCGATCGGGCTTGGCGACATCACCCTGACAGGCGCCAACACTTTCAGTGGCCCCACCACCGTCACGGCCGGCACGCTGGTGCTGGCGGGCGACGGCTCGAACCTGCTCGACAGCGGCCTTGTCTCCGTCGCGTCGGGCGCCGCGCTGGCGCTCGATGGCGACGAAACCATCGGCCGGCTCTCGGGCGCCGGCGCGGTCGACGTGCGCGACGATTCCGTGCTGACGCTGGGCGGCGGCGCCGATACCAGCTTCTCGGGCGCCCTGAGCACCAGTGGCACCGCGCAGGGGCGTCTGGTCAAGACCGGCACCAACACCCAAACCCTCACCGGCAGCGTCGCGCTCGATACCGTCACCGTGTCCGGCGGCACGCTGGCGCTGATGAACGGCGCCAACAGCATTGGCGACATCAACGTCGCCGGCACGCTGCACATCGGCGCGACCGGGGCGGCGGGCGGCGCGGTGATCCACACCACCGGCTCGGTGATCGACTACGCCAACGGCATCACCAACGCCTCGCTGATCGACCTCAACAGCAACACCACGCAGGTGCAGGTGCTGACCGGCAGCGCCACCCAATCGGGCGCGATCGGGCAGACCGGCGGCGCGCGCCCGCTGGAAAAGATCGGCGCCGGCAGCCTCACCCTGACCGCCGCCAACAGCTATACGGGCACCACCACCGTCACCGCGGGCGAGCTGGCGGTGACCGGCACGGGCACGCTGGCCTCGACCGGCATCACCGTTGCGAGCGGGGCCACGTTCAGCACCGATGGCGGCGCGCTTGGCGCCGCGCCCACCGTGAACACCGCCGGCATCTTCGAGGTGACGGCGGGCAGCGAGACCCTTGGCGCGCTGGCCCAAACCGGCGGCACGATCCAGGGCGCAGGCACGATCACGGCTGCGAGCTTCACCCAGTCGGGGGGGGCCGAGCTGGTGGCGGGGGCGACGATTGCCTCGGCCGGCGCGCAACAGCTCCAGGGCGGCACCATCGCCGGCAGCCTGACCGGGGCCGGGGCGGTCACCGCGTCGGGCGCCAATGCGATCACCGGCACCGTCACCGGCGCGGCCAGCTTCACCACCTCCGCCGGCGCCACCTCCGTCACCGGCAGCGGCAGCATCGACACGTCGGGCAACGCGATCCTGGTCTCGGGCGGCAGCCTCAGCCAGGATGGCCACGCCTTTGCCGACACCGAGGTGGTGACCGTCTCGGGCGGCACGCTGACCACCAATGGCGCCGACACCATTGCCGGGCTGATCCAGTCGGGCGGCACGCTCAACGGCGCGGCCACGCTCGCCACCGGCACCTACACGATGAGCGGCGGCGCGCTGGCGGGAACGGTCTCGTCCTCGGGCACCAAGCAGCTGAACGGCGGCGGCACGATCTCGGGCACCCTCACCGGTGCGGGGCTGACCACGGTGCAGACCGGCATCACCACGCTGAGTGGCACGCTCAGTGGCGGCAATACCACCATTCTCAGCGGCGGCACGCTGGCGCTGGATGGCGGCGATGTTTCGGCGTTCACCCTCTTGTCGGGCGGCACCCTGAACGCGGTCACCAGCAGCCAGGCCGGAAGCGTCGCCACCTCGGCAGGCATGTCATCGACCGTCAGTGCGGCCGCGGGCCAGACCCTGGCCATCGCGGCACTGAGCCCGGTGGGTCACAACGCGATCCTGACCATCGGCGCGGTCGGGCAGACCGGGACGGTGCGCGCAGACGGTCTCAGTGCTGTCACCAACACGGCGCGGGTCGCAATCGACTATGGCACCTTGCAGATCGGCGCAGCTCTCCCGGGCCAATTCATGCTGGACTTCACCTCGGGCACGTCGATCGCCGCCACCGGCACGCTCGATATCGGCGGTTTCGATACCTCGGTCAACGCCCTGACCGGCAGCGGCACGGTGACCAACAGCGGCGCGGCGGCAACGCTCATGACCAAAGGCACCAGCGCCTTTGACGGCGTGATCCAGGATGGCGCCGGCGCGTTGGCGCTGACGGTCACCACCGGCACCACCACGCTGACCGGCACCAACACCTATACCGGCGCGACCAGTCTGACCGGCGGCGACCTGGCGCTCACCGGCACCGGCAGCATCGCCTCGACCGTGGTCGATGTGGCCGCCGGGCGCACGCTCAGCACCGATGGCGGCGCGCTGTCGGCGATGGCTGCGGTGACCAACGCCGGCACCTTCGCGCTGACCGGCGACGAGACCGTGGGATCGGTCGAGGGGGCCGGCGCGATCTCGCTGGCCGGCGGCAACCTGACCACCGGCGGGCTGAACAGTTCGACCGGGATCGCGGGCATCCTGTTGGGCACCGGCGGCCTGACCAAACAGGGCAGCGGCACGCTCACGCTCTCCGGCGCCAGCACCTACACCGGCGCGACCATCCTGACCGGCGGGCGCCTGGTGGTGAACGGCGCGCTGGCCTCGGTGGTGACGGCCAATTCCGGCACCATCCTTGGCGGCAGCGGCATGATCGGCGGCGCGGTGATCAGGTCCGGCGCCACCTTCGCGCCCGGCACTTCGATCGGCACAACGCATGTGGCCGGCGACGTCACCTTCAACCCCGGCTCGACCTACCAGGTCGAGGTCGACCCGAGCAGCGGCGCGAGCGACCTGATCGCGGCGGGCGGACGGGCGATCCTGAACGGCGGTACGGTGTCTCACATCGGGTTCTCGGGCAGCTACGATCCCACGTCGAGCTACACCATCGTCACCGCCGCCGGCGGGGTGAGCGGCACATTCTCCGACGTGGTCTCGTCGTTCGCCTTCCTCGATCCCCAGCTCACCTACGGAACCAACGCGGTCGTGTTGTCGCTCCTGCGCAACGATGTCGCGTTCTCGTCGGTGGCGGGCACGGCGAACCAGCGCGCGACCGCGACGGCGATCGAGGGGCTGACCCCGGCCGACACGGTCTATGCCAGCCTGCTGCCGTTGAGCGCGCCAGAGGCCCGCGCCGCCTATGATGCGCTGTCGGGCGAGGTGCACGGCACGGTCAATGGCGGGTTCGTGCTGAGCGGTCTGGCGCTTGCCGACGCGGTGCAATCGCGCGCGACTGGCGCCGGTTCGGGCGGGGCGAATTTCGTGATGTCCAGCAAGGGCACCGGGTCGGGCGCTTCGGTGCCGTCGGTCTGGGCCACGGTGCTCGGCTCGGGCGGCGTCGCGCTGGGCTCGGCCAACACGGCAAAAACCGGCACCCAGAGGGTCGGCTTCCTGCTCGGCTCCGACCTCTACAGCGATGGCACCTGGACCCTTGGCGCGGTCGCCGGCCATACCGAGGACAGCCTGTCGATGCCGGCGCGCGGCTCGACCGGCAACGCCTCGAACAACCATGTCGGGGCCTACATGTTCGGCCAGTGGGACGCGCTGCGCTTCGCCTCCAGCCTCACCCAAACCTGGAGCGACGTGTCGACCCGGCGCGATGTCGTGGCCGGGGCGCTGACCAACACGCTGACCGCGACATACGGCAGCCGGATCACCGTTGCCTCGGCCGAGATCGGCTACGAGGTGGCAACCCCGATGGCGGCCTTCGAGCCGTTTGCCGGGCTGGCCTATGTGCACGCCAACACCGACGGGTTCACCGAGACCGGCGGCGCCGGGGCGCTGACGCGCGGTGCAGAGACGCGCGATACGGTGGTGTCGACCCTGGGTCTGCGGGCCTCGACCGATTTCGTGTTGGGCGACCTGCCGGTGGAGGCGTTCGGGTCAATCGGATGGCAACATGCGTTCGGCGATCCGATCGGCACATCGACCCACGCCTTCGCCGCCAGCGCGCCGTTCACCGTCACCGGCTCCGGCATGGCGTCCAACGCCGTGTTCTTCGATGCCGGGGCCAATTTCGAGGTGGCGCCGGATGCGACGCTCGGGGTGAGCTATGAAGGCGACTACTCGGCCGGAGCCTTCACCCACAAGCTGGGCGCGTCGTTCAACATCAGGTTCTGAGCGGCGTCGCCGCGCCAGTTGAGATTGCCTGACGCATGGGCGGGGGGTGCGCCTGCGGCCTGCGCCCGCCATGGCGTGGCGCGGGGCGGGGCAAGGCCAAAGGCAGGGCCGGCGCTTGCATGCGCCGCCCCCGTGCAGGGGGTTAGAACCGGCGGTAGATTTCGGCGCGCGAGAGGCCGATATCGTCCAGTTCGCGGTCGGTCAGTCGTTCCAGCGCGTGCCGGGTGGCGCGGCGTTTGCGGCTGGCGGAGATGCGCAGGGCAAGTGTTTCCATCAGGCGGGTGGCGCGCGGCGCGAAGGCGAAGCCGGTTGCGCGCAGCGTGGTGTCGATAGCGGTCATGATCCTGTCCTCGGGGCGTTTGTTGTTGGTCGCCGGGAGATATGCGGGAACGCGCCCCCCGAGTAGAGGTAAGATTGCATGGCCCGCATGCGGCGCGCGCATGTCTCGCCGGCGCGGCGGTGGTGTTTTGTCTGGCGGATGTTCGCGTTTCGTGCTAACCGGGGAAAAACAACAAGGGGCAGGGCGGCTCATGCGCGTGATCGGGATCGACCCGGGGCTTCGCAACCTCGGCTGGGGGGTGATCGACACCGATGGCGCGCGGATTTCGCATGTTGCCAACGGTGTGGTGCATGGTGCGGGCGAGGCTTTGGCCGAGCGGCTGCTGGCGCTGTTTGACGGGCTGTCGGAGGTGATCGCGCGGTTTGCGCCCGACACCGCGGCGGTGGAGCAGACCTTCGTCAACCGCGACGGCGCCGGCACGCTGAAGCTCGGCCAGGCGCGCGGGATCGCCATGCTGGTGCCCGCCCGGGCCGGGCTCAGCGTCGGCGAATACGCCCCCAACCAGGTGAAAAAAACCGTGGTCGGCGTCGGCCATGCCGACAAGCGCCAGATCGACCACATGGTGCGGCTGCAATTGCCGGGGGTGGAAATCGCCGGGCCGGATGCCGCCGACGCGCTCGCCATCGCGCTCACCCACGCGCATTTCGCCCGCGCCAGCGGCCGGCTCGAGGAGGCGCTGCGGCGGGCCTCGGCATGATCGGGCGCATCGCCGGGCGGATCGAATACAAGGGCGACGACCACGTTCTGATCGACGTGCGCGGCGTGGGCTACATCGTGCACGTGTCGGACCGCACCCTGGCGGCGTTGCCGGGTGTCGGCGAGGCGGCGGCACTGTTCACCGAGCTTCTGGTGCGCCAGGACCTGTTGCAGCTGTTCGGTTTCACCACGCTGGCCGAGAAGGAATGGCACCGGCTGCTGATGAGCGTGCAGGGCGTGGGGGCCAAGGCCTCGATGGCGATCCTCGGCACGCTTGGCGCCGACGGTGTGAGCCGGGCGATTGCGCTGGGCGACTGGAACGCGGTGAAGGCGGCGCGCGGGATCGGACCGAAAACCGCGCAGCGCGTGGTGAACGAGCTGAAGGACAAGGCGGCGGGGGTGATGGCGATGTCGGGAACGGCGGCACCCTCGGCCCCGGTGCTCGACGATGCGCCCTTGGTCGAGGTTGACCGCGCGCCGGCGTCGGCCGCGCCCAGTCCCAATGCCGCCGCCCAGTCCGAGGCGCTCTCGGCGCTCACCAACCTTGGCTACGCGCCGGGCGAGGCGGCCTCTGCCGTGGCCACGGCGCTGGGCGACAACCCGGGGCTCGACACCCCCGCCCTGATCCGCGCCGCCTTGCGGCTGCTCGCGCCGAAGGGGTAGGGATGGATTTCAACACCCTTCTCGCCGGTGTCGGTGTCGCGCCCGCAAGCACCGCACTTGCCCTGCACCGGCCGGGTAACCCGGCAGAGCGCACCGCCCTGCGCCGCTACATGGAGCGGGACAAGACCCTGTTCGAGGCCTATCAATCGACCCACCCCAAACTGCAGGAAGCCACGCTCAAGGCCCGCTCGGTCATGGCGTCGTTTATCGCCAAGGGGACCGGCAACCTCGTCTTTTGCGGCCTTTATGCGCAGCGAGGTTTGCGTGAGGTCTTGGCGACTGAACTGGATGCCATGCCGGTGTATGCGCGTCTCAACGAAGGCCGAGATTGGAGCTTCGTGAAAGACGCGCGTGAGAAGGGTGTGCCCGGACGCGCCCTGTTCAATCTGGTGCCAATGAGCGAACTGGGCGATCTGACTGGTCGGCTCGTCGTTCGCGAGCCGGGGGGGCGCAACCACATGCGCCTTGCTGAGACGACGCCCTTGGAGGTGGTGGAAGTCCTGCCCGTCGAGGATTTCGCGCCGCCCATCCCGCGCTGGAATGAGCTGACACTGACGGCAGATGAGGTGAAAGATCTCCCACGTGGCTGGGCCGAACATCTGCGCGCGTGGCGGGGTGTCTACCTGATCGTCGATGAGCGCGATGGCGCGCGGTACGTCGGTTCGGCATATGGCGAGGAAAACCTGCTCGGGCGGTGGCGTGCCCATGTTGCAGGCGACCACGGGGGCACTGTCGGCCTGGCGAATCGAATACCCGCCACGTTCCGGTTTTCGATCCTTGAGACACTGCACCCGAGTCTGGATGCGTTCGAAGTGATCGAAGTGGAAAACACTTGGAAAGAGCGCTTGCATACGCGTGTATTCGGGCTGAATGAGAACTGACATGATCACGCCCGACCCCACCCTGCGCCCCGAGCCGCGCCCCGAGGATTTTGACCGCGCGTTGCGTCCGCAGCTGCTGGCCGATTTCATCGGCCAGGCCGAGGCACGGGCGAACTTGAGGGTGTTCATCGAGAGCGCGCGCCAGCGCGGCGAGGCGATGGACCACGCGCTGTTTCACGGCCCCCCGGGCCTTGGCAAGACCACGCTCGCCCAGATCATGGCGCGCGAGCTCGGGGTGAATTTCCGCATGACCTCCGGCCCGGTGCTGGCCAAGGCCGGCGACCTTGCCGCGATCCTCACCAATCTCGAACGCAACGACGTGCTGTTCATCGACGAGATCCACCGGCTCAATCCGGTGGTCGAAGAGGTGCTCTACCCCGCGCTCGAGGATTTCGAGCTCGACCTGGTGATCGGCGAGGGCCCGGCCGCGCGCACTGTGCGCATCGAGTTGCAGCCGTTCACGCTGGTCGGGGCCACCACGAGGCTCGGGCTGCTCACCACGCCGCTCAGGGATCGCTTCGGCATTCCGACGCGGCTGGAGTTCTACACCGAGGACGAGCTGCACGAGATCGTCACCCGCAACGCCCGCAAGCTCGGCGCGCCGGCCGACCCCGAGGGCGCGCGCGAGATTGCCCGGCGCGCCCGGGGCACGCCGCGCATCGCCGGGCGGCTGCTGCGCCGGGTGCTCGATTTTGCCCTGGTCGAGGGCGACGGCGAGATCACCCGCGCGCTTGCCGATATGGCGCTGACCCGGCTCGGCGTCGACCATCTCGGCCTCGACGGGGCCGACCGGCGCTATCTCACCCTGATGGCCGAGCATTATGCCGGCGGCCCGGTGGGGATCGAGACGCTGGCCGCCGCGCTCAGCGAAAGCCGCGATGCGCTGGAAGAGGTGATCGAACCCTATTTGTTGCAGCAAGGGCTGATCCAGCGCACCCCGCGCGGGCGGATGCTGGGCCAGCGGGCCTGGACCCATCTCGGCCTCACACCGCCCAAGGCGCCGGGGCAGGCCGAGCTGTTCGAGGGCTGACGGCCTTTCATCATTCGGAAACTATCCCGGTGCTTGCGCCTGTTGCCTGCGCGGGGCCGAGCTTTTATGCCACTGTCGGGGATGTCTGGAGCAAGATGAAAGGGCCTGCGATGACACCGGACGAAGTTCAGGGGCTGTTCATGCGGGGGCAGGATTATGCTTTCGCACGCTGGGGCCGACCGATCGTGCCGGTGGTGTTCGGCGTCGAGGACGAAACGCTCGCGGTGATCAAGGGCGCGATCGAGGCCGTCGTGGCGCTGGCCGGCCACAGGATGGCCGAAACCGACCCGGAGCTGGGCGCGAACCTGATGCTGTTCTTCCTGCGCGACTGGGGCGAGCTCGCCGAGGTGCCCAACCTTGACCGGATGATCCCGCAGCTTGGCGCGACCGTTGCCCGCCTCCACGCGGCGGGGGCGACGCAATACCGCGCCTTCCGCTTCGACGACGCGGGCGCGATCCAGGCCGCGTTCGTGTTCGTGCGCATGGGCGCCGGGATGCAAGACCTGCCCGCCGAAACCATCGCGCTGACCCAGGCGGTGCAGGCAATGCTGACCTGGGGCGAAGGGGCGTTTGGCGCGGCCTCGCCGCTGGGCCTGCATCCCCAGAGCGGCGCCGCCGTGCTGCGCCCCGAGATCGCGGCCGTAATCCGCGCCGCCTATGATCCTTTGATGCCTTTGGCGGCGACCGATCCGAGCCACGCGCTCAGGCTTTTCGCAAGGATGCCGCAGCCATGACCGACGCGACCCATTGGGATTCTGTCTATGCCGGGCGCGATCCCGAGGCGCTGAGCTGGTTCGAGGCGATGCCGGGGCTTTCGGCCGAGCTGATCGCGGCCCATGCCCCGCCCGGTGCGGCCGTCGACGTGGGCGCGGGCGCGTCGCGGGTCGTGGATCACCTGCTTGAGGCGGGGTTCGGCCCGGTCACGGCGGTCGACCTCTCGAACGAAGGGTTAGACGTGTCGCGCAAGCGGCTGGGCGCGCGCGCCGACGAGGTGGAATGGGCGGTGGGCGACGTCACCGATTGGTGGCCGAAGCACGGCTACGCCCTCTGGCACGACCGCGCGGTGTTCCACTTCCTGACCGACGAGGAAGATGTCGGCGCCTATCTCGCGGTGCTCGACCACGCCGTTGCCCCCGGCGGCGTGGCGATCATCGCCACCTTCGCCGAGGACGGGCCGGAGAAGTGCTCGGGGCTCCCGGTGCAGCGATATTCGCCCGAGGACCTCGCCGCGATGATCGAGGCGCATCTGCCGGGGCAGTTCACGCCGGTCGAGAGCCGGCGGCATGTCCATGTCACCCCGGCGGGCCGCGAACAGCGGTTCCAGTTCAGCGTGTTTGGCAAGCGCGCATGAGGGGCTTCGTCGCGCTCGATCTGCCCGATGAGGCGCTGAGCGGGATCACGCGGTTGCAGGCCGGGCTGTCGGTGGGCCGGGCGGTGTCCGAGGAAAACCTGCACCTCACGCTCGCCTTCCTGGGCGAGATCCGCGAACCGCAGGCCGCCGATCTGGCCGAGGCGCTGGCCGGGCTCAGCCTGCCACCGGTCACGCTCACGCTGCGCGGGCTCGATCTGTTTGGCGGCCGGCGCCCGGCGGCGCTGGTCGTGGCCGCCGCGGGGGAGGGGCTGGCGCGGCTGCATGACAAGGTGCTGCGCGCCGCGCGCGAGGCCGGGGTAGCGCTGCCGCGCGAGCGGTTTCGCCCGCATGTGACGATCGCGCGTTTTGCCCGCGAGATCGGTGCGAAGGACCAGGCGCGGCTGGGCGAGTTCCTTGCGCTGAACGCCACCTTCACGCTGGCGCCGATGCCGGCCGAAACCATCACCCTCTACCGCTCGCACCTGCGCCCCGAGGGCGCGCTGCACGAGCCACTGGCGCAATTCCCGCTCGGGCGGTAGGACAGGCCCATGACCCATCGCTTCCCGATCCGCGTCTACTACGAAGACACCGACCTCGCCGGCATCGTCTATTATGCCAATTATCTCAAGTTCATCGAGCGTGCCCGCACCGAATTCGTGCGTGCGCGGGGGGTGGACCAGCGCGCGCTGAAAGAGGCCGAGGGGGTGGTGTTCGCCGTGCGCCACCTTGAGGCCGACTACCTCAGCCCGGCCCGGTTCGACGACGAGCTGGTGGTCGAGACGATCGTCGAGGCGATCACCGGGGCGCGGCTGGTGATGCGCCAGAACGTGATCCGCGCGGGCGAGACGCTGTTTTCCGCCCTCGTCACCCTGGTGGCGCTGACCGAGACCGGCCAGCCGACGCGGTTACCGGCGAATATCCGCCTGTCGCTGCACTGAAACCTCCGCCGAATCGCCGATCACGCGGTTTCGTTGGCGTTCCCCGTTGAATTCGTCTATTTCTGGGTGAAATAGCCATCCGTCAGAGGTGGCACCCACGAGGCAGGCAGAACGGGACCAATGGAAACGGAAACTCTCGCATTGGCGCAGGAGATGGATTTTTCCTTCTTCGCGCTGTTTTTTCGCGCAACGCTGATCGTCAAGCTGGTGATGATGCTGCTCGTCGCCGCGTCGTTCTATTCCTGGGCGATCATCGTCACGAAATTCATCCAGTACCGCAAGGCGCGCGCGCAATCGAGCGTGTTCGACCAGTCGTTCTGGTCCGGCAACCCGCTTGACGAACTGTTTGACGAGGTCGGCCCGGCGCCAGAGGGCTCATCGCAAAAGGTCTTTGCCTCCGGGATGCTGGAATGGCGCCGCTCGCACCGCGCCGATGGCGGGCTGATCGCCGGCGCGCAAAGCCGGATCGACCGCTCGATGGACGTGGCGATTGCCAAGGAGGCGGAGGGGCTGAACAAGGGTCTCAGCTTTCTCGCCACGGTGGCGTCGTCGGCGCCGTTCATCGGCCTGTTCGGCACGGTCTGGGGCATCATGCACAGCTTCATCGAGATCGCCCAGCAGCAGAACACCAACCTTGCCGTGGTCGCCCCCGGTATCGCCGAGGCGCTGTTTGCCACCGGCCTCGGTCTGCTCGCGGCGATCCCGGCGCTGATTTTCTACAACAAGCTCACCGCCGACAGCGACGGCATCGTCGCCGGCTGGGAGGCCTTCGCCGACGAGTTCGCCACGATCCTCAGCCGCCAGTTGGACAGCTGAGATGGGCGCCAACGTCGCAACCGCCAAACCCCGCGCCCGGCGCGGGCGTCGGCGCGGCAAGCACCGCGCGATGATGGCCGAGATCAACATCACGCCGATGGTCGACGTGATGCTGGTGCTGCTCATCATCTTCATGGTGGCCGCGCCGCTGATGACCGTGGGCGTGCCGGTGGAGCTGCCGAAAACGGCGGCCACGGCGCTGCCGGCGGTGGAGGAAGAGCCGCTGACCCTGTCGATCACCGCCGAGGGCACGATCACGCTGATGAAGACCGAGATCAGCCAGGGCGATCTGATCCCCAAGCTGCGCGCGATCGCCGCCGAGCGGACCGACAACAAGGTGTTCCTGCGCGCCGATGGCCGCGTGCCCTATGAGGTCGTCGCCCAGGTGATGGGTGCGCTTAACGCCGGTGGGTTCAACAATATCGGCCTCGTGACCGACACCGGCGGGCCGGACATGGGCGGGCAATAGGCCTCGAAGAGATGCGCACGGGCTACATCATATCCGGCATCGCGCACGGGGCCCTGTTTTTGTGGCTCCTGTTCGGGGGCTTTTTCGTGCGCGACCGCGACGAGCCACTGGTGGCGGTGGCCGAGGTGTCGCTGATCTCGGGCGCCGAGTTTGCTGCGCTGAGCGAGGCGCGCGAAGCGCCCCCCGCCGCGCCGGTGATCTCGCCCACCCCGCCGGCCAGGCCGCAGCCGCGCCCTGTGCCGCAGCCCGAACCGGCCCCCGCGCCGGAGCCGCAACCTGCCCCCGAGCCGGAGCCGATCCCCGAGCCGCCCGCGCCCGAGCCCGAACCGCAGCCTGAACCGGAGCCGCAGCCGGACCCCGAGCCGATCCCCGAACCGGAGACCCCGCCCGAGGCGGATCGCGTCACCAACGAGGTGGTCGAGGCGCCGGCCGACCCGCTGCCCGAGGGCCCGACGCTGATCGAAGACACCGCGCCCGAGGTGGCCCCCGAGCCGGAAACCCCGGTTGAGGAGCTGCCGGCGCAGGCCCCCGTGGCCTCGACCACCGAGATCGTTACCGAGGCCGAGCAACCGACGAACGCGCCCACCGCCTCGATCCGCCCGCGCACCCGGCCCACGCCGCCGCCGGTGCAGCCCGCCGCCGCGCCCGCGCCCGCGCCGGCGCCCGAACCCGAGGTCGCCGCCGCCGCGCCGGCCCCGGCGATCGACGCCGCGATCGACAGCGCGGTGGACGATGCCCTGGCCGATGTGCTGGGCGAGGCGGCCGCGCCCGCGCCCGCCGGCCCGCCGCTCACGCGCGGCGAAAAGGACGGCATGCGCGTGGCGGTGCAGCAATGCTGGAACGTCGGATCGCTGTCGACCGACGCGCTGCGCACCACCGTGGTGGTGCTGGTGAACATGGCGCGCGACGGCAAGCCCGAAGCGATCGAGCTGGTCTCGTCGAATGGCGGCAGCGCGACCGCCACGGCGAGCGCCTTCGAGGCGGCGCGCCGCGCCGTGATCCGCTGCGGCGCGCGCGGCTACCCGCTGCCCGCCGACAAATATGACCAATGGCGCGAGATCGAGATGACCTTCGATCCGACCAACATGAGGATCAAGTGATGACCCGCGCGATTCCTTCCCCGGCCCTTGGCCAAAACCTGCCGACCGGGCCCCGTTCCCTGTGGCGAAACCTGCAAAAGACGGTTAATCCGATCTCCGAGAGGGCATGATGAGCTTCATTCGTTTCCTGACCATTGTCGCCACCGCGTTCGGCCTTGCCGGGCTGGTTTCCCTGCCGGCGCGGGGCGAGCCCCTGCGGATCGTCATCGACGAGGGTGTGATCGAGCCCTTGCCCTTCGCCATTCCCAGCTTTGTCGGCGCGGGCGGCGAGGGCGCGCAATATGCCGGCGAGATCACCCGCGTGGTCGCCGCCGACCTGGCCGGCACCGGGCTGTTTCGCGAGATCCCGTCCTCGGCCTATATCTCCGGCCTGTCCAGCTTCGACGCGCCGATCGCCTATGCCGACTGGAAGGCGATCAATGCCCAGGCGCTGGTGACCGGGGCGGTCGAGGTCTCGGGCGGCAACCTTGCCGTGAAGTTCCGCCTGTTCGACGTGTTCTCGGGCGCGCCGCTCGGCGAGGGGCTGCAATTCACCGGCACCGTCGCGGGCTGGCGGCGGATCGCCCACAAGGTGGCCGACGTGGTCTATGCGCGGATCACCGGCGAGGGCGGGTATTTTGACAGCCGCGTCGTGTTCGTCTCCGAACAGGGGCCGAAGAACGCGCGCCTCAAGCGGCTGGCGATCATGGATTACGATGGCGCATCCGTGCAATATCTCACCGATTCCAACGCCCTGGTGCTCGCGCCCCGGTTCTCGCCCACCGGCGACCGGGTGCTCTACACCTCCTATGAGAGCGGCAGCCCGCAGATCATGCTGCTCGATGTCGCCTCGGTGGGCCGCGTCGCGCTGGGCACCCAGGGCGCCAACATGACCTTCGCGCCGCGCTTTTCGCCCGATGGCCAATCGGCGGTGTTCTCGCTCGAACAAGGCGGCAATACCGACATCTACATGATGACCCTGGACGGCGGGAACCTGCGCCGGCTGACGCAGGATCCCTCGATCGAGACCGCGCCGAGCTTTTCGCCCGACGGCTCGAAGATCGTGTTCGAGAGCGACCGTTCGGGCCAGCAGCAGCTCTACGTGATGGCGGCCTCGGGCGGCGAGGCGTCGCGGATCAGCTTCGGGCCGGGCCGCTACGGCACACCGGTGTGGAGCCCGCGCGGCGATCTGGTGGCCTTCACCAAGCAGAATGCGGGCCGGTTCCACATCGGCGTGATGCGCACCGATGGCTCCGAAGAGCGGCTGCTGACGGCATCGTTCCTCGACGAGGGGCCGAGCTGGTCGCCGAATGGCCGGGTGATCATGTTCACCCGCGAAAGCCAAGGCGAGAGCGGCGCGCCGGCGCTTTATTCGGTCGATATCTCGGGACGCAACCTGCGCCGCGTGGCCACCCCCGGCGCGGCCTCCGATCCGGCCTGGGGCCCGCTGCAGAATTGAGCCGATTCACTTTTGCGCGCCACTCTGTTAAGGTGTCGCCAACGAGCAAACCCAACACACAAAGTGACAGGACAAAAACATGAAAAAGCTGACGATGGCCGCGATGCTGGTGGGGGCGCTGGCGCTGACCGCCTGTGACAAGTCGAGCCGGTTTGGCGACGATGCGCTGGGCGCCGGGGCAGGCGGGATCGTCGCGGGCTCGCCCTCCGATCCGACCTCGCCGGCCTATTTCAACCAGACCATCGGCGACCGCGTGCTGTTTGCCGTCGACCAGTCGACGCTCAGCCCGGCGGCGCAGGACATCCTGACCAAGCAGGCCGCCTGGCTTGGCGAAAACCCGGAATACTCGGCGATCATCGAGGGCCACGCCGACGAGCAGGGCACGCGCGAATACAACCTCGCGCTCGGCGCCCGGCGCGCCAGCTCGGTGCAGAACTTCCTGATCGACCGGGGTGTTGCACCGTCGCGGCTGAAGACCATATCTTACGGCAAGGAGCGCCCGCTCGCGATCTGCTCGGAGGAAAGCTGCTACACCCAGAACCGCCGCGCGGTGACGGTGCTGACGGCGGGCGCAGGCGTCTGAACGACGGTCACGGTGGGGAGTAGGGTATGAATCGGCTGACAGTTCTGATCGCGGCGGCGTGCCTCGCGGGGGGCCTTGGCGGTCCGCTCGTGGCGCAGGAGCAGACCCAGACGTTGGCCGATATCCGCCAGGAACTCACCGTGCTCCATGTCGAGATCCAGCGCCTCAAGGGCGAGCTGAACACCACCGGCGGCGTCAGTGCCGGCGGTGGCGGCGGCACGGTACTGGACCGGGTGAATGCGCTCGAAGCCCAGCTCACCCGGCTGACGGCCAAGACCGAAGAGCTGCAATTTCGCATCGATACCGTGGTGAAAGACGGCACCAACCGGGTCGGCGATCTCGAGTTTCGGCTGTGCGAGCTGGAGGCCGATTGCGATATCTCCACTCTTGGCGAGACCTCAACGCTTGGCGGCGGCGCGCTGCCCGAAGTCGCCGCCCCGACCGCGGCGACGATGCCCGCCGACCCGGCCGCGCCGGGTTCGGGCCAGCTCGCGGTGGCCGAACAGGCGGATTTCGACGCCGCGATGAGCGCGTTCGAAGCGGGCCGGGCCGACGAGGCGGCGGCATTGTTCGCCACCTTTCTCGAAAACTACCCCGGCGGGCCGATGAGCGGCGAGGCAAGCTATCTGCGCGGCGAGGCGCTGGCCGAGCTGGGCCAGGTGTCCGATGCCGCGCGCGCCTATCTCGCCTCGTTTTCCGGCAGCCCGGAGGGGCCGCGCGCGCCCGACGCGCTGCTGAAGCTCGGCGTGGCGCTGGGCCAGCTCGGCCAGGTCACCGAGGCCTGCGTGACGCTGTCCGAGGTCGCCATCCGCTTCCCCGCCGCCGCGGCGGTGGCCGAGGCCGCGCAGGCGCGGGCCAGCCTGGGATGCCAGTAGGCGACGCCGACGCCGGGCTGCGCCATCACATCTGCACCGGGCCGCACTGGGCGACGATCGCGCGCCTTGGCGTGGCGGTTTCGGGCGGCGGCGATTCGATGGCGCTGCTGCATCTGCTGAAAACCTGCGCCGCCGAACGTGGGCTGGCGCTGGCAGCGGCGACGGTCGATCACGGGCTGCGCCCGCAAGCCGCCGAGGAAGCCGCCTTCGTCGCCGAGACTTGCCGATCGCTTGGTATTCCACACGAAATCCTGCACTGGGACGGCTGGGACGGGAGCGGCAACCTGCAGGCCGAGGCCCGCGCCGCGCGCTACCGCCTGCTTGCCGACTGGGCCGGGCGGCACCGGCTCGACACGGTGGCGCTCGGCCACACGATGGACGACCAGGGCGAAACCTTCCTGATGCGGCTGGGGCGCGAGGCCGGGGTGGACGGGCTCGCGGCGATGGACCGGGTGTTTGCGCGCGCGGGGGCGCGGTTCTGGCGCCCGGCGCTGGCGCTGTCGCGCGCCGAACTGCGCGCCTATCTCACCCGCCATGGGCTGGGCTGGCGCGAAGATCCGTCGAACGAAGACGAGAGCTTCGACCGGGTGAAGGCGCGCCAGGCGCTGGCCACACTCGAAACCCTCGATATCGACGCGGCCAAGCTTCAGGCAGTGGCGCAGAACCTCGCCGCGGCCAGCGATGCGCTCAAGCTGTGTGCGCGCGACGCCGCAATGCGCATCGCCCGGGTCGAGGCGGGCGACGTGGTGTTTGATGCCGCCGGCCTGCGCGCCGCCGGGCCGGAGATCCTGCGCCGTCTGCTGGCGCAGGCGCTGGTCTGGGTCTCGCGGGCGGCCTATCCGCCCCGGCGCGAGGCGCTGGCGGGATTGGATCGCGCCCTGCTTGCGGGCAAACCCCATACGCTGCACGGCTGCCTTGTGACCAGCGACGGCGAGACCAACCGGATTGCGCGTGAATTCAACGCCGTGAAAGCCCTCGCCACCCCGTTGGGCAGGCTCTGGGACGGGCGCTGGCAGGTGACCGGGCCGGGCGACGGGGTGGAAGTCCGCGCCCTTGGCGATGCGCTGAAAGACTGCCCCGACTGGCGCGCTACCGGGCGCCCGCGCGCCTCGCTGCTGGCCAGCCCCGCCGTCTGGCGGGGCGAAACCCTCGTTGCCGCGCCGCTGGCCGGGCTTTCGAATGGATATTCGGCGACAATCGACCCAAGCGCAGATGATTTCTTCACATCCATTTTATCGCATTGAACATGGGCGTATCGTCCCTATTTTAGAGCCAACCCATGCGCCGGGGCGTATTGCGGACAATTCTTCGAAGGAGACCGACTTGGGCAACGCGAGAAATTTCGCCTTCTGGATCGTGCTGTTCCTGCTGATCCTGGCCTTGTTCAACCTGTTCTCGAACGGCCAGAGCAGCATGGCCGCCAAACAGGTGAACTATTCCGATTTCGTGGCCGCCGTGGACGCGGGCGACGTGACCAAGGCCACGATCGACGGCGAAAGCGTGCGCTACGTCGGCACCGACGGCACTGTCTATTCGACGGTGGTGCCGGGCGACGCCTCGCTCACCGACACGCTGATCGCGAAAGGCGTGGCGGTCGAGGCCGAGCGCCAGGAACAATCGGGATTCTTCTCGCTGATGTCGCTGCTGCTGCCGGTGATCATCCTGATCGGCTTCTGGTTCTTCATGATGAACCGGATGCAGGGCGGCGGCAAAGGCGGCGCGATGGGCTTTGGCAAATCCAAGGCCAAGATGCTGACCGAGCGCGAAGGCCGGGTGACGTTTGACGACGTGGCCGGGATCGACGAGGCCAAGGAAGAGCTGCAGGAGATCGTCGAATTCCTGCGCAACCCGCAGAAGTTTTCGCGCCTCGGCGGCAAGATCCCGAAAGGCGCGCTGCTGGTCGGCCCGCCGGGCACCGGTAAAACCCTGCTCGCGCGCGCGATCGCCGGCGAGGCCGGGGTGCCGTTCTTCACGATCTCGGGCTCGGACTTCGTCGAGATGTTCGTCGGCGTCGGCGCGAGCCGGGTGCGCGACATGTTCGAACAGGCGAAGAAAAACGCGCCCTGCATCGTTTTCATCGACGAAATCGACGCCGTGGGCCGGCACCGCGGCGCCGGCTACGGCGGTGGCAACGACGAGCGCGAGCAGACCCTGAACCAGCTTCTGGTCGAAATGGACGGGTTCGAGGCCAACGAGGGCGTGATCATCGTTGCCGCGACCAACCGCAAAGACGTGCTCGACCCGGCGCTGCTGCGCCCCGGCCGGTTTGATCGCCAGGTGACCGTGCCGCTCCCCGACATCAAGGGGCGCGAAAAGATCCTTGGCGTGCATGCCCGCAAGATCCCGCTCGGCCCCGACGTGGACCTGCGCATCATTGCGCGCGGCAGCCCCGGCTTTTCGGGCGCCGACCTCGCCAACCTGGTGAACGAGGCCGCGCTGATGGCGGCGCGGATCGGCCGGCGCTTCGTGACGATGGAAGATTTCGAGCAGGCCAAGGACAAGGTGATGATGGGCGCCGAGCGCCGCTCGATGGTGCTGACCGACGAACAGAAAGAGCACACCGCCTATCACGAGGCCGGGCATGCGATCGTCGGCATGACGCTGCCGAAATGCGATCCGGTCTACAAGGCCACGATCATTCCGCGCGGCGGCGCGCTCGGCATGGTGGTGAGCCTGCCCGAGATCGACCGGCTGAACTGGCACAAGGACCAGTGCGAGCAGCAGCTTGCGATGACCATGGCCGGCAAGGCCGCGGAGATCATCAAGTGGGGCGAGGACGAGGTGTCGAACGGCCCGGCCGGCGACATCATGCAGGCCAGCCAGTTGGCGCGCGCCATGGTGATGCGCTGGGGCATGTCGGACAAGGTCGGCAATATCGACTATGCCGAGGCCGCCGAGGGCTATTCGGGCAATACCGCCGGGTTCTCGGTGTCGGCCCATACCAAGGAGATGATCGAGGAAGAGGTGCGCAATTTCGTGCAGGACGGCTATGCCCGCGCCAAGCAGATCCTCGCCGAGAAGAAGGACGAGTGGGAGCGCCTCGCCCAGGGCCTCCTGGAATACGAGACCCTCACCGGCGAGGAGATCAAGCGGGTGATGGCGGGCGAGCCGCCGCATGTCGACGATGACGATGTTGGCGGGTCGGTCGAGACGGAGGCCGAAACCTCGGTGCTGGCGATCCCGAAAACCAAGCCGCGCAGCAAGAAGCCGAAAGGCGAAGGCGGGCTGGAGCCGGAGCCGACCGCGTGACCGATGCCGTGACCTATGACTGGAACCCCGGGACCTACGCCAGGTTCCGGGGTTTGCGCTTGCGCCCCGCGCTCGATCTGCTGGCGCGGGTGGAGGATATCCCACCCGGCGGCCCGGTGGTCGATCTTGGCTGCGGCGCGGGCGCGGTCGGGCCAGTGCTGACCGAGCGATTCCACGACCACCGGCTGATCGGTGTCGACACCTCGCCGGCGATGCTGGCCGAGGCGGGCAAGACCGGTGCCTATGACTGGCTGACCCAGGCCGATATCGCCGACTGGCAGCCCGGCGGCGACGGCCCGCATCCGGCGCTGATCTTTTCCAATGCCGCGCTGCACTGGCTTGGCGCGCATGAAGACCTGATGCCCCGGCTGGTGGAGCTGCTTGCGCCCGGTGGCGTGCTCGCGGTGCAGATGCCGGGCCAGTTCGACGCGCCCTCGCACCGGTTGCTGCGCGAAATCGCCGGCGAGATGTTTCCCGACCGCTTCGCGATGGCTGATTGGATGCCGCCGGTGGCCGCGCCGGAGGATTACGCCCGCCTGCTCGCGCCGTTTGGAACGGTCGAGGCCTGGGAGACGACCTATGTTCACCGGCTCGATCCGGTGGTGACCGAACACCCGGTCCGCCGCTTCACCGAGGCCACGGCGATGCGCCCCTTCCTCGAAAAAATGCGCCCGGACGAAGCGGCGGAATTTGTATCTGCCTACGAGGCGGAGCTGTCGGCTGCCTACCCGGTGGAAGAGGACGGCACGGTGCTGTTTGCCTTCCGCCGCGTGTTCTTCACCGTCGCGCGGGTCTGATCCGCGGCCACTACGTTTGTGGTTTCCCATCCGCAGCGCCGGTTTCCCCGATCCGGTGACGGGAGGCGAAACCGCGCCCGGAAGGGTCGGATTTTGTCCTGTTCTCCGGGGCGTAGCGGGCTATACCGGTCGCATCAGCCAGCCGCGCCCGCGGCCGAGCGAAGGAGACCTGCACCCATGAGCTTCAAGACCGACATCGAGATTGCCCGCGCGGCCGACAAGAAACCGATCCAGGAGATCGGCGCCAAGCTTGGCATCCCGTCAGAGGCTCTGGTGCCTTACGGCCATGACAAGGCGAAGGTGAGCCAGGCGTTCATCGACACGCTCGCGGGCCGCCAAGACGGCAAGCTGGTGCTGGTAACGGCGATCAATCCGACTCCGGCGGGCGAGGGCAAGACCACCACAACGGTGGGCCTGGTGGACGGGCTGAACGCGATCGGGCGCAAGGCGATGGTGGCGATCCGCGAAGCTTCGCTGGGGCCGAACTTCGGCATGAAGGGCGGCGCGGCCGGCGGCGGCTACGCGCAAGTGGTGCCGATGGAGGACATGAACCTCCATTTCACCGGCGATTTTCACGCCATCACCTCGGCGCACAACCTGCTGTCGGCGATGATCGACAACCATATCTACTGGGGCAACGAGCTGGGCATCGACGAGCGCCGGGTCACCTGGAAGCGCGTGCTCGACATGAATGACCGGGCGCTGCGCGATATCGTCGTGAGCCTTGGCGGCGTCGCCAACGGCTTCCCGCGCCAGACCGGGTTTGACATCACCGTGGCCTCGGAGGTGATGGCGATCCTTTGCCTCGCCGACGATCTCGGCGATCTGCAGAAAAAGCTTGGCGACATCATCGTCGCCTACACCCGCGCCCGCGAGCCGATCACCTGCCGCGATATCGGCGCCGACGGGGCGATGACGGTGCTGCTCAAGGACGCGATGCAGCCCAACCTGGTGCAGACGCTGGAAAACAACCCGGCCTTCGTGCACGGCGGCCCGTTCGCCAATATCGCCCACGGCTGCAACAGCCTGATCGCCACCCGCACGGCGCTGAAGCTTGCCGACTACGTGGTGACGGAAGCGGGCTTCGGGGCCGACCTCGGCGCCGAGAAATTCATGAACATCAAGTGCCGCAAGGGCGAGATCGCGCCGTCGGTGGTGGTGATCGTCGCCACGGTGCGGGCGATGAAGATGAACGGCGGCGTCGCCAAGGCCGACCTCGGCCCGGAAAACGTCGAAGCCGTGAAGACGGGCTGCGCCAACCTCGGCCGGCATATCGAGAACATGAAGAGCTTTGGCGTGCCGGTACTGGTGGCGATCAACCATTTCACCGGCGATACCGAGGCCGAGATCGACGTGATCAAGGCCTTCGTCGCGCGCCACGGCTCGGAAGCGATTGTCGCCAGGCACTGGGCCGACGGCTCGGCGGGGATCACCGAGCTCGCCACCCGGGTGGCCGAGATCGCCGACAAGGACATGGCGCAGTTTCACCCGCTCTACCCCGACGAGATGGGGCTGTTTCAGAAGATCGAGACGATCGCCAAGCGGATTTACCGCGCCGACGAGGTGCTGGCCGACAAGAAAATCCGCGACCAGCTCAAAGCTTGGGAGGCGGCGGGCTATGGCAATCTGCCGATCTGCATGGCCAAGACCCAATACAGCTTCTCGACCGATCCGTCGTTGCGCGGCGCGCCCACCGGCCACTCGGTGCCGGTGCGCGAGGTGCGGCTGAGCGCAGGCGCGGGCTTTGTCGTGGTGATCTGCGGCGAGATCATGACCATGCCGGGCCTGCCGTCGAAGCCGGCGGCGCTGACGATCGGCATCGGTGGCGACGGCGAGATCGAGGGCTTGTTCTGAGGCCGGGTTTTCGGGATACCGGGCATCGAGCCCGCCATCCCGACGCCGCCGCCGGGAGTATTTTTGCCAAGAAAAAGGACAGGACATGAGCGCGAAGATCATCGACGGAAAGGCCTTTGCGGCCGACGTGCGGGGGCGGGTGGCCGAGCAGGTCGCCGCGATGAAAGCGGCGCACGGGATTACGCCCGGTCTGGCCGTGGTGCTGGTGGGCGAAGACCCGGCGAGCGAAGTCTATGTGCGCTCGAAGGGCGAAAAGACCCGCGAAGTGGGGATGAACAGCTTCGAGTATCGGCTGCCGGCGGAGGTGCCCGAGGCCGAGCTTTATGCGCTCATCGACCGCCTTAACGCCGATCCGGCCGTGCATGGCATCCTGTGCCAGTTCCCGGTGCCGAAGCACCTGTCGGAACGCGACATCATCGCCCGGATCAGCCCGCAAAAGGACGTCGACGGGCTCAGCGTGATCAACGCCGGGCGTCTCGCCACCGGACAGAAGGCGATGATCTCCTGCACGCCGCTCGGCTGCCTGATGATGCTGCGCGACACGCGGGGCGACCTCACCGGGCTCGATGCGGTGGTGATCGGGCGCTCGAACCTCGTGGGCAAGCCGATGGGGCAGTTGCTGCTCGCCGAAAACTGCACCGTGACGATGACACACAGCCGCACCCGCGACCTCGCCGACGTCGTGCGCCGGGCCGATATCGTGGTGGCCGCCGTGGGCGTGCCGGAGATGGTGAAGGGCGATTGGATCAAGCCGGGCGCGACGGTGATCGACGTGGGCATGAACCGGCTGCCGCCGGCAGTGGAGGGCGGCAAGGGTAAGCTGGTGGGCGACGTCGATTTCGCCGCTGCCGCCGAGGTCGCCGGCGCAATTACCCCGGTGCCGGGCGGCGTGGGGCCGATGACGATTGCCTGCCTGCTTGCCAACACGCTCACGGCCACGGCGCGCGCGAACGGGCTGCCGGAGCCGGAGGGGCTGACCGCCTGACTTGGCGCCGCGTTCGATTTGTGGAAGCGGCGGTGGGAGTCACCGCCATTTTTCCGTTCCAGATGTTCGAAATATGAAAGCAGCGGTCGTCAGTCGATGAAGCGGGGCAGGCGCTTCTCAAGCCCGGCCATGACCGCTTCGAGCTGGTTGGGCCGACCCACCAGGGCCTCCTGCGCGGCGCTTTCTGCCAGCAGGACTTCGGCGGGCGGCAGCAGCGCCGTGTCCGTGATCAGGCGCTTGGCGGCGCGCACGGCGTCGGGCGAGCGGGTGGCGATCTCCTGCGCGAGGGCCAGGGCGCGCGCAAACGGGTCGCCCGCGATCTCGGTGACGAACCCCCAGCGCAAGGCGTCGTCGGCGGTGAAGACCTCGGCCGAATAGGTGAGCCGGCGGATCACGTCGGTGCGCGCGAGGCGGGGCATCAGCACCATGCCGCCCATATCGGGCACGAGGCCCCAGCGCGCCTCCATGATCGAGAACCGGGCATCGGGCGCGGCAATACGGAGATCCGCGCCGAGCATCACCTGGAAGCCGCCGCCAAGCGCATGACCGCGAACCGCGGCGATCACCGGCATCGGCAGTTCGCTCCAAACCATCGCCGCCGCCTGGAACAGGTTCGAGCGCCCATGGCTGCGGGTGGTGAACCCGGTTTCGCGCGCCAGGCGCGCGATCTCGGGCATCGCGGCGGTGTCGAGCCCGGCGCAGAAGTTTTCGCCGGCACCGGTGAGCACCACGGCGCGCACGTCGCGTGCGGATTTCAGCGCCGCGCCGGTTTCGACCAGGGCCTCGATCATCGCCAGGTCGAGCGCGTTGCGCTTGTGCGCCCGCTCAAGGGTGACGATGGCGACGGGTCCGTCGTGGGAAAGGCTGACGCGCGGGCTCATGGGCTCCTCCGTTTGGCGCGAGGATGACCGGCGCAGGGGCGCGGGGCAAGCCTAACGCGGCATCGGGATCGCGCGCGGCTGCGGTCCGGTGAGCACCGCCAGCGCGTCGGGGCCCATCAGCGCAGCCAGTGCCGTCGCGTCGCTCCTCAAGCCCCCGGTATAGGTGCCGTAGGCCGGCAGGATCACCCGGGCGGTGTCATGCAACAGGCAGGGCCGGCTGCGCCCGGCGAGGCGCGCCTTGGGGTGGTAGTGGCCCGAGACTTCGCCGTGCGCGCCAGGCGCGGCGATGTGGCGGAAGGTGAGCGGGCCAAGCGTGAAGTCGGCGAGGTGCGTGCCCGCGAGGTCGGTCGGGCCGGGGTCGTGATTGCCCTCGATCCAGATCCAGCGCCGCCCGGCCATCAGCCGGGTGATCCAGTCGCGCGCCGGCTGGTCAAGCCCCTCGGCCGCCGCCCGATCGTCAAAGGAATCGCCAAGGCACAGCACCGTGGCGGCTCCGGTCGCCTCGATATCCGCTTCAAGGCGGGCAAGCGTGTCGCGCGTTTCATAGGGCGGCAGGAGCGCGCCGGCGTTGCGCGCGTAGCGCTCCGAGCGGCCGAGATGCAGATCGGACACCGCGAGCAGCCGTTCGGCCTGCCACCACAGCGCGCCGGAGGGCAGGGCCGCGAGGCTGGTGGAAGCGAAGGCGAAGCGGTGGGCGTTCATGCTTCGTTCGATAGCGTCCGGGGCGGGATCACGCAAGCCCCGCCGCCGCCATCAGCCGATCCGCCTCCGCCGCCATCAACGTCTCGGCCCCGGCGCCCTCGACCGGCACCTTGCCCACTTCGAGAAACAGGGGGGCGGCGAAGGGTGGCACGCGGTCTGTCACCACGTGGTCGACGCGGCCGCGGGTGCGCGCCAGCATCTCCTCGATCCGTCCGAAGCCGATCAGCCCGCGCATCGCCTCCTCGCGGGTGATGTCGAGCAGCAGGTGGGCGGGATCGTATTTGCGCAAGGTGTCGTAGAGGATGTCGGAGGAAAAGGTGGCCTGCCGCGCGCCCTGGCGCTTGCCGGGAAAGTTGCGCGGGGTGAGCCCGGCGATGGTGGCGGCGGCCTTGAAGCTACGTTTCATCAGCGCGTTTTCGGCGAGCCAGCCGTCGAGCCCGTCGCGCAGGCCGTCCGGGTCGAGCAGCGCGGCGGGGGCGCGCATCGGCTCCAGCGACCAGATCAGCGTGGCGTAGTCGGTGGCGACGAAGCCGAGCGGGCCGAGCCCGGCGGCCTCCATCCGCCGGGTCAGCAACAGCCCCAGCGTCTGCTGCGCGCCGCGCCCGGCGAAGCCGTAGACGCAACTGTGCGCGCGGCCCTCGAACGGAAAGCTCTCGACCAGGATGCGGCCCGCGCGCGGCAGGTGCGACACGTCGCGTTGCAGCCCCACCCAATCCCGGGTGTGGGAGGGCAGGGCCGAGAGGTCGCCGCGGTGCAGGAGGTCGAGGACGCGGGCGGAAAGTTGGGTGGAGGTGGAAAACTTCGTGCCCATGAACACCGCCACCTTCGGCTTGCGCCCCCGGTCGCGGCTTACCTCCACGTGCATTTCCTTGAGGCTTTCGAAGCGCACGATCTGGCCGCCGATCAGGAAGGTGTCGCCGGGCACGAGCGAGGCGGCGAAGGTTTCTTCCACCTCGCCGAGGGGCGCGCGGCTGCCCCGCAGACGCACTTTCAGCGTGTCGCTGTCGATGATCGTGCCGAGGTTCATGCGGATGAGCTGGGTGGCGCGCGGATCGCGCAAGCCCCACATCGCGTCGGGGCGCTGCTTGAGGCGCTGCCAGCGATCGTAGGCGCGCAGCGCGTAGCCGCCGGTGGCGACGAAATCGAGGCAGGTGTCGAACGCAGCCCGGGTGAGCGCGGCATAGGGACCGGCGCGGGTGACCTCGCCGTAAAGGTCGCCCGCGTCGAACGGGCCCGAGCAGGCGCGGATCAGGATGTGCTGGCAGAGCACATCCCTTGGCCCCGCGCCGCGCGGCTCGCCGTCCAGGTCGTGCGCATGCACCGCCTCGATCGCGGCCTGGCACTCGATCACCTCCCAGCGATTGGCCGGCAGCAGCAGCGCCTTCGAGGGCGCGTTGTAGCGGTGGTTGGCGCGCCCGATCCGCTGCACCAGGCGTTTGACGTTCTTCGGCGCACCGACCTGGATCACCAGGTCGACATCGCCCCAGTCGAGCCCGAGATCGAGCGTGCCGGTACAGACGATGCCCTTGAGGCTGCCCGCCACCATCGCCGCCTCGACCTTCTGGCGCGCCTCGCGGGCCAGTGAGCCGTGGTGGATGGCGACCGGCAGGTTGTCCGCGTTGGCGAGCCACAGGTGGTGAAAGAAGATCTCGGCCTGGGCGCGGGTGTTGTGAAAAATCAGCGTGGTCTTGTGGGTCTTGACCTGTTCCAGCACCTCGGCCATCGCGTAGCGCCCGCCACCGCCGGACCAGGGCGGCGGCCCCTCGGTGGTGAGCATGCGGATGTCGGGGGCGGGGCCGGGATCGGCATGCAGCACGTCGCAGCCGGCGGCATGGAAGTAGCGCGCCAGCGCCGGCGGATCTTCGACCGTGGCCGAGAGGCCGACGCGGCGCAGGCGCGGGGCGAGGGCTTCGAGCCTGGTCAGCAGCAGCATGAGCTGATCGCCGCGCTTGCTCTCGGCCAGGGCGTGCAGCTCGTCGACGACGACGCGTTCCAGCCCGGCAAACATGCGGGGGGCGTCTTCGTAGGACAGCAGCAGCGCGAGGCTCTCGGGCGTGGTGAGCAGGATATGCGGCGGGTCGGCGCGCTGCGCCTTTTTGCGGGTCTGGGTGGTATCGCCCGAGCGGTCGTCGACGCGGATCGAAAGGCCGATCTCTTCGATCGGTTTGCCGAGGTTGCGGCGCATATCCGCGGCGAGGGCTTTCAGGGGCGAAATGTAGAGAGTGTGCAAGCCAGACCGCGGTTGTTCGGCCAATTCGACCAGCGTCGGCAAGAATCCTGCAAGCGTTTTGCCCCCGCCCGTGGGTGCGACCAACAGCGTGGCCGGCGCGTCGGCGCGCGCCAGCATCTCGCGTTGATGCGGGTGCGGCTGCCAGCCCTTGGCGGCGAACCAGTCGGTGAAGGCGGCGGGCAGGATGGTCATGACGCGAGGATAGGGGCGGGGGCCGGGGATGGGAAGCGGCGGCGCGCACTGCCGCCGGCGCATCGCGGACAGGCGCGCAAATTCTCGCCGGGGGGCGACGGAAGGCCCGGCGCGCCGCGTAGGACCTCAATCGGAAAACGAAAACGGAGCCTCAGATGAAATCCCTGCGCCCCTGGGCCACGCCCCTCACCGTGGCCACAACGCTCGTTACCCTCGTGACCGGCGTGCTCTTGTTCTTCCACTGGTCGCCCGGCCTCACCCGCGTGAGCCATGAATGGATCGGCATGATCATGGTGCTGGCTGTGGCCGCCCACCTCGTGCTCAATTACCGCGCCTTCTTCACCTATTTCAAACGCCCGGTCGGGTTGACGCTGATGGCGATCGGCGCGGTGGCAATGGCGGGCACGCTGCTGCTGTCGTCGGGCGAGGCCGGCGGTGGCCCCAATGGCTTCCGCGCCGCGATGGGGGCGATGTCGACGGCGAAGATCGAGACCCTGGCCGAGCTCTCGGGCAAAGACCTCGATACCGTGCTCGCGGGCCTGAGCGCGGCGGGCTATCCGGCCGAGGCGGGGCAGACGCTCTCGGTCATCTCCGGCGGTGAGCATGCCAACGAAGAGGCGATCATGGGCGTGATCTTCGCCAGGTGATTCACCCTTGCGCCTTGCGTGGTTGACTCTGCGCAAGGCGCCCCCCTGCAAGTTGGCGTAGACTAACACAATAACGCAGGGGAGGGGGCCATGTCATTTCCGGTCCAACCGATTTCGCGGGTCGCGGCAGCGCTCGGTGCGTTTGCCGCGGTTCTTTTTCTCGCCGGCACTTTCGCCGCGCCACCCGCGCGGGGCGAATCGGCGACAAGCTTCCACTCAAATGGCGATCTGATCGCCGGCTGGTCCTGGCTGCGCGACGACGGGCTTTCGGACTATGCCGAATACCGGTTTGCCGATCCGCCGCGCCACGGCAACATCCTGATCGACATTACGGCGCTTGCCACCGACGGGGTGAACGGCGCACCGGATGTGAACGCCTGGTTCGACCTGCTGGTGGGCTTTCCCGGCGCGGGCAACATGGGCGGCGTGTTCCACCGCATCGGCGTGACGCTGGAGAACATCTACCCGGAGGCAAACCCGCCCGGCTACACCAACCATGGTATGATCTCGCTGCCGCGCGAGCGGCTCGACAAGGTGATACCGGCGAGCGGTGAGCTGTTTGTTCGCATCGTGCGCGGCAGCGCGCGCGGGCCGCACGTGGCGTTCCGGCCGGATTCGATCCAGATCGTGCGTGGTTCCGGCGGGGATCTGCCCGGCGGCGGCAGCTTGGGCGGCGGCCTGCTCGGTGACGGCTGGCCGGGGCAGGGGGGTGGCGGTGACAATGGCCCTGATGGCGCCATCGTCCGCGACCAACGCGGCACCACCGGCGGCGATATCGTGATCGAACGCGGTGGCGGCACGGTTACCCCGCCCGATGGGGTTGTGACCGACCTGCGGCCTGAGCTGGGCGACTGGGGCGACGAGGGGCAATGCGTCCTCGACCGGCCGTGCGTCGCCATCGCGGCCGACGGCTTCCGCAGCACCGGATTTTCGGGCGCCGAAGGCTGGTTCTGGCTGCGCGCGCCAACGGTGGGCCAGAACGCCGAGTATCTGTTCTCGCAGGTGCCCGAGGCCGACAATCTGGTGCTCGACATCGCGGTGCTCGGGCAGACCCAGGTGGGGGTGACCCCCAAGGATACCGTGCACGTCAACCTCACGCTGGGCTATCCGGGCTCGGGCAGCCTCGGCGGGCAGATCGGGCCGGTTGCGATTGCGCTGCCGCGCCTGTGGAGCGACCCCGACGACGATACCTGGCGCGCCCGCGCGCTGGTGGTTCTGCCGGGCGACCAGGTGCAGGCGGTGCTGCCGGCGGTGGGCGGATTGTTCCTGCATTTCGAGCGGATCGACGCATTTGAGCCCGACATCGGGTTCTCGGCCGGTTCGGTTCTGCTCTACCCGGCGCAGGACATCGGCCGATGATCGCCGCAAGGGGGCCGGACGAAACCGAACGAGGGAGGCATCGATGATCTCACTGACGCGGCGGACATTGCTGACGGGAACGGTGCTTGTGGCGCTGGCGGGGTTGCTGGGCGCACCGACCGCCCTTGCCGCAGAGGCGCAGGTGCACAATGAAACAAGCGGGATCGTGCTGCACGATCTGTTCACCGCGCTCGCGGCGGCGGCGCCCGGCGATGTGCTGACCATCACGGGCCGCCACGTCGGCCAGTTTACCGTGGCCAAGCCGCTCACCCTGCGCGGCGACGCCAGCGCGGTGCTCGATGCGGGCGGCAGCGGCACCGCGCTGGTGGTCACGGCCGACGACGTGGTGTTGGACGGGCTGACGCTCACAGGCTCTGGGGCGACGGCCACCTTCCGCACGCTCTGGGGCGATTCCGGACTGCGGGTCGGCGCGAACCGGCTGCGGGCGTCGGGGCTCACTGTGACCAACAACGACTTTGGCGTGGTCCTGCTCGGCGGCACAGGCCACGAGATCACCGGCTGCGAGATCGGCGCCAACCGCCAGGACGGTATCAAGGTTTTTGGCGGTGAGGGGCACCGGATCGCCGGCAACCGGATCTGGGAAAACCGCATCGGCATCTATGTCGACGCGCTCTACGAGGGTGGCAGCCTTACCGAGATCGTGGTGCCGACCTTCGATGACCTTGCCTCGCTCGAACGCACGGCGCGGATCAAAGACACCTCCGTGTATGCCACGGGCCACCGGATCGAAAACAACCTTCTGCCGGGCAACGAGGTGCACGGCATCTATCTGTGCTGGCACACCAACAGCTGCATCGTGGCGGGCAACGACGTGGGGCAAACCGGGGTGACACGCCCGCTGACCGACGAGGCGATCCGCTACTGGGAAACGGTGCTCGGCGCGTCGGCCGGCGGCCCGGTGACGCTCAGCCGCGATATGCCGGGGGCGGGCATCATGCTGGTCTGCCTGCCCGAGCACAACGCCGTTACCGGCAACGTGAGCCACGACAATTTTGGCTGGGGCATGGGGCTCGACGCAACCTCGACACAGAACCTGATCGAGGCCAACCGCTTCGAGCGCAACCGCGACGGGCTGAAGCTGGAAGGTGCGATCGACAACACGATCCGGGGCAACACCGTCACGGCCAACCGCGAACACGGCATCATCATCGCCGCCGCCAGCGGACCGATGGTGGCGCGCGCCTCGTCGGGCAACCTGATCGTTGGCAACACGATGTCGGCCAATCCGGTCAACGCCTTTGACAGCTCGGACCGCGCGCCGCCTTACGAGGCCTACGAGGCGATGGTCGACCAGATGCCGCTGCCCGAGGCGCTGCGCAGCCAGATGAAGGCCAACCCACAGATCCGGACGATGATGATCCAACAGATCATGGCCACCCACGTGCCCGGCACAAACCGCTGGGACGATGGCGCGACGGGCAACCACTACGACGATTTCGACGAGGCGCCCGAGGGCTTCCGCGACGCGAATGGCGATGGCGTGGGCGAGGTCGCGCACCCGATCCCGGGCGGTGGCCAGGTCGATCATTTCCCGCTCACCGGGGCGCGGGTGGAGGCGCGGTGAGGGGGTGGCCCCTGGCCTCAGTGCTCGATCTTGTCCTCGCGCACGAACATGTTGGCCCAGGCGCGGTCGATCAGCTCGGGCGTCATCTGGTAGGGGATGCCCTCGAAATCGCAGACCGCCATCATCTGGTCGATCAGGAACACCGGCTGGTAGTTCGCATAGATATTGTCGATCGTCGGGTATTTCGTCTTGAGCAGGTGCACCAGCGAGGCTTCGTCGAGCGGGATGCCCTTTTTGCGCGCCACCAGCGCGAAGATCTTCAGGAAGCCGGCCTGGTCGGGCCCGTCGATCTTGATCTTGAAGAAGATCCGGCGCAGCGCGGCCTTGTCGAAGATCTCGTTGGGGTGGAAGTTGGTGGAGAAGATCACCAGGGTGTCGAACGGGACCTCGAACTTTTCACCCGATTGCAGCGCGAGGATGTCCTTGTTTTCTTCCAGCGGCACGATCCAGCGGTTGACCAGGGCCTGGGGCGGCTCGGACTGGCGGCCAAGGTCGTCGACGATGAACACGCCGCCGGCGGATTTGAACTGCAGGGGTGCAGTATAGGTGCGCGCCGTCGGGTTGTACTTCAGATCGAGCATGTCAAGGGTGAGCTCGCCGCCGGTGATCACCGTGGGCCGCTCGCAGAGCACATAGCGCTGGTCGAACCGGTTGGTGACGCGGCGCAGCGAACTGGGATCGTCGCTGATGTCTTCCGCCGCCGAATGCACGATCGGGTCATAGACCGTGATCACCTGGCCGTTGTATTCGACCGCGCGGGGAATGTAGATCTTGTCGCCGAGCGCGTCGCGGATGCCGTTTGAGATTGACGACTTGCCGTTCCCCGGCGGGCCGTACATCAGGATCGACCGGCCCGAGCCGACGGCCGGGCCGAGGTGGTCGAGCAGCTCGGACGGCAGCACCAGGTGCCCCATCGCGGCGGTCAGCTGGTCGCGCGTGATCTGGATATTGCGCACCGACTGACGCTTGACCTGCTCGCCGTAGCGCGCCATCGGCACCGGCATCGCGCCGTAATATTCCGATTGCGACAGCGCATCGAGGGCGCGCGCCTTGCCGTTGTCCGACAGCCGGTAGCCCATCTCGCCGCCGGAGTTGGCGTGCAGCGTGCCCATCGCCTCGACCAGCCCCTGGCCGCGGGCATCGTCCATCAGCTCCTGCACCACGCGGTTGGGCACCGCCAGCACCTTTTCCAGCGCCGAGACCTGCTCGATGTTCATGCGGAACATCGTTTTCAGCAGGATATCGCGCATCATCACGTGGGTGAGGCCGGTATCGGCCATGGTCTTGCAGGGCTGCGGGGCCTGCACCGTAGACGTGGGCTGCATGTTCATGGGTTGCTCGCTGCCTGTGTGGTCGCTGATCTGTGCCTGTGCGCGGCACCGCTTTGCGGCGCCTGATTTTTCCCCAATCCTACCCGTCCGCGGCCTTTACGGCAATAACAACGCGCGCCGGCGGGTTCCCACCATCATCGCGCGCGCACCTTGCCGAAGGCTTAACGCGCGCGGATCGGGCCACGCGCAACGCGCGCCAACCGCCGGCGCGCGGCCTCGTGGCTCAGAGGCCGTAGACGATGCCGATCACGAGGTAGAACACCAGCGCGCCGGACAGGCTGAGGCCCATCGGAAAATCCTTGCGCTCCCAGCTCTCCCAGCCCGCGACGCGCTGGCGGACCGCCGGGATCCGCTTGGCCAGCCGGTGGGTGGCGAAGCCGGCGATCAGCGCAGCGGCGAACAGGTAGGAAAACAGGATCAGATCGTCGCGCAGGATGAACGGCGCCATCGCGGCGGCGAACTTGGCATCGCCCGCACCGAGCATGCGCATCATGTTGGCGAGAAAGCCGATCGCCAGGATCACCGCGAGGTGCACCCAGCGCCAGGCCCAGACCTCGAGCGGCAGGGCGATCAGCCCGACCACGGCGAACACCGCGACCAGCGTCATCACCGCCTTGTTGGGAATTTTCATCCGGGCCATGTCGGACCAGGCGACCCAGATCGCGATCGGCACCACGAAGGGCAGGAACCAGAGGGCGGCGGCGGCGGTCTGCGCGGTGGTCATGCGTCAGCCACGCGCCACGTTGCTTTCAAGCGCCTTGAGCGCGCGCGCGGCCGCATCGAAATGCTGCGGGTGGGTCTCGATCGCCTCTTCGAGGAGCGTCTTGCCCATGGTCACATCGCCCTGCTTGATCGCCGCCAGCGCCAGCGTGTGCAAGAGCTGGGCCCGCTCGGTCTGGGTGAGCTTGAGCACCGGCATGTCGTATTTGCGCTGAGCGCCGCGCGCCATCATCAGGTTGTTCTTCGCGGTGAACATGTTGTCGTCGTAGGACAGCGCCTCACTGAACAGTTTTTCGGCGCCGGTGTAGTCGCCGCGGGTGAGCTTGGAATAGCCCCAGTTGTTGAGCGTGCGGGCCGGCTGGGTGGTGAGGCCCACGGCGGTTTCATAGAAACTGTCGGCCTTCTTCCAGTCCTCGTCGGCGTCGGCCACCATCGCTTCGAGCCGGTAGCGGTCGTAGGTCTCGTGGGTCGGCGGAATATCGTCCAGCACGTCCTTGGCCTTGGTCCAGTCTCCGGCGCGGATCAGCGCGTCGGCGAGCTGCACCCGGTCGTCGTTGGTGCCTTCGTCACTGGCGACGACGATGGACCAGACCTGCGCGCCTTCGATCGGCTTCTTGGCGCGCACCAGCGACATGGCGAGGCCGCGCTTGAGATCGATCCGGCTGGGGAATTGCTGCACCGAGCGGCTGAAATAGGCCACGGCCTCGTTCGGGTCGCTGGACGACAGCATCACGTCGTTGAGGCCACTCTCGTCGATCACGTTCACGCCCGCGACGGCGCGTTCGACTTCCTCGTCGGACATCGGCTTGTCACAGCCCGACAGCGCCACGGCACCGCCGAGGCAGAGGGAAATAAGAATAGTCTGGCGCATTTTGCCTGCGTCCTTTTCCTGCTCGTGAGACGCGTTTCGCCTTTGTTTTCTTATTGATGCGCGAGTAGCAGGTAGTCGCCCTGGCCCCGGCGCATCAATGCGAATTCCGCATCTTCCGGGGCATCATACGAAATGTTTTCCAGCTTTGCGAGTGCCAAGGTGAGGTTTTGCTTGATCGACGCGGATTTGCCACCGTCGAGCCCGTAGGCGACGCGAAACACCCGCGACGCCTCGCCGACCTTGTCGCGTTCCATCAGCACCACGCCGAGGTTGTTCCAGGCCGGGGCGAAGGTATTGTCCTTCTCCACCGCATCGCGCAGGTAGCGTTCCGCCTGGCCAAGACGGCCGAGCTTGAGGTTGGCCGATCCGATCGCCGAGAGCACGTCGACCGTCACGCCATGGTCGGCGGCCGAGCGGGTGTAGGCCTTCAGCGCCAGCTCGTATTCGCCCGCGGCCATCAGACGGTGGCCGACGATCAGCCCGTCGACGCTGTGTTCGCCCATCGGCAGCGCATCGGGGGCATAGGGCCCGTCGCCGCCGCGGTTGCCGAGCCCGGCGCCACAAGCCGACAGCGCCAGCGTCGCCGCCAGCGCCATCACGATTGTCTGTCTCGCGGTCAGGATAGCCCGCCTCCCAAAACGCTGTGCCTGCCCCATGACTCGCCGATTTACGGCCGGGTTTCCACACCTTTCACGGGGGCGGGGCAATTTTCGCCCCCACCGGGCCGCAAAGGGCGAGACCGCGGTCAGAAGCTGATGTTCTGCAAGGTCTCGTACACGTTGTAGATCGACGGGCCGATCAGGATGATCAGCAGCGGCGGCACGGTCAGCATCATTGTCGCCAGGGTCATCTTGGTCGGCAGCGTGTTGGCCTTTTCCTCGGCCCGCATCACCCGCTTGTCGCGCATCTCGCCGGCATAGACCCTGAGCGCCTCGGCGATTGATGTGCCGAAGCTGGTGGACTGGATCAGCACGGTGACAAAGCTCGCCACGTCCGGCACGCCGGCACGGTCGCCCATGTCGCGCAGCACCTCGATGCGGTCCTTGCCGGCCTTCATCTCGTGGCTGACGATCTCGAACTCTTCGGCCAGCGCCGGAAAGCCGGTGCGGATCTCTTTCGACACCCGGATGATCGACTGGTCGAGCGACTGGCCCGCCTCGACGCAGACCAGCATCATGTCGAGCGCGTCGGGAAAGCCGTTGATGATCTCTTCCTTGCGCGCCTCGAGGCGGCGGGTGATCCAGTACTTGGGCGCCATGTAACCAACCCCGCCGGGAACTACGATCGACAGGATCGTGGCCTGGGTCGAGGGTTCGCCGTTGGCCGAGCTCAGCATCGCGTAGATCACGCCGAGAAGCAGCAGGACCACGCCGAGCGCGAATTGCGCGAAGTGGAAGGTGCGCACCGCATTCTTGCCGGGATAGCCCGCCTGCAACAGCTTGAGCTGGATCGCGGAATATTCTTCCTTGTTCTTCGGTTCGAGGAAGGCCGCGTATTTCTCCAGTTTGTCATGGCCGCCGCCGACATTGCGCAGCGCCTTTTTCTCAGGCGCGGTCGAGGGGGCGTGGACGGCCTTGTTGAGCTTGTCGATCGGGTCTTCCTTCTTGTTCAGAAGTATCGGCAAGGTGGCGATGACAAGCAGGAGCCCGAGGCCGCCGACGGCGAAGAACGGGCCCATGGGGCCGAAATTGTCGGTCAGGATCGAGAGAATGGCATTCATGGCTCTGCCTCAGACCTTGATGTTCACGAGAGTCTTCATCACGAAGACGTTGGCCACAAGGAAGCCGCCGGCGACAAGCGCGGCCGGCACGAAGGCGGCGGTTTCCTTCACCTCGTCATAATAGTTCGGCTGGATCACGTTGATCATCACCAGCGCGAGCAGCGGGAAGCCTGACAGGAACGTGCCCGACCATTTCGATTCCGCGGTGATCGCTTTCACCCGGCGAAACAGCTTGAAGCGCGCGCGGATCACCTTGGCGAGGCCTTCGAGGATCTCGGCCAGGTTGCCGCCCGATTGCTGCTGGATCGACACCGCGACGGCGAGAAAGCGCAAGTCCTGCATGTCCATCCGTTCGGCCAGGTGCTTGAGCGCCTCCGACACGTCACGCCCATAGGCGCTTTCGTCGGCGATCACGCCCATCTCAGAGCCGAGCGGGTCGGGCACTTCCTTGGCGACGATCTGGATCGCCGAGGTAAACGGGTGCCCCACGCGCAAGCTGCGCACCATCAGTTCGACCGCATCGGGCAGCTGCTCCTCGATCATCGACAGGCGCTTCTTGGCCTTGCCGTCGATCCAGACATAGACGCCGCCAAAGCCCATTCCCACGGCCAGGACCGCGCGCACGGCGAGGCCGGCGGAGGTGCCGACGGTGAGCCCGGCATAGGCGATCACCGAGACGCCGAGCATCACCATGATGATCTGCTTGGGTGTAAACGCGATATTGGCCTTCTGCGCCTTTTCGGCCAGCAGCGAATAGAGCGGGATGCCCTTGGCGTTCATGTGCTGGTGCATTTCCTTGCGGAGCTGCTCCAGCACCTGTTCGCGCCCCGCGCCCTTTTCGAGCATGTCGAGGCGGCGGTTGACCCGGCTGTTCAGGCTGATCGATTTGCCGAACACCGTCAGGTAGATGCCTTCGACGATCACGATGACCGCGACGAAAATCATCAGGTAGATAAGCGGTTCTGCACTGAGAATCATGATGTCTACTCCGCGGCGACGGGTTCAAAGAGCGAGGCCGGCAAATCGTAGCCCCACTGGCGGAAGCGATCGTTGAAGTGCGAGCGCACGCCGGTGGCGGTGAAGTGGCCGAGGATCTTGCCCTCGGGGCCGAGGCCGACGCGCTGGAAGCGGAACACTTCCTGCATCGACAGCACGTCGCCTTCCATGCCGGTGATTTCGGTGATCGAGGTCATCCGGCGCGAGCCGTCCTGAAGGCGGCTGGCCTGCACGATCAGGTTCACGGCCGAGGCGACTTGCGCGCGCATGGCCTTGAGCGGCATTTCCATGCCCGCCATCGAAATCATGTTTTCAAGGCGCGAAACCGCATCGCGGGCGTTGTTGGCGTGGATCGTGGTCATCGAGCCGTCGTGGCCGGTGTTCATCGCCTGGAGCATGTCGATCACCTCCTCGCCGCGGGTTTCGCCGACGATGATGCGGTCGGGGCGCATCCGCAGGGCGTTGCGCAGGCAATCGCGCTGGGTGACCGCGCCCTTGCCCTCGACGTTGGCGGGC
>SWCD01011853.1_pt1 | contig 85201 bp, 81 predicted proteins | sample 4693011 | NCBI WGS metagenome assembly SWCD01 (sample SAMN10267278, study PRJNA491770) | bioreactor metagenome | isolation source: DHS bioreactor inoculated with marine | place: Japan: Omine Ridge, Nankai Trough | reverse complement strand
GTTAAGGGTTAAGGGTTAAGGGTTAAGGGTTAAGGGTTAAGGGTTAAGTTTAAAAAAATATAACCCCATAAACTTATATACACATAAACTTATAAACTTTTTGAGATCGTACTGATAGCTATCGGCATTGAGTTTGAACTTGAACTTTTAGTCTACTCTTCCAGGTTGCCTGTTTTCCGACCCTTCCACTCCGGTAAGGGAATCCCCGAGCCTAGAGCGCATGTTATCGGCAATATCCTTTATTTCCCCAACGACTTCGGGAAATTCGGAAGCCACGTTTTGGGTTTCACTGATATCTTTTGAAAGGTCATAAAGTTCTATGGCCTTCATTTCTACCATTCTATACTCGCCCGGCAGCCCATCCTTTCCAGGTGTTTGTCCGTCCATGGTCCGGTAGGTTTGAGGAAAATACATTTTCCATTTCCCATATCGTACCCCATGCAGCTCGTTTACCCTGTAGTAAAAGAAATAAGCCTCCTGTGGACTTTCTGTACTTTCCCCGGTCAAAACTTTCCAAGCGCTTTTCCCGTCAATCGTTTTTTCGGGTAATTTGGAGTTGGTAATCTCGGCAATGGTTGGCAATATATCTATCCCGTTCACTGGAATATCAGTCGTGCGACCGGGTTTCAATTTTTTGGGCCACCTTGCAATAAAAGCCTCACGTTGCCCCCCTTCCCAGGAAGTGCCCTTACCTTCACGAAAGGGCAAGGCACTCCCTGCATGATTGCCATAGGCTAGCCAAGGACCATTATCCGACGTAAAGATGACCAAGGTATTATCATCCAGGCCATTCTTTTTCAAAGCCTCCAGGATTTGGCCCACCGACCAATCGATCTCCATGATCACATCGCCATAAAGGCCCCTTCTGGATTTTCCCTTAAACTTATCCGAAACAAAAAGAGGCACGTGCGGCATAGGATGGGCCACGTAAAGAAAAAAAGGCCTGTCCCTGTTTTCATTGATAAAATCTATACTATGCTCCGTAATCCGTGTTGTTAACTGGGATTGATCTGTAAGGGTGTCAACGACCTTTTTATTTTTGTAAAGCTCCAAAGGATCAAAATTAAATACCGTCCCCTGTTGTGGATGGAAGGGCCACATATCATTGGAAAAAAGAATTCCAAAGTATTCATCGAATCCTTGATTGTTGGGCATAAATTTGGCATTGTCGCCCAAATGCCATTTTCCAAAGATGCCCGTTTTGTAACCGTTGGCTTTTAACATATCGGCAAGGGTAGTTTCATCAGGGTTTAATCCGATTTTACTGTGGGGCATTAGGGCATTGTGAATCCCCAACCTATTTGGATAACAGCCGGTCAATATGCCCGCCCTGGAGGCAGAGCAAATGGGTTGTGCAGAATAATAATCGGTAAGCTTTACACCTTCCCTGGCCATCTGGTCCAGATTGGGGGTTTCTATATCCGGGGAACCAAAGGTGCCCACATCCTGATAACCTTGATCGTCGGTCATGATCAAAACGATATTGGGAGGACTATCTTGTTCTGGTTTTTGCTTTTCCATTTTTGGCTGGCAGGAACCAAGTGCTAAAAACAATACGGGGAGAAGATACTTATACATTTCAATTAAAATTATGTTTTCCGGCCTACATGGAGGTGATAGTTTGCTTACGGCGCCAAAAGATAAGGAAATTGATAAACATACTTTGTCAATTCATCAAATTTCAAAATGCCCTCTTTGTGCAAACTTGAAAAATAAGCCGATAAGCATCCCGAACCGCAGGCATCAACGCCCCAATTGACGGTTCCGGATAAGGAATGGAAATTACTACCAGCTTTAATGCCCCCGCCCGGACAGGCGAAAAAACCCTACCGGCAAGTGATTGGATCTTGAGGGAGGATCAACAGGCGTAATGCGGCAAATGAAACGGAATGGATAAAAATAGGTCAAGAAAGTAAACCCAAAAAAAAATTAATCCGTTCCGTTATAATAATTTTTCAGAATGGAATCCATTTCCTTTCTGTTATCGGAAACGGCAAGGATTTCGTCCCATATATCAACCGGAAGCAATTGCTTTAACGGCTGGTCCAATTTGGGGATTTTTCCGAAAACCTTTAATAATTTTTTATCCCAAATCTTGTAATACCTCAATAAGTCGTCCGGATAAACCACCTTGCGCCGTGTTCCTTCATCCACGCCTTTAAATGGCTGGGGAATATTGAGATAACCGTAGTCGTCCGTAAGCTGCTCCCCAGGATGGATGTCCTTAATGGCCAGCTCAAAATCATAGGCCGTGGTCAGGCAATTGGAATTGAAACTGTGGTTTACATACCGGCTATTGTCCCAACATAGTATAAAATTGCCTTTATTGTTTCTAAAACAATAGGTATCCAGGATATTTTGATAGAGCGGATCCATGTTCTGTAGCTCCATGGGAGCAAATTCACGATCCAGTTTATCCAATACCCAGGTAATGGTTCCCGCTGGGATAAATTCCGTGGCCACCACCCCGTAGCCAATCTCGTTGTTTATAAATTTTAGTTCCGTCTTTGGATGAATCATTGTCAACGTCGAATTTAAGTGATATATGATTTTATCAAACACATAGGTTGTTGATTATCCATGTGTTACGCAGATTTCACCTAGATGGAAACAATCGTTGCCTACTATGGGATTTCTTGGATAAAACTAATTGATTTTTGAATATAAAAATTAGAATTTTACATTCCTCGAACGTATTTTTTCTATTGCACTTTTTTTGAAAAATTACAACGTCAGGGAAGAGGGGGAAAGGATATGGGATCCATCATTTTAAGGACAAAAACTGTCCATCAATTCCATCACTGTCTGGCCTTCTTCCACCGAACAAGGATTTGGACCCCTATCCAAAAAATAATCCACAGTGGCTTGAATCATAGGCAACTGTACATGGGGTGGATTTATGCACGGAAAAATTTGTTCATTGGAATTGGTTTTTAGAAGGACGCTTTCGCCATAAAAAGAAAATGAAATAGAGCCCTCACTGCCATAAATTACACATCGGTCCCTTTTATCTTGTTCGGCTACATTGAAGCACCAACATCCCCGGAACTGCGCCCCGTTTTTAAAAGAAATAAGCCCATTGACAATATCGTTGGCCTTGTAGGTCCTATTCTGATTATGCGATATTCCTTTTGCCAATACATAAGGTCCAAAATAATGGAACATGAGGTCAATTTGGTGGGGGGCCAGATCGTGAAAATAACCACCTCCCGAAATTTCGGGATCCACCCGCCAGTTGGCGTCTGTTTGAGCGATAATACCCGATTTTAGCGGCTGCAGGATCTGCAGGTCAATCAACCTAACATCCCCAATAGCCCCAGCGTCCAAAAATTCCTTGACCTTAAGGAACGCTGGTAGCTTTCTACGGTAATGGGCAACCGTTAATTTACCGCCGCTGGATCCAACGGCCTCCACAAGTTGTAGACTTTCTTTGGAATCCATTGTCATCGGCTTTTCGAGATAAACGTGTTTTCCGGCGTTTAGGGCAAGAAGGGCGTATTGCAAATGGGTAGAAGGCGGGGTTGCGATATAAACCGCATTTATCCCTTCGTTCCTTAGGATTTCATCTACGTTATCAAACCATTGGGGCACGTTGTGCCTTCGTGCAAAATCCTTTGCCTTGTGGCCGTTGCGCCTCATGACCGCCACCAGTTCCGAATTTGGAACTTGCTGAAAGGCAGGGCCGCTCTTTACTTCGGCCACGTCCCCACATCCAATAATTCCCCAACTGATTTTATCCATGCTATCGATCTAGGATTACCCTCCAAAAAAGCTTCCGTATGACACTAATTTCTTATCTTCATCGGAACGGTACATATCCAATAATACTCGGCAAAAACTTACGCTTAAAATTAAGCCGAATTTCTACTGGCATTGATGTTTCCGTAGAGCGACCTCGTAACTATCTTTTCATACAGTTCCTTATGTTCCGTATTCTGTCCTATTTTTTGAAGGGCGTATTGTTGAATCACCAATAGGGGAAGGACAATATCCTCCCTAATCTTCACGGATTCCCTGGAAATGGGCTCTTTCTCCATTAAGATCTTGGATCCCGAGATAAGCAATAGCATTTCCTTGGATAGCAGGTATTCCTCGTGCAGGATTGTCCAGAATTCCGCATATGTTTCGTCTTCCTTCATATAACTGGTAAGCTCAAAATAACACTTGGCCAGCGACATCATGCTATTGAGCATCAACGCCCGGAAAAATGGAACTTCCTTGTACATTTTTTTGATTTCCTTGACCCGTCCCTCGTCCTTTAAGATCTTAATTGCCGTTCCGATACCAAAATAACCGGGTACGTTCTGCTTGAGTTGGCTCCAGGAACCCACAAAAGATATGGCACGCAGGTCGGAGAGCTCCAGTTTTTTCTTATGGCCCCTTTTGCCCGGCCTACTTCCAATATTGGCTTTTGTATAAAATCGCAGTGTGCTCTTATCCTCTAGATAAGGCATAAATTTATCGTGCTGTTTTAAGGCATCGTATTTGTCAAAGCTCAGTTCCGATAGCTCTTCCATTAGGGCGCGGGATTCCTTGGAAATCTTATTTTCCTTTCCGAACAGATTGTTGGAGAGTCCCGCGGTCAATAATTGTTCACAGTTGTGCATAAATTGCTCCTTGGTGCCATAGGTGCTGGTTATGGTCTGTCCCTGGATCGTCAGCTGTATTTCGTTGTTGGCAATGGTCTTGGTCTGGGCGGCATAGAACCTATGTGTTTTTCCGCCTCCACGTGCCGGTGGTCCTCCACGACCATCAAAAAATATCGCTTTTATCTTGTGCCTTTTGCAAACTATGGAAAGATTTTCCTTGGTTTTAAAAATAGACCAGTTGGCCTTTAGATAGCCCCCATCCTTTGTACCGTCGGAGAATCCGAGCATAATGGTCTGGGTCTGGCTACGTTGTTCCAAATGTGCCATGTACTCGGGAAGGGCAAAAAGCTCTAGCATTGTGTTTTCCGAGGTTGCCATACCGTTCATCGTCTCGAAAAGTGGGACAATGTCAAAGGTAATGTCATTGGATTTCCAACCGCACCAACGGAAGAGGCCGTAAACGAAGAGTATGGAGAATATATCCTCGGAATTGCTAATAATATATCTGTTGCAGCCCACTTCCCCATTCTTCGCCTGTATGCCCTTAAGCTGGGAAATATTGGCAATGGTATCCTTTACGATATCATCCTTATAATCCTTGGCATCAAGTTTCAAATTCTTGTGGAGCAATAGTTCCACCAATTCGGATTTTTCCAGTTCATCGATACTTTTGGAGACCAGACCATTGGCCTTCAGAATTTCTTCCACCACTTTTTTGTGCATGCTATGGTCTTGGCGGATGTCCAAGGTCGCAAAGTGGGTCCTGAAAATTTTAACCTTATCAATTAGGTGGTCCAACTCCTTTAAATAGAGTTTATGGTATTTATCGACCAACAACTGCCTAATTTCCAGTAACGGGTCCAGAATACCGTTATACGAAATAGATTCATTGGGGTCGAACATGGCCTTATACAAGCGATCTCTAAGGGTGAAAATGGGATCTTGCACTTCCCTAAAAGTGAGCTTCTGAATAAGAACCTTTAGGTCGTTGTAATAACATTTCATCAGATTGATACGCAACTCATCGGCAACGTCTTTGGTAATATCCGCGGTAACAAAGGGATTGCCATCCCTATCGCCACCGGGCCAAAACCCCAGTTTTACAATATTGTGGTTTTCAAAACCATCTTCATCAATATTGTCCTTTATGTAGGCATATAAATCCCCAACCGCATCGTAGTATACGTTTCTAAGGATATAAATGATGTTCTTGGCCTCGTCCAAGGGAGTCGGTTTTTTAGCGTTGATCAAGGAGGTCAGTCCAAGTTGCCTAAGGGTTACGTCAATGGCGTTTATTTTGTTCTTTGGAATAAGTTTTCGAAGATTGTCTATAATATCCAGGACTGCCGGGGTATAGAATTGGGTAGGGTGGGCCGTTAAGACGATACGGGCGCTAAAAGTGGAGAGCTTGCCCGATATTTTGTCCCAGCTTTTATTTTTGTCCACCAGTTCAAAATAATCGCGAATGGAAAGAGACCCACTATATTCCTGCAATTTTGGAAAGGCGGCATCCTCTACGCTGTCGTAAAGAACCACCTGTCTTTCCACGTATTGTATGATTCGGAACATAAAATCTATCTTGTCCTTTTCCGTTGTCACGTTTAAATAGTCCTTGAAAAAGGAATCCATGATTTCTTCAGGATTTTTACCCGATTTAAGCCCTTTTTCAGATTGATTAAGCAACAAGGGAATGAGCATCCCAACATTTTCGATATTCTGATATGGTAAATTTAGAAACAAGCTGTTGTATATATGGAACTTGTTCTTGACCGATTTTTCAAACTCTTTCAGTCTTTCGGATTGACGCATGTATATTCTATTTTATATTAAATATATTGATACTAAAATTACTTTTATCGAAGTAAGTCAAACGTGTATAATTATGAAAAAGGACCAAAAGATAAAAGATTAAGGACTAATTCAGCATAAACAACACATATTCCATAAGTGTTGAATTTTGTGCCAGAAACTATATTTTTTTTGTCCTATTGTCCTTTTGTCCTTCGTCTTTATGTCTTAAATCCATATACCGGGAGTAAGCCCCATAAATTGGACAATTTCTAATGGTTGTAATTTCCTTTGGTAAATATCGGGATAATTTAAAACTAGATTCAAGAATTCAACATCAGATAACAAAATAATCCCAAAAACTGAATTTTTGTAATCTTTGGCTCCATTAGATTCCTTCAAAAAAGTAAACCTGAAACTAAGTGCACATTTTCTATCTTCGATTGCTCGACTCCCTTTCAATAAGTTTCGGGGTTAAAACAACCGTTTTACTTTTGACCATTTTGTCCCTGCTGGCAATGTTTTGCAGCAACATTTCGCAAGCCAGCCTTCCTATTGCCTCTCCGGATTGGTCAATGGTAGTAAGGGATGGTTCAATGATCTCGGAAATAGGCTCGTTACTGAAACCTACGATCGCAATGTCGTCCGGGATAATCTTTCCCATGGCCACGAGCTCTTTCATGGCCCCGATGGCAACCAGGTCGTTTGCGCAAAAAATTCCGTCTACATCACCTATCGTTTCCAACAATTTTACGGCTAGGTCATGACCGTCAGATTCCATTAATCTGGAGGCAAGGACCAAATTGCCACTGTTCTCCAGGCCGTATTTTTCCAAAGCCGACAGATAACCGGCCAATCGGTTTTTATAGATTTCCAGATTCTGGGGTCCCGAAAAGTGGGCAATTTTTTTGCAACCTTTTAGAATCAGATGTTCGGTGGCCAAGAATCCCCCATTAAAGTCATCGACCAAGACTTTCCCCGTATGGGGCAGCCCTTTTAAATGCCTATCAAAAAATACCAAGGGGGTTCCCGTTTCCGCACATTGCTGTAAGTGGTCTCCCACCAAAGTTTCCATGGAAATCGACATCAAAATGCCATCCACCCTGTTTTGCAACAAATTTTCAACGATCCGTTGTTCTCTTTTCAATTGTTCCAAGGATTGACAGATTATCACATTAACCCCATCCTTATAGGCAGCCTCCTCTATACCCGCGATAGTAGATGAAAAAAAATGTCGCGAGATTCTTGGCACTATAACACCGATAGTATTGCTTTTGTTCCGACGGAGATTGGAGGCCAGCAAATTTCTCTTATAGCCCATTTCCTTGGCCTTTTTCAAAACCAGCTCTTTGGTCGCTTGCTTGACCAACTCACTATCGTTCAGGGCCCTGGATACCGTAGAACTGTCAATGTCCAAAGCCTTGGCAATTTCATGTATCGTTGCTTTTTTCAACTTTTTCTGATTTTTGGACAAGCCTGGGGCCGTTCCATAATTAATGGGAAGTCTGTGGTTTGCCAGATTGGCCAATCGTTGATCTGTTGTCCGATCGAATACATATTAATTATGGTTCCAATCACGTAAATATAATGTTTTTTTTATATTTTTACAATCGATTGTATTTTAAATAATTTTAAACTTACAGGAATCTCTTCCTGAAAAACCACACTATATGACCGATCGTTTTTTTGACATTCAGGGCAAAGTTGCCATTATAACCGGGGCAAGTGGAGCTTTGGCTTCCTCGGTGGCCAAAAGTTTGGCCTCATCGGGGGTCACTGTTGCATTATTGACCCGAAATCCCAACTCCATCGCTTCCTTGGTCAACGCTATAATCGAAAACGGCGGTTCTGCCGTGGCCCTAGAGGCGGATATTCTAAACGAAAGTTCGCTACTCCAAACCAAAGATAAAATACTGGAACGCTTTGGAAAAATAGATATCCTTTTGAACATTGCCGGGGGAAACTTACCGGGTGCCACAGTGGCTCCAGGCCAAACGATTTTTGATATTTCTATGGACGATTTTAATGCGGTTTCCAAACTTAACCTCAACGGAACCGTAATCCCATCCTTGATATTTGGAAAAGTCATGGCCGATCAAAAGAAGGGGGTAATCATCAATTATTCCTCTATGGCCGCTGACAGGGTCATTACCCGGGTAGCCGGATATTCGGCATCCAAAGCGGCAATGGAAAATTTTACGCGTTGGATGGCCGTGGAAATGGCAACCAAATTTGGCGATAATATCCGGGTCAACGCCATAGCCCCTGGATTTTTTGTAGGAAAGCAGAACAAGAAGCTTTTAATGAATGACGATGGCACCTATACCGAAAGGGGACAGACCATTATAAGGAACACCCCAATGGGACGATTTGGCGAAGCCGAGGAACTAAACGGAACGATACACTTTTTATGTAGCGACGCTTCCCGGTTCATCACCGGGGCAGTAATTCCGGTAGACGGGGGATTTAGTGCCTTTAGCGGGGTCTAAAAGGAGTTGATAGTTGATAGTTGATAGTTGATAGTTGAATCTAACTATTGACCTATAAGCAATAATTGAATGAAAGAATTCAGATTACTTTTTTTGCTTTTGGCCTTTGGGGGAACAATTGCCCTTAATGCGCAATCCCAACAATCCAAAAACATTCTATTTATCTGCGTGGATGACCTTCGGCCAGAGCTGGCCTCGTTTGGGGCGTCCTACATTCATTCGCCAAATATCGACAAACTGGCTGCCCAAGGCCGAGCCTTCCCGAAACACTATGTAAATGCCCCTAGTTGTGGTCCGTCCCGGTACACAATGTTGACAGGAATATATGGTCCTGCCGACAACAATGCCCTATTTGAAAGGGCCGATCAACTAGCAGAAGATCCAAGGCAAACAACCCCGACGATGCCCGAATGGTTTAGGAAGAACGGATATACCACGGTCTCCGTTGGCAAGGTCTCCCACCATCCAGGGGGATTGGGCGGCCCCGATTGGAACGACCCCAATGAGATAGAAATGCCAAATGCTTGGGACCGTAGCCTAATGCCCGTAGGGGAATGGCAACATCCCAGAGGGGCCATGCACGGTCTGGCCCATGGAGAAATCCGACAAGGGCGGGGCACCATGGACGTGTATCAATCCGCCTCGGGCCCCGATTCCATTTACCCGGACGGACTCATTGTAAACGAGGCCCTAAAACAGCTCGATATCCTTGCCTCGGATAACTGCAAGCCCTTTTTTCTTGCCGTGGGCTTACTAAAACCACACCTGCCCTTCGGTGCCCCAAAAAACTACCTGGAATTCTATAAAGACATTGAGTTACCCGCAATTTTGTATCCAGAAAAGCCACAAGGCATTTCTACATGGCACGAATCGGGCGAATTTATGCAGTACAACCGCTGGGGAAAAGATCCAAGGGTCGATAGCGATTTTGCCACCGAAGTCCGCCGTCACTACGCCGCTTGCGTTACCTATTCGGATACACAGGTGGGACGCATTATAAAAAAATTGAAGGAAACAGGTGCCGATAAAAATACCATCATCGTCCTTTGGGGCGATCATGGTTGGAATTTGGGCGAACACAATATATGGGGCAAGCACAATCTGTTCGAGGAAGCCCTGCGCTCCCCGTTGATCGTTTATTACCCAGGAATAAAGTATCCGGGCAAACAAGCGGAAGGAATGGTAGAAACAGTCGATATTTTTCCAACTCTTTGCGAACTAACCGAAGTGGAAAAGCCAAAATTTGCCATAGGCACCTCCTTTAGTCCTATGCTAAAAAACCCCAAGGCCTCGGGACAACCGGCCGTTGCCTACTGGGCCAAGGCCAAAACCATCAGAACACCAGACTATAGGCTCATAGTCCATGATGATGGGGGCATAGAGCTCTATGATGAAAAAGTAGCGGACAAGGAAGTAGTAAACATTGCGGACGGCAATCCGGAAATTGTTCTGGAACTGAAAACTGAAATGGACCGAAGGTTTAAAAGCCTGCAGTAGAAGGGAAGGATCAAGGTTCAATTTTCAAGGTGCACTGTTTAATGTTCAATGTTTAAATTAATGATTAACCTTTAATAACCTAGTAACTACAAAAAATGAACATCAACCTCGAAAATACATGGAGATGGTACGGACCTAACGATCCCGTTTCCCTGATGGACGTTAAACAAGCGGGGGCCACTGGAATCGTTTCCGCCCTTCATCACGTTCCAAACGGTCAAGTTTGGACCGTGGAGGAAATCGTGAAACGCAAAAAGGCAATTGAAAAAATTGGGCTTACCTGGTCCGTTGTGGAGAGTGTGCCCATCCACGAGGCCATAAAGACCCAACAGGGAGATTTTGATACGTATATCAATAATTATAAACAGACGCTTACAAATTTGGGGGCCTGTGGAATTGACACCGTTTGTTACAACTTTATGCCGGTGCTAGACTGGACAAGGACCAATCTGGATTATGAGCTGGCCGATGGGTCCACCGCTTTGCGGTTTGAGGCCGCCGCCTTTGCAGCGTTTGAACTGTTCCTATTAAAAAGGCCCGGAGCGGATTCTTCCTATACGGAAAAACAGAAACAGAATGCCAAGGCCTATTTTGATAAACTGTCCGAAGACGATAAAAGAAGCCTCACCAACAATATAATCGCCGGTCTACCCGGAGCGGAGGAAGGATATTCATTGGACGAATTCAATACTATCCTGACGACCTATGACAAGATAGGTGCGGCCGAACTGAAAAAACACTTGTTCCACTTTTTGGAACAGATTATTCCTATCGCCGAAAGAGCGGGCATACGAATGTGCATCCACCCAGATGACCCACCGTATCCCATCTTAGGATTGCCCCGGGTAGTGAGTACGGAACAGGATATTTTGGAACTTTATGCGGCGGTGGACAGCCCCAATAACGGACTCACATTTTGCACAGGTTCGTTTGGGGTTCGGGCGGACAACGATTTGCCAGGGATGGTAGAACGCTTGGGGGACCGTATCCACTTTATCCATTTAAGGAGTACCAAGCGCGATTCCGATGGCAACTTTCACGAAGCCGACCACTTGGATGGAGATGTGGATATGTACGGTGTTATGAAAGCCCTAGTGACCGAGCAGGAAAAAAGAATATCGGCTGGCCGCAACGATTTCCGTATGCCCATGCGCCCGGATCATGGCCACAAAATGTTGGATGACCTCCGAAAGCATACCAATCCTGGTTATTCGGCCATAGGAAGGCTCCGGGGACTGGCAGAGTTGAGGGGGTTGGAAATGGGAATTAGAAAGTCCTTATTCCCTAAATAGCACCTCTAAAATTTAACTTCTATCATCTAAAGTCTAAAACTTAACATCCATATAATGGCAACATCCTTTGACACCCGGTACGCATCGAGCCCGGAAGCAGTAAAAAAATATGACACCTCGGAACTAAGGAAGGAATTCCTGATAGACAATTTAATGGAGGTGGGTAAAATAACGCTCACTTATTCCCATTTCGATCGCTATATCGCTGGATCGGCCGTGCCCGATAAACCTTTAAAACTGGAGACAATCGACCCCTTGAAGGCCTCCTATTTTTTGGAGCGCAGGGAGCTTGGAATTATAAACGTTGGCGCTCCTGGCAACGTTGACGTTGATGGCACTACCTATAAACTGGATCATAAAGATGCCTTGTATATCGGTCAAGGGACCAAGGAAGTGATCTTTAAGAGCGACAATTCCCATAAGCCTGCCAAGTTCTACTTGAATTCCGCTCCGGCACATACGAGCTATCCCACGAAAAAAGTAAGCTTGGCGGAAGCTAACAAGTTGGAGCTGGGGTCTTTGGAGACCGCCAACCACCGTACCGTTAACCAAATGATTATTGGAGGCATTGTCACAACCTGCCAATTACAGATGGGCATGACCGAACTAAAAACTGGAAGTGTATGGAATACCATGCCAGCCCATGTTCACGATAGACGCATGGAAGTCTACTTTTATCTGGATGTACCGGAAGGGCAATCGGTCTGTCATTTTATGGGACAGCCCCAAGAAACCCGTCATATCTGGATGCAGAATCACCAAGCTATCATTTCCCCGCCATGGTCGATACACAGCGGTTCGGGAACCTCCAACTATACCTTTATTTGGGGCATGGCCGGTGAAAATTTGGATTATGGGGACATGGATGTAGCCAAAATAACCGATTTAAGATAGTTCTATGGGAATTTCATTATTCGACTTAACAGGAAAGACCGCTTTGGTAACAGGCAGCACACATGGCTTGGGAATGGCCATGGCCAAAGGACTGGGAGAGGCTGGCGCAACGATCGTCGTGAACGGCAACTCCTCCCAACAAAAGATAGACGAGGCGGTCACCTACTATAAATCCGAAGGTATCCATGCTATGGGCTACAAATTTAATGTAACCGATGAGCAGGAGGTTATTGAGGTCATAAACAAAATACAAACCGAAGTGGGCCATATCGACATCCTTGTCAACAATGCCGGCATAATAAGGCGGACTCCTTTGGAGGAGATGGAAGTAGCCGACTTTAAACAGGTCATCGATGTAGACCTAGTAAGCCCGTTTATCGTCTCCAAACATGTGGTTAAAAGTATGATAGCCCGGAAACAGGGCAAGATCATCAACATTTGCTCCATGATGAGCGAATTGGGACGCAATACGGTAGGAGCCTATGCGGCAGCTAAGGGCGGACTAAAGATGCTCACTCAAAACATGGCTACGGAATGGGCTAAGCACAACATTCAGATCAACGGAATTGGACCAGGCTATTTCGCCACTTCCCAGACAGCACCCATTCGGGTAGACGGGCATCCTTTCAACGAGTTTATAGTTAATCGGACGCCGGCCGGTAAATGGGGCGATCCGGACGATCTGGCTGGCGCTGCCATATTTTTGGCCTCCAAGGCAAGCGATTTTGTAAATGGACATATACTTTATGTGGATGGGGGCATACTTGCCACCATTGGGAAACCGGCGAATGAAGTTTAAATTTCCAAAAGGATGCAGAAAAAATTATTTTCCAACTTCACATTTAGGTCGAATAACGCCAAACTAGCCAATTATCGTGTTTTAACCTTGATTTTAGCAGGCTTAACCTTAGTGGGCTGTTCCGAAAGAGCTTCAAAGAATAAGCTAATTATCGTCAGCAATACTTTGGATGTAGATCGAGAGCTGGAAACGGTGGCCATTGACATCCCCACCTTGAATTTAAATCCCAATTGGATAAAAGCGGGCAATCTTGGGATAGTGGATGCCGACACCAAAAAAGAGTTGATCTCCCAAACCGTGGACACTGACGGGGATGGCACTGTGGATCAGCTTCTGTTTCAGCCAAAAATAAAGGCCAATACCGAAAAAGGATTCGAAGTCGTGCAAACCGACAACAAGGAAGAAGAGGAAGGCGACCCAATTTGCTATTCCCGTTTTGTACCCGAAAGAACAGATGATTACACTTGGGAAAACAACCGGGTAGCGTTTAGAACTTATGGCCCAACCGGTCAAAAAGAAGCATTGGAGGGCGTGCCTGGAAGTTCGCTCTCCAGTGGAATCGATGCTTGGTTGAAGCGGGTGGAGTATCCCATTATCAACAAATGGTACGAAAAGACGGTTACCGGAAAGGGATCATACCACGAAGATACCGGGGAAGGTTTGGACGATTTTCATGTGGGTGGGAGTCGAGGTGTTGGCGGCACTGCGGTCAAGGTAGACACCACATACTACGTGTCCCAGAATTATGTCACTTGGCAAACCATTACCACGGGGCCTATTAGAACCAGCTTTATAATTACCTACGCAGTCTGGGATGCGGGGGGAATAAAAATTTCGGAAGCAAAACATATTTCTTTGGATTATGGCAGTAACCTCAGCAGGATCGAAGTCGATGTTAAAGGCACGGACTTGATGTCCGTTGGCCTCACCTTGCACGAAAATATGGGGGTAACCACCGAAAATCTTAAAGAAGGGTGGTGCAGCTATTGGGAACCCCATGGGGATTCGGAACTTGGAACGGGAATAGTGGCTCCAAAAGAAGAAATTGAAGGTTTCGAAAAATATATATCCCCAAAAAAGGACCTCAGCAATCTCTATACACAATTGAAGGTAAATGATGGCAAAATTGTATATTACGCCGGATTTGGATGGAAAAAAAGCGGGCAATTTCAAACCCAAAAAGCCTGGAACCAATATTTGGGCACATTTGCAAATCAAATAAACAACCCGCTTCAAGTCCGAATAGAATAATTGACCGACCTATTATGAATGTAAAATATCTTCTTTTTCTTTTTATAAGCATCGGATTATTAGGTTCTTGCGCAAACCATCAAAAAATTAAAGTGCTCCGTTTGGGACATGGTCTGGACACCCAGCACCCCGTTCACAAAGCCATGGAGTTTATGGGGACTAGACTGGCCGAGAAATCGGACGGAAAATTGAAACTACAAATATACCCCAGCGCGCAATTGGGAGGGGAAAGGGAATGCTTGGAGCTCCTGCAGATCGGTAGTTTGGATATTACCAAGGTCTCAGCTGCCGTATTGGAGAATTTTATCCCGGAATACAAAGTACTCAGTGTACCCTATATCTTTAGGGATCGGCAGCATTCTTTTGATGTATTCGATGGGGAACTGGGTGCAAGGATGCTTGCCCTTGGGGACAAATTTCGACTACGGGGGCTTACTTTTTACGATGCCGGTAGCCGTAGTTTTTACATGAAGGACAAAGCCATCACCAAACCAGAAGATCTGGAAGGGATGAAAATCCGGGTCCAAAAAAGCAATATGGCCGTTTCAATGGTAAATTTGCTGGGGGGCGCCCCTACCCCTATCTCTTACGGGGAACTGTATACCGCCCTTCAACAGGGAGTGGTGGATGGTGCCGAAAACAATTTGCCCAGTTTTTATACCTCCAAACATTTTGAGGTATGCAAATATTATAGCATGGACGAACATACCTCGGTCCCAGATGTTTTGGTAGTTAGCCTGGACACTTGGAACAGACTGACCGATCAGGAAAAAAAATGGCTTAAGGAAGCCGCCATGGAGTCTGCCATTGAGGAACGCGAGCTCTGGGCCGACTCCGAAAAGGAATCCCTAGAGGCCATACAAGCCGCGGGGGTACAAGTAAACTACCCCGACAAAAAGCCCTTTGCAGAAAAAACGCAAGGTATTTTGGACCTTTTTAAAGATCAACCGGAAATGTTGCAGCTGATCAAGGATATAAAAGCTGTTGAATAATTTTGAAGAATACAGTTAACCATAAACCCAATGAAAGCCACCATCGATAAAGTTTTGGAAAAAAGCCTGATAATCATACTCTCCATCATGCTGATAAGTGTGATTTGGCAGGTATTTTCCAGGTACATTCTTAAGGATCCCAGTACCATTACCGACGAGATTACCAGTTTCTCCCTGATCTGGGTCGGGATTCTGGGAGCCGCGTACGCTACCGGAAAACAGCTCCACCTGGCCATTGACCTGATTCCGGAAAGGGTTGTAGCCAAGAACCGTAATTTTTATGACGGCATCCTTCACCTTTCGGTCTTTCTATTCTCCTTTACCGTAATGATAATTGGGGGCATACGTTTGTGTTGGCTTACCTTTCAATTTAAACAGACTTCGGCCACCTTGGAAATACCCTTGGGCTACGTGTATTTGATCGTGCCGATCTCAGGACTTCTCATTTGTTATTACAGCCTTTACACTTTCCTAGAAACTAGAAAAACCAGTAACGCCTAAACTATGAATTATACGGAAGTACTTATTTTGGTCCTAAGCTTTTTGGTATTTATGTCGCTTCGTGTTCCCATTGCATATGCTGTTGGGCTCGCCGGACTTTTGACACTGGCCAGTGCCATGCCCTTTTTACCGTCGGTAACAACGATGGCGCAACGGATGGCCACCTCATTGGACAGCTTTACCCTTTCCGCAATTCCATTCTTTATATTGGCGGGGCAGGTGATGAACCGTGGGGGCATCGCGGTTCGACTTATAAATTTTGCCAAGGCGATCGTAGGCCCGTTGCCGGGCGGACTTGCCTTTGTGAACATTATATCCTGCATGCTCTTTGGAGCCATTTCGGGTTCTGCCGCTGCAGCTGCATCCGCAATTGGTGGTTTTATGACCCCAATGATGGAAAAGGAGGGGTACGACAAATCTTTTAGCGCGGCGGTAAACATTACCAGCGCCACCACAGGGCTTATCATTCCCCCAAGTAATATCCTTATCATTTATTCCTTGGCCAGTGGAGGTGTCTCTATTGCAGCACTCTTTATTGCCGGGTATATTCCCGGGATCATCCTGGGCGTTGCATTAATGGTAGTCGCGGCCATCTATTCCTTTATCAAAAAATATCCTACGGACAAAATTGTCGGATTCAAGGAGTTTTTTAAAAGATTCCTAGCCGCGCTTCCCAGTCTACTATTACTTGTAGTGGTCATCGGGGGGATCGTTGCGGGGATATTCACTGCTACCGAGGCTTCTGCGATCGCTGTTATCTACACCTTTGTACTTGCTGCCATCTACAAGGAAATTACATGGAAGGACGTGTCCCCCATTCTTTTGGAGACGGTAAAGACCTCGGCAATAGTACTGCTATTGATCGCTACCTCCATCGCAATGTCCTGGGTGATGTCCTACGAAAATATTCCCCAAGAAATAAGCAATACCCTATTGGCGGTCAGTGACAATCCGATTATCATTCTATTAATTATCAACCTAATACTACTGTTCGTGGGTATATTTATGGATATGACCCCTGCCGTGCTCATCTTTACCCCCATTTTCCTACCCATCGTAACCAATTTGGGTATGGACCCCATACATTTCGGCATAATAATGATTCTCAACCTATGTATAGGACTATGTACCCCGCCGGTAGGCTCTGTATTATTTGTAGGCTGTAGTGTAGCGGGATTGAGCATTCAGAAAGTAATCCGGCCATTATTGCCATTATTTGTAGCCATGATCATGATTTTGCTCCTGATAACCTATGTGCCAGAACTGAGTCTTTGGTTACCAAGGCAGTTTGGTCTGTAACGGATTAATTTCTTAAGAAGATAAATCTTCAGCCAGAACCACCTAAGTAAATTTTAGTTTTAATTTGTTAAACATAGCCCTTATAGAGTTTTGCAAATTTAATGTGGAAAAGAGCTATTCTTTTTTAATTGAACGGGTTTAAACTATTTCATTTGCTATAGAATTGCCCTTTATTTTGCCTTTTTCTTTTTCCGTAGCTCTGCAACCTGCCCTTAGCGAATGGTACGCTCTGGCGGGCGCAACTCAAAAAAAGGCCTCAAATAAACAAAAAATTCCTAATTTTCGCTTAAACGCAAAAAGTTTAAACGAGTTCATTATGATGAAAATTATTGCCAAACACAACTTCTACATTATTGCATCCCTATATTACTTGCTTTTTTTATGCCCTATTTTAGTTCATGCCCAGAAATCGGACTCGCTTACCGTTAAAAACGGGGACAAGTTAATTGGGGAAATCAAGGAAATGAATAAGGGGGTATTGATAATGGAAACCGATTATAGCGATAGTGATTTTAAAATTACATGGAAAGATATCATTACGGTAAACAGTAGCCAAAACTATTTGATCACCTTGACCGACGGTACCAGGGTCAACAGTGACCTAATTACCAAACCTGGGGATTCGGCTCAAGTCACCCTTAACGTAAACGGAGAGGAGGTGCTTTATAAGATTACCGATATCGTATATCTAAAGGCGGTGAAGGATAGCTTTATATCCCGATTGGATGCCTCTCTTTCCCTCGGCTTTAACTTTACCAAAAGCAACGCGCTGAAGCAGTTTACCGTTCGGAGCGATTTTGCGTATACTGGATCAAAATGGGGTTTTACAGGAGGTTATAACTCTGTTTTGAGCAGTCAGGACAGTGTTGCCGATACCAAGCGTACGGATGCGAATATTGGTGCGAAATATTTCTTGAGGAATGATTGGTATGCTATGCTTTCGGCAGATTTCCTTTCGAACGACGAACAAAAATTAAAACTGCGTTCCACGACCAGGGCCGGTATGGGAAAGTATTTGATTCATTCCAATAGGACTTACTTGACTACCGGAGGTGGATTGGCATGGAACAACGAACGATATACGACCCCCGATCAATCGGACAAGAACAGCTTGGAAGCGTTTGCCGGCATCGGCTACAATATGTTCGATTTTGACGACATTAGCTTAAACACCAATTTGGTTGCCTATCCCAGCCTTACGGAAGGAGGTCGTTTACGTGCCGATTTTTCCCTAGATCTAAAATACGACCTGCCCCTCGATTTCTTTATTATGGCAGGATTCACTTATAACTATGATAACAAACCCGTGGAAGGGGCCTCGAGCGTTGATTATGTAATTCAGACAACTTTTGGTTGGAAGCTGTAAAGCAATCGGGAATTCCTCGCCATGCCAAGATTTGGTTTGGTGTCACTTATACCTCGATCCAGTTATTGTACGGAAAATCAAAAGGATTCCTGTTTTAATTTAACAATTTTTCAATATATTTAAACTTCACTTCCTGATTCCGCAAACTCTTTGCGATTTTGGCGAGGTCCTGGTCTTGATCCAGGGAATCAAAAGCATTTTTTCTAACCATTAACATCTAGTACTATGTTTAAATTACTTACCAAAAACTGGTGGCTTGTTGCCCTAAGGGGTGTGTTGCTAATTATTTTTGCACTATTTGCATTCTTTAACCCCTTGTTAACCGCTGCAACACTAGCCATGTGGTTTGCCTTTCTTATTATTGCGGACGGCTTTTTTACCCTGATTTCCCTATTCTCCGATTGGAAAGGGAACGACAATAAATGGCTGTTCCTTGCGGAAGGTGCCATCAGTATTATTTTTGGCTTACTTTTATTTCGTATGCCCGGACTTACCTTGTTAATAATTTCATTTTTTATTTCCTTTTGGTTCATTTTTGTAGGTATCAGCAGAATAGCCATGGCCATACAGCTGCGCAAGGAAATTGAAGGTGAAGGATGGCTTATCGCCGGAGGGGTACTTTCTGTTGTGTTTGGACTGATTATTTTTGCCCAACCCGCATTAGGGATAGGTTTCTCCATGTTCATGGTAGGATTTGCTGCCTTATTTGTGGGGATTGCACTTCTTGTGATTGGTTTTAAACTGAGAAAAGGCCAGGCTTGGCTCACTGATAAAAAAGCGGAAATTAAAGATAGGTTAAAGGATTCCTAGGAATAAGCTATGGCACTTGACCCGGATCAATCCTTTACCTAGCCCAAAGTGGGACCGCAATTTGTTTCTTAATTGCGCAGTTCCCGGAGGCATGCAACCCATATGTGACTTCATCAGATTTCAAATCGCAGGAAAGCCATACGTAAAAGGACCCCATTCCGGTGCCTTTCAAAATATATCAAGACCGCAACCCATCTGGAGGTTATAGAATTACACGTTCAATAAACCCTTAGGCTATGTCCATTTTAAAAAAATCATATCAAACCCTTATCCTTGGAGGTATCTTTTTAATTTTTCCATTGCTGATTGTAATTGTACTTATAGAAAAGGCCGTACAATTATTACTTCCGCTCGGTAAAAAATTGTCCGAGATTTTCGAATTGCATTCGGTGTTTGGTACGGCTGCCGTCACCATCGTATGCCTCGTTCTTATACTTCTCCTGTGCTTGTTAGGTGGGGTGCTGGTCAATAAAGGTTTTGTACATCAATACAGTAGAAAGGTTGAGGAAAAGCTCTTTCTTTTTTTTCCGTCTTTTCAAATGTTGAAATATCGGTTACTGGGAGATAAAGGTACCAAAAGCAGTGAGATTTGGGAAGCCATTTTGATCAAGGAAGAAAACACTTATAGGATAGCTTTTATTACCGACGAAAGCAAAGACGGACACATAGCAGTTTACATCCCTGATGCACCGCGAATGGATGCTGGTGAAATTCGTTATTTTAAAAAAGGGGAATGCGATTACCTGCGTATCACAATGGGAGAGGCCATGTCTGCACTTAATGGTTTCGGAAAGGGAATCAAGGCTTTGGAATTCCCCAAAGCGGCATCATAAAAATAGCAGGACAAGGGACCAATTGCTCGTTTTGATTAAAAGAAATCCGGGTAGAAAACACTCTATTTGTCAAAGCAAACAAGCCATGGCACATCTACTCTATCTGGAAAATCCCTTATCAATTACAGATTTCATATATGGCACTTCGGCCAGGGTCTTCCCTGCAAAATCAAAGAGACTAAGGCTACGATCGAGGTTTTGGGTCTCATAAAAAACTTTGTAGTAAATATTGTTGTTCAAATAATCCGTCAATGCTCTTAGGCCATGGATAAAGGGCATAAAAACCGCTCCAAGAGGCAGTAAGTCCAGTTCATCATCGGTCATCGATAGTCCACTATGATGTAACCCCTCCACAAATTTCCCGAACAGCCTTTTGTCAAACATAATCTTCCCGAGATCTCGTTCATCTTCCAGGGCAGTATTGGCCACGGTTCTGACGGCATCCCCAAAATCGAAATAAAAGTATCCTTTCATAAGAGTGTCCAAATCAATGAAACATAAAGCTTTATGACTTTTCTTTGAAAAAAGGATATTGTTGAGCTTGGTATCGTTGTGACATACCCTCAAAGGCAATTGGGTTTGCTGAAGATCTTTTAATTTTGGGAAGGTCGCTTTCGCAAATGCAATAGCCCTTTCCGCCACCTTTAACTTATCCGGAGTGGCATCGGCCAATGCCCTTTCCAACTGTTCCTTTCGCAATGCAAGGTCGTGAAATCTAGGAATCGTGTCCACAAAATCAGTTACCTCGGCATTTTGGAGCAGCTGGTGGAATTTTCCCAAAATTCTACCGGCCTCAAACGCAATATTTTGGTCTGTTGTAATATCCGTGGTAAAACTTTGGTCGATATAGCTCATCAGACGCCAATAACCTTCCCCTGGAACCTCGCAATACGTATTTCCTGTTACGGTTTTCACTAGGTCGATATATTCGTAACCTGAGTCCGAAAGCAGGTCCAACGCCATCCGTATATTGCCCATTAGACCTTTAATATCCTTAAAGACCAAATGGTTGATTCTTTGAAGTATATAACAAGGGCTATCGTTACCCAAAACCAAATAGGTGTCGTTAATATAGCCCTGGATTATAGGTTGAAAGCGATAATTACCCTCCCCAACGGAAAAGCAATTCAAGGTTGCAAGTAGTTTAGTTGTATCCAAAGTTTGGGACTATTATTGCAAATTTACTTGGAATTTGGCCAGAGCGGGGAGGGATACTCCCCATTGTCGGTCATGCCCTGTAATTCATTGACAGCCACCTCTTTATCACTGGTATAGGTAACCCCAAACCATTTGCTGCCCGATGGGATTACGACAACTTTTGCACTATTGTTCTCTATCATTTCCTGGATGACGAAGGGTAAATAAATCTCACTGTTCCGAACGTTATCATCACTTTTTAGAAAAGTCCTGAAATCTTTTTCAATATTCTGGAACAAGGACGGATTGCAGACCCAAAAATTCATACTTACCGATTCATTTCCAGTAAATTCTACACCAGAATCCCAATCTTTGAGCACACCATCCCTTTGTTCAATTTTTGTTCGTTCCTTGACCGAAAGCAAACGGCTACCTTCCACCTGGCATACCCCTCTGGAAACGGAACCATGTTCGGACAGGGTATCCTTTAAAGTGTAAGCCATCAACCCATAGGCATCCTGATTATTGGAATCGGCTATAAACCGAGCTGCATATTTAAAGGCGGGCTTCCCATAATAATCATCGGCATTGATAACGGCAAAAGGATTAGAAATGACATTCCTGGCCGTCCATACCGCATGGGCAGTACCCCATGGCTTTGGCCGTTCCCCAGAGAAAGAGGATCCTTCCGGCAGATCTTCCAATACCTGGGCAACTACATCCAACTTTATTTGTTTTGGGAATTTAGGCGACAAATAATCCCTTAAAAAATCAACATTGTCCTTTTGGGTGACCATAACTATATGGTCAAAACCACTTTCTATCGCATCAAATATACTGAACTCCATAAGGAACTCTCCTTTTGGGCCAAAGCCATCAAACTGCTTTAATTTACCGTATCTGCTCCCACGGCCAGCGGCCATCAATAATAAGGTTTTTTTCATCTATTGGTATTTATTTTAATTATAGCTTAGACCTGCCGGATTAGTCGTTCTGGCGGGCCAGCCCGACAGAGTCGTTCTGGCGGGTGTAATTGTTCACTTCCTTGTCAACTGTTCTTAAAGGTACTCATGAATCCTCGATTTCGCCAATTATCATTTAGGTTGGATTACAGGATTGTTAACATTCATTTCATAAAGCCCATAAACAAACTGATCCAAACAATTACAGTTTACAAATGTACCACATTGAAAATAATTATATAACTTAATTCCTCTTAAAGCCAAAATAGGATTCAACGCAAAACGTACAATTCATAGAACCCGAATCGAACTGATTTCCTGAGATATCCAGGAATAGACGGGAGTGAATGGGGGAATTTTGATTGTTCGGTTAAGGGTACAAAATATTGGCCGTACAAAAGGAAACTGAAACAAGAAAGGAAAATAAACAAATGGACTGCTATTTTTTCCGACTTCTAGGCATTTGGCAAAATATTGAAGCCTTTTGAGCGTTTAATAACATATAATACTAAAACAATTTTCATGAAAACAATTGTTGTTCCAGTAGATTTTTCTGAACAGTCGGAATACGCTTTAAAGGCGGCGGTTTCATTGGCCAAAAAGTATGGTGCCAAAATTTTTGCGCTGCACATGTTGGAACTTTCCGAAGCCTTGATTACATCTCCCGAGGGTATGCAGCAGACGCAGGCCCTATTTCTAATAAAATTAGCGGAGAAAAGGTTCAAGGACCTTTTGGAAAAACCCTATTTGGAAGGGGTTAAGATCACTCCGATCATAAAGCACTTCAAAGTGTTTAGCGAGGTGAACAACATAGCTATGGAACAACAAGCGGATCTTGTGATCATGGGATCACATGGGGCCGATGGGTTGGAAGAAATATTTATTGGATCCAATGCCGAAAAAGTAGTCAGAAATTCAGAGGTACCTGTCCTTGTAATAAAGGATTCCCATGAAAATTTTGAGATTAAGCGTATTGTTTTTGCCTGTGATTTTATGGATGAAAATCTTGAGCCTTTCAAAAAGGCAATGAATTTTGCCAGCAGTGTAGGGTCAGAGCTGCAGTTGGTCTATATCAACATTCCAGGCAATGATTTTTTAAGCACCAAGGATGCTTATGACCGAATTTCTTCATTTTTACAAAAAGCCGTCGTGGGCAAGGAAGTGACCATTTATAATGACTATAGCGTAGAACAGGGAGTGATGAACTTTGGGGAACATTGCAATGCCGATGTCATTGCCATCCCTACCCACGGACGTAAGGGACTATCCCATTTCTTTAGGGGCAGCCTGGGCGAAAACATTGCCAACCGTTCCAAATTGCCCGTGCTGACGTTCAAAATTTAAGCGGATTTATGCCCCTAACGAGAAAAAGAGGCATTCCCACTATTTTTGTGGAAACTATACTATGGTTTAGATATTAGAATCAAGCCGTAAGACGTAAGTCCAAAAATCATTGATAAATCCCCGTTGACAACAACGGCATCGTTTAAATTCAAATAGTCTTGTCCCCAGTTTCTTGGCTCTTGGCCGCATAAATCTAATTTACCCCCAAATAGCTCAGTAGTACCAATAAAACTATAGAGAATAGAACACAGAAAAGAGGGTACCCATTTCCCCACAAATTTGCACTACACTTTGGCCTATTTGTCTTTGGTCTATATTCGGCAGTCAAACCCGTCTAACCCAAAAAGTACCATCGGATTTATTCAGATAAAAATGGAGAACAATCCTGGGTCTCCAGGGCCGTTGTGACGACTGGTTTTGGGGAAATATAGGGGATTCCCAATCCCAGTCCCCTCAAAATAAAAAGTACCCCCACAAAGATTACGAAAAGGGGAATCAACTTTCTAATGTTTTGCCTGGCCGAACCTTTTAACACACCGCTAAAATAGATGGCCGTAGTCATTAAGGGTACGGTTCCAAGGCCAAATAAAACCATATAAAGCGCTCCCGTCCAGGGGTTTCCCATGGCAATAGCGCCCAAAACAGCCATGTAGACCAACCCGCAAGGCAGAAAGCCGTTTAGAAAGCCAATCGTTAAAAAGGTATCCGCCGATTTTTTTTTCAAGGCCGAACCCAAAGCTTTTTTGACATTCCCAATAAGTCGATATAAAGGTTGGGTAATGGCAGAGGCTTTAAGGGAAGTATAAGAAAGTAGGACGATTACAATCATCGCAATTCCAATACCAATGGAAAGTTTTTGTTGTAAGCCAAACAGATAAAGGCCCCTCCCCAAAAATCCGAACAACAAACCTAAAATACCATAAGACAGCAGCCTTCCAAAATGATAGATGAATATTTGTCCGATTTTTTTGGTCTGACTGCTTCTATCTACAGGTAGCATAAATGCAATGGGGCCGCACATCCCCACACAATGCAAGCTGCCCATAAGTCCCAATAAAATTCCCGATAAAAGCATGCCGGATCAGTATTGAATTGGTTAAGAAATTTTATCTAAGAGAAGAAAACAGGGAAGAGAAAATAAAATATTGTTATAGACTTTCTCTTTTCTATGGTCCATTTTCCAAATTCTTTGCTCTACGTTCTTTAGAACTTACTACACCACAACTAATGCCAATAACAAGGTGGCATGATCCTAGTATGTTAAACGTTTCTTCTGAATATAGTCTTCCCCATTTACGGTCCAAAATACGGTGACATCCCACCGGCCGGCTACCAGACGTTTATCCGGAACTATCATTTGGGAATCGGTCAAGGTTAATGGCATTTCAAAGTCAATTTTTTTGTTGGAGGGACGATAAAAGGATACGGTCCCCTTTAGGGATTGAGTCTCCTTTCCTGCCGGAAAAACAATATTCAAACCTTCGCCGGTTTTCTGGAAGATAACTTTTTCTGCCAAGTTATTGGCCCTATGCTCCGCATCGATTTTATTTTGGAATCCAAGCTCGGCCTGATAATAGTCTTCGGTCACCAAATTTATGTTGGCCCTGCTATCCGTATTCATGCGAATGACAAAATACAGGATAAAGGTTATGAATGCCACAAATGCCAAAACGATTCCTGTTCCCCAGTTTATTTTCATTTTTGTTTTTCTTTATAAACGTCAGTAGTTTTTTTAAACCGATTAAATTGACCTTCTAGCCTGCAATTTAAGGGTTTGCATATTTGGCGGGATTCAAACTTCCGAAGACCCCTCCGCCTATCGGCACCCAGCCCGACTTCGTCATTCAGGGGGGCTCCCCTTGCAAAAAAGGGGAGGACCCATTTAACAATATCTTAGCTTATCCAAGCTTATCTACAGTCCTCAATTTATTATTACTGTCCTCTTCGCAAATGCTAGAAGCTTCCTAGCAATGGCTACTGAATACTAATTACTCAATACTTTGTACTGATTACTGAAACTTTGTACCAACTACTACCTATAGCTCCTTGGAGCCAAAAACCGGATTGAACTGTTCTCAATTAATCTATCCCCACTGTAGACCCCTACCTTTAGTTTATCCTTATCGCCATTAAGCGCAGAATTGTTGATCTCAATAAATATTGTTCCTTCCGCCATTCCTTGGGCAGGGACCGTAAATGTACTGTGGGTCACGGGGATTATCTTACCCTTATGGGACAAAAGTTTAAAACTAACATCGCCAATGTCCTTAGTGGTCTTATTCACCAGCTTATAGGTATAAACATTGCTTATTATATTGTCCGCCTTGCGCTCGTACAATTGACCGGGCAACCGCAATATCGTCGCCTCCACATCCGATCTTAAAAATAGCATCCCGATAAGTAATCCTGTCAATATAACCAGGACTGCCGTGTATCCCTTTAATCTGGGAGTAAATGTAAACTTGGCCTTTCTTTCAATATTATCTTCACTGGCATATCTGATAAGTCCTTTAGGCAAATTTACGCTCTCCATAATATGGTCGCACTCGTCGATACATGCGGTACAATTAACGCATTCCAATTGGGTACCATTTCGGATATCTATTCCCGTGGGGCAGACATTTACACATTGGAAGCAGTCTATACAGTCCCCGTTCCCCAACGCTTTCCTATCTTCCCCTTTTCTAAATTTTTTACGGCCCTGCTCGGCCTCGCCCCTCTTGTGGTCATAGGCCACAATAATGGATTTATTGTCCAATAACACACCTTGAAGCCTGCCGTAAGGACAGGCGATAATACACACCTGCTCCCTAAACCAGGCAAATACAAAATAGAAAACTGCAGTAAAAATCAATAGGGATATTAGGGTGCTGCCATGGGCGGCGGGGCCATCCAGAATATTTTGGATCAAGGTATCACTTCCTATAAGATAGGCCAAAAACACATTGGCAATCAAAAATGAGATGATTAAAAAAATAAACCACTTAAGGCTGCGTTTTCTTATTTTTTCTGCATTCCATGGTTGTCTGTCCAATCTCATCTGAGCGCCCCTATCCCCGTCTATCCAATATTCAATACGCCGAAACACCATTTCCATAAAGATGGTCTGGGGGCAGATCCATCCACAAAAAATACGGCCAAAGGCAACGGTAAACAATGCTATAAAAACGACCCCGATGATCATACCAATGACAAAAATGAAAAAATCCTGGGGCCAAAATGGAAATCCAAAAATATTGAACCGCCGTTCCATCACATTGAACAGGAGGAACTGGTTTCCATTAATTTTTATGAAGGGCGATAGGAACAGGAAAAGCAAAAGGGAATAGCTTACCCATTTACGATATTCGTAATATCGTCCGCTCGGTTTTTTTGGATAGACCCATGCTCGTTTCCCTTCTTCATTTAAGGTGCCAATCGAATCCCTGAAATTTTCATTCTCTGCCATCTTGGCTTTTTCTAATCGATTTGTTGAACTTGCACTTAATTCCTTAGCTTTCTACTTTTCCTCCCAACGATCTCCTTCAGGAGCTTTGGGATTAGCAGGGGTGGTACCATGAAGGGTTATTACGTAGCTAGACACCTGGGCGATCTCCTTTGGCTTTAAACTTTGTTTCCAGGCGATCATCCCTTTACCGGCCCTTCCGCCTTCCGATACGGTGTGGAATATATTTTTGATTCCGCCTCCCAGAATCCAATTATCGTCCGTAAGGTTTGGACCAATTCCTCCCCCACCATCGGGCATGTGACAGGCCACACAATTGGCCTGAAAGATGGCTTGTCCTGCCTTGATGTCGGCTTCATCCGTTAATTGTTCAACGGTATTGGCATCAACGAGGTCTGTAGCGGTTTTTTTATAAGCTTCAATAGCGATCTGGGCCTCGGCTACGTTCTTTTCGTATTCCTCGATCTGATTTTCACCGTTGAACACCTCATAACGGAGCAGATATATCACGGCGAAAATTGCGGTGGCATAGAACAGATACGTCCACCAGGGCGGAAGATTATTATCCAGTTCCTGAATACCGTCGTAATTATGATCTAGAATAATCTCACCTTCTTCGGCTATTGGTTTAGACCCCCACAATTTATGAAGAAGGTTCTTTGCCCACGGCCATTCCCATTTTTTATCCCTAGCCAATAAATATCGCTCTTGGGCCTCTTTGGACAAGGTTTGGAACATGACGTTCTCAATGGAATTAAGGATCAACTCTATTCCTATGAGGAGCAGGAGTACAAAAAGCATAAAATATCCTACCTCCGGGTAAGTCATTATGGCGGGCAAGTGTCCAGAATCTATAAAAAACTCCGTTAATCCAAGGATGATAAAGAAAATTACGGGGATACGTATCCACCAAGCTGATGATTTTTTCATAGTGAATGGTCTTTAGTTGGTTCGGTTTCATCGAGCGGCATCTGGCTCATTTGATCTACATAGTTTTTGGAAGCGGTAAGTACCCACCACAAAAGGAGCACAAAAAAAACAAAAAATATGAGCAAGGAAATCATGGGATAAATGGCAACCCCTTCTATACTTTCCATGTAATTTTTTACAAATTTCATCATACCATAACTAGATTATAGCGTCAAGAACAAAGACTTTGTCCGTCGTATAAGATTCATGACCATCTGTGTTTAACATATATCCATTGAATCAAGCTTTATCGTGAGCCCCCGTTGTTTTGTCAGATTTTTTCCGACCTGTTTTGCTCAGGGGCTATCATTCTGTGATCCGGAATACTTATAATTTCTTCGAAGTTTACAACTTTAACTTCATCCGTCATAAACTACAGTTCCAAATTCAAGCCTTGGTTCTTGATTCTATTATTTAATCGTTTCCAGCAGTATTGTTATCTACCTTTATATCGGTCCCCAAACGCTGCAGGTAAGCGATAAGGGCAACGATTTCCCGGTCTCGCATTTCTATAAAATCTTCACCATTGTCCTGGGCATTTTTTTTGTCCTCTTCATAACCTTTGGCAAAATCAGGGTCGGAGTACAGGTTTTTTTCTATTTGTTCTGCCTGTTGGTCCATATTTGCCTCGGCATTTGCGATTTCCTCTTCGGTGTAGGGAACGCCCAAGGTAACCATAGCCCTCAATTTTGTTTGGATATTGCTACGGTCCAACTTATCGTGTACCAACCATTTATAAGAAGGCATGATGGAGCCCGAAGACGTACTTTGGGGATCGTACATATGGTTAAGGTGCCAATTGTCCGAATATTTGCCGCCAATCCTATGAAGATCGGGGCCGGTGCGTTTACTGCCCCATAAAAACGGATGATCATACACATACTCACCTGCTTTGGAATATTCCCCATACCTTTCTACCTCGTCACGGAACGGCCGGATCATCTGCGAATGGCAACCCACACAGCCCTCCCTGATATAAAGGTCCCTTCCCTCCAACTCCAGAGGTGTATATGGTTTAACACTAGAGATCGTTGGAATATTGGATTTGACCAATAGGGTGGGGACAATTTGAATTATTCCCCCTATTAGAATGGCGATAGTGGCCAGGATAGTAAGCTGTACGGGCTTCCTTTCCAACCAGGAATGAAAGGTCTCTCCCACCGTTCTTCTTGTGGATACTTTTGTGAGTGCAGGAGCTTCCGCAAGTTCATCTTCTACCTTGCTGCCAGACTTTACGGTCTTGACAATATTGTAGAGCATTACAAAGGTACCTAGGATATATAGGCTTCCACCAACCGCCCTCATGGCGTACATGGGCATAATTTCCTTAACGGTCTCCAAAAAGTTGCCATAGACCAATGTGCCGTCCGGGTTAAATTCCTTCAACATCAATACCTGTGTGAATCCGGCAACATATAAGGGAAGGGCATAGAGAATAATCCCCAGTGTCCCGATCCAAAAATGCGCATTGGCGAGTTTAGTGGAATACAATTTTGTTTTGAACAGCCTTGGGGCCATCCAATAGATCATTCCAAAGGTCAGAAAGCCGTTCCATGCCAAGGCACCCACGTGAACATGGGCAATGATCCACTCGCTAAAATGCCCTATGGCGTTTACATTTTTAAGGGACAACAACGGCCCTTCGAAGGTCGCCATCCCATAACCCGTGATGGCCACCACGAAAAATTTCAGGACTGGATCTTCACGTACCTTGTCCCACGCTCCCCTAAGGGTCAACAAACCATTGATCATCCCTCCCCAAGATGGGGCCAACAACATAACCGAGAATGCGACACCTAAATTTTGGGCCCATTCCGGCAAGGCAGTATACAATAAGTGGTGGGGGCCTGCCCAGATATAGATAAAGATTAATGACCAAAAGTGGATGATGGACAAGCGATAGGAATAAATAGGTCTATTTGCAGCCTTGGGCACAAAATAATACATAAGTCCCAAGAAGGGAGTTGTAAGGACAAAGGCCACCGCATTGTGCCCGTACCACCATTGCACCAAGGCATCCTGCACCCCGGCATAGACCGAATAGCTTTTAAAGGCGCTAACAGGAAGTTCCAGGTTATTGAAAATATGGAGTACTGCCACCGTTACAAAAGTGCCCAAATAGAACCAAAGGGCAACATAGAGGTGCCTTTGTCTTCTGCGCAGCATAGTACCGATAAGGTTCCAACCGAAGGCGACCCAAACAACCGTTATCGCTATATCTATGGGCCATTCCAATTCGGCATATTCCTTGGAAGAGGTATATCCCAAGGGCAAGGTTATAGCTGCGGCAACAATGATGGCCTGCCAGCCCCAAAAATTAAATTTACTCAGGGCATCGCTGTACATCCTTGCTTTTAATAGGCGCTGGGTAGAGTAATAAACCCCGGCGAATATGGCATTCCCCACAAAGGCAAAAATGACCGCATTGGTATGCAGTGGCCTCAACCGGCCAAAACTTAACCAAGAAATACCCTCCATATAGTTGGGGAAAATAAAGAGAAAGGCCAACATCAGCCCTACGGTCATCCCTACAATACCCCAGAATATTGTAGCATATAGGAAATTTTTTACGATCTTATTGTCGTAGTAGAATTGCTGTACCTCCATAATCTAAATCTGTTTGGTTGGTTTATCTTTTTGGTTTCTTATTTCGTCTTTCGGTTCCTTTACCAGCTCGTCTTCAAATAGCATACGTACCGATGGGGTATAAGAATCGTCGTATTGCCCACTTTTTACCGAGATAATGAACCCAATAAAAAATACAATGGCCACGCCTAGGCTTAAGGTCAACAACAAATAAATAACGCTCATTTAGTATTGGTTTTCGGTAACGCCATACGACACAAAACTACGTTGGCTGTTTTCTGAAAGATATGACATTTATCATGTTTAATAAAAAAAATCGTCTGTTTGATGTTAAATTAGAAATAGTAAAAATAAGGGCGTACCACTGAACTCCACATGGAATTATATTCCAGCTTTGGCGCAAAAGAACCGATTATAATTTTAAGCTCCTACCGAGAACATTGGTGGCCAAGGTGGTAAAAGTCACAACACTAATAGAGCTCAACGGCATCAAAATCGCCGCAATTATGGGCTGCAGTTGTCCCGTAACGGCAAAATAAATCCCCACCACATTATAGAGCAAGGAAAGCACAAAGCTCAACTTTATGATTTTGATGCTCTTTTTGGCCATAGCCTGAAAGGCTTCCAAATATTGAAACTTCGAAGCATCCAGGATTGCATCACAGGCCGGCGAAAACACGTTTACGTTTTCTGAGATGGCAATGCCCACATCGCTTGCCGAGAGTGCCCCGGCATCGTTAAGGCCATCCCCCACCATCATCACCTTCCTGCCTTTTTTCTGCAACCCGTTTACAAAGTTTAGTTTATCCTTTGGCTTTTGGTCGAACAACAGTTGGCTGCCCTTAGGGAGCATTTTTTGGAGGCTTTCCCTTTCCCCTGCGTGGTCACCGGACAAGATGGCCACTTCCATGGTTTTGGACAAGGAATTAAAAAGAGCGGCCAGTCCAGGTCTATAATGGTTTTCAAAGGAAAAATACCCTTTATAATTGTCATTGGCGCTTATATGGACCTGGGTTTTGGCGGTACCGGTAGCCGATGGCCATCCTACAAATTGTGCCGAGCCAATCTTTATGCGCTGATCTTTCATTACTCCCATTATTCCCTCCCCCAAAGTTTCCTCATAAAAATCCAAAACATCGATATCCTGTTCCCTTAAAAGTTGATACAATGACCTGCTTAGCGGATGGTTGGATGACCTCAAAGTGTTTTTCAGCAAAGATTCCTCATCCATACTAAGCTCCAAGCCCTGGTAAGCAACCGAATTTCTTTGGTTGCTGGTGATAGTTCCGGTCTTATCAAAGATAACCGTGTCAATTTGCGCTAATTTCTCTATCGTAATAGCATCCTTTACATAGAACCTGTGAAGCCCAAATATGCGCAACATATTGCCCAAAGTAAAAGGGGCGGCAAGGGCGATGGCACATGGACAGGCAATGATCAAGACCGCGGTAAAGACGTTTAACACTTTGGAGCTGTCATAAAAAGCCCAAAACAAGGAAGAGGCAAAGGCAATAGTGAGAACGGTAATCGTGAATCGTTTCCCAATGCTGTCGGTAAGGCTTTGAAAGGAATTTGTTTCGCCGGTTCCAGAAGAAATATTGCCCCAAAGTTGGGTTAGGTGGCTTTGGGAAACCGACCTTGCCGCCTCCACTTCAATGGCCCCCGAAAGTTGTTTGCCCCCGGCAAAGACCATTTCGCCCTTATTTTTATGGATTGGATCGGACTCCCCGGTAACAAAACTGTAATCCAATTCGGCATGGCCCTGGAGCACCACACCATCCATAGGAATGAGCTCCCCGTTGCGAATCAAGATACGGTCTCCTTTTTCCACTTCGTAGATTTGAACATTTTCTTCAATTCCGTTCCCAATTATACGGGTCACGGCAATAGGGAAGAATGATTTATAGTCCCTTTCAAAAGAGAGAAAGGAATATGTCTTTTGTTGAAAAAATTTCCCCAAGAGCAGGAAGAACACCAATCCGGTCAGGCTGTCAAAAAATCCTGGACCCAAGTCGAAAATGACATCAATGGTACTGCGTAGGAAAAGCACTAAAATACCAAGGGCGATCGGGACATCTATATTGAGAAAACCAGAACGGAGCCCTTTGTAAGCGGAAGTAAAGTAACCCCGACCCGAATAAAAAACAACCGGAAGGGAAAAAAGAAACATCAACAATCGGAATAAGGTCTTGTATTTCTCCAGCCAAAATTCCGGTCCCCCACTTTCATTGGTAAAAAGGTCGAAATATTCCGGAAAGGAGAGGAACATAACATTGCCAAAAGCAAACCCGGCAATTCCCAGTTTGTAAATTAGTCCCCGATCGGTTTCCTTTTTTTTCTTGCCGTAGTCTTCCAAGGAAATGTTAGGCTCGTATCCAATTTTTTCCAGGAGCTCCACCACCTCCCGTAAGGATGAGGCTTTGCGGTCATAAGTAATCCGCACCGTCTTGTTGGGGAAATCCACTTGGGAACTACTGACGGACGGGTGCAATTTGTTGAGATTTTCTAACACCCAAATACAGGAACTGCAATGAATATGGGGTATGTAGAGGTTTACAACCTGAAAGGTGTCCCCGTTAAACTCCACCAATTTCTCCACGATGGCATCGGAGGACAAATAATTGTATTTCCCCTCCTTTGGCTTAGGGGAACTTCCGGCTGCGGCTTGAATATCGTAATAATAGGTAAGGCCATTGCTGCTAAAGATCTCAAACACCGTCTTACAACCCACACAGCAGAAGTCCTTTTCATCGAAAACGATGGGCCTGGTTCCACAGTCGTCTCCGCAGTGGTAACAAGTACTGGTTTTTTTGTTAGCAGCATTCATCCTTGGAGTACAAATATCTGGGCATTTCAATTGTCAAAACATGACGGAAATCATATTTCATGGCATAATTAGCCGGAAGTAACCGCGATCCAATGAGGGTTACTTCATATCATTTTCCTTTCTAGCCTTGGTTACATCCTGCACCGTAATGGCGGAAGCCTTATTCCCAAAACTATTTCGCACATAGGTAAGCACATGGGCAATATCGGCGTCGGTCAAATAAGAAAAGGAGGGCATTACGTTGAAATAGGATTCCCCATCGATCTCTACTTGCGACATACCATTTAACAGGACTTTGATCAGGGTAGGGTTATCCCCCAAAACAAAGGAGGTCTGGATAAGGGGCGGGTTCATGTTTCCGGCTCCCCCTCCGTCTGCTTGATGGCAGGACAAACAATGTTCTGAATAAAGGCCCTCCCCTATGGCCACGGATTCCTTAATGTCTGAAAGATTTTTTTGTCCTATAGCAAGCAGGCAAATCAAACCTGATATCAAGGTCAAAACACTCCGCTTACGATCCATGTTTACTGGTTATAGGTGATTTTGTAGATGGTTCCTTTAACATCATCGGCAACATAGAGAGAGCCATCCGGACCTTGGGCCAATCCACAGGGCCTATGGTCTGGACGGCCCTTGGCAGTTTTCTCTGGCGAACCGGAAAAGCCATCCGCAAATATTTCCCATTCCCCCGTCGGCCTTCCGTTTTTAAAGGGCTGGAAGGCTACAAAAAATCCCGCTTGTGGCTCCGGGGCCCGGTTCCATGAACCGTGAAAGGCAATAAAAGCCCCATTTTTGTATTTTGCCGGAAACTGGTCGCCTGTATAGAATAAGAGCGCGTTTGGCGCCAAATGTGCAGAATAAATTGCCGCTGGGTCCAAATATTTAGCGTCGGCTTCCTTTTTACCATCCCCCCCATACTCTGGAGCCAATATCTTTTTCTTTTGTAATCCGTCGTAATACATATAGGGCCACCCTGCGTTATCCCCTTGCTTTAGGACATACATACATTCTGCAGGGAGTTCCGCGGATTGCTTATCGGTATACAGGTCCGGAAAGAGTCCGTGTAGCTGGTCGCGGCCATGTTGCATTACAAAAAGCTCGTTTGTCTCATTGTTCCAATCCAATCCCACCACGTTCCGAAGACCTGTTGCATACCTTTGTCCGTCCCCATAACCTTGTTCCAGCTTATCTGCCCTGAATTTCCATATCCCCGCGGCAGAATCCAAAATAGGGCAGTTTGGCATCCCCAAAGATCCTTTTTGCCGGTCGTTGATCTGGCAGGAGTTGGAGTACGCCCCGATGTTTACATACACGTTCCCCTCCTTGTCCAGCGCCAGGGATTTGGTATTGTGCTGCCCCCGATCGATAAGTCCCCCGACTATTTTTTCTGGGGAGTTGGGATCAACTACCTCATGGGAAGCATTTAATTTATAACGATATATCTCCTCATTGGACGAAGTATATAGATATTGGTCGGAAAGCTGGATCCCCGTACCTCCATAATCCCCAAAACCATTGGCAACCTCGGCCTTGCCGTTTGTTTGTTTTACATACAGCGTGCCCTTGCCATCCTCCGGCTTTGCCAACTTTATATAAAGATTTCCTTCAGGGGTAGCTACAATGTGCCTTGCCTTTCCAAGGCCTTCTATTATTGCATTGGAATTAAATCCTGCAGGTACCATAAGGGGGCCTTGCTGCTCCAAATTCGCCTTGGGAATTTCCTGTGAGATCCCCAGTAGGGGGACGAGCATAAGGGCAGTAAAAATCGTATTCTTAATTCGTGTAAACATCGGGCTATTTTTAGGGTTAAATTACGTAATTAATTTCTCTTTCACTACCAATAGAAGCCAATCGTACTCCCTTTTCCGTAATTTTAATACTGAACCCGTCTAAATCCTTGCGCTTTCAATTGTCGATAAAATTTTAATTTCAATTAGTCCTTTTTTTGATATACCCTTACATAATCGACAACAAACACATCCGGGAAAACGGTACTGGCGATTTCCTCCATTTTCCCGGGGTACTCCATACTCAAGATCATATATTCCGCAATATTGGAAATTCCTTCTGTGACCTCGTAATATTTATAGCCATCCACATAAAAAACGTATCTATCCGGAAACCATTCCACCCCAAAAGTATGGTAGCCCTTGCTTACTCCCTTGCGATAGCTTTGCATTCCATGGACGGTCTGTTGATGTGGGCCATACGCCCAATGCACGTTGTGTGAAACAATATCGGTTCCCAGCTTTTTAAAAAATTCCATGATATCAATTTCGGCACCAAATAGTTTAGGGTCTTCCCCATGGCTGATTTCGGTGGACTGGATCCAAAAGGCTGCCCACACCCCAGCCGACTTTTGTAGCTTGGCCCTGCATTCGTAATAGCCGTATTTGCCCATAAACTTGCCTTGTGTCCCAACGGCGCTGCCCAGTAAGGAATCCCCTTTTTTTAGGGCGTACAATTTCAGTTTTCCATTCCCAACTTTTACCGCTTCCTCCGAAACATAGGCGATTGCCCTTGGCCCTACTCCCCGAACCGCCCATTTGGTAGTATCCAGGGCCTTGCCTTTAAACTGATCTTCCCACACAAGATCATATCCCATTTTTTTGGGATGGAATCGTTCCTGGGACATTGGTCCCTGTGCAGGGCGTTGGGCCCACGTTGCCCCGGCAAAAAACAGGATGCAGAAAAAGAAAGGAATAATTCTCATTATGGTTGGTTATTTTAGTTTTATTGGAAAGCCCAAGGTAGTAACAAAAATGGGAACATTTCCTTCGAAACAGGCACAGGATATGTTCCAAAATATGGTCAAAATTGATTTTTATAGATGTCGAGTATTATTTCCGTTGCGTTCTTGGCAGATTCCCCGGTTACCAATGGATCTTTTCCAGAGGTAATGGCTCCGATGAAATCCTTGATGACGAACTCATGGTTGGCCGTATCATTGACAAGTGCATTGGAAGATCCCGTGTGCATATTTCTGATGGGACCTTGTATAGTAGGATTTTCCATACCTTCCATTTCCCAATGCGTGATAACATCGTTCTCCAAAATTAGGTAGCCCTTGTCGGAATAGATTTCCATTTTAGCCGGGAATCCCGGTTTGGTGGCAGTCGAAGCCGTAATGGTCCCGATCATGCCCGACTTGTGCACACAAATGACCGCCCCATGGTCTTCCACTTCAATATCGTGCACAAACGTGGCCAGCTGGCTCACGAGTTTGTCCGGCTTTCCGAAATACCAATAGTATAGGTCGATGTAGTGGGAAGCCTGTTGAATAAAAGGTCCGCCCCCATCGATTTTATAGGTTCCCCGATACGGCGCGGAATTGTAATAGGCATTATCCCGGTAATTTTTGACGGCGAGATCTACCGAAAATATTTTCCCAAGCTTATTTTCATCTATTAACTTTTTTACAACTGGATTATCCGAGCTATACCTACGCTGGTAGGCAACCCCGAGCTTTACCTTGTGCTCTTTACAAGAACTGATCATTTGATCGATGGACTCCAGGGAAATATCTATGGGTTTTTCACAAAGTACATGCTTGCCCAGTTTGGCGGCCTCAATGGCACCAACATGATGATATCCGTTAGGGGTGCAGACGATAACGGCATCAAAGTCCAGATCAATTTCCCTTAGCGTATGATATGAGGGCAGATGACCATAATCCGCCGGTTTCTTTAATTTTTGGGAGACTATTGCGATTACCTCGGCGTCCTCTATTTTTCCGATTGCACTGCAATAGGTATTTGCAATATTTCCGCTTCCAATAATTACGAACTTGGTCCTCATCTGGTTGTATTTTTAATTGTTTTTATATGAACTCATTTAAACCTTTTCTGTTGGCCAAAAAGTTCAGATGAGTACTATTTTTTGGTTGACGATTGAGAGATGTACGTAGCCTAAACCGTTGTAAATGTCGTCGCTCGCACCAGCGAGGGGCGATTAGTGTTACAAACCCTCATGGCAGGCCCCATTACGGGTTGATAAATATAAAAAAACATAATTTAGGCACCCAAACGGATAGGTGTTTCCTTTCCTATTCCAGGGAATCGAAGAAATTAAGTATCAATTCCGGTAGGTTGATGTCCCTGTTTACATTTCCTAAACTTTTCGGCCATTGGTCAAAGGTAGGGTTGGGAAAAATATGTCCGCCATTTACAATTTCTATCAGTTCGATCTTTTTAACCGAGTTTTGGCATCCGTAATCATATACGTTAACCGTGGAGGAATCTTCTTTGTCGATATCGGGCAGTTCCATTATCGTCCCTTTGATTTCCCCACATTTCAATAATTCCTTAAAATACTGCACGCTGTTGAGCGAAGACATAACATCGCCCCTGTTCATTCCATCCCCTGCAAGTACCGGCCCCCCGTTGAAAGGACTTATGGGGTCGGTAGTCCCATTTGCGATCAAGATGGATACGGGGAGGCTTTTTGAACGGCAATCATTGTTCGATTCCACCGGAAGGTTGGCGCTAACTGCCGCAAATCCCTTGAATAAATCGGGATTTTCCATAGCCAATTTATAGACCAAATGTCCGCCGTTCGAAAAACCCGTCACAAACACCCGACTTTTATCTATTGCATACTCGGCCCTGAATTTCGCAATTATAGCCTTAAAAAAATTGGCCTCATTTAAGTTTAAAAGATTGGAGCCATAGGTCGCCGATTTTCTGCAATCGTTCCAATAGGTTTCAAAACCTTGGGGGTATACGATAATTTTATCCTCGGAAGTATTTGCTAATCGATTGAATTGGTAACCTGTTGCGGAAATCATCAGGTCGGCCTTCATGGTGGAGCCGTGCAAAACGAAGATCAACCTGGAATTTTTTTTAAGGCCCTTCGGCACAAAAAAGGTATAGCTCCTAACGAGGTCGTCCACCGTAATGGAATCGGTCTTTACATCGTGAATTCCGTTATCTTTTTGGGCTCTGCCAAGGGAGCAGATCATAAAAAACAGTAGACTGCACAGGATGGTAGTGACCCTCAAAATAGGTTTGGAATTTGAACTTTTGATCCCCTTTCCAAACTTTGTTCTGAAGTCGGGTAATACAAATTCTTCCTCAATGGGCTTTGGTGCATTTAGAACAATTGAATTCTTCTTAAATCTTAATTTCCCAATGATTTCCTGCATGTTTTATACATGATATTTTATGAACCCATTTGTGTTTATCGGAATGCATAGGCACTTGGCGCACCAATACGGTATTTGGTCACAATCCCAATACAGCTGTTCCCTGCTCAAAAATAACATCCACAGGAATATTAGCGTCGCTCAAGCGATTTAAATCGGCCTGTAGTTCATCGGAAATAGTTCCCTTATCGGCAACCAACTTGGCAACACCATCATAATCGCCATTGCCCTGAAGTGTTAAAATAAGATTGGACAGGTCTTTCATTGCCACAATCATTTTATCGAAATCTACCTTGTAAGTTCCATTTTCGTTTCTGGTGAAAGCACCTTTTTCCTTAAAGAAATTAAATCGGATCATGTTGGCCTTTCCATGGGCGGAGGAGGCCCCAAAGCGGACAGAGCGAAAAATACCGGCCATAAATGTGACCATATTATCCTTTAAATCTTCCTGCAATTCCTCTTTGGCATGCAATTGCTGAATCATATATAAGCCAAGTATATCGGCCTTGCCCTCTTCCAGGGCACTTGCATGTTCCTTAAGTGCTGTTCTGACCGTTCCCTTGCCATTGATCGTATTTTTTATTCCCAAACCGTGTGCGACCTCATGAAACATGGTGTTGGCAAAGAAAGCATCAAATGTAATGTGTTTCCGTTGACTTTCATCAATCAACACATCGGCGATCGGCACCATAATTTTATCAAATTTGGCACGCATGGCATTTTTCAATTGAAGACGCCGTGTTCCTTTTTGTAATTGAACTTCCTCATCATTGGGAAGATTGATCGCAATCGTTTTGCTTCCTGCGTTGCAATCCCCCGCATAATACACCACATCATAGGCATTTAGATCGCTATCCGTACCTGGGGTTTCCTTTTTGTAGGCTTCATCAACCGGAAGTCCAACCTGTAATTCCGGCAAATACGCACTAAAACGGGCCAACCGCTCGCTCCATTCCATATCCTTAATCAAGACATAACCTTCGTGGGCCGCTTTATTGCCAAATAAGGCGTCTTCGTAGGTTTCAATCGGCCCGATAACAATATCAAGGGTGTTGGTTTTCATGTCCATCCAAGCCAAATCGCTTGGTTGGTATTTATCTTCCAAAAGTGCTTGGGCCCGTAATTCCAAATATCTCCTTAGGCCGGCATCGTCTGCCAATTTGGATGCTTCCAACAATAAATCCGCCACTTCCCTAACCTCCTTTTCAAATTGCTTGTGATAAGGAATGGTATATAACTTTCCATCCCCATCGCGGCGCACAAAATTGTAGCTGCTGAATTTGTCTACCATTGTTGCTCCTTCAAATTCTTCCTTTGTCATATCCTTAGGATAGAAATTGGCTCCTAGAGGCTTTGGACCAACGCCCTCCACAAAAGGGGCGTTTCCGTTCAATCTTCCCCAAGGCCCGTAATTGATGTTCACAAATGCTTTGGTATCCGGATCGGTTATGGAGTTCAACAATTGGTTTTTGTCCCCATAGGCCTCATACCAAAACAAGTCGTTCATTTTGTCTGCCGCCTCAATAAGAACGGGGATCATTTTACGTTCATTCGCGGTCAATTTGCCAACGTCTGCCGTCAACTTTACCGTAACATATTTACTTAAATTTTTTTGCATTTCGGTTTGGGTCGTTTCTTTTGGTACAGGTTGTTCTTTTTTTTCTTCCGTGCAGGAATAAAGAGCGAAAGTTACCAAAAGCAATGCCATTATTTTTTTCATGGGAATCGTTATTTTGAAGTTGAATTTCAGGGTTAGTCAATGAACCGGTTTAATTTACTACAAAGTTCCTGCTAAGACAAATATAGCACCCCTGACCGATTTAACCGGTAGCCAGAGTGTGGTGTTGACCCTCTATTTTTTGTTGACAACCATCTCAATTAGAGCGGACGAATCTTCATATTTGTCAGATAAAATTAGGATACTGAAATGGTCTAAGTTAACAATAAAATTATCCTTTATCCCGGAACTGTAAAAACTAAAATTTTTAACAACATCACCTATTTTCACTTTTAGGGAATAATTTACATTGCTGAAATAGTTCCTGTTACTTTCGCTGGGAGGCGCATCATATCCCGTTTCTAGGACAAAATCAGTAATTTCCAATTCTACCAAATCATCTTTATCTCCTACAATAGCACTCCCATTACTAGAAAGTGCAAATGCTTTTCCAAAATTCGCTTGTTCTATAACCAGGTATTTGTTGTTGTTTTCAATCAAAAAAGTCAAAAAGTAATTCTTATATACCCTAGTGTGGTATTCAGTAGTTGAAACGTCATTATCCATGTAAAAATCTGTTATTGGTTCGCCATCATTATCAACCCTAAGATAAATATCTCCAACTAAATGGTCCGCGGATTGCGCATTGTACACTTGAAGCAAGGTGCTAATATTCAGATCATTGTAAACTATTTCCTTGACCTCCCCCTCTTTCAACCGAATCTTCTTCATAAGCTCTTGTGCACTAATCCCATAAGAAATTAAAAATACGGATATTAATAACGCTGGTCTTGTCATTTTGAAACTATTGGAAGCCTTAAATATGTAGCCCTCATCGTAATTAAGGGATAAAAAAGGGCTATGTTATCCAAAAAAGCCCGATTGTGCAAACGTATGCTCTTTTTTCAAATTTTTTATAAGTATGTATTCTGGGTTCTTGTTGCCCATTCTGTCCAGGAGCCATCATAAACCGATTTATCGTTATCCAAAATTAATTCGCATGCAAGCAAGACTATACAGGCCGTAACCCCGGAACCACAACTAAAAATCAATGGGCGATTACCTATTTGCAAATCGTCAAATATTCTGATAAGCTCTTGTTCGCTCTTGAATTTTCCTTGCTCGAGAACGGTATCAAAAGGAATGTTAATCGAATTTGGAATACTTCCACTGCGCAGCCCCTTTCTAGGCTCTGGAGCGATTCCGTCAAAGCGGTTTGCAGGCCGGGCATCGATTAACAAATAATCCTGTTTCCCAATATTTCCTTTAATAAATTCAAAATCCTTAACCAAATCTTCGCGGAACGAAGCACAAAAATCGCCAGGGGGATATTCGTTTACTTTTTTGGGTTCCGTACTAAAATTTTTGCCGATCCAATCTGGCAGTCCCCCGTTAAGGACAGCTATTTGTTGGTGTCCCATTGTTCTGAACATCCACCAGACCCTTGGACTAAAGTAAATTCCGAGATTGTCGTAAACTACTAATTTACTGGACTTATTGATCCCAATATTTCTACATGCCTGCTCAAACTGCTCGGGGCTCGGGAGCATATTGGGAAGATTTGTAGTTTTTAGACTGAAATCCCCTTTTAGGTCAAAGCTTCTCGACCCTTTAATTTGAAGCTGGTCCAACTCCGGTAAAATCCCCGACGTATTACTTGCTTGGCTGGCATTCAATAGTATCAAATCTGGGTCGTTTAGATTACGGTCGACCCATTCGGAGCTCACGATCGGTTCGTTCATTTTTTTTGATTTCCTTTTAATATATGTTGAGGCATAAAGCTTTAATAGGAACAACGGACTTGAAAGCTGACTGATTGAGGTTTTCATGCACTAATTTTCGGAACGGTGCTAATATTAGCAATGCCGAGCGAATTAGAACGTTGTTGAAGCCATCGTAATTTTAGCCGTATATTGGTCCTACAGGTTTCTATATTAATTTCCTTTTTACTACGCAAGGATTTCCGAATGCCAAAACATTGTCAGGAATATTTTTAGTGACTACACTTCCCGCTCCAATGGTTACATTACTTCCAATCGTTACGCCCGGAAAAATCACAGAATTTCCGCCGATCCATACATTGTCGCCAATTTTAACTGGTTTGGTTGAAGTTAGATAACGGGTTTTGTCTCCTACAATTATTCTGTCCGATGCCTTTAAGGGGTGGTTTGCGGTATATATTTGTACATAAGGTGCAATCAATCCATTTTTACCGATTATTATTTTGTTATTGTCCAAGAACATGCAATTCGTGTTTACAAATGTGTTTTCCCCGATTGAAATATTTTCCCCATAATCACAGAAAAATGGGGTCTCGATCCAAACGCCCGAACCTTTAAATTTAAAAAGTTCGTTTAAAATCAGTTCACGTTCCTGGATTAATTCTGAATCGAGATGATTGTATTCTTTTAATAGTTTTCTGGCTTTGTGGTATAGTTTTATCAATTCCGAATCCCTGGAATCATAATATTCTCCAGCCAACATTTTCTCTTTTTCTGTCACGATTGCTTTTTTAAAAATTTGACACCGTATCGGCATTTATGATCCCGTCGTGAAAAACGTTCGCAGGTCTTTTCCGTATTAATGGACAATGGTTGGAATCCCATTTGGATTATTGGTGTAAGAGTGAAAATTAAATGTTCCGTCCGAATCAAGATTTAACCTATACTCAATTTTGTGTTTGCGTTTCCAAATACAACAAAATATTTCCCGATAATTTGGTCCGACTGAGGGTACAAGGTCATGGAGAAGATTACAAATTAGGTTGTGAATATTCTTGTCATAGCGATAGACTTATTGGTGTAAACGATGTTTCTTTAACTTTATAAAGGATTTCCCTTTAACTTGACAAGACATTCTGACGATCCAGCATAAAAACAGTAGGCAAAAACCTCCATGCCCTTTTCTGCCCTACAATAATCTATCGCTTTTTCAAAAATGGTAAAATAGGATTGCCTTGTGAAAATATCCATCCAATAAACCGTTGCAAAACTTACAAAATAGACTCCGGATGGGTTACGGAACTTATATTTTCTACTCATTACCTTCTCTTAATTGCTTCTTACTCGAATTCGGCACGAGCGTGACGCTCGCGCTAGCTTGGGTTTTATAAATCCGGCCAAAGCATAAAACACCAAAAACTACCTCATTTTGATCACAATCTTCCCCTTGGCCCTACCCGATTGCTGGTGCACCAAGGCCTCGACCCCGTCCGCAAGGTCATAAACTTTGTCCAACACCGGTTTAATGGTTCCTTGTTGGATAAGGTCGGTAAGCTGTTCCAGTTGTTCCCTGTTGGGATCCATCAATACATAATTGTAATGAACCCCTTTTTGTTTGGCGAGTTTTCTGATCTTGCGCCCCTTAAAGAAGAGGATCCACTGAATAATTTTGGGAAGACCTAAGGCCTTGACGGTTTCCCCATCGATTCCCCCCGCAATGCTCGTAATATGGCCTTTTGGTTTTACAAGATCAAAGGCGTCCAGGGTGTACTGCCCTCCCAAGGTATCGTAAACCACATCCAAGTCCTTTGCAATTTTCTTGTAATCCTCCGTTTTATAGTCGATTACCCGATCGGCCCCCAGTGCTTTTACCCACGCCATATTCTGGGTACTGGTGGTGGTGTACACATAGGCCCCTTTGGCCTTGGCATATTGGATGGCAAAAGTGCCGATTCCGCCCGATCCGGCATGTATCAGGACCTTATCTCCCGCTTTTAAGTTCGATTTGTTAAAGACCTGGACCGTAGTTACGCCCACTAAGGGAATACTGGAAGCCTCAATAAAATCCAGATTTTTTGGTTTTGGCGATACTACATCGGCATCTACCGTCACGAACTCCGAAAAAGTGCCTGGGGATTCGGACGGTACCCTACCATAAACAGCATCCCCGATTTTTAAGCGGGTAACACCGTTCCCCTTTTCGGATACGATCCCTGCAAAGTCATAACCAAATACTGCCGGCAGTTTTAACCTGAGCAGCAGTTTTAAATTGCCCAGCACAATCTTATAATCCACCGGATTTACGCTTGCGGCATGGACTTCGACCAGCACCTGGCCTTCCTTGATCTGTGGTTTTGGTACATCGCCCAAAAAGATATTTTCCCGTAGTTCACCGTATCCCTTGATCTGTAACGCTTTCATAAAATTAAGTTACTTTAAATTTCTTAAAATCATTTTGCCATCCCAAGCGAATTTATACGACGAGCCAGCAGCGAAACCCCCTGGCGGCATAGTAGGATTGAGCTCCATTGTGACACAGGAAAACCATGCCGTAGCGACGATCACAAAAAAAGGCTCCGTCAAGTTTTCTGATTTCTGGAGGGGTTTTTACCCAGCTCGAAGTTTTTAAATCGAACTCGCCCAGTTTTTGCAACTCCCGATATTGTTCTTCCGTCAAAAGCTCGGCACCCATGGCCGCAGCCATATCGACCGCGTTGAATTTCGGTTTGTGCTCTTTCCTTGCTTCCTGGGCTTCCCGGTCGTAGCAAACACTTCTGCGACCCTTGGGACTTTCCGCCGAACAGTCATAAAAGATATATTCGTCCCTATTTTTATCATACCCTATTACGTCTGGCTCACCGCCGGTATTTTCCATTTCGCCTAGGGACCACAGCTTTTGGGGGTTGGCATCGAGCTTTGCCTGTACCTTGGTCCATTCCAACCCCTTATGGCGGTGTTTATTTTTCTCAAAACGGATCTTTAGGGTGCCGAGCAATTCTTCCCGCTGTTTCTGGGAAAGCTCTTTTCTGCTTGAATTTGCCATAATCTGCGTTTTAAAAATTCGATAGGGATTGTATTCTGCAAATGCTGCCTTCCCCTTCAACTCCAAATCCATCAACTAAGATACCATTTATCCCATAAAAAAAGGGAGAAGCAATTCCCGATGGTGCACAACAAATCCCCGTTTTTGTGAAAAATGTTTACTTAAGCCTATAAAGCCCTGTCCCAGTCGACCCTTAGCTCCTCCCAAGGAGGGGAGCTGATCCTGCAGGAAACGTAAGTTTCATTTCAGTGAAAACGGATTGGGGTCAATTTTTGGCTGGATCTTTGTTAAGCCGATGGTATTTACGGAAATTTGACGTATAACCATTCCCAATGGTTTATCTGTCCCTATTTTAAACCACTCACAAATTTGACCCCTCCGCCTTCGGCACCCCGTCAGTCCGCCCGTTCGGTTCGAACCGGAATGATTGTCGGGCTGGCTTCCCTTGCAAAAAGGGGAGGATCCAGGATAAATCCATTTTTCAGAAATCCTCTCTAAAAACTAAACGTTGCCCCCAACAGGAAATTGATCCCAGCCTGGGGATAATACCCGGCTCCTTCTACGGTTGTAATGGTTCCCGGGTTGGAGTAATCGTCATCATAGGTGTAGAAATAGCCGTTGGAGACATATTGGGCATTGAAAATGTTGTTGACCAGTCCACTGATTACTATGCTTTTCATAAAGGAATCTGTCGTAATGCTATACTGTACATTAAGATCGGTCGTGGTATAGGCATCCAAGACCGATCCCTCCGAATCTATGTTCCCCATATACTGCTTGCCAACGTACTTGGTAAGGAGGGAGATCTGTAGGTCTTCCAAAGGTTTATAAGTGAAAATATTTCCAAAGACAATATCGGGGGAGAAGGAAATGTTGGTATTGCCAAGATCTTGCAACACCCCATCCTTTTCAAATAGGAAATCGACATTCTTATTGGTACTGAGGGCAATATTAGGACGAAGGAAAAAATGGTTTCCAAAGTGAAAATTGGCGTCCACTTCCAAACCCAAGCGGTAGCTATCCCCCACGTTGGCACGTTGCGGAGATCCCACATCATTGAGTTCCCCCGTAAGCACCAATTGATCCTTGTACCGCATATAGTACACATTGCTATTCACCTGCATTGCAGGGGAGACATAACGCCAGCCGAGTTCAAAATCATTGAGTTTTTCGGGCTTGGGGCTGCCATTTTCATAATCGTCCCTGTTGGGTTCCCGATTGGCACGGGCATAGGAGAAGTAAAAACTATTGTTGGGGTTCAAAAGATAGGTAATCCCAGCTTTTGGGTTGAAAAAATTGAAATCATCGTCCACCAACCCGGTCTCGTCACCATAGGTATAGTAACCCACCCGTCTGTACTGCAAGTCCCCAAAGAGCTTCCATTGGTCGGTGAAATCGTAAATGGCCTTGGTAAACACATTAAAGTCCGACTTGTTGGCGTCCTCATCGTAATATCGGTCCCGAATACTGCTGTTACTGGCATATTGGGCCCAAATAATTTCCCCATAGTGTTCCCCTTCGTATTTGTTCCATCCCCCACCTAGAATTACCTTTAGTCCATCCTGTGTATAATTGGCTGAAAAGACGGTCCCATAAAAATTGTTGTTCAACCATTTCCGGCGGATCAGGTCGGTTGTGTTCACATCCTGTCCGTCTACCACCATGGGTTCCAATCCATAATCGGCAAAATCGGCATCCTCCTTGAATTGTTCAAAAAAGCCGCGACCCCGGGTGTAGTGAAAAGCCAAATTGGTATCCCAATGCTCAGAGATCTTTTGGTTCCAATGCAATTGAAAATGATCTTGCTTGTAATTGTCGATCTCGTTATCGTAAAATTGTATTTCCCCGTTTGCGTCGGTATACATTCCGGCGGAATTGAAGGTCCTATCCTTGGCCAATGTTTCTGCATCCACGCCGTTCCAAGCCTGATAGGTCTTTTCCTGCCCTCCAAACAACAAAGCCTTTATCAGGGTTTTATCATTTCTATAGGTACTTTGTAAAAAATAGGATTTTAGTTTTGATGAGGCCCTGTCTATATAGCCATCAGAACCAATTTGTGACAAACGGCCGGAAAATTCAACATGGTCGTTCAACATCCCTGTACTGAATTTTAAATTATTGCGCAGCGTATTGAAACTCCCGAATGAAGAGGAAATCTGTCCGTAGGCTTCATCGGAAATTGCATCGGTCAGCAAGTTAAGACTGGCCCCAAAAGCGGCTGCCCCGTTGGTGGAAGTACCTACGCCCCGTTGTAGTTGCAAGCTTTCGGTAGACGAGGCAAAATCTGGCATATTTACCCAAAAAGTGCCTTGGGATTCGGAATCGTTGTAGGGAATTCCGTTGATCGTAACATTTACCCGGGTACCATCGCTCCCCCTTACCCTGATTCCTGTATAGCCCACACCGGCACCGGCATCGGAGGTGGTGACCACGGCGGGCATATAATTCATTAAAATTGGAATGTCCTGGCCCAGGTTTCTAGGTGCGATTTCCTCTTTTGTAAGGTTTGAAAAGGTGACCGGAGATTCCTTGGTGACCCGAACGGCGGAGACAAATACCTCGTTGAGCTCGATTTTCCTTCCCTCCAGGGAATCACCGAATTGTTGTTTTGGCAGCGATTGCTGCGCTGTTGCGCCCAGGGCCGTACTGATGACGGCCACCATAGTGAACATAGGTTTTATGCGATAGCTCCTGATTGGTTTTAGCGGTCGCATGTAAGCTCCATCCGTTGCGGTACGGACGGGTCTGATTTTTAAAAAAATCGAAAGAAAAGATCTTGATTTTTTTGAATACGTCGGTTTCATTCGTAATGTGTATTACGAATAAAAGGGGCTATTATTCTGGTTAAAATTGATTTTGTTTTTTCTTGACGCTATAGCATCAAAAAGAAAACGATGGACTTTCCAAATTGCGATTTTCGCATCCCTTGGCGGCATTACCCGCCCAGGTTCCTTGGGTATAATCTCAGCCTCTCACAAGTTATGAGCTGTTAGTTATGCGTTATGAAAAAGTGTTCCATAACCCCTAACTCTGCACCCTTAACCAAAAGAAGCACCCCTTTGAGATGATGCAAAGATATAGCGAGGTTTTCTTATTTCATAGGGAAAAGAAGAAAGATTACTTATCTGCCTTAACTGCAGGGGTATAAAGACAACTGTTAAAATGAGAAATGCTAGGTGCGAATGGAAAAAAAGAGGAAAAGACCAGGAAATCGGACAATAATTAACGTTTTATTTATAGGCCCTCGCAGTCAAATATGTATTTTTAACTATGAACAAATCCAATAATAAATTCACTTTCAAGATCGTCCTCAGCTATCTGGTACTTATCACCCTAGTGGTGGTGGTGGGGTTTTTTATCTTTTCCGAGATCCGCGTTTTCCTAACAGCCGAAACTGGCCATGAAACCGAAAGTAAATTTGTACGTACTGGTACCCTGCTCACCGATCTTTATCAAGCAGAAAGCCTCTCCAAACTCGCCCTCCAGGGAAATAATACGAATGCGATCGATACCTATACCTCAAAAATAGATTCCATTTATGTCCAGATAGATACTATTAGAAAACACACGGAGAGCGCTTATTACAAAGAATTGTTGGATAGCGTTCAGGGGCTGCTCCGAAAAAAAGTGGCCAACAGCAAGCAACTGCGAAAACTGAAGGAAGAGAATCAGTCCAATAGTTCCTTGGATAACGCCCTAAAGGAGTTCAACAAAATGGAGGCTTCGTATGGGCGCATAACGGCCCAATCCCTAAACCCCAATTACAATAATCTTCCGAAAAGGGAGCAGGATATCCTAAGGAATTGGGCTTCCTATCTCAGCTCCAACATCCCGAAGGACAGCTCGCAAATTCCGACATCCCACCAAATAGACTCTATCCTGGATGCTTCCAAATTGCTTTTGACCAAGGCAAAACAAAAGAATACCAAGACGCAAAGAACGATGGATCAAAAGGAGATGGAGCTCAACAGGAACGATCTGCAACTCTCCCAACAATTAAGAAGTATTATCAACGCATTTGAGCAGGATGTAATCCTGAATACATACAATGAAAACCTACAAAAACAGACCGCTCTTCGCAAAAGCATCCGGTTGGCAGGATTTGCAGCGCTGCTGGGGCTACTCATTGTTGGGGCGTTTACCTTTCTCATTACCCGGGACTTTTGGAAAGTACAGACCTACAGGCAAAATCTGGAAAAGGAAAAAAAATATTCCGAATCGCTCCTAAAGAGCAGGGAGCAGTTGATATCTACGGTAAGCCATGACTTGCGGACCCCGTTGAATACCATCACGGGTTATTCGGAGCTCATGGAAAACACCGGGCTTACCGCAAAGCAATCCAACTATCTAAAAAATGTGAAATCGGCCTCTCTTTATGTAGACAGCCTGGTGAACGACCTGCTCGATTTCTCAAAATTGGAGGCCGGAAAGATAAAAATTGAGAAAATCCCATTCGTCCTATCGCACCTTCTTCACGAAACCGCGGAAAACCTGAAGGAAATCAACAATAAAAAGCCACTGGACCTAATACTTAACATCGATTCAAAATTAGATAATCCAGTATTGGGAGATCCCTTTCGAATAAGACAAATATTGACCAACCTTATCGGCAATGCATACAAATTTACCGACCACGGCTTTATCAAGATAGATGCCCAAGTGAAAAGCGAAACCAGTGAAAGCTATCATACCGTAATCAAGATCATTGATAGTGGCATTGGCATTAAAAAAGGGAAACAAGAACATATTTTTAAGGAATTTACACAGGCAGAGGAACATACGGAGAAAAAATATGGGGGTTATGGCCTTGGACTTACCATCTCAAAAAAACTTACGGAACTATTAAAGGGCAATCTCACCTTGATCAGTGAGGAAAATAAAGGAAGTACGTTTATCATCCATATTCCGTTCGAGATATCCAAGGCCCCACTTCCTACCAAGAAAAAAACAGCCCCCATTCCCAAAAGCGGATTGTCACTCTTGATCATCGATGACGACTCCGCCATGTTAAAGCTCTTAAAGGAACTCTGCAATAGTTTTGAAATATCTACTTATATATTTCCCGATTTTGAACATATTAATACGGATGCAGATCTTACCTACGACGCCGTATTGACCGATATTCAAATGCCCGGTACCAATGGTTTTCAGGTATTGGAAAAGTTGAAAACCGGGCTCCATTCGCACTACAAAAATCAGCCTGTCATAGCCATGACGGGACGTAGGGATTTGGAAAATTCGGTCTATAGAAAAGCTGGGTTTTCCAAAGTGATCCAAAAACCTTTTACACAAGAAGTTCTAATGGACACTTTGGGCGAACTTTTCCCGGGAACGATCCATAAAAAAACGGAAAAAGACCCAAAGATCCAGAAAAGGGAAATATCAAACTTATTCAATCTGGATGTATTATCGTCTTTTCTTGGAGACAATAAGCAAGCGATGGGGGAGGTACTGCAAACCTTTATTACCGAAACCACCGAAAATATGGAGCAATTGACACAGGCGATGAAAAATTCCGATTATGCGGAAATCAATCAAATTGCCCATCGCATGTTGCCCATGTGCCGACAGTTGAAAGCCAACGACATTGTACCCATCTTGGAAAAATTGGAAACCTTGAAGACAAACGAAAGGAACGCCAAAGAATTAATGGCAGAACAAAGGGGCCTCAATAATAAGGTCATTATCCTGTTATTGGCCATTAAGGATTATCTGATCAAAGATCCAACTTATAGTGATTGATCTTGTTATATAACGTCTTCCGGGTAACCTGTAGGAGCTTTGCTGCCTGCGACTTATTAAAATTGGTCTTCTTTAAAGCTTTTAAAATCTGATCTTTTTCGTAATCCGATTTGGAAAAATTTTCTGCAGGGTCCTTTCTTTCATTTGTTTGTGTGACTTCCCTGGGAAGGGAGCTTATTTCCACCACTTCGCCTGGGGTTAGCAAAACGGCCCTTTTTATGACGTTTTGAAGTTCCCGTAAATTTCCCGGCCAATGGTATTCCCTAAACACCTCCATTACCTCATCCGAAAAACCCTCCACATTTCGATCTAAGGATTCGTTGGCCTTGTCCAAAAAATAATCGGCATATAAAAACAGGTCCTCCAACCGATCTTCGAGCGAAGGAATCTCTATGGAGAATTCATTGAGTCTATGGTAAAGATCCTCCCTAAACGTTCCCTTGTCCACCGCTTCCATTAGATCCTCGTTTGTGGCCGTAATAATCCTAACATCTACGGAAATCTCCTTGGTGCTCCCCACCCTTTTAATTTTTCTTTCCTGAAGGGCGCGCAGCAATTGAATTTGGTTTTCATAGGAGAGGTTGCCCACTTCATCCAAAAAAAGAGTGCCTTCATTGGCAGCTTCAAAATGCCCGATTTTATCATCCAAAGCCCCGGTAAAACTGCCCTTTATATGTCCAAAGAAAGCGCTAGTGGCAAGTTCTTTGGGAATGGCACCACAGTCTACCGCCACAAAACTAAAATCCCTTCGCTTGCTATTGTCATGTATCGCACGGGCCGTGACCTCCTTGCCGGTTCCACTTTCTCCGGTTATAAGAATGGACATATTGGTGGGGGCCACCAATTTAATGTATTCCTGTAATTTTTTGGAGGCCTCGCTTATTCCGGTAATCATGGTGGGTCTGGCAACCATTATCGACTTTGATCCCTTTCTTGGGGAGGAGGCAGTAGAATTTACTACCTCCTTTTGATCAAGGGCTCCTTTTATTACCATTAGGATCTCATCCGGGGTAAAGGGCTTGGAAATATAATCATAGGCTCCCTTTTTCATTGCGGTTACCGCGGTCCCAACCTCAGCGTATCCGGTCATTACGATAACCGGGGTTTTGGGAGACAATTCCTTGAGCTCCGAGAGCAACTGAATTCCATCGTAATTGGGGAGCCGTAAATCCGTAAGGACCAAATTAAAGGGGTTCTCCTTAAATTTCATTTTGGCATCAAGGGCATTAAAACATACTTGCACCTCAAATTCCCTTTTGGCTAGAAACTTTTCCAGCATTTGACCAAAAGCGGCATCATCTTCAATAATCAGTATTTTGGGCATAGAACTCATTTAAACTATCTTTCCTTAATCCCTGAAGGGACACTAATTTAAGTATGTACGTAAAAATACCATAAGAAAGTCATTAGTTGATTAATATTTTCTTAAAAACCGTACATAAAGAAAGGGGATTGTATTTCTACAATCCCCTTTTTAACCAAAACAGTGTTGATACAAACAAATGAACTGGTTGTACTACATATCTATCCATTTGCCCTTTGCATCGGAATACAAAGTTCCGGTTGTCCCGTCCTGCAAGACCACTTCCAGTTTGTACTGCTTGGACTTATTTACATAAGCCTTATTGATCTTGGCCGTCGGGTAATTCTTGGCCACGGCTGCGGTAATCGCTTCCGGCAAATCACTTGTTGCAACTTCCGTAAAACCATCTTGGGCCGAAGCCACGTTTGTCGCCTCTTTCTGAACTTCTTGATTACCACTATTGGCATCCTGTGCAAATGCTGTGAGCGATCCCAAGGATAATACTGTTGCTAAAACAAAATTTTTCATGATTAATATTTTTTGGATTAATATTTAACTCTAACTATCTACTGAAAATATGATACCAAAGAACCGATTAAGGCGTAACTAATTGCTTATCATTTCTTTACAGTGTATTTGATTTATTTGGCGCTGGGTATTTGTGGGTATTCTATGCGTTAACCGTGTAAAATATACCCAACGTACTACTCTGCCTTGCGGTGTGCAATCTAGATTTCCTGATATTAAAAAGAAACCCCGCCTTGTGGGCGAGGTTAACTCTGCTATCCATTCTGATAACCCTGTGGGGGCAGGTTATCAATCCCAACAAAATTGTCGGGTAATTTAAATAAAAAAGTGGTCCAGGACCGCCTTTTTATTTATGCATAAGCAGGCAGCTTGGTCAAAGTTTTAACCAATTTCCAAGGACATCGGTATATACTACCATTACCTTTCCACTTTCCAGAACCATTTCCAGTTTAAACTGGGACTTGGCGTTCTTGTATGCGGATTTTAATGTGGAGGTGGGGAAATCCTTGATCAATGACTGGATAACTGCTCCCGGCAGTTCTCCGGAATTTATTTTCTTGAAACCATCAAACGGCATCTTTATTAATTCATTGGTTACACCATTAGGGGTTGTTTCTAATGTTGAGGCTACTATGTACGTGGTAGGAATAACGATTGTTAAAACCAAGGTGAAGAAAGCGTTTTTTAAAATGCTTTTTGACATATTCAAAATTTAAAAAATGTAACAACGTGTTTAAATTGTTGGTTCCCTTTCAATTTTATAACAGAAAAAATTAAATCAGAAAAAGAAGGCCGCTTGCGCGGCCCTCCTTAAACCAAACCAACCAAAATTGTATTTCCAATTCAATATAAATTACATATTGATCCAATTACCTTTTGCATCGGCATATAGTTCAGCGGTAGTACCATCTTCTTTGGCAACTTCCAATTTATACTGACCTTTATCGTTTACAAAGGCTTTTGAGATTTTTACATCTGGGTGATCTTTTGCCAAGGCATCGCTTACAGCCTGTGGCACGTCACTTGTAGTAATTTCATTAAACCCATCTTGGGCAGTAGCTGTTACTTCAGTTGCTTCGGATTGAGTGTTGTCGATGTCATCTTGCGCAAATGCGGTTAGTGTTCCCAATGACAAAGCTGCTGCAAATAATAGATTTTTCATGATATAAATTTTTATAGATTAAACTTGCTATACCTATTGAAAATAACGTGCCATCAATTTATAGACGGTAATTTATATTGTAAAGTACTGATAATCTGTAATCTACAATTTAAGCTGAATAAATGTGGATGTGTAATTTTGTGTAATGTGTATTCAATATGTGTAAAATGTATACGTTCTTACTAAGTTAATTCGATCCCTTGGGTTTCCCGTGTCGATACTTTGCATACGCACAAAAAAGCCCCAATGTTACCATCAGGGCTTTTTAACCAAACCAACCAAAACTTATAGATTGCTATAAGTTTACATTTCTATCCAGTTGCCACGGGCATCTGAATATATTTCCAAGGAAGTACCACCTTCCTGGGTAATCTCTAATTTATATTTTTCCTCTCCATTGACAAATGCCTTATCTATAGTGGCGTCCGGATAATCCCTGTTCACTGCATCTGATATGGCCGTTGGCAATTCCGCGACTTTAATTTGGGTAAAATCCTGCGCAATTACAAAGTCCATGATACCGTCGTGAAAAATAGGTGTGTTTGCCGTAACAGTGGCCAAACTTCCTATGGCCAAGGCGGTAGCGTAAACGTATGATCTTGATCTCATCCTTCAAATATTTTTTAAATGTTCTTGACTAACTCACATGGTGTTAAGGAAAAATAGTGCCAAGTTGACCTTTATACTAAATCATTTATTAACATTCTGATAAACAGTGTTTTAAGTAATTGTCGACTTTTCTAATTTTCGTGTAAAGCTGTATACCAAATAAAAAAAGTGTATAAAAATTATACACTTTTTAAAATCTGATGTTTCTTGGTTGCAAGTCCAATTCGTTATTAAGGCAGAACTTTTACAACCTAGAAACCAATATCCCATCAAAGTCTTTTCCTATACAGCCTTATTTTACCTGATGGGCAGGCTTCAAAAGGTCATTGACCGTTTTTACAGGATTGAAGGTTATCAAGGGCACCTCCACAAAAATGGTATTCCAATAGGCCATGGCCCCGTTCCATAAACCTGGAAGTTCCAGTGCCTTTAATTCCTTGCCATCCTTGGTTTTTTCGGTAATAAAACCCTGTTTGGAATCGACAAAATTCAAGAGATTGTATTTCTCCCCTTTGTAGTTTTTTACCCCGCAGACGAGGTCGACCGGATTGAAATGGGTGGAATTCTTCAATATCTCCACTTGCCTCTTGTTATCCATATCAATTTGGGCAGATTCTATAATCTGAAGGGAAATATTTCCATGCCTATCCTTAATCCAGAAAGGGCCTCCTCCCGGTTCGCCTTCGTTCTTTACCATGCCGCATATTCGCATGGGCCTGTTTATCTTATCCTTCAAGATTTCGATCTGGTCTCCAATGCTGTTGTTCTCAAAATTCATGGGAAAACGAATGTTTAGCTCTTCCTCCATAAACATCTTTGCATCGGCAAGCTGATTTACGGAAATGTCGTTTCCATCCAACATTTCGGCAAATTTAAAAGCCTTGGATTGAATGTCCAACAATAAGCCGGCCAACACTTTTTTACTGTCGGCCACTTCTTTCAAAAATCGTGTGACCACTACGTTGTCTATATTTTTGATAAAGATTACATCGGCCTCCACATCGTTTAAGTTCTCGATCAGGGCACCGTGGCCTCCTGGTCTAAAAAGTAGGGAACCGTCGTTGTTGCGGAACAAAGCGTTGTCCATATCAACGGCAATGGTATCCGTTGAACCTTTTTGAAAAGAGTAACCTACTTTAAAAGAGGTTGTGGTAGCATGGGATACCCTCTCTTTAACCGCATTAAATTCCTGATTGAACATTTTGCCATGTTGTTCTGAAATGGTAAAGTGAAGCTGGGCCGTATCCTTGCCCTTGGCATATAGGGAAGCTTCCTTTAAGTGTTCCTCAAAGGGGGAGGCCAGGTATTCCCCGTAGTTATGGAAGGGCAAAAGACCTTTGGGATAAAAACCATAATTGAGCTTTTGCTCTGACAGCATTTCTTTGACCAGCAGAAAAATTTCCTCATCCTTTGATTTTGGCTGCCCGGCAATGCGATCCCGCAACATTTGGTAGAACGGAAATTTTTCAAGCCCTTCGGAAAAGGCCTTTATTTCCTTATCCTTGGTTCTCTCCAAATATTTTTGGAGACTTTCCTTTTTGGGATCAAAGGTGTCCAGAAAATTAAAGAGTGCCTTGAACATTCTGGAAGCGGCACCAGAGGCCGGAACAAATTTCAGGAGGGAAACCGATCCTTTTGCCTTTTCAAACTTGGCTACAAAACCTTGTTCTTCCTCCTTTGAAAATTTTGATATGCCATCACCGGGAATGGCTGCCTTATCGAGATCAACAAAGGGAATGCCTTCCCTAAAGGTTTGTATTTGATCCCTTACCTTGTTCTCCGATATTCCCTTTTCTTGGAGCTGTTGTAGATCTTTTTCTGTAAATCCCATAATCTTAAAGTAGTTTATCAATGTGTTCAACCGCAGTTTTAAAACGAGTGCTTTTGTCGCCACTTAAGATAACAAAATTCCTTGTATGTTTCTCCAAAGTCTCCTTGAAATTCAAAAACATCCGTTCACGATCTGAGGGCTTGTCCCTTAGGTCGTCCTTTTCCCATGGAACGTCAATATAGGTAAGAAAATAAATGTCATATGTGTTCCTTAATGCATACTTTTCCAAAACCGGGTCACAATAGCCTTGGTAATAAGCCTCGGAATAAACCTTGAGCTCCAAGAGATCTGTGTCGCATATCAGAATATCGGATGCGCTCTGTGCCAATTCATTTTCGAGCCTCATCTGCCCTTCCGCAATGGGCAGAAGATCTTTTGGTTCGCAGGATTTTTGTTCCCTATCCCATTTATCCTGCAAATATTCCCGCATAAATTCCGGCACCCACTGGGTGTTGTAATGTTTGGCCAATCGTTGAGCCAAAGTGGTCTTCCCTGTAGACTCCGGACCAAAAAGAACTACCCTAACAAGGTTTGCGGGCTTCTGTTTAAGTTTTTCTTCCATGCGTAATATCCATAAATGGCGATTATGGTGAACAACAAATACTGAAAGGAGGTAAATACCAACCCCTTATAAAGATATAGGGGCACGGATACTACATCGCCAATGATCCAGTAGATCCAGTTTTCCAATTTCTTTTTGGCCATTAGCCACATGCCCACAAAAAATACCGCCGTGGTAAATGCATCCACGTAGGCGGTCCACCCGGTAAACATATCGAAAGCCAGGTAAACCAGGCAGACAAAAAGAACCGTGGCCAAAAACAAGGCGAGAGACCAGTTTTTCTCCTTGGCAGTTGTAAGGGTTATGGGAATAAAATGGGTGGCATCTACCTTCCTTGTCCATAGGTACCAACCGTAGATGCTCATCGCAAAATAGTAGGCGTTGATGAGCATATCGCCCAGCAACCCATATACTAAAAGGATATACACAAAAATGGCCGTACTGATAATCCCAGTTGGGAACACTAAGATATTCTCCTGTTTTGAATACCAAACACTCAGGAAGCCGAAGACCACCCCGATCATCTCCAGCACGATCAGATGTGTTGGAGTATCTTGGTATTGGGCAAAGATCCAATCAAAAATGGGGCTCATATTCGCTGCGATCCGATTTTACGATTTTCATGAATAACAGGCCCTTGTCCATCATTCCAAAAACCTCCTTTATTTCTGTGTTCAGTACATTCATCACCTTATCGTAGTCACCATAAACCTGGGTACTGAGTGGATTTTCCAGGACGGTAAGCCCGGAAGTCCTCAATTTTTTGATAAAATGAATAATGTGTTCCTCAAATGTATCCTGTAATGGGGATAAAGTAAGTTCTACTGAAATTTTCATGATGTTGTTCTGTTTATTTTTGGGGTAGCTTTCTGTTATTGTTGATGGTTGATGGGAATCGTTCCTGGACTTTCTTGTTTCAGGTTTCGGATTTACGGATCTTTTAAAAAATTATTTTTTGGAATTTTGAACTTCCCCTTCAGAAGGACAAGGTGGATAGAGGGCTAACCCTTAATGGCATACACACAGGTAAATCCTTCGAACTCCAAAAAATGGATAAAGTAGTTGGTTATATCCCCATGGAAAAGAATTTCGGCCGTTGTCCCCGTATCGTCAAAAGAAAAATCCTTTACATCTACGTGGTACAAAAAGCTGAGTCCGGGGTGGGCATAAATTTTATATAAAGATTCTTTGGCCCCCCAAACGATCGTGAGCTTTCTGACCAAAGCATCGGTGTTGGCCAAGGTTTTGTATTCCTCGATCGGGGTAAATTTATTGGCTATCCGGAGTATCTTTTCGCGCTGCATTTCAATATCGATCCCCACTTCGGCTATATCGCTCACAATAATTCCCGTAAACGTATGGGAATGCGTAATGGAAATATGTTTCCCATCCCTTAAATGAGGCTTCCCCTTATCGTCATAGAACAAATCTTGGTCCACATACCCCGCAACCGCCATCAAATGCCTGACACTTAAAAACCCTTGGCGGTGCAATTGGGATTTCATGCCATCCATGCGCTCTTGGCAATGATCGGTAAGAACGATTCCCTTGGAAAGTTCTTCTTCGGACTCCTCGATCTTCCAGATATAAACCTTGACTCCCGGGGCAACCGCTATTGTTTTGTAAAGTGGCATGAGAATATTTAAGTTATTATTACCTTTGCATTGGTTAAATGGCAAGCACATCGTGCTGCAACTCGACCTAAAGTTACAATAACGAATGTAAAAATAAAAAAGGAGATGAGTACTAAAACTGTCCAATATGTACCTTTTAAGGTAAAAGATATTGCCCTTGCCAACTGGGGAAGAAAGGAAATTGCCTTGGCCGAAGCGGAAATGCCTGGCCTTATGGCTCTTCGTGAGGAATATGGCTCGGAGCAGCCGTTAAAAGGAGCGCGTATTGCTGGCTGTCTCCATATGACCATACAAACTGCAGTCCTTATCGAGACCTTGGTGGCTCTTGGGGCCGAAGTAACTTGGAGCTCCTGTAATATCTTTTCTACGCAGGATCATGCAGCAGCAGCTATTGCAGCAGCCGGTATTCCGGTATATGCATGGAAGGGAATGAACGAGGAAGAATTTGATTGGTGTATAGAACAAACCTTATTTTTCGGGGAAGACCGCAAGCCCTTGAATATGATTTTGGACGATGGTGGAGATCTTACCAATATGGTGTTGGATAAATATCCCGAAATGGCGGCCGGCATCAAAGGCCTGTCCGAGGAAACCACCACTGGCGTGCACCGTTTATACGAAAGGGTAAAAAATGGAACCTTGCCTATGCCCGCTATCAATGTCAACGATTCCGTCACCAAATCCAAATTCGATAACAAATATGGTTGCCGTGAAAGCGCCGTAGATGCCATCCGCAGGGCTACGGATACCATGTTGGCCGGGAAAAGGGTTGTCGTAGCCGGTTATGGGGATGTAGGAAAGGGCACCGCGGCCTCTTTTAAAGGAGCCGGTTCTATCGTTACCGTTACAGAAATCGATCCAATCTGTGCCCTTCAGGCGGCTATGGACGGATTTGAGGTAAAGCGATTGGAAACCATTATTCCAAATGCCGACGTGGTAATCACTACTACCGGAAATAAGGATATTATTCGTGCCGAACATTTTGAAATGTTGAAGGACAAGGCGATCGTTTGCAATATTGGCCACTTTGACAACGAGATCGACATGGCGTGGTTGAACAAAAATTACGGACATACCAAAGATGAGATAAAACCACAGGTTGATAAATACACTATAGACGGCAAGGACGTTATAATTCTTGCTGAAGGTCGCTTGGTAAATTTGGGATGTGCAACCGGGCACCCAAGCTTTGTGATGAGCAATTCGTTCACCAACCAAACGCTGGCCCAAATAGAGCTTTGGAAACACAGCGACCGGTACCAAAACGACGTTTACATGCTGCCCAAACATCTGGATGAAAAAGTCGCAAAACTTCATTTGGAAAGGTTGGGAGTAGAACTCACCGAACTACGGAAAGATCAGGCCGATTATATCGGCGTACCTGTTAAAGGGCCATTTAAACCGGATTATTATCGATACTAGGAATAGACTTTAAAAAAAGAATGTAGAGTAGAGAGAAGAGACTTAAATTCTTGACCGTAAGAGCCTGTTTGAAATTCATGATTGGAATTTTAAACAGGCTCTTGTTTGCTACACGGAAAATTTTCTAGCGACCCCCAAGTGGAAAACTTCAGGGGTTTAGGAAAGATTGCCAAGTATTGGGTTTTGGGTTTGACTAGATCAATATTCTATAATCTCGAACTCACTTCTACGATTTTGTTGGTGTTGTGCCTCCGTGCAGAAATCACCGCAATTGGTTATAGGCCTTGATTCCCCATATCCCCTAAAGCTCAATCGGTCCAAATCTATATTGGCGGCCTTAGCGATGAAATCCCGGGTAGATTGTCCCCTTTTCTCGGACAATACTTGATTGTACATGTCCGTTCCCCGTGTATCCGTATGCGAATTAATACGGATTTTTAGTGTTGGATACTTTGCCAGCTTTTGGGCAAGTTCGTTCAAAATCTTTTTGGAATCCTCCCTTATTTCCCATTGGTCAAAATCAAAATAAATGGGTGCCATATTAAAATATAATTTGTTGCCGTTGGCAAAGATACTTGGGGCAATGGTATCCTTTAAAAGGGCATTGATCACCGCCTTGGAAGCTTCGGACTGGTTGCCGATCGCATCGGCAATTTCGTTGTTCTTGACCAGGTAAATCGTATGCTTTTGATTGGTTTCCTCGGTAACCACAACATCTTCCTGCAATTCATCAAAACCAGGGGCATCTGCAATAACCTTGTAAGTGCCAGCTACTAGATTGATATTGAACTGGGCAATACTGTCCAATGTATTCTGATAGACCGTCTTTTTTCTGAAAATTACCTTTACAGAAGCATTGGGCACATACTCCATGGAATCCTTATCCCTAACCTCGAATTGATTGATGTATTCCCGTTCGAATATCTCCCCTATCTGCTCAAAACTATAGATATCGTCATTGTCCCGATCACGGTTTGAAGTAAAGAAACCATTTTTATCGTCGTAGTAGCGCATACTAAAATCGTCATATCTAGAATTGATGGGGGACCCTAAATTGATAGGCTTGGTAAATTTGCCATTGACCCATCTGGAGACAAAAACGTCCAACATTCCCAGCCCTAAATGCCCATTGGAGGCAAAAAACAAATTGCCATCCTTATCTATGTAGGGAAATTGTTCGCGGTTCTCCGTATTGATAACGGAACTCAGGTTTCTAAGGGTGCCGTAAGTGCCATCATCGTTTACGGTAACATAGTAGATATCAAAACCGCCTATACTGCCCAGTTCGTCCGAAGCAAAATACAGTCTTTTGCCATCCGGGCTCAATACGGGATGTTCATAGTTATAATCGTCCTGGTTAAAGGGAAGCTTAACAGGCTCCCCCCATTTATTGTTAACCTTATGGGAGATATACAATTGTACCTTGTTGTTCTTTTCCTTATCGAAAATAGCCTTCCCATTTTCCATATTGCTCCGCGAAATATAAAGGGTATTGCCATCCTTGGAAAAACAGAAAGAACCTTCGTGCCAAGGGGAATTAATGGTCTTTGTCATGGGTACCGGCTCCCGAAGCGGTTCCAGCTTGTCCCCAATGGGGAATTTATAAATATCCAAAAAAGCCCTATGCGTCCAGCCGTACTTGTTGTTACCGGCATCGCCCCTATCGGACGAAAAATATACGGTATCATTGAGCTTTACCGCTCCAAAATCCGACGCTTCCGAGTTAAAGGCCATTTTCATGATCTTAAAATCCGATTCTTTGAGTCGAAAGGTCTCAACCTCTTCCCTGGCTTCTTCCTTGTCCGGTGGTTTTATACCCCTGTTGTTCTTAAAAAGTACTAAATAGTTAATCGCCTTTTCATAGTCCCCCGTAGCAAAAAGAAATTGGGAGTACATAAAGTTGAACCTGTTGTCGTAGTATTTATCCGTTTCCTTGAATACTCCGGTGACCAGGGGAGCCATTACCCGCAGCCCATCTTCATATTTGTAAATATTAAAGTAGCAGTCGGACAATTTTTCCAAGATTTCCTTGCTGTCATTCTTTTTTAGTTCCCCCTCGTAGATTTCCGATGCGCGGATATAGTCCCCACTATCAAAATATCGGTCGCCCTTCTTCATTTGTCCAAATGCCATCTGGACAAAGAGTAACAAAAACAATATGTAGAATTGTCCTTTCAACTGGTTTGAATTAGATTAAAAGCAGATTGGGGTCGACCATTAGCTACTGGCAAAAAACAGAACATAGGGCATTGTTCATAGAGAAAGGACATTTTGGCCAATGGACTAAATCCAACAGCGGATGTCATTCTTCCTTTCTCAATTTTCTTATCTCTATTATTCATCCCATTTTGGGCCTCAGCACCAATATTTTGTTAGAAAAATCGGGGAGAAGTATACCTTCTTGATTTTAAAAAGTCCAAATTGTACAATAAAATAATCTCATGGCTGCCGTTGCTAAATTCGCTTAGCTCACTCCCAATGTTGTAATCGTAGGCATAACCAATCTTAAAACTATTTGTGATATTAAATGCGGCAAGCAACGAAATAGCATCTTGATAGCGATAGGAGGTGCCGATCTCGAATTTGTCGTAAAAGCCGGCGTTTAATGCAATATCAAAGGACATTGGGGCCCCCACCTCCTGCATTACGACCGCGGAGGGTTTAAGATTAAAATAATCGTTGATATAAAAAACATATCCTCCCGTAAGATAAAGGGCCACGCTTTTTTCATAGAGGCTCTCATTGTTCACATCCAAATCCTTGGGCAAAAAATTAGGGGAAGAAACCCCGACATAAAAATTATCCGAATATAAAAAAGCGCCTGCACCAATGGTCAAAAAAGTACTGTTGGTGTTCTCAAAAGTGGGATCGGTACTCACATTGGTATTGGAAAAATCAAAAGATAGGTTGTTAACGCCCGCCTTGATGCCTAGGGATAATTTAAGCGTTCTGGATAACGACAGGATATGGGCAAAATCGGCATTAAATTTATTTTCTTTCAATACCTCACCGATCCTATCATTTACAAAATTGATCCCAACCTCATTTTGATCGTTAAGGGGCATTCTTGCAAAAATGTTGGCCGTGCTGGGTGCTCCCTCAACCCCGGTCCACTGTGCCCTGTACAGGGCGCCCATATGTAGGGATCCCGGATCGTCAACGGCATAGGCAGGGTTTATTAAACTCATGTTATACATAAATTGGGTATACTGCGCTTCTTGTTGCCCCATGGAACGGAAAACTACAAATAAGAAAAAAATACAACAATACTTTCCCATGGATTACTTACTTAAATAAAAAGTACTTTGAAATGGACTATTGATTCCATCATTGGGCTTAAAGACATAAAAATAAACCCCGGCAGGCAGATCATGTTTCCCTGAAACCGTCGAAACTCCGCTAAAAAAAGGTGTGCCCCGCACTCCCTCATAGACTTTTAAGCCATTTCGGTTAAAAACCGTCAATTGGAAATTGGGAAAAATCCTTTCCCATCCCCCAAGATCAAAATTATCATTTATACCGTCCCCGTTCGGCGATACCCCATCCTGCAAATCGAGGATACAGCTACTTATTTCCCCTAGTTTCAAAATTTGCACCGTCACCTCTACCCTTGCCGATTCACAACCTTGATTATCAGTTCCGGCCATAAAATACGAGCCACTTTCCAAGAGGGTATCCATTGGGAGTATATCACCCGAGGTCTCAGATTGATACCAGTTTACTCCAGTACTTACTTGAATATCGGCTAAAGTTGCCCCGTCCAAGACACAGAACTTCTGTGTCGCAATGGGATTGGGCGCGGTTACATCAATTATATTTACGGTGATCGATGCATCATCGGTCGTACAGGAATCATCCCTGTCTACAATATATTCTATTTGTGCTGAGGAACCGGATACGGAAGCCAAATCCAAAATCCCACCCGGCAAGGGTGTACTGGAGCCTTGCACTAGGAACTCCCCATCGGTATCTACCCCATTTGGCAACAAGTCGTACAGGTTTAATTGTTTGTCCGACCTACAAGCGGTAGTCGAAAAATCCCCACCAGCATTGGGCAAGGGAGAAACCGTTACAACAACACTGGCCTTCTCCGCCGGGCAACTACCATTGGCGGGTACGGTATAAACATAGTCCCCGGAGACCTGAACTGCAGGATCAAACTCCCCCAGATAGGATAGAGCAACATAGCCGTCCGGACCAGACCAACTCCCGTTAGTGTCCTTAGGACCAGTAAGCTGATCGAACAGGTTAAAAGCACTGCCATCCTCGCACAGTTCGTAAGCTGCACTGATACCTGCATCAAACGGTTCAAATATCGTAAAATCCAATTGTGCCATATCCGTACAGAGTCCGGTATCCGTGGTATAGGTAAAACTAAAGTCCTTTTGCCCCTCCACTTGGGGGATTGGAAAAATATTGGGAATAACGTTGCCGTCGGCATCGGTCCAAGTCCCTTTTGCCCCGCGGTATACGTCATCGGTGCCATTGGTCCCCAGAAGGGATATTAGATCTACCTGCGATTGTGTGGTACACATTTCTATCCCGGAAGTATTTTCCCCCGCATAGAGGGTTTCCGCCAAGGTAAAGGTTACAATAGCACTTTCGGTAGTAAGGTCGCAAGGATATTCGGGGTTGACGAAGGTCTTGGGACAACCAGCGGATTCGAACTCAAAGGAATCGCATTTTCCGTTGCAGTTGATCCTGGGGTCCACGGTATATTCAAACTGGTACGTTCCCAAAGGGGCACCTGTTATGGTAACCTTTCCATCCGGAGTGAAATTCAAGGCTTCCGGACCGGAAACAAATTTCCAATTGGCAAATTCACCTGGCAGATAATCGTATTTTGTCCCGTTTGCCGCTTGTGAAAATTCCAGCTCAGTCATCAAATCGAAAGTGTCCGGAGTGGCATCGCTTACACAGATTACACGGGGTTGGGGTTGACTAAAGGGATATAATGCCTCATAGAAGATAAAGGGAATATCACTTCCAGAATCGGAGCAAACTGCCGACCGTTGGTCTACCAAAAACCTAAAGTTGATAGTTTCTACCCCAAACCTGGGATTAGTAGCCAATAAATTATCGTAAATCGCCCTTAAATTGATCGTATTATCCTTAGGTGTAGAAATTTGGTTCGCCGAGTTGGGACTACCGGACCAACTACCTTCTTGATCCTCATCCTTTAAATAGGCGTCATCCGAAAGGTCAATGTCCATATCGTAAACACCATTCCTTAGATCCTTTTCACAGATATTGGTAAGAAAGGATTCTCCCGAAGTAGTTTGCCTTACGACCGAAATATTCACCGAGGTCCTACTTTCTACGGCACATGGGGCTATTCCAGGGACTACGTATACCAAGGTAAAGGTTTCCTGATCCACCAAGGGAGGTCCTGGTTGATAGGGTATTTCTACCATAAGTTCGGAACCGTTGATCCCAATAAAATTGGGACTGTTCCCTTCGTAAATCCACTCCCCATTTAAATGTGGGCTAGGCCATGATTGCAGGGCCTCAAAGAGATTGAACCCACTCAAATCCATACAAACATCACCGGTACCACAAACTTGTACGTTTACCCCGCTCCCACTGGAAGGGGCCAGCGCGCTCCCAGAAAAAGGTCCTAAAACCAAATTTATTGTAAGTGCAGGGGTACTACCGCAATCGGCATTAAACAAAACGTAGGTGTAATCATCAAGGTTCTCCGAAGACCCAAAAAGATCCCAAAGACTCACATTACCTGTAGAAGGGTCCAAGGAATATCCAAAATTGGGATCAAACCATATCCCATGCTGGATATTAATACCGGTTTGATCAAAATAGGCATCGTATAAATTCAGGATACCATCCGGGGTGCCGTCATTATTGCCGTCCACATTAGCCATGTCGCACACGGCTATGATTTCCTTAACGTCACATGTCTGGCCTTGTAGCAAAGAAAAACCGGCCAAAAAAAATAACAGAAAAATTCTATAGTTTAGTAGCAAAGTGGTTGGAAATTTTACTCACAAATATAGTTTATTAACACTTAGCAAATATATTGACATCCAGTTTTTAACGAAACCAAAGGCAATAAACTTGCATTTCATCGGATAAATTGCTCTGGAAACGGAATAAAATGGAATATATTGTTCTAAAACCAATAAAATTTAATGCCTTAAACACAAAGGGATACATTTATAGGCTAAAAAATACCAACAAAAAACCCGCTACTGTTTTGCAGAGCGGGTTTTCAATACCAAAGAAGTTCTTCTTAGGCCTCAAAAGGCTCAATGGATACAAAGGATTTTCCTTTGGTCTTCTTTTCAAATTTTACAATACCGTCAATTTTGGCATGCAAGGTATGATCTTTACCAGCATAAACATTATTTCCCGGATTGTGTTTGGTACCACGCTGCCTAACGATGATGTTACCGGCAATTGCAGCTTGGCCACCAAAAATCTTAACGCCCAAGCGCTTGGATTCTGATTCCCTACCGTTTTTGGAACTACCTACACCTTTTTTATGTGCCATGATGATTTAATTTTATGACCGGACCTATTATTCCTTGCGAATCTTTGGTCGGCAAAGTTTAACATATTTTCAATTATTTGCTCAAAGCCTCGATCAATTCGGCTTTTTTCATTGCGGACAATCCCTCAATGCCTTTTTCCTTTGCAAGTTCCTTTAACTCGGCAACGGTTTTTTTGCTAAGGTCATCGACAGTTGTGGCCGCTACTTTTTTATCCGCCACCTTAGCCTTAGCTTCAGCTTTAGGGGCCTCCGCTGCTTTAGGCGCTGCTTTCTTGGGCTCGGCCTTCTTTTCGGATTTTTTGGCACCAGAAGCAACAATACTTTCAATAACCAATTCCGTCAAATACTGACGGTGTCCGTTTTTCTTTTTGTAACCTTTACGTCTTTTCTTTTTAAAGACGATAACCTTGTCACCTTTAAGGTGTTTAACGACTTTGGCCTCAACAGCGGCTCCGTCTATAGCGGGGGCGCCAATAGTGACCTTGCCACCATCTTCCAACAAAAGAACGTTGTCAAAGCTAACTTTGCTTCCCTCCTCATTTGGTAAACGGTGAACGTACACTTTTTGGTCTTTCGCAACTTTAAATTGCTGCCCTGCCATCTCTACAATTGCATACATAGCGCGTATATTTATAATAATTTAATTAAAAAGTCCTACTTTTTTAAAATAAGAAAACCCGCCATCCCAATTCAATATTGCTAAGGCGGGTGCAAATATACTGCTAATTCATTAACCTACAAATGCTTTTTAATAATTAGTCCAATTTCTTTTTTAAGTTGTTGGAGCCTTTGAACAATTGCATAAATGCCAAGGTCAGGACCAAGGTCGTTGCAAATCCCATAATGGCAACGGTAAAGAAGACAATGCCATCCATGGTATTATAATCCCTGAACCACACTTTGGAAAGTTCTTTCAAAAAATCGGTATTGATCTCCGTGGCATAAAATGCAAAAAAGAGCGTAAAAATAAGGGTCGCAACGAAACCTGTAACCACTCCGGCCATAAAGCCGGAACCGTAATTAAACCCCGCTCCATTTCTCAATTTAAAATACTTTATAGATTCATATACCCCGAATGCCGTAATAACCGAATTAAAAAGACTGTAAAAGATATTGGTATGTAAACTAAATAACGAGAGAAAAAGGAAATAGGCGATTAGGCATCCACTAGTGGCAACCCCAAATCGAATAGGCAGTGCAAATTGTTTCATACTTTTACAATTTAGAATGGTTCTGGGTCTGGGAATCCCAATAAAAATCGTCCACAAAAATATTTATCGCTTAAAGTTAATAATATTGGCGGACAATTCCATAAATTCCTACAAAAGAAGATTGGGAAAGCATAAATTGACAGGAAATCCAACGAATAGCCCGAAATTTATCAAGAGTTCCCATTAAGTGGGGAAATCCTTAAAATGCACCGGTATAAAAAAATATTACCATTTCTTCAAAAGTTACGAATGGCCTATATTTACCCTAAAATTAAAATATCATGAAAAGCACCATCTCGTTAGCAGCCTTCTTTCTAGTCTTTATCTCCTTTTCCTGCAAACAGGAAAATAGGGATGGAACCGAGAAAATGACCCAAGTAATTGCCGAGCACGACGTATTGATGGCCGAGATGGGAACATTGACCAAACTGGTAGGCGAACTGAACAGCAAAGTGGACTCCACAGAAACTGGAATGAAATACGATTCCGCCAAAAAAGATCTCCAAAATGCCCATAAAGCCATGATGGATTGGATGAAAGGATTCGGTGATTCTTTCGATTCCGATGAGATCCTTAATGGAAAGGCCCTAAGTGCCGACAAACAAAAATTGTTGGACCAAGAAATGGATAAAATAAATGAGGTTAAAAAACTGATGAAGAGCAGTATTGAAAATGCCGAGGACCTTCTGGGCTCCGAGAAATAATCATTTTCCTTATTTTATGGGTGATATATGGGAACAACCCCCTCCAAATCACTAGGATACCCAAGCCAGATTACTTTCCGGATGCAATGATATTACGTGATTTCAACCTTATTTCCATCTCAAGGTCTCCATAATCCTGCGAATGTCCCGTTCCAGGTATGCAGCGGCCGGTAGAACGGAATCGTAATTGGGCTTGACAGAAAAATAAAGAGATCCCGTCACAAAATGGCTAACACTGTCCGTTAGGTAAAATTGGGATTGTGAAGCAGCGTTGCCCTTAACCTCATAGAACATGCCATAGACCTTGTCATTGTTGTTTACGAAAGGCTGCTCCAGAATATTATCTGCCTTTACCACATGCTCATAGGAAAGTTTTTGGGCGTCTGACAATAATTTGTCGAGGTTACCTTCTACTTTTTTATAGGTGATGAAAATATTGGCCCTCATTTTTGGGTAATCCACAATCAAGGATTCATCGTTTTTAATCTTTATTTTGGCCTGCTGGTTGTATTCAAATCTATAATCCGGCATCTCCTGAATTGCTGTCCCCGAATCGGGATATTCTAAACGCAACATGGCCTTGGGCTTGGGCAGCACATGATCCTTACAGCCCAAAAGGCACACGGCGGAAAGCAGAAAAATAAATGTTCTATTTTTGATATGACTCATTTCTGGGTGTATTTTAAGATATTGGATTGTCGGCATCCTTCGGCAAGGTTACTTTAATTTGCCTTAACCTTTTCTTATCGAGACTTTCAACAATGAATTGGTAATCCTTGAACACAATTTTTTCCCCTCTTTTTGGAAATTTCCCCGCAATTTCGAGAACAAAACCTGCAATAGTCTCCGACTCCCCTTTTTGGTCCTCAAAATCCTCTTCATTCTCGATTTTTACCACCCTGTAGAAATCCTTAAGGGCCGTTTTGCCGTCAAAAACATAATTGTGATCGTCGAGTTTGGAAAAGACCAGATCCTCGTCGTCGTACTCATCGCTGATATCCCCAACGATTTCCTCTATGATATCTTCCAGGGTAACTATCCCAGAAGTTCCTCCATACTCATCTACGACCACCGCCAAATGGTTTTTCTTTGCCTGAAATTCCAACAGGAGATTATCCAACTTTTTGTTCTCCGGAACAAAATAGGGCTCCCGAATAAGGGTCATCCAATTAAATGTTTTTCGGTCTATATAGGGCAGAAGATCCTTCACATACAGCACGCCCAATACGTTATCTATGTGCTCCGAAAATACCGGCACCCTGGAATAACCATGTTTTTGTATTTCCTCTATCACTTCCGGGAATTTCATTTCCGATCTTAAAGCGAAAATATCGATCCTAGGACGCATTACCTGTTTGGTGTCGGTATTTCCAAAGGATACTATTCCCCGCAAAATTTTTTGTTCCTCCTTCGTTGTATCCCCCTCTGAGGTGAGTTCGAGCGCCTGTGAAAGCTGGTCAACACTGATATTCGATTTTTGTTTGCCCAGTTTCTCCTGCAAATACAAGGTAGCGGCCCGCATGGGCAAGCTCAATGGAGATAGCAAGAAATCCATTACCCTTAATGGATATGCCATAAGGCGTGTAAACTGTAACGGGTTTCTATTGGCATAAATTTTCGGAAGAATCTCTCCAAACATCAAAATTAAAAAAGTGACCACGACCACTTCCAACAAAAACCGAACCGGAACAACTCCGAACCAGTACTGGGTAATTCCCGAAAAAATGGTGTCCCCAATACTGCTAAACAAGAGCACTACTCCAATATTTATGGCATTATTGGATATTAGAATCGTTGCAAGAAGCTTTTTTGGCTTCTCCAGGAGCTTTACCGTAATATTTCCGGTAGAAGTGTTTTTTTGTTCCAAGTCATTTATCTCCGTACCCGAGAGACCGAAAAAAGCGACTTCCGCACCAGAGATCAGCGCAGAACAGATTAGCAGGAAGACCAGCACACCTATTTTGAGTGCCAGGGCACCATCCAATACAATAAAACTAAATATTAAACTGGCAGGGTCTGGGTCCAAGCGTTATAACTTTAATATAATTATTAAAACGGCAGATCATCTTCTTGTTCCGGTTCATTGACCGATTTGGATTCCCCACTTTTGCCCAAATCCCCGGATGACTGCTGCTGGTTGGGCTGGGGATTATAGGGCGCACTTCCAGGTTCTCCCTTTCGGGTGGACAGGAACGTAAATTCCTGTACATGGACTTCCGTGGTATATCTGGTATTGCCATCCTCACCTTGCCATTGGCGGTTCTTTAACCTTCCTTCGACATAGATTTTATCTCCCTTGCTCAAATATTTTTCGCAAATTTCGGCAGCCTTGTTCCGCAATACAATATTATGCCAATCCGTGTTGGTCACTTTTTCCCCAGTTTGTTTATTGGTATAGGTTTCGTTAGTGGCCAAGGGAAATCTGGCAATACAGTTGCCGCCCTCAAAATAATGGATTTTCACTTCGTCCCCAAGATGTCCAATTAACATCACCTTATTCAATGTTCCACTCATAACTTATGCCTTAATGAATTCATGGTCCGCATTTTACGTAATAATGCATGGAATTCGTTCTCAAAAGTAGTGATTTTTAAAACTACTTATAAAATTTGCTACTAAAACCGGTACGGGATATTGATCCAAATCGGATAAAACAACCCCTTCCCTTAACTCACTGGATGTCTCCACTACCCAAAACTTGGTATATAAATGCTGGTGGGACAATTTGTGGACCACTTGGCCTTCCCCATATTGGTAAACCTGTGGCGGCTCCTGTAATTGGAGCACTTCAGACAAGTTACTTTTCACCTGTTCCAGCCCAAGTTCCCTATCGGAATCCAACTTGGGGAATTCAAACAGGTTTTCCCATATACCCTTTCCCCGTCGCTGCCTCAATTGGGTCTTCCCTGCTCCATCCAGTACTACCAAATAATTGAAATAGCGCTTCCTGACCATTGTCTTGCCCAGGGTTACCGGCAACTGGTCCACTTGGTTTTCCCGCAAGGCAATACAACTACCGTTCAGGGGACAATTATAGCAATCCGGGCTTTTCGGCACACATTGCAGGGCGCCAAATTCCATGATTCCCTGATTGTAATCCCGAATATTGTCGACATCCATCACCGATTGGGCCAATTCCTTAAAATATTTGCTGCCCTTGGAATTGTTGATAGGAATTTCGATCCCAAAATATCGGGACAGTACCCTATAAACATTACCATCAACTACAGCCCGAGGCTCATTAAAACAGATTGAGGCTATGGCACTGGCCGTATAATCCCCGACCCCTTTTAATCCCAATAATTCACTGTAGGAAGTAGGAAACTTGCCGTTATACTTCTCAACGATAATTTTGGAGGTTGTATGCAAATTTCGGGCCCTCGAATAATACCCCAGGCCCTGCCAAAGTTTTAATACTACTGTCTCGGTGGCATTCGCCAAATGTTGGATGGTAGGGAAATTTTCCAAAAAACTTTCGTAATATGGAATCCCTTGGGCTACACGGGTCTGCTGCAGGATTATTTCCGAGAGCCAAATACTATAGGGATCCAAGGTATCCCGCCAAGGCAAGTCTCGCTTGTTTTCTCGATACCAGGAGAGAATAATTTCGGAAAAGGACATAGGTATTAGGGTTCTACTTAGGGTTCCCCAAACGCTCAAAGGTCTAGGTTGGAAAGTTTGGGGGACAAGGTTTATTAAGCCTTACCGACCGTGATACTGAGGTTTTGAAAATAAAAGGGATAATAGTGTAAATGCGTGTCCTGAACATCCACCTGACATAGTCAGTCGGGCAAGAAGTCGATGGGACCGATTTAAAAACGAAGGCAACGCAGTTATCGTAATATTTGGACGGACACTACTTTGTTCTATGCTCTTCAATATATTTGGCCATTACCCCGACGGACTCAAATATTTTTCTCCCTTCCTTGGGGTCGCTCAAACGAATGCCATAGTCTTTATCGAGCATTACGATAAGTTCTAGTGCATCAATGGAATCCAAGCCCAATCCATCCCCAAAAAGAGGGTCATCGTCGGCGATCTCTGCCACCGTTACATCCTCCAAATTCAATTGCTCGATGATTTTCCCTTTCAATTCTTCTTTTAAATCTCCCATGGTGTCTAATATAATCTTTTTATACCTTCAACTGTGTATTTGGTGCCGACTTCTTTCGAAACCAAGTACAAAAAAGCTTCATAGTTGTCCCCGTCAAAATCTACCCAACCACAAAGTACTTGATCCGCTTTCCCTAAATCCAACAAACTACTTGAATAATGGAAAAGATGTTCGGCATTAAACCCGTCAAAGATAAAAAAACTATTTTCAGAATAAAGTTTATGTTTAATACTGATTTCACCGAGACAAATGTTGGGCAAGGTATAGACAAAAACTGCCGGACTTGGGTAGTATGAGCTATCGTCTTGAATGGACTCTTCATGTTTCCTGTCCGTATCCAAACTGGATGCCCGATTGGCAAATACAAGGGCGATGTTATTGTCGATCCCATAGTCCAGGTTCTCCTTTGATAGGAGCACTTCGGCCCCGATAAATGCCAGTTTGCTCAGGTTGTCCATCTTAAAAAATTTGGGGTAATCCACCTTAAATTTTTTATAGGCCGATTTTATAAACGTTGAAAAATCGGGACTGGCATCAGCAAAAATAACTTCGCCGTTCAGGGATACCTTATTTTCCCGGATATGGCTGTAAGCTTTTATGTGATAAGTTAATTTTTTCATACAAATTTGATAAAGAATCAAGACCGATACGCTCCATGAAACAAGACCTATGTCTTGTCTCTTGGTTCTTAGTTCTTGAATCTCTTTATTTTTACCACTTCACTAGATTGCTTTTGGTTGGCAACGGAATACTGGATTAAAAATCGACATGTTCAAATAGGAATATAGAGAACAGACCCTTTTTATTTGTCCTTACATTTTGCCTTGCCTCTTGATGATTAGTCTATTTTCTTTTCTCTATGTTCTATGCCCTTTTCTCCATATTCTTTATTCCAATTGTTATCCTTTCACCTTTTTAAATACTGCCGCAGTATTACAGCCTCCAAAACCCGATGCTGTTTTTAAAAAAACATTAATTTTCTTGGGTGCAGTACCGCGGATTACATTTAGGGGTTGGGATGTGCCGGTCGTTTGGAACCCCAAAGATCGGAACAAGGTGTTTTGGTGCAAGGAATGCATCCCAATTATGGTTTCCAAGAGTCCGGAAGCCCCTAGGGTATGGCCAAAATATCCTTTTAAACTGTTCAATGGGGTGACACTTAAACCGAGTCGACCGAAGGCTATGGCCTCCATCTCATCATTAAAGTTGGTGGCAGTGCCATGGGCAGAGATGTAATCGATCTCGTTCGCGGAAATATGGGCCTCTTTCATAGCAGATTTCACACTTCTAAATAAACCCTCCCCAGATCGGGAAGGACCAGAAATATGGTTGGCATCGTTACAAGTACCTTCACCTAAAACCTCAACGGATTCCCCCGCCAAGTTTTCTTTGTTGCAGGTGACGAGTACACAAGCTGCGGCTTCCCCGATATTTATTCCAGATCGGTCCACATCATAGGGTTTGCAAGGCGATGGGCTCATCGCTTGGAAAGAATTAAACCCTGATAAAATGAATTTCGTGACAAGATCTCCCCCTACGACGAAAACACTGTCATAAATTCCCTGGCGGATATACCTTTTGGCGACAGAAATCGCCAAGATCCCAGATACACAGGCGTTGGATAGAACAATGGCTTCGTGTTTAAATCCAAAAAAATCCTTCACGACCCGCCCAAGTTGAGCCAAATATGCCCTTTCCTTGGGAAATGGACTATTTCCTTCCAACACATCTATGTTTCCTTTGGTAGTGGCAATAACAAGGCCTACACGGTCTGTCAGCGCCAACTTGGAAGCTTTGACAACTTTGTCCAGGGACAAGATCATCATCTGCTCCAATCGTGTGCAGTTGTTTTTGGGATCCAGTTTTTGAAATGCCCCGTTCAGCTTTTTTGTGTCGATCAATGAGGCATAAAAAGGCTCTGGCAAAAGGGCGTTGTCCTCTACCCCGTGCAATCCTGAAAGTTCGTTGCGGACAGCGTCTACCACCGTACCAGAGTCCAGCCCCAAGGAGGAAACAATATTGTTATGTGATAAATAAACCTTACTCATTTAACAAACCCACTTTTTTCTTCCACCGTTTAAAAAATTCGGGCATAAGCAGCGAAAGTTCCCCCCCGATTTCCACAAAAACCTGTACCGTTTCACCGGTACAAACCAAATGTCCCTTTGGATCGTATATTTCGTATTTAAAAATCATTTTGGCGGCAGGCGAATCAACAAAAATTGTCTTAATAGTAGCCACATCGCCGTATTTCAATGGGAGTCGATGTTCACAACTAGATTTTACAATGGGCGTTGTAAAACCGTACTCCTTTTGATCAAGGTAGGAAATACTATGGTGACGGCCAAAGGCTTCGCGCCCATCTTCAAAATATTGGATATAGTTGCCATGCCAAACGATTCCCAATGGATCGGTCTCCACAAATCGCACCCGTATTTCAGAAGTGAAACTTATTTCCCCACTCGGCTTAGACTGCATTCTGGCGTTCGTTATAAATTATGGAAAGTCCCGTGGTAATCACGAAGAACAAAAGTAAAAGCAAAATTTCCGGAAGGATTTCCCCAAATCCCACATTTCGCAAAAATACATCATAAAATGCATTAAGGCCCCAGTTCATCGGGGATAGGTTAGACAGATGCTGCATAAACCTAGGCATTAGGAATACCGGCACCCATACGCCGCCCATGGCCGCCAAGATTACAACAAACGTTGCTCCAAAGGGCGCAGATTGTTCCGGAGTCTTCGCTATGGTACCCAATAAAAGGCCAAGACCTATTGCCGCCAAGCCCGCAAATAGGGCCACAACAAAAAGCAAGGGCAATCTACCGGAAACGTCGAGTTGCGGAAGGCCCAGGCCTGGCAACAGATATATCCCCACTACCAACATTAAAGCAAATTGGATAAGACATACGCAAAGATAGACCAATGTTTTTCCACCCAGGACCGTGGCATAGGAAACGGGGTTGGTCCTAAGGCGAACAAAGGTTCCCTGGTTTTTTTCCTTTACCATGTTGATGGATAAGGGAACAATAATAAAAAATATGGCGAAAAGTGTCCATGCAGGAACGTTATGTTGGGTAGAATTGGGCAATATTTCCGTTTCGTCCACGGTGGGTCCGATCTCCCTGAAAGAAATAAGTCCTTCGGTTTCCAAGGCAATTTTAGTGTCGCCCCCGGACAACTGATCCTGGAAGACCTTATATATTGTCTGGGATTCTATTTGTGAGATCATTTTATCGATCCCGTTTTTAACAGAGGACTTAAACGCGAATTGGGTGGCAGGATCAAAATATAAACGCACCTCCTTTGGTGCAATCTTTGTCGTAGGCTTGGCATTTTCCTTTTCCAATCCCAACTGGGAAAGGATCCCGGTTACATTGTCATCTATTTTCTTCTCAAGGTCCGAGGATAGATTTTCGGGAATGATAACGGCCAATTGGTATTTTCCCTTAAAGACCAAATCCCGTGCCTCGCTTTCCGTGTCCTTATGGATAACATCAAAAGTATTTGATTCGGTTAAATTTTTATAAATATTCTCGGACACGGATCCCTTGTCGTTATCCACCCACAAAATAGGAATCTTTACGTCCTTGATGCTTTTAAATGTACTGTCCTGTATTAAGGTAATGGTCACCACCAATATCAACGGCATAATAAACAGAATGGCAATGCCTCCCATATCCCGTACGAGCAATAAACATTCCTTATATGCCGAGGCAAGTAGCTTATGCATGGTCTCTTAAGGCTTTTCCAGTTTTTGCCAAAAATACATTTTCCAAACTATGGGCGTTTTTCTGCTGTGCGATAAGGGTCTTTGGTTCCCCAGTGCAAATAATTGTGCCATGGTCTATAATGGCAACCCTTGTACAAAAATTCTCGGCTTCGTTGAGATGGTGGGAAGTATACACAATAGTGGCGCCCGACCTGTTCAACGCCTCCAGATGCCCAATAATGACGTTTTTGGATTGCACATCTACACCAACTGTGGGCTCATCCAGAAATAGGACCCTAGGGCTGTGGAGGATGCCGGCAATTAAATTTACACGACGTTTCATGCCCCCAGAAAAGTTCACCACTCTTTTGTTTGCAAAACGGGAAAGTCCCAAAATCCCTAAATGTTCGTGGATAGAATTTTTTAGTGTATCGCCTTTAAGACCATACATACTCCCAAAATAGTACAGATTTTCGTAAGCGGTAAGCGTGGGATACAGTGCGTATTCTTGGGGAACGATCCCTATGAGCTGTTTTAATTGATTCCCATGGTCCTTAAAGTTTAAGCCATTTATTGAAAAAGATCCGGAAGTAGGCCTCAACAGGGAGCAAAGCATGGAAATCAAGGTGGTTTTACCTGCGCCATTGGGTCCCAAAAGTCCAAAAATTTCCCCCTCCTCGATATTGAGGTTCAGGTCTGAGACAGAATAGGTTTCCGCTCCCTTATATTTTTTGGAAAGTTGGTTTATTTGGATCATATGGTCACCTAGTTCCTCCCAATGACATAGGGAGGTAAAATTTTCTACGCAATTAAGTGTTTTAAACTGCTTTTCGCAATTTTTTAAAGAAAACTTCTTCCTTGTCGGCGATTATCTCCAATTGATCGGCCACTTTATTGTATGCATCGTCTTGAACACTCCTATTTTTGTAAATCCTGGAGGCTTCTACAGCAAAATCACGCCATAAATCACCAATTGCGGTCATCTCCTTGGAAAGCTCGATTAGTCGTTCATTTTCAAGCAATTTACCGGCCTCCTGCAAAAAGGCAGCGTAGATATACCGAAACCCCCCTCCACCGGTACCGATTTCCTCTTGCATTCTCACGACCTGTCCAAGATAGTGGTTGGCCGTTTTAATACCTTTCTTTTTGGGCCATTTTCGAATCAATTTGGCTATCATCCGGATTCCCTTTACCCCAACAATTGGAATTGGTGCAAGCATATCCCGACATGTATGTTTGATGCCTTTAACAATAGCGGGTTTCAGATCCAATTCTTCGGGAAAAGAAGTGGGATAGTACATATGGCCGTTGGGAGGAAAAGCCCCTTTGGCAAATCTCACCTTTTCCAGTTCCTGTTCCGTTAAACTGGTGACCTCTTCCATAATCGGGTCGCTAATCAGATAACGACCATTCTCCTTCCCATAAACGATCAAATTGTGGGCGTTGAAATGGAACCGATATTCATCCGGAAAATAAACCAAATGATAAACTCCCACCTGTAGCCCTACAGGGTTGTTTTTGCTTAGATTCTGGTCCAATTGGGCCTTGGCCTCTGCTGGGGTCTTGAATTTTTCCCGATTGATCTTAATTCCGACCCGTTTGGCGAAACGCTTAAAAATAAAACCTGGCATGGCCCTATAGGTCATAACCGGCGCATGGTTTACCATCAAAAATGGTATATAGCAGAACAAAAGGCCAGACCCTATGCCGAAAACCATGGGTTCGCTAACGGTAAAGCCATTGTATTTCATTAGGTTGGATACCACCCCGTTTTCGCAATGGGCGGCTTGTTTGTGCGTGAATTCTTTTTCCAAAGAAAGTGTGTTTTTGGTTATTGTACCTCAATTTTAAGCGGGCACAAAATTAAGGAAAAGTTGTTAGAACCGATTGGTAAATAGAAGATGATGAAACCAATCCATTTTAGGTCTCATTTCTCCGGTTTCCTAACCTTGATATCCTGCAATTCCTCGACAGTAATTTCAAAAATATCGGCGTATTTCTGTAAAATATTATTGCTTAACCTCTTAAAGACGGCAGGTTTAAAGTGTCTTTTTACCCGCCATTGCCAAAACCCGATATAACTTGCCAAAATACCCAGGTCCATCTTATGAAGCTCCATATAATATTCCAATGGACTTCGCTCGCCAGAGAGAACCCGTTGTTCTGCCATGGCCACCCTTTCGTTGATCTCCTGTATGGCATTATCCAAGGCTATGGTCTTAGGGTTCCATCCGGTACTGTGCTCTGTAACATATTCACCGTTCTCGTCCACGGCATAGCAAAGCTCCCTAAAATGGGCCGATTCCAGATTACTTTTATCCTGAGGCACTTCTTCCCGCTTCATATTTACAAAATTAGGTTAAAGTATTTTAATGCTAATTTATTGGGTAGATTTGGATTAAGAACAAGGAATATAGAAAAAAGACGAACCTTTAACATCAATCTATGTTCTATGTTCTGTGTTCTATGCTCTTTTATCAAACCTCTTGTATCAAGAAATTCAAGGTACAAGCTACAATTAATTCCGTGTTTATAAAAGTTGTACACTCCATACTACAGAGGGTCATCGATCCAGAATCGATTCTGGACAATAGGCGGGCCTTTGTTCTAATGGTTTCCCCTATTTTGGGCAGTTTAAAGATTTCCACCTTTTTAATGGCGCTTATATAACCCACCAATTGGTTTCCTTCCCCTTCCAGGTCGTCAACGGCAAAATAGCTTTGCCCCACGATTGCCGAACAGGCCTGGGCCGCATTTTCTATAAGTCCCGATTCCGTTAGTATATCAGCATTGGTGAAAATACAATCCTTTGATATATGGAAGGCGGTCGTTACCGTATTATCATCAATATGAAGCAACTCACTGACCATGAGCATAGGTGTGCGATGTGGCAAGAATTTTTTGATGTCGATATGTTCCCGGGTCGATTTCATCTAGTCGACCAAAACCGTTTTCATCTCGCTACGGGCAATAATTGACCCTGCCAAGGTAGTTTCTGCCCGGACCAGGGTAACCCCCATAAATTCGTGAAGGATATCAACAGTAGTGCTCATCTCTGAACCTACAGGGGGCAACGAAAAAAATTCTGCATTCTTTATGGCCCCGATATAGCCGGTCGGGGCAGTTTCCTGCTTAAGAAAGTACTGATATCCTGTATGTAGGGCAACTGATTGTGCCATATGTTCCAAAATGCCAGGAGCACTAAAAATAGAGCCTTCGACAAAAAGATTATCCATAGGTACCGTGAATCCGGAAACTATTTTTTCATTGGAAAAAAAAAGCAGCTTATCCACCATGACAAATGGATATTTTTGCGGGATAAGCTTTTCAATTATGTGTTTGTCCAATATTTCCTTCTCCAATAAATTCATCTAACACACTGTTAAATAAGCGTAGGCATAGGAAAATCGGGCACTTTCGGGTACCTGCAGCAAGATTTTCTCTCCTTTTTTTAACTTTCCGGAGGAAACGAGCTCCTCCACCATAAGAAAAACCGAAGCAGCTCCAACATTTCCTACTTTTTGCAGGTTCATGAACCATTTATCCCATGACATCCCAACCCCTTGACGTTCCAATTCCTGAAATAGTTCTTCCTTAAAATAATAGGAAGAAATATGGGGCAGGTAGTAATCTACATCTTCCGGGGTTACCCCGTGTTTCTCCATTGCCAGCTTTAGGCTGTTTACCCCTTTGATCAATATGTTCTCGCTTAACAGACGAACATCCTGTTTCATCGCAAAAAGTGATCTTTGCCCCCATTCGTCGGCAGGATATTCGCTCCAAGCCTTAATTTGGCCATTGTCCAATTTTTCACCGCCTGCGTACATACAAGCTGCCAGTTCATGGGCATAGGAATACCCTTCCATCCATTCTATTTTTAACGGCGTTTTTCCCTTGGGCGAATTTTCCAACAATACGGCCCCCGCCCCATCGGAAAGCATCCACCGTAAAAATTCCTTGTGAAAAGAAAGAATTGGGTTTTCTTCCAACTCCTTTAAATGTTCCACTTCGTTCTCAAAAATATCGGCCTTCATCCATGACGAGGTCCGCTCAGATCCCGTACAAACCGCATTTTCGGTCTGGCCAGCCTTAACGGACAAATATCCGTACTTAAGGGCGTTCATACCGGAACAGCATGCTCCCGAAGAGGAATTTACTTCCAAGGTGTGGTTTTTTAAAAATCCATGGACCATGGATGCGTGTGATGGCAATAATTGATCAGGGCTGGTAGTGCCGCAAGACAGCAGTTCAATATCATTGGCGCTGAATTCCTCGTCCAATAGGAGCTCTACCGCTTCTTTGGTAAGTTGGGCATTGTTATGGGTAATGTTCCCTTGATCGTCAATAGCGTAATATCTATACTTAATTTGGTTATTGCGTAGGACCAAGCGTCGGGCCTTGGAAGTTTTCCCGTTTATAAATCCCAACTTCTCTTCCATGTGTTCGTTATCTACCGGCTCATTGGGTAAAAATTTTGATATTCTAGTGATATAGACGTCTTTCACACATTTCAATTTTAGTTAATTACAAAAATGATAAATAATTATATACCTACCCAAATTATTGTTCGGCTAGTTAAGAACGGGTAATATAACCCCGTTCCCTTAATTAAACATTATTTAATTCTACGGATGAATAATATTTCTTTTGCTTCTTGATCTTGCCAATCGAGGGAAGATAGGTAATTAAGTATACAATATACACTATTGGGGCTATGACCCAAATGGCAAATAACAAATAAAATTTAAATAAAACTAACCATTTTTTTCTTTTTGCCGCATCTGATTTCCCTTTTCTGGAAATCAAATTGGCCCATTTGGAAAATACCATATTGCCACGAATATCCGTTGCAATCAAATACGGATTTACGTCAACGGCATCAACCTGCAATAATTTTTCCTGCAACTCGGAATAATCACCCTTCTTGAGACATTCTTTAATGGGAATTGAGAAACGGCTGGCCTCAGCTATATCCGTATCGGACACCCCTGGCTTTGGAAAAATGCCCCACATCCTGGTCTTCTTTCCCCCAAACGCCCAATGCATGATGGTAATTACACTTATATTGTTCACGTGGCGATCCACAAGGGCAATGTGTCCCACCAAATTGGCATTTAGGTCATGTAACAACAATTTTACCTTTTCTTGGGCCTTGATCCACATATTCCTACAAGCCACTACCGTTATTACCGGTGTATCGTTTAATAGCGCTTTGGCCTGGTCCGACTTTAAAAAGGAATTTATTGGAATGGAGGGGGATAAATACCAAACTTGATAGCCCAGTATTACCAAATCGTATTTTTTCGTCATTATGTTACTTTCAGGGGCTTCCAGTTCAACAGGAATTTGCAGGAAAGATTCCGGGAATACGTCATAAAATCGTTCTTGCGTCCATGGGAAATCAAAATCTTTTTTGGGGGTAATTTCATGGAGGGTTATGCGTACCTCTTCGCCTTGCAAGTTGGAGGTGATATTGTTTAGAATGTCCAACAATTGTCCCGTTTGTGAATAGTAAATGACCAGAATTTCCTTCATGCGAAAAATATGTTGTTGATTATATGCCCTAAAAATAGCTACTTCTATTTAAATTTTCACCTGTTTGAATTTTATTGTTGCTTTACTGTCAGACCAGCCGTACAAAGTCATTCTAGCGGGCCCGCCCGACTATACCTTCTGGGCGGATGTATTTATTCAACCCTATATCTGTTGTTTGTAAAGAAATTCATTACGATTTGGCTTTGCCATAAAGCGTGATGGTTGGCACAAGGAAATTGATAAGGCCCATTTCACGACAAAACCAAAAATACCAAATACTCCGATTGGGTAAGAACGAATAAAATACGATTATTGCCCTTTAGTCAGGGTAAAATGATTGAATAATACGAATCCTGCCTATTTTAAGCCAGAGCCTTTCCTTTCAACATCCCAAAAATCGAAATAATTGAACCATTGATAGGGGTATTTTTCCAAAATCCATGAAATACTTGCCACATAATGGGCCAGGATAGACCTTGCATCCCCATTCTCGGCTTCCACTTTTCTGGCATACAAGTGGTAATGAAGATTTTTCTCTTTCATCACGTACACAAAAAGAATGGGCACCTTTAATTTCTGGCCCATCAAAAAAGGGCCGGCTGGAAATTTTGCCTTTTTACCCAGTAGATTTTCCTCCAAATATTTTGTTTGCTTTATGTATCTATCCCCTGTAATACAAATAAGTTCATTTCTGGACAGGGCAGCCCCAATCTCAAAAATATGTGAAAAATCGTCTTGGTAAAGGATAAATTTTATTTGGGACTTGGAAGATATTCGATCCAAATAATCCTTAATGGCCTCGTGCTCTTTATCCGTTGTGAGCAGATTTATTGGGGCATTCTCCTCCAGTTCATTGAGAAAAAATTGGGCAATTTCAAAATTGCCCACGTGGGCACTGATCAGAAGACCTCCTTTTTTTTCGGCCAGTACCTGACTGAGCTTGTCCACACCGTCAAAATCATAGGAAAACTTGTCCCGCAGGCCAGCTGAGATGGCGACCTTGTCTATAATGGTCTGCCCAAAGGTGTAATAGCTCTTATAGATGGAAAGAACGCTTTTTAAGCCATTATAGCCCCTGCGTCTGCGAAAATAGTAGTAAATGGACCTAGTGCCCTCCCTGGAGAAAAAACAAAAGTAAAAAGCAACAAAATACAGTAGGAAATAAGCAGCTCGGACTCCGAATTTTTTAATACAAAAGACAAATATTCGATACCCTAAAACGGTACCCCTGGACTTTCCTTCCCATTCGGCAGCCATGAAAATACTAACTTAACCTTGCCTCTATCAAATCATAAAAATCCTGAAGCGTTTTCACCTCTACAAAATCCTCACCATCTAACTTTACCCCAAAATTGGACTCGATCGCCACAACCAGATCTACAAAATCCAAACTGTCCAATTCTAAAGTCTTCTTTAGGTCAGCATCGGGTAGAAGCTCGTCCCCGTCCACCTCAAATTCATCGATAAGAAAGTGATTTATCTTTTTAATTATGACATCCTTGTCCATATTCAATCAAGCCTTTTTTACAATAATTGCTGAATTTGTGCCTCCAAATCCAAAAGAATTGGACAAAAATACATCAATTTTTTTACTTAGGGTTTTGTTGATCAAGTTTAATTTGGAAGCGTCGGCATCGGGGTTTTCCAGGTTAATATTTGGCGCCACAAAAGAGTTCTGCATCATGATCATAGAATATATGATTTCACTGGCCCCCGCCATCCAGCACTCGTGTCCCGTCATCGACTTTGTTGAACTTACGGGCGGACAATGACTGCCAAATACATTGTAAATGGCCTTGGCCTCATTGGAATCGCCAACTGGTGTAGAAGTGGCGTGCGCGTTTACATAGTCTACCTCCTTTGCCTGCATGCCTGCTTGGTCCAATGCCATTATCATGGACCTGCTTGGTCCGTCCACATTGGGCGTCGAGATATGTTCCCCGTTGGACGAGAAACCATAGCCCATTACCTCGCCCAAAATAGGGGCTCCCCGTTTAACTGCAGATTCATAGCTTTCCAAAATAAGGGTGGCGCCTCCCCCGCTGGGTACAAGTCCATCCCGGTCCCTATCAAACGGCCTGCAGGCTTTTGTTGGATCGGAATGGTTTACCGAAAATACGCCAAGGCCATCAAAACTGCCCATGGCAAACTCGTTAATTTCCTGGGCCCCTCCACAAATTATGCAATCCTGAAGCCCGTTCTTAATAAGTAAATAAGCCATCCCTACGGCGTGGGAGCCACTGGCACAGGCTGCACTTATGGTAAAGTTGATACCTTTCAGTTTAAATATCGTGGCCAGATTCATGGTAATTGTAGAGTTCATCGCCTTAAAAATTGCTCCCGAACCCACCAAAGTAGTATCGCCCTTTTCACGGATCTTATCTACGGATTCCATTACCGATTTGGCAGTGCTGTCGTTGCCGTACAAAATACCAACCACATGATCGTCCAGATACTTCTGGTCGATCTTAGCGTTTTCCAATGCTTCCATGGTTGCCACATAGGCATAACTCCCTTCTTCCCCTAAACTCACCCGTTCCCTTCTGGACAATTTGTCTTTTAGATCAGGTTCCTCCACCATACCGGTTAGACAGGAACGATAACCAAGAACTTTCCTTTTTTCGTCGCAAATTATACCAGATGTCCCTTGCTTAAGGGATGTTTTGACTTCCTCCAAATTTTTCCCGATACAGGAATAGATCCCCATTCCCGTAATTACTACTCTACCCATTGATTCATTTTAAGAGTATATTCCCCCATTGATATTGATGACCTCACCTGTAATATAAGACGATTTTTCCGAGGCTAAAAAGGATACCAAGTGGGCCACTTCTTCGGATTTTCCAAACCTGTTGGCCGGAATCATTTTTTTGAGTTCCTTTTCGTCCAGATCGGCGGTCATATCGGTTGAAATAAAACCAGGTGCTACCGCATTAACAGTAACGTTCCTTTTTGCCACCTCTTGCGCTAATGCTTTGGTTGCGGCCACAAGCGCACCCTTGGCCGCAGAATAATTGGTCTGCCCAGCCGTTCCTTTAACGCCAGAAACCGATACCATATTTATGATCCTGCCGTATTTGTTGACCAATAATTTTTGTATCAAATGATTGGTAACATTAAAAAAGCCGTTGAGACTTGTATTGATTACCGAGTTCCAATCCTCTGGCTTCATCCACATAAAAAGTCCATCCCTAGTGATTCCCGCATTATTTACAATAACCTCTATAATGGATTCTTTGTGATTTTCCTGCCATTGATCCAAGGACGCAATGACAGATCCGGCATCGACCACATCAAAAGGAAGAAGTTCCCCTTGGCCACCGACAGGTT
>SWCD01004875.1_pt1 | contig 85760 bp, 79 predicted proteins | sample 4693011 | NCBI WGS metagenome assembly SWCD01 (sample SAMN10267278, study PRJNA491770) | bioreactor metagenome | isolation source: DHS bioreactor inoculated with marine | place: Japan: Omine Ridge, Nankai Trough | reverse complement strand
ATTTCTATGTTCCGATGGTTGAACAGTCCTCAATTGAAATGGACTACAATACCGGCGCGGGTTATATTCTTGAAGCAATAAAACCGATGGGCGAAACTTATGTTAATCAAGTTAAGCACGGTTTGGATCCGGCAAACGGCTGGATTGATATTTATCCTTCCAATGATAAAAACAGCGGCGCATTCTCCACTGCTACTTATGGAGTTCATCCCTATGTGAAAATGAATTTCCAAAATACTTTTGATGATGTTTCAACACTGGCTCATGAATATGGACATGCGATGCACAGTTATTTTGCAATTAATACGCAGCCCTATTTGTTATGGCGCTACCCTCCTTTCCTTGCAGAAATTGCATCAACTTGCAACGAGGCGCTTCTCTCACGCTACATGATAAATAATGCTTCATCTAAAAAAGATAAAGCTTGGCTGCTGAGCGAGCTGCTCGAAACTATCCGCTCAACAATATACAGGCAAACGCTTTTTGCAGAGTTTGAATTGAGACTGCACCAGTTAGCGGAAGCAGGTGAGCCGATCGGTGCGGCAAAGCTAAACGAAATTTATGGCGAATTAATTCGTACTTATTATGGTCCAAATTATACAATGGATAAAAATGATCATATTGAGTGGGCTTACATTCCGCATTTCTATTACAAATATTATGTGTTCACATATGCAAACGGACTTTCAGCAGGAATAGCATTTGCTGAAAAAATTACTGAAGAAGGCAAACCCGCGCAAGATGCTTATCTTAGCATGTTAAAAGGGGGCAGCTCAAAGCCACCGTTGGAATTGTTGAAGGATGCGGGACTCGATATGACAAAACCGGATGCGATAAAATCTGCATTAAAATTATTTGATAAAACTGTTGATGAATTGAGTGCTTTGCTTGATGAGTAAATTAATATATGCTTTAAAAATTGTTACACATTAAATTAGTAAGAACAGACTTAAGTAATAATACTTTTATTAAAACAATTGGAAATCAATTCTAATGAATTCATCTTGTCCTCTTTGTGAAGCGGAAAATATTTCGATAATTGGAGAACCTAAAACTAATCCGCTTTCAAAACAATTTGTTGATAATACTTACAAAGTAGTGCAATGCAGAAATTGTGAAGTGTATTATGTTGCACCAAAAATATCTTTTACTGATGATCAATGGGCGCAACTATACAGTAATGAATATTTTGCACTGCAATCTAATTGGCTTTTACGCAAGCGTGCATTGGAATTATCTAAGCGATTTGATAATGCTTTAAATTACTTACCTAAAAAGGAAATTAAATTTTTAGACATTGGCACCGGCGAAGGTAAAACTTTAATTGAAGGAGTAGAAAGAGGCTGGGATGTTACAGGCATTGATATTGTTGACAGCAGAATTGATGAAGCTAAAACCGTCAGCATAAAATTTATTACCGCAAAGTTTATTGAATACGAGTTCCCGGAAAATCAATTTGATTTCATCTATCTTGACTCTGTTTTGGAACATGTGCTTAATCCCAAAGAGTATTTGCAAAAAATAAAACGGATTCTAAAAGTAGGGGGAATCCTTTATGTTGCGGTTCCAAATGAAGATAGTTTATTCAATGATGTAAGAAAAATTGTTTTTAATTTATTGGGCAAAAAAAATATTTCCGTAAAAATAAAACCATTTGATTCTCCATATCATATAAATGGATTCAATAAAAAATCATTGACGTATATTTTTGATAAAACAAATTTGAAAATCAAATCAATGAACAACACCGGACGAAAATTTAATTTTTTAAGTCATAAGCCAACTAGAAAAGGATTTTGGATTAATCTTATTTTTTTGCTGCCGATAGAGTTTATTGGCAAAATGTTAAGCAAAGATGTTTATTATGAGACATACGTTGCAAAAGAAAATTAAAAAAATTAAATGCTTTAATTATATGGCTAGAACAATAAAAATAATAATCACATTGTTTTTCTTGAATTCACTATCCTATGGGCAAGATATATCTAAAAATCCTTATTGGTTAAATATTGGTTTAGGCGGTTCACCGAACCATTTTAATCTCAATTCTTCTTACAATAAATCATTGGATAATCTCTCGTACCAAATTTCAATAAATTATAGTAAAGAATATTTTCTTCGGATAGATGCAATGACAACCGGTAACATCGGTCTGGGAGTTTCTGATCATAAATCCTGGTATATCAGCTCAATTTATTTGGGACCATCAGTGTCATATGGTAAGGCAAGAAATAATTTAGACCGATATGTTAATTTTTGGGGTTCGGGAATTTCACTAAATGCACAAATGTATTTTATGCCTCTCAACAAATTATTCCCCGGTATTGGGTTAGGTCTGGAGTTCTTTTATAATTTTAATGTTATGCAAACAGAAGATGTAAATTACAGGCATGTTTATTCTTTTCGTCTCAGTGTTTGTTTGACGAACTTGCATGATCAATTCTAGAATACCTTAGAATATAAAATATTTAATTCGACTGAATATTTAAAACATTCACATTAAATTATAACATAACTATTGGAGTAAATAATGAATCAGCAATCGAATGAAAAAATAGATAAGCCCGCAGCAAAAAATTTATCGAGTGAAATTGAATATCAACCCGGCGGAATTGTTAGCAAGCAGATACTTAAAAAACCGAACGGCAACATTACGCTTTTTGCATTTGATAAAGGCGAATCTCTAACTGAACATACCTCCCCATTTGAAGCAGTAGTTTTTATTGCAGAGGGAGAAATGGAAATTACTATCGGCGGAAAACCGCATAACGTAAAAGCGGGAGAAATAATAGTAATGCCCCCGAATATTCCTCACGGATTAGTTGCCTCCCAAAAAGCAAAAATGCTTTTAACAATGATAAAATAACATTCGTAACTTTTTTATGGGCTGCCGCTAATGCAGCCCAATAAAATATATCTTCAATTTATAAAGAGAATGTCCTAAAATATTTTTTAAATAAGGAATTTTACACAACTAAACGTTGTTATTTTTTACATTGCCCTAACTTTATCATAATAGAATCTATTCAAATTTATTTCGTAGATTTCGGCAATTAATTATTCACTATATTTCTGAAAGCAGGTACCAATTTGACAGAACATATTGCGCTAGGATTAGCATCAATTTTAGCGGCAGGCATAGCCGCACAATGGCTTTCATGGCGTTTGGGGCTTCCTTCAATTTTATTGCTTCTAGTATTTGGTTTTATACTTGGTCCCATTACAGGTGTGCTTAAACCGGATGAATTTTTCGGGGATCTATTATTTCCTTTTGTGTCGCTTTCCGTAGCTATAATTCTTTTTGAAGGCGGATTGACGCTTAAGTTCAAAGAGTTAAAATCTGTTGGCTCAATTGTTCTGCGATTAATAGTAATTGGTATTCCAATAACATTAATCCTGGCTACCTTTTTTGCATATACAGTTTTAGGTTTTTCTTTTCAAATTTCAGTCTTGTTTGGTTCCATTCTTGTCGTTACAGGGCCCACTGTAATTTTACCAATATTAAGGCAGGTAAAACCGAAGAGTAATATTAATTCCATTCTAAAATGGGAAGGTATTGTTAACGACCCGATCGGTGCTCTAATTGCCATTCTTGTTTTTGAGGCAATTCTATCTGCGGGATTCGAGGAAGCAACTATCATTACAATATTAGGGCTGCTAAAAACTATTTTTTTAAGTTCCTTGGTTGGGGTTGTTGGTGCGGTAATATTAATTTTTCTTTTAAAACGAGATTTGATACCTGACTACCTCCAAAATAGTATTTCATTAACATTGGCAATAGTAGTTTTTGTAATAAGTAATCTATTTCAAAAAGAGAGTGGTTTGTTTGCAGTAACCATAATGGGAATAATAATCGCGAATCAAAATAAGGTAGTTGTTTCTCATATTATTGAATTCAAAGAAAACATCAGGTTGCTCCTTATTTCGGTTCTTTTTATAATGTTAGCTGCTCGTTTAGAAGTTGAAACCCTTGAAGAATTGGGTTGGCAAAGTTTTGTATTTACCGGAATATTGATTGCACTAATTCGACCTGCCGCTGTTTTTATTTCAACAATTAAGAGCAAAGTATCTTTTAAGGAAAAGGTTTTTGTTTCATCGATGGCACCAAGAGGAATAGTTGCCGCTGCTGTTTCTGCATTGTTTGCATTGGAGCTTCAGGAATCCGGTATAAGCGAAGCAGCCGTTCTTGTACCGATTACATTTATGGTTATCGTTGCCACAATTGCTGTTTACGGATTAAGCGCTGCGCCACTTGCAAAGTACTTAAAACTTGCAGAGCCTAATGCCCAGGGATGTTTGATAATTGGAGCCTCTCCTTTCGCAAGAAGTATGGGGAATGTTTTACGGAATTTGAACTTTCATGTTGTGCTTGTTGATACGAACTGGCAAAACATTAGTCAGGCAAGAATGGAGGGATTTAGTAATTACTACGGTAGCGTTACCTCGGATCATATCATAGATGAAATAGATTATTACGGATTGGGGAAAATGTTAAGTCTTACCCCAAACGATGAAGTTAATTCCTTGGCTGCAATTAATTTTTCAAAAGTATTCGGCAGTAATCAAGTTTTTCAACTTCCATCGCTTAATAAAAAGAAAGAAGAAAAAGAGCATGTTGCACGCGACTTAAAAGGAAAAATATTGTTCGGTAAAAAAAATGATTTTCAATATTTAAATGATCTTATTACGAATGGCTATAAAATAAAATCATCTAGGTTTACAGAGAAATACACCTATAAAAATCTTATTGAAAATTATGGTAAAGATGAAATTATTCCCCTATTCGTAATTGCTGATGGAAATCTTAATCCGGTTACAATGGAAACTAAACTTGATATTAAACGTGGTCAAGTTTTAATAAGCTTGCTCAAGAATAAATAGAAAATTTCCGGTCCAACTTGATTTAAACGATTATTAAAATAATCATGACAAAACAAAAGTTCATAAACAAAATAGAAAAATTTTATTCTCTTGTTAATAATGAGGAAGATGCAAGAGTTTGCAAAGATATTACTGATGACGCTTGCAAGTATGTCCCGGTCAATTTTTTCTTAATTATTGTCAGCAATACCTTAACCAAATTGGGCGATGCTCTTGGCAATCCTAAAACTGTGCTTGCCTGGTTAATGAGCTATGTAAATGCCCCCTTATATTTAATCAGTTTTCTAGTCCCCATTCGGGAATCCGGCTCGATGCTGCCGCAAATTTTTATCGCAAGCTATGTAAGGAAAAAGCAATTACGAAAATGGGTTTGGGTTATAGGATCAATTCTTCAGTTTATTTCGATGGCGGGTATTGGTCTTGCAGCAGTCTCATTTACCGGCGCTACTGCAGGATGGATTATAATATTGCTCCTCATAATGTTCAGTTTATCACGTGGGTTATGCTCGGTTTCTTCAAAAGATGTTATGGGAAAAACGATTCCTAAAACAAGGCGAGGGAGATTGAACGGATTCAGCACGGCTATTTCAGGATTGCTGGTTTTGGCTGCAGGGCTATTCATGATATTTAAAAAAGAAGAAAATTTAAGTATTGAATTTTACGGATACTTAATATTTTTTGCCGGAGTGTTATGGGTTTTAGCTGCTGCCGTATATTCAAAAATAAGGGAATACCCTGGTGAAACTTCAGGAGGTGGAAATGCATTTAAAGAAGCAATTGCCCGTCTTGATCTGCTCAAAATCGATAAACCCTTTCGCAATTTTGTTATTGCCCGATCGCTTCTTTTATGCTCTGCTCTTACCGCACCATTCTATGTTGTAATCGCTCAAAGTTATTTAGGAAAAGAGATTTACATATTGGGATTGTTCATTATTGCGGGCGGAATTGCATCAAGCATAAGCGCTCCAATTTGGGGTAAGATGGCTGATGAGTCCAGTAAGCGAGTTATGATAATTGCCGCCATGATTACATCATTGCTTGGAATTGCAATGTTTATTGTAATGACCTGGATACCTTTTCTCCGCAATCTAAATTGGATTTACCCATTCGCATTTTTTATTCTCGGCATTGCGCATAGCGGAGTAAGATTAGGACGTAAAACATATATTGTTGATATGGCACGCGGCAACAAGCGTACTGATTATGTTGCCGTAAGCAACACAGTAATCGGCTTCATTCTACTTATCACCGGCGGCATAAGTGCATTAGCTTCTATAATTTCACCAGAAGGAATTATACTAGTGCTTTCAATGTTCGGTTTGACGGGAGCTTATGCAAGTGCAAAATTGCCTGAGGTTGAATAATAAATCTTCATCCAAATTTTATTAAGCTTATTATTATATGTAACTTTGTAAAAAACACTACATAATAATGACTTCATCAAACGAAAAAATCGGCATACTAATTTTTGAAAAATCAACGGCAATAAAAAAGCAAGTTCAGAGAGTTACATCAAATAATATCGAAAAAATTGATAGCTGTAGGGAATTAAATACATTTATCAGCAGAGCTGAAAAAAACAATTATAATTTAATTTTAATTACCAGTGAAAGAATCCGACAGAATAAAATCAGTACCATCAGAGCGATACGAACAGTTCTTACTAAAAATCCCACAAACCAGATAATTATTTTATCAGAACAAAATGATATGATGATTACAATGGAATCGCTTAAAGCCGGTTCCTATCAGTACGCCATGCTTCCGGTTCCGGATAATGAACTCATTCTATTGCTGAACACGGCTTTGGAAACAAAACCTTCGGTGATTAAGGAAAATACTTCTCATAAATATCAGGACAGACTTCTTGAAATTATCGGTTCCTCAAAAGAAATGCAGCTTGTTTATGAGCAGATCAAACAGGCGGCTGATTCAACAATACCGGTATTAATACTTGGCGAAACAGGAACAGGAAAGGATTTAGTCGCACTAACAATTCATAGGCTGAGTGCGCTTCATGATAATCCTTACTTGCCGGTAAATTTAGGAGCATTGCCTTCGGAATTAATTGCAAGCGAGTTGTTTGGACATGAGCAAGGGGCTTTTACCGGTGCATCAAATCAGCATACAGGAGTTTTTGAACAGGGTAAAGATGGTACAGTTTTTTTAGATGAAATCGATTCGATTGATGAAAAAGTTCAAATTAGTTTATTAAGGCTTTTGGAAAACAGTAAGTTTAAAAGATTAGGCGGAAAAAAACTTGTAACTACAAACTCAAGATTAATTGCCGCATCCAATGAAGACCTTGAAGAACTTGTGAGTAAAGGAAGTTTCCGAAGTGATCTATTTTACAGATTAGATGTCTTTAGAATTACTCTACCAGCATTGAGAGAGAAAAAATCCGACATAGCAATTATTGCAAATGAACTGATCATAAAATATTCAAGAAAGTATAAAAAGAAGATCAGTTCAATTTCCGCAGAGGCATTGGAAGCATTAATGAACTCCAACTGGCCCGGAAATGTTCGTGAATTAAAAAATGTTATTCAAAGAGCCGTATTGGTTAGTAAATCCAAAATACTAAAGCTTGAAGATTTGCCCGAACGATTTCACAAAGGAATGGATAAAGATACTTTCATTAAAATTCCGCTTGGTTCAAAACTCTCAGAAGTGGAAAAAGAAATTATCATTCAAACATTGGCTCTTTGCCAAAATAATAAAAAAGAAACTGCTGAGAGATTGGGCATAAGCAGACGCGCCTTGTACAATAAATTATCCAGGTTTAACTTACTAGTGTAAATTTACTACACACAGTATTTACTATATTTTACATAGTGTGCATAATATGCGCTCTTATTTTCATTTAAATAAATAATGTGACTACATTCTGCACACTTCTATAATTTTCCCATTTCTTTAATTGTTTTTCTTCGTTTTTATTCTTTTTTCGCAACTATCTGCTTTGGTATAATCATTGCAAAAGGAGTGTAAATAATAATTTAAAAGTAGTTTTCAATGAATGTTTTAATTTTAACCGAAAATACAAATAGTAAAACGGTAAGCATTCTCAATAAGTCTAAGTTTTTACCGCTGCTGTGCAATACAATTTTATCGGCATCAGATCTATTAAAGCATCATTCCATTTCGGCTATTGTTATTGATAAACAACATCAAAAAGTTGATTCACTAGAATTTATTCTAAACGCAAATGAACTCAATTCATCAATTCCAATTTTAATGATTAACAGTGGCGTTAACTCCGAAGCCATTAAAAAAATTGAACATATAAAATTAAAAGTGAGGATAATAACTGAAGATGAGCTTTTCGAAAAGTTAAACATGATTAAAAATGAAACGAATGGAAATTCAAAATAATAATAATGAACAAAAGGATAAAATTATGTTAGAGATTAAAAAAATAACGACCGACACCGAATTCGATTTACATGTATCACGAGATGATTTCGTTAATTTTTTATATAAGCATTTAGGTGAGTTTGGCGACGCAAAAAAAGATATTAACAAATCGATTGACTATGCTTTTTCAGGGGCAGAAGGTAAAGGCGGATTTTTACTTGTTGCTTACTATGAGAAAAATTTAGTGGGTGCACTTGTAATGAATAAAACCGGAATGCAGGGTTATATACCGGAAAATATTTTGGTTTATGTCGCCGTCGACGGAAGTTATAGAAACAAAGGGTTCGGTAAAAAGATAGTGGAAAAAGCGTTAATGCTTGCCGATGGAAATGTTAAGCTGCACGTTGAGTATGATAACCCGGCAAAACGCCTTTATGAACGAGTAGGTATGACTACAAAGTATGCTGAGATGAGATATATTAAGGGGAAAAGTAATTAAATGGCAACTCTAAAAGTTTATTCAGATAGAATTATTCAGAACGTAAAAAAAATCAATTCTTATTTGGGTTCGCAAAATATCGAATGGTCGCTTGTAACAAAAATGTTAAACGGCAACAAAACTATTTTGGAAAAAATTTTAAAAGACGAATCAATAAAGGAAGTTCATTCAATCGCTGATTCAAGACTATCTAATTTAAAAGTGATAAAAAAAATTGATCCATCTTTAGTTACAATGTATATAAAACCTCCTGCACCATCACTTGCAAAAAGTATTGTGGAGTATGCGGATATTTCAATGAACTCAACATTGGAAACAATTGAGGTTTTAAGTGAAGAAGCCGGCAAAAAAGGAAAAGTTCATCGTGTAATTGTGATGATCGAAATGGGTGAGTTGAGGGAAGGAGTGCTAAGAGATAATGTTCTTCAATTTTATGATAAGGTATTCAACCTTCCAAACATTGAAATTATTGGCATTGGAACGAACTTAGGATGTATGTACGGAATTGAACCCACTTACGATAAGCTGATTCAACTTAGTTTATATGAGCAATTGATCGAGGCAAAATTTGGTCATAACCTAAAATTAGTTTCCGGAGGAAGTTCAATCACACTACCTTATACTTTGGAACAAAAATTACCTACCGGTGCTAATCATTTTAGAATTGGTGAAGCAGCTTACCTTGGTGTATCGCCCTTGGACAATAAAAAATTTAAAAATCTATCAACCAATGCTTTTGAATTTCAAGCGGAAATATTGGAAATTGAAAAGAAAAGCTATCAGCCGGATGGAGTTATTGGAGAAGGAAATGTCGGACATATTTCTGAAAAGGCAGAGGAAGCAGACCCTTACTCAGAATCATATCGTGCGATCGTGGATTTCGGTGTTTTGGATGTTGACGTAAATAATTTAATTGGCAAAAATAAAAGCATATCATATTTTGGAACCACATCAGACATGACAGTTTTCGATTTAGGAAATTCTAAATCGAAAATAAAAGTTGGTCATCAGCTTAAATTTACACCAAATTACATGGCTGCCGCACGGCTTCTAAACTCAAAATATGTTGAAATCGAAGTAGTCTAAAAAAACAAACTCGGAAATTTATGCATTGGATTGACCTTTCCATTATTGCGGTATATCTATTTTCCATGCTGGGTATTGGATTTTACTTTCTTAGAAAAAATAAAGATGCCGACGATTATTATGTTGGCGGACGAAGCCTCGGAAGTGTTCATGTAGGTTTATCTGTTGTGGCTACTGATGTTGGCGGAGGTTTTTCAATTGGTCTCGGCGGACTCGGTTTTATTATGGGCATTTCGGGCTCGTGGATGTTGTTTACCGGACTAATAGGTGCTTGGTTAAGTGCTGTATTTCTAATTCCTAAAATTCACAAAATGGAAAACTTCAAGCAGCTTTATACTTTTCCTCAAGTGCTGCAATATTTTTATAACGGTAAGGTTGCTTTAGCTGCCGGTATAATTTCGGGTATTGGTTATATCGGATTTACAAGCTCGCAAATTTTAGCAGGAGCGAAGCTTGCATCGGCATCTTTTGTAGACCTTAATCTTAATACAGCGTTGATTATAATGGGTATTATTGTTGTCATTTACACTGTGCTCGGAGGAATAAAAGCCGTAATCTATACCGATACTTTTCAATGGATAATTCTAATGGCTGGATTAGTTTTTATTGGCATACCGGTTTCATATAATGCAGTTGGAGGTTACGAGGAAATAGTTAAAACAGTTCCCGTCGGCTTTTTATCGCTATCAAATGTAAGATGGCAAACACTCGTTAATTGGGCGGTAACAATCATCCCAATCTGGTTTGTTGGAATGACATTGTATCAGAGAATTTATGCATGTAAAACTGAGAAGCAGGCAAAGCGTGCTTGGTTTACGGCAGGCTTATTTGAATACCCGATAATGGCTTTTATGGGAGTTCTGCTTGGTATGTTTTCCAGAGTAGCGGCAGATAATGGAATGTTCGCATATCTCGGCTACGAAACAATCTCTTCTCTGGATTCCGAAATGGGACTGCCGATGCTGCTGCGCACTGTGCTACCTGTTGGATTAATGGGCTTAATGATGGCAGCTTATTTTTCAGCAATAATGTCAACGGCAGATAGTTGTTTGATGGCGGCATCAGGAAATATTTTAACTGATATAATCTCACGTATTTTCCCAAGCAATAGAAGTGACAAACATGAATTGAGAGTTTCACAATTTTTAACATTGATTCTCGGAACGTTGGCAGTTCTGTTAGCAAGTTTTATGCAGAATGTACTTGAGCTAATGCTCTACTCATATGCATTTATGGTTTCAGGATTGTTTGTTCCGGTAGTCGGCGCGCTCTACTGGAAAAGATCAACACCTTCTGCGGCATTTCTAGCAATGATCGCAGGCGGGGCAACAACTATTTCTTTAATTATTGCTGATATAAAATTACCCTTTGAACTCGATCCAAATATTTTTGGTATTACCACTTCAGCGCTCGTTTTTGTTGTGGGTTCACTATTGAGCAGAGAAAAAATATGAGTAATGGAGCAGCTAAAAATAATTTAGAAGAATTAATTAAACTTCGCAGACATCTTCACGCAAATCCTGAAATTGCAAATGACGAAAAGAATACCGCCGAAGTTTTAATTCAGCATATTACAAGATATAATCCCGATAAAATTATTGAAGGAATTGGGGGCTATGGAATCGCATTTATTTTTAAAAGTGAAAAACCCGGACCAACAATTTTAATCCGCGCAGAACTTGATGCTTTACCAATTATCGAAGAATGCGAACTTGATCATAAATCTAAAAATCATGGCGTATCTCATAAATGCGGTCATGATGGTCATATGACAATATTAGCCGGATTGGCAGCAAAAATTTCAGAAGAGGAATTAAAAAATGGCAAAGTTATAATTCTCTTTCAACCGGCTGAAGAAATTGGCGAAGGCGCTGAGCGGATTATTAATGTTGAAAAGTTTAATGAAATTAAACCTGACTTTGCATTTGCACTCCATAATTTGCCCGGCTATCCGATGCATGAAATAATTATAAAACAAAATACATTCGCCGCCGCTTCAATCGGGATGAAAATAATTCTTAAAGGAAAAACATCCCACGCCGCTCATCCGGAAGATGGAATAAGTCCGTCAATGGCAGTCGCTCAAATTATTCAAAAATTTAATTCCTTAATCGATTTGATAAAAAATAAAAATCTAGATTTTGGACTCATCACAATCATCCATGTAAATATTGGTGAAAAAGCATTTGGTACATCACCTGGGCATGCAGAAGTTTACGCTACATTAAGAGCAAACAGTGATGAAAATCTTGAAATGATCAAGTCCGATTGTGTGCAAGCGGTTAAACAAATTTCAAAAGATGAAAATTTAAAAACTGAAATTGAGTGGACGGAAGCATTTCCGGCAACAGTTAATAATGCTGAAGCTGCCGGAATTGTTAAGAATGCCGCACGGCAATTAAACTTAAGTGTAAATGAAATAGAAACTCCGTTTCGATGGACTGAGGATTTTGGACATATTACAAAAACTTCTAAGGCTGCCCTTTTTGGTTTGGGCGCAGGTTCAGATACACCTCAACTTCATAATCCCGATTATGATTTTCCCGATGAATTGATACCAACGGGAATAAATATGTTTCATCAAATAATTAAACAAATACTATTAGAAGATTAAAATGTTTGGTACATCAATAATTGAAATAAGTAAATCAAAATATTCAAGCAATATTAATTACTTGAAAAACCTAATAGGTAAAAATGTTCTACTTGCACCCGTTGTAAAAGGTAATGCTTACGGACATGGAATAGAACCTTTTATTAAAATGTCGCAATCATGCTGCGGCATAAAAACTTTTTGTGTTTATAGTGCTTCGGAAGCATTGAGAGTTTTTAAAGTTGCCGAGCCGGGAACAAAAATAATTATTATGGGCTGGCTTGATGATCCGCAAATTGAATGGGCTGTTAAAAATGAAATTGAATTTTATGTGTTTGATATTGACAGATTATTACTATCAATTAAAGCAGCAAAAAAAATTGGTAAACCCGCATTAATTCATCTTGAACTTGAAACGGGAATGAATAGAACCGGATTTGAAAGCAAAACTCTAAAGCAGGCTATTGATATTCTAAAATCCTCAGCAGCGGAACATATCAAATTAATAGGCATTTGTACGCATTATGCGGGAGCCGAAAATATTGCAAACTTTTTTAGAGTAAAAAAACAATACAGTAATTTTATAAGATTAAAAACAATGCTTTTAGATAATGGCATTGTACCTGAGATATGTCACTCATCAAGTTCGGCTGCTACAATAGCATTCTCTAAAATGCGGATGGATCTAGTAAGAACCGGAATTTTAGTTTACGGCTATTGGCCCAGTCAAGAAACATTTATTGTGCATAGTACAAAACAAAAAATAAGTGAAGACCCGCTTAAAAGAATTATTACTTGGAAGACAAAAGTGATGAATACAAAGTCCGTTAAAAGAGGTAAGTTTATTGGTTACGGCACTCACTTTTTTACAGAGCGGCAAACTGAAATTGCAATTATTCCCGTTGGTTACGCTCATGGATTCAGCAGATCACTAAGCAATACAGGTCGAGTATTAATTCACGGTCGGCGCGCTTCAATTGTTGGCATAGTTAATATGAATCTTAGTATAGTTGATGTAACTGATATTCCGAATGTAAATAAGGGAGATGAAGTTGTTTTGATCGGTGATCAGTTGGAAAATTGCATTACTGTTTCATCATTTACTGAAATGAGTGACCAATTAAACTACGAACTGCTCACACGCTTACCAACTGAAATTCCCCGAAAAATAGTTGAATAAAATATTTTATTATTGATCGTTCCCCCTCCTATGTATCTTAGTGTTTGAAATTAAATTAAACATAACATATTTTGAATTCATGCTTGCAGCACTTAAATTCATTTAACAAAATTAAATACAAATAATAAATATTATGAATAGATTAGTTTCCGTAAACAGCAAAAATGATATTTTCCCTCAGTACCGGGAAACTCCAATTGGACTTCTCCTTGAATATCATAACCTTAATCGTGAGCAAGAGAAATACGACAACGCACAGCTATTAGTTGGAATGTGCATGGATAACAGAAAGCATTTGAATATTCCCGATAATTTTTCGTTTATCATTAGAGCAGGCGGTGCAAATTTACGGTATAGTGAGTTCAAAGTGTCGTATGCAATCGCTGTTGGTCAAGTTCATCATATTGCACTTATCGGACATAATAATTGCGGCATGGTTAATCTGCATGATCGAAAAGAATTATTTGTGAAAGGGCTTGTTGATAATGCAGGCTGGGAAGCAAAACAAGCCGAGGAACATTTTCAGTACTTCTCCCCTATGTTTGAAATAGGAAACGAGATTGATTTTATATTGAGTGAAACCGAACGCCTCCGTAAAATTTATCCGAAAATTCAAATTGCACCGCTTTTATATTTGGTAGATGATAATAAGCTTTATCTGATAAAAGAATAATATATTGCGGAGTTATTTAAAAATAGAATAACCTCGTCTTTACCCTCCAAAAATTCGGTACCCTAAATTGTTTGATTGCGTTTCATTCAAACTAAATATATTTTTAGTATAGGATAAAAATGTTTTATTTGGGGATGGGCAGGTAGCAATGAAAATTTTCTTCTTATTCTTAGGCATATCAATTATTTTTCTTTCAGGCTGCAGTATTATTGGGTTGGGAATTGGAATTGCCGCTCAAGAGAATGACAAATTTGAAACAGTCTATCACATCGAATTATTAAAAGAAATTGATCCGGGAACTAAAATTATTGTTACTCTTAAAAATGGAGAAACAGTGCATGGATCATTAATCTATTTTGAAGAATTTTACCGTGGCGGATATATACAAGAAGAAAACACTGATTCTGTCTATCAAAAAGGATATTGGGAATTATCAATGAAAGTCGGCAGTAGCGACGAATTGTTTAATGTGAGTGAAATACAAAAAGTTGATAAATTTTATAGTAAAGGAAATTATGCGGTTCCTATTGGATTAGGAATCGGGATAGCTGTTGATGTGATTGTTTACTTATTATTTGGATCAAGGAATTATAGTCTTGGTGGATAAAAATTTATCTGGCACTTTCACAACCCGCCTTGTTTATTAAACCTGCCGTACTTATTTTAAATTCAAAATTTATAAATCAATCCTAATAACTATGGCAGATTTTTTATACTCAATTGATGTTGCAATTTTTCACTTCATCAATAGCACAATTTCTAATTCTCTCTTCGATAAATTTTTCCCATTTATTACTGAAGTAAAACACTGGTATTTACTTTACGTTATTTTATTAGGTATTGTTTGGGTTAAAGGTGGTAGAAAAGGAAAAATTGCCGTGATCGGTTCGATAATTTTAATTACAATTTCCGATCAGTTCAGCAGTACATTTTTAAAAAATTGGGTTATGAGAATTCGACCCTGCCAAGTTCTGGACGCTAAAATATTTGCTGATAGCGTCGACTGCCCTAGTTCTTTTTCATTCCCTTCTTCCCACGCGGTTAATAATTTTGCTATAGCTGTTTTTTTTCTTCGGCTCTTCCCCAAGTATAAATGGATATTGCTCATAACTGCATTCTTAGTTGCACTCTCCCGCACTTATGTTGGAGTGCATTATCCTTCGGATATATTTTTCGGCGGATTGATCGGTGCATCGATAGGTTATTTACTTTCAATTGCAGCATTAAAAACAAATGAATACTTTGCCCTACAATCGTATAAAAAATTAGGCATTAAAGGCTCGGATAATGAAGACAAAACTTGATATTGCTAAAAATTGGCTGCCCAGATATACCGGCACTCCAATTGATGAATTTGGTGATTACTTATTGTTAACAAACTTTAATAATTACGTGACCAAATTTGCCGAAATATTTAAATGCAATGTAAATGGAATTGGTAAACCAATGCAGTCGGCAACAAACTCCGCAGGCTTATCAATTATTAATTTTGGAATGGGCAGTTCAATGGCAGCTACAATTATGGATATTTTAGTTGCACGCAATCCAAAAGGAGTATTATTTTTAGGCAAGTGCGGCGGACTAAAACGCTCAACTGAACTGGGTCATTTTATACTTCCAACTGCAGCAATTAGAGGCGAAGGAACAAGCAACGATTATATGCCAAGAGTAGTTCCGGCATTACCATCATTTAAGCTTCATAAGTTTGTTTCTAACAAAATTATGAGTCATAAAATGGATTACCGAACCGGGGTTATTTACACGACCAATAGAAGAGTTTGGGAATGGGATAGAAAATTCAAAAAATATTTACGTAAGTTAGGTGCAATAGGAATTGATATGGAAACAGCTACAATTTTTATTGTGGGCTATGCAAATCAAATTGCACGGGGCGCGTTGCTGCTCGTTTCCGATCTGCCAATGATTCCGGAAGGAGTTAAAACTGAAGAATCAGATAAATTAATTACGGACGAATATGTTGATCTGCATTTGCAAATTGGTATTGAAGCAATGACAGAAATCGGAAGTAAAGGGGAACAAATTAAGCACTTTATGTATTAAAGTGTTATTGACTAATTAAATTGTCAAAAGATTGATTTTTAATCAAAAATGAATAGGTAAAAAAATGAAAACTAATAAAAATATAATAATGATCTTATTGTTCGGCATTTTATCATTTAATTTTCTTTCCGCTCAACCTGCCGGAGATGCTGAACAAATTAAAAGCACACTTACGAAAATTTTTGAAATGAGTAAGGCAGATAATTATGATGCATGCGCGGCTTATATTGTTTATTCCGGTGATGATAAAAAGAGAGAGTTTGTTGACACTTATAACATTAAAGACCGAAGCGAAGCTAAAGATGTAAAACGTATTTGCAAAAAAATAAAGGCTTTGCTCGACATTACCGATAAATATAATTTTACAACTCTTACCACAGAAAAAGCTGATGGAAGGGATATTTTTGTTCAAATGATAGATTTTAAAAGCAGCGGTCAACAATTATCTACAAAGTTTGAATTTATTAAGGTCAGTGATAAGTACTTACTTTTAAGTGTTAAATAATTTTATCTGATTTAAAATAAATTATGAATATTTTTAAATGCCCCGTTTGAGGGCATTTTTTTATTTTCAATTTAGGCAATTCATTATGACTGAAATCGACAATATTAAATCCAACTTTAAAACGCTTGAGAACTATTTTATTATTCTTTTAGCAAGTCAACTTTTCTTAATTATAACTTCATTATTTATTGTTTCAAATCAGTCTGAAAACTCATCGCAATATTTAAGCAACAATGTTCGAATTGTAATCATGGTCGTTACTCTATCAGCAGTGTTAATTTTGCGCGTGTATTATAACGTTTCAATAATTAAACTTCGCAACGCAGAGTCAATTGAAAAACAGTCGAGTGAATTTTATAATTTAAATATTAATCGGATGGCAATTTTAGAAACTATTTCATTAATAAATCTAATCGCCTTTCTCATAACTTATCAATTTGTCTTTCTAATTATTTGTGGAATACTTTTTATTCTGTTCATTATTTATCGCCCCACTGAAAAATCTTTTAACTTGGAAATGAAAGTAAAAAAGTAGAATCAATTTGATAATAAGCTTTTGTTGCTTATTCGGTTTTTCATTCGCGTATTCGTGGCAAAAATTACGATTTCCACCTTTCACACAAAATCAATAACTTAAGTTTACATTATTTACTTTTTCATGAGGTAACAAATGCAAACCATTTCACTAAAGCCTGACCGCAAATTATTAACCAAACAATTTTTTGTTTTGATCACAATTTCCGTTTTCCATTTAATTTTGGGAGCGCTTCTCCAAATATTTATTCCCTTAGGAAAAGCAACCGCTGAGCAAGTTGCAATTATCGTATGGCCTATCATACTTGGATTATTAGTTTTGATGTGGATTATTTCTGTTCCTATAATATTTCTGTGGGTAAAAAATTTGGAATATTTTATTGAGGAAGAGAGAATTCGTATTCACAAAGGAATTCTGACAAAGATTCAGCAGAATATCCCTTACAGAGCAGTCACCGATTTTCAACTCCATCGTTCATTGTATGATAGGTTTTTAGGAATCAGCTCAATACGAATACAAACGGCGGGACAAACACAATCCCCTACCGGTTATGAAGGAAACATTGCCGGAATGATAAATTGGGATAACTTGATGATGGAACTGAGAGGTAGATTAAAACGATTCCACGGTGAAGCAATTGAAGATGCTAATTTAGAAAGAGATGCTTCTGTACAAAAAGACGTATTTGAAAAAATGCTCATCGAGCTGCAGAACATTCGAAAAGTTTTGGAACAAAGGTAGGTCCTAAATCTGTTTTTGTAATTCTTCCTTGCTGTATTTTTTTAGGAATTGTTTTCGAACTTTTTCGAGCGGATATTTTTCTTTATTCACAAAATAACCTAAAAATATTCCATCAAAAAGTGCACCGTAAATTCTTGCTTCGGCAACGTAGTTTTTTAGACCAATATCTTTAAATATATTTTCAAGCATTTTGTTAAAGGAATCATATATCTGATCGATCACTTTCATGGCACTTTTCATTACATCGGGTTGAAACACTAAACTCATATACAGCAGCCAATAATCTTCACGTTCTTCCACATACTTAAAGGAATAGTTTATCAGCAATTTTATTTTTTCATAAGGATCGTTAGAGTTTTCAATTACTTGTTCAAACTCAGCACTCATTTCATTAAATAAATTTAGTAGAGCCTCAAGCAAATGCTTTTTACTCTGGAAATAATTGTAGGCAAGACCTTTTGAAACACCTGCAGCTTTTGCAATATCATTCATTGATGTTCCATGAAATCCCTTCTTCGCAAATTGCTCTAATGCTGCCTCCAGTATCTTCTTGGAAGTCTGTTCACGTAATAATTTATTCTGTTCTGTTGTTCTTGGCATTTTTGGTTGAATAAATGTTCAGTCATAAATTACTTTTATTTTGGTTCTATTTCAATACTTTTAACATAAATTTTTAGTTTTTTTTCTTTTAAGCTTGACATAAGCTGAATATTATTTTAGTTTTTGACTGAACGATTAGTCAATTAAAACGTCCAACGATTAAGAAATAATTAAAAATATCTATTATGAAAAAATTAATACTTATAACTGCATTGCTGACGACTCCTCTTTTTTCGCAAACTGCTGAGGAAATAATTGAGGCTGCCGAAGATTTGATCAAGGGGGAATCTGCTTACGGAAAAACGATTATGACAGTCGTTACACCCGACTACACACGCGAACTCGAAATGGAAAGCTGGTGGGTGGGAAATGAAAAAGCGTTAATCGTTATTAAATCACCCCGAAAGGAAGCCGGTAACAAAACATTAAAAATTGGAAACGAAATGTGGAGTTACTTGCGCAATACCGAAACTACGATAAAAGTACCCCCTTCAATGATGCTGCAATCATGGAACGGATCCGATTTTACTAATGATGATCTGGTGAGGGAATCAAAATTGAGCCGCGACTATTTTACTAAAATTGTTGGGGAAGAAGAAATTGAGGGAACAAATTGCTGGAAAATTATACTTGAACCTAAACCTGATGCGCCGGTTGTTTGGGGTAAATTATTTTATTGGGTCACTAAGGAAAAACGAATGCCTGCCAAGGTTGAATTTTATGATGAAAATGGAAAACTGATCAGATACATGGAATATTCAAAAGTTAATACTTTCGGAGATAGAACTCTCCCCTCGCTATGGACTATGCACAATGTAATTAAGAAAGGCAGAAGTACTTCCTTTGAGCTAATTGAGATGAAATTTAATATTGACATTAGCGAGAGGATCTTTTCGTTTCAAGAATTAGAAAGAGGCAACTGAGATGAGACTATTACTTAAACTTGCCTGGCGAAATATTTGGCGGAACAAACGGCGTTCAATTTTAACTCTATCCGCAATTGCGTTTGCTACACTTGCAGCCATTGCAATGCGGGGAATGCAGCTTGGTACTTACGCGGTCAATATCAAAAACTCCGTAAATATGTTTTCCGGCTATTTACAAGTTCAACGGGATGGATATCAAAAAAATCCCTCGTTGAATTTATGTTATAAAAATACTAAGCAAATTCAAGAAGCAATAAATTCAATACCGGAAATAAAAGCTTTTACTCCGCGAGTTTGTGCAAGCGGATTAATTAGTTTTGAAGAAAATTCTCTCGGTAGTGCAATATTCGGCATCTCACCAAACAGGGAAAAAAAAGTCACAACAATAATTTCTAAAATTGCTGAGGGAAAATTTTTTAGTGAAGATGATAGCTACTCAATAGTTGTGGGCGCTAAACTGCTTAAAAATTTAAAAGCTTCAATTGGAGATGAAGTCGTTGTTTTAGCCCAGGGATTTGATGGATCCATGGGGAATTTAAAATTTAAAATTAGCGGAACTGTGAAAACTGGTTCACCTGAAATTGATGGAATGGCAGCTTTCATCGTGATAAAAACTGCTCAAGAATTGCTGGCAATGCATGGTGATAGAATAAACACAACTTCAATTGGATTACACGATCTTAATGATGTAGAACTTGTTAAAGGTAAATTATCATCCTTATTGCCTGATGAACAACTTGCAGTTTTGGATTGGCAGGAAATTATGCCGGATTTTAAGCAAACAATTGAGTTGGATAACATTAGCGGAATGATGATGCTGATAGTACTTATTGTAATTGTTGCCTTTGGAATTCTTAATACCGTTCTAATGTCGGTAACAGAACGCTTTAATGAATTTGGCGTAACACTTTCAATCGGTATTCCGCAGATGAAACTTGTAATGTTAATTTTTATTGAGACTGTTTTCATTACAATAATCGGAATAATAATTGGTGATATTATCGGCTGGGGAATCAACTACTATATTTTGCACAACCCGATCGAATTCGGCAGTGAGATGGCTCCATTGATGGAAGAATTCGGCTGGCTCCCCCGAATGGAATCTTCAGTCGATTTTTGGATATTCCTCAATAATTCAATTTTAATTCTTGTTGTTTCAATACTTGCTTGGATTATACCGGCTTATAAAGTGTATAAACTTGAACCATTAAAAGGCATCCGTTATACTTGAGAAAAAGGAAAAATTAAAAAGGTCAAAGCAAATAGCTAAGAATTAAAAATTAATTATCAAGTGCTAACAGCCAAAGCTAACAGCAATTAGTTAATCAAAGAAAAACAATAAATAATTGATAAATAAACAATGTTAATAAAATTAGCCTGGCGAAATATTTGGAGAAATAAGAGACGCTCGCTTGTCGTTCTTCTTTCGGTTATTGTTGGCGTAAATTCACTTTTATTTATGGATGGATTAACGAATGGGATGATCTATCAAATGCTTTCAAATCAAATAAGCTCAAGCATTGCACATATTCAAATTCATAAAAATGGATTTACAGATAATAAAGTAATCCAGAGTAATATTCCGGATCCGGCAGCAGTGGAAGAAGTAATTAAAAATAATTCTTCTGTGAAAGCCTATAGTAAAAGAATAGTAACATTTGGACTGCTTAGCAGTGCCACAAACTCCGCCGGAGTTTTTATAAACGGTATAATCCCCGATGATGAAAAAAAAGTTTCGAACATATCCCAAATGATAGTTGAAGGAGAATACTTTAACAGCGGTGATAGAGAAATTGTCCTTGGGACTAAACTTGCTGAAAAACTTGAAGTTGGATTGGGGGATAAGGTTGTTGCTCTTTCGAACATGCCCAACGGGAAAATAGGTTCCGAAGTTTTTAGAATTATCGGATTATATAAAACGCCAAGTTCTGAATTCGATAAATCATTCATTTACGTTCCTATTAAAACTGCACAAAGCATGTTACAGTTGGATGAAAAGATTTTTGAATATGCAATTGTTACAAAGGATATAAATTCTACGGAAAGTGTTAAACAAGAATTACTCACAAGTCTTGGTAACAAATATGAAGTTCTCAGCTACATAGATCTGCTCCCCTTGCTTATTATTTGGATGGACATGTATAAAGAATCTCTTGTGTTCATAAATTTTATTGTTGGTCTTGCTTTAATTTTTGGAATAATAAATTCAATGTTAATGGCAGTTTATGAACGGATAAATGAATTCGGTGTGCTGATGGCAATCGGAATGAAAAATATCAAAATGTTTTTTATGGTAGTCTTTGAAGCTGCAATTCTCGGAATATTCGGAACAGTAATAGGACTAATTAGCGGACTCCTAATAAACTGGCCTATCTCCAACATTGGAATTGACTTAAGCATTTTTGCAGAAGGACTAAATTCATTTGGTGTTGGAGCTGTTATTTATCCCACTCTATCTTTTGAAAATTTTATCATGACATTGTTAATGATTCCTGTGGTATCAGTACTTGGAGCAATTTACCCCGCATATAAAGCAATAAAGCTCGATCCGATTTATGCGATCCGGTATGTATAAAAATATTTTATTAAAATTATAAAAGAAAAATGGAAATATTAAAAACAGAAAATCTAGAAAAAATTTATCAGGACAACGGCGTTCCAGTTCATGCATTACGCGGAATAAACTTGAGTGTTATTAAAGGAGAATACCTAGTGATAGCGGGTCCTTCCGGTTCCGGGAAAACCACACTTTTAAATCTATTAGGCGCTCTCGATACACCCACTAAAGGAAAAATATTATTTGAGCAAACCGATCTTTCATCAAAATCGCGAAAACAACTTTCAGAATTTCGACTTCATAATCTCGGTTTCGTTTTTCAAGCATATAATCTAATTCCCGTTTTAACAGCCATTGAAAACATTGAATTCAGTATGATGCTTTTAGGAATTTCTGAAAATGAACGACGAAAGAAAGCACTAAACTTAATGGACGAGTTAGAAATAGGCGAGCTCGCTAATAAACGTCCAAACGAAATGAGCGGCGGGCAGCAGCAGAGAGTTGCTGTAGCCAGAGCAATAGTTAACGATCCGGCGGTAGTACTTGCAGATGAACCAACGGCAAATTTAGATTCAGCCACCGGTTCAATATTACTCGACTTAATGGAAAAAATGAATCGAGAAAAAAACATTACTTTTATTTTCTCCTCACATGATAAGCAGGTAATTGATAGAGCGGGAAAACTTTTAATTTTGAAAGATGGAATAATTGAGCAATGAAAAAGATTTTATTAGCCGGTGCAACAGGTTATCTAGGAAATTTTATTCTAAAGGAACTTGAAAAAAGAAAAATTGAAACTCGCGTAATTGTAAGAACTGATAAACGATTAACTTCCAGCAATCTTCAATTTACTGAAATTATTAAAGCAGAAGTAACGAGACCTGAATCATTGATAAACGTTTGCAATGGAATTGATACGGTCATTTCCACAGTAGGAATTACTAAACAGAAAGATGGTTTAACCTATATGGATGTTGATTATCAAGCCAATATAAATTTGCTGACTGAAGCAAAAAAGAGCGGCATTAGAAAATTCATTTACGTATCTGTTTTGAATGGAGAGAAGCTTAAACATTTAAAAATTTGTGAAGCAAAAGAAAAATTTGGTGAAGAATTAAAATCTTCAGGATTGCATTATTGCGTGATTCGACCAAATGGTTTTTTCTCTGATATGAATGAATTTTTTAATATGGCAAAAAAAGGCAGAATTTACCTATTCGGGAAAGGATCATATAAATCTAATCCGATACACGGTGAAGACCTTGCTCAAGTTTGTGTCGATTCAATTGAACTTGATGATAAGGAAATTGCCGTTGGCGGACCCGAAACTTTAACCCAAAACGAAATAGCCAAAGCTGCATTCAATGCTCTGGCCAAGGAACCAAAAATCACATACATTCCTGAATTCATTCGAAAACTGATCTTGGGTTTAGCAAAAACTTTTACAAACTCTAAAACATATGGTCCAATTGAATTTTTTATGAATGTAATGGCAATGGATATGATTGCAAAGGAATATGGTGAACATACATTGAAAAATTATTTCGAAAGTAAAAATTATTAGGTGTCGATATCTTAATGATTAAAAAACTTGTATTTCTAAGTTGTATTTTTTTGAGTTTTAGTACTTTAGAAGCCCAAGTTGATTACTCCTTTTCCGGGTATGCAATAAACTTTCCAATTTATTCAGTCGTACCTAAATCATTAGCGGAATTTTCAAACAGCAAGCAAAACCAATTTTCAAATTTAACAAGGGTTAGGCTTAGACCTGCTGTTTATTTGTGGGATGGCGCTCGCTTTAATTTAGAATATGAAATATCAAGTTTGTATTTCAATGCACAAAATGTATTTCTTGGTTCAGCAATTGGTAAAACAAAGACACAGATAACTAGAATGAACTGGACCCCTGTAAATGAAAACAATTTTAGGCTAAATCATTTTATAGATAGATTGTATTTTAAGCAAAATTTTAAAGCGGGCAACATTATTTTGGGGCGGCAAAGAATTTCCTGGGGAACGGGAAGAACTTGGAATCCCACTGATCTATTTAATCCAAACAACCCGGCAAATTTTTCAAAAATTGAAAAAGACGGTGCCGATGCCGTCTCCCTCAATTATTATTTCGGAAGTTTTACAGATTTGAATATTGTTTTTAATCCGAATGAAAAAATTAGCAATAGTAATTTTGCCGCCAGGTTTAGAACAAATGTTGGTGAGTATGATTTTTCATTAATGAGCGGCAGATTTGATAAACGAATTGTTGCCGGTTTGGACCTAGCGGGAAACCTATTTGAATCAGGTATTCGCGGGGAAGGGATTATTTCGTTCAATGAGAATAATACTTCTGACAATTTTATAAAATTTATTCTCGGAATTGATTATCAATTTACTGCAGAGTTGTACGCCTTAATTGAATATCATTTTAACGGTCAGGGTAAAACAGATAAACAAAAATATGATGTTCAAAAATTAGCAACAGGCGAAATATTAAATCTGAATAAAAATTATTTGAATGTATCGGGTAATTATCAATTATCACCCCTTTTAAGTTTTGGATTATCAAATATTTTTAACTTAAATGATGGTTCGGGAATTATTGCTCTAACTGCTAATTATTCAATTATTACAGATTTGTATGTAAACGCCGGAAATCAAGTAACATACGGCTCTGAGTTCAGTGAGTATTGGGATTTCGGGTCTTCATTTTACATGCAGTTTGAATATTATTTTTAATAATTACCTTCTTTTGAACTTGATTAATATCAGGAAAATATTATCTATAATATTGTGATGGGATTTTACTCGGAAAAACTTTTAGTTTTATTTTTAAGGACCAACTGGAATGAAGGTAATGACTCCGAAAAAAGAAATACAAAGAACGAAAAAGAATCCGGAAAAGGTCGGGCAATCCATTCTAAGTGAATCCCTAGAAATCTCACGCGAACTTTCCGCCTTAAGAGTCAATAGTAATATTGACGATACCATAAGTTCAATCATTATTAAACGATTTGACAAAACAGTTAAGGAAAGACCACTGAAAAAAGGAGAATCAAATATTCACAGTGAGATTTGGATTGGCTGAGTGCCGGCTTTATTTGTGATTTTATGATTTTGTAATTTATTTTTCTTAATGTTTTAAGGATTAAGAGGGGGCTATTTGTTTTTTTTGAAATGCTAAATTTTTCTATCTCTGATCATGTTCCCTTTTCTTACCAACCATACACCGAATAAAATTATAATTGCTCCTACCCCAATTGTAAGATTTAATGTTTCATCTAAAACAAGCCAGCCTAAAAATAATGCTATTACCGGATTGATATAAGAATACGTTGCAACAAATGAAACCGGTAAATGTTCAATAGCATAAATATAAGATGCGTAACCCAAAAATGATCCGAACACAATTAGATATAAAACTGCCAATACACCATTCTGATTTAACGTTAATGAATGATGCTCCCCTAAAATTAATCCTAAGGAAGTTTGAGCAACACCGGCAATAAGCATTTGTATTGACGCACCCATTAAAGGGTGAATACTAATCTTACGATATTTTGAAAATAAGGATCCGCTTGACCAAGAGATTACAGAAAGCAAGATTAAAAATATTCCGGTAAAGTATTCAATCTCAAAAAGTTTTTGAATATCACTCCAAAGAATTAAAGTTACTCCTCCAAATCCGCAGAGCAAACCAAAGACAATTGTTGTATTAAACTTTTTCCCATTCGGTAATAACGATTCAAAACCTGTCATCCAAAACGGCATTGTTGTTATTAGCAAAGCTGCTAATCCGCTTTGTATCCATTGTTCTGCGGTAACAACCAAGCCGTTTGCCACGCCAATAAGTAAAATTCCAATTACCCCGGAATGCAATACTTCCTTAAATGAAGGAAGTTTATATTTTTTGAACCGCAGAAAAGAAAAGAAAATCAACCCTGCAATTATCCATCTTATGCCCGCAAACAGCATTGGCGGCATACTCTCAACTCCAATTCTAATTGCAAGGTATGTTGTTCCCCAAACAATGCAAATTGAAGCCCATGCTAAGTAAGCCCGAATATTTACCTTTTCATCTATTTTAATTTTGTTCAGCCATTCTTAAATAATCAAAGATTTCAAATTGCGCTAAATTTATTTATCAACCAAATATTTTTGAATTATAGACTCGAATTTTTGTAATTTTGTCCAGCACGTTACAATAATTATTAATTGAGAAAAAATTACTATATGATTTCTAATTCGAACCAGAGTGAAGAATTAATTATTAAAATTGCCGAAAAAGATGATGCTGAAACGGTTTTGTATTTTATTAAACAGTTAGCTGAATATGAAAAACTTTCACATCAGGTAACCGCAACTGAAGAAGTTTTAATTGAAAATTTATTCAGCAAAAAATCAAATGCTCACGCTCTTTTGGCATACCATAAAAATAAACCAATTGGGTTCGCACTTTACTTTTATAATTTTTCAACATTCCTTGGTAAACACGGCATTTACTTGGAAGATCTATTTGTGCTTCCGGAAATGCGGGGTAAAGGATTCGGCAAGAAATTATTTTTGCATCTTATTAGTATTGCCAAGCAAAATAATTGCGGCAGATTTGAATTCTCAGTTCTCGATTGGAATGAACCATCAATTCAGTTTTATAAAAACTTAGGCGCTGCTTCGATGGATGATTGGACAACATTCCGCATAGACGAAGATGGAATTAACAAACTTACTAGCTGAGTTCAATAAAATAAATTTAGGAAAATAATGTTCGAAAATATTTTAGAATGGTTAGAAAAAAATCCGCTGATTTTCAGCGGTTCAAAATTTACAATAGTTCTCATTGGGGCATTCCTTGCTTACCTGATAACAAAACACTTTTTGTTTAAGGGATTAAATAGCTTAGTTCAAAAAACTAAAACTAAGTACGATGACATTTTAATCAACAATAAAATACTAAATCGTATAGCTTATATAGCGCCTCTTATTATCATCCACTCGTTTGCTTATGTACTTATCGAGTTTGAAGAAGTAGTTTATCGCATTACTGAATCGATGATGGTACTTTTTCTCCTACTTGCAGCAGGAACATTTTTATCGTCGTTAACTGACATTCTTCAAAATACCGAAACTTTCAAAGACCGACCGATAAAAGGGTATATGCAGGTTGTAAAAATTGTACTGTATATCCTTGGCGGAATTGTAATTATAGGATTTATTGCCGGACAAGAACCATGGCAGATGCTTGGCGGCGTCGGTGCACTTACCGCAGTAATTCTACTCGTATTTAAGGATACAATTTTATCATTCGTTGCAAGTATTCAAATAACTTCCTACGACCTAGTTAAAGTGGGTGATTGGATTGAAGTCCCATCATTCAATACTGATGGCGATGTTATTGATATTTCGCTTAACGTAATAAAAATTCAAAATTTTGATAAAACAATTTCTGTCATCCCGACTTATAAATTAATTGACAGTTCTTTTAAGAACTGGCGTGGTATGCAAAATACTGGCGGAAGAAGAATCAAACGTTCAATTAATATCGATATGGCAAGCGTAAAATTTTGCTCGGAAGAAATGTTGAAAAGATTCAGAAAATTTGAACTGATCTCAAACTACATTGATGAAAAGAGTAATGAAGTAAAACAATACAACGAGTCAAAAAAAATAAATATTGAAGAATTAGTAAACGGCAGAAGGCTTACAAACATTGGAACATTTCGAGCTTATCTAAAAGCGTATTTGCGACAGCATGAAAATATTTCTGATGGACTTACTTTTCTAGTTAGACAATTGGAGCCTAAACCGGATGGAATTCCAATTCAAATTTATGTTTTCACTACTACAACAGCTTGGGTTCAGTACGAAGAAATACAAGCCGATATTTTTGATCATGTACTTGCGGTAATTCCGCAATTTGATTTAAAGATTTTCCAAAACCCAAGCGGAGAAGATTTTAAAAGCTTATCATACAAAGCTAATTAGTTAAAATTGAGCTAAGGAATTATTATGAACGGAACTGTTGCTGATGCAATTGGGCACGCCCTAAACGATCTCGGAGTTAAAGTTGTTACTCACGTTCCCGGTTACGGTGGAAGTGAAACTTTTCAAAGTTTTAAAAACATTAGTATGAAAAATTCGCCTATTTCTTTTAACGAGGAAGTCGCCTATTCAATTGCTCATGGAGCAAGTTTAGTAGGACAAAGATCTGTACTTCTTACTAAGTCGCAAGGGTTTGTGAAAGCAGGCAACGCAGTAACCGACTCCCTTTATGCAGAATTAACAGCCGGATTTGTAACTATTATTTTTGAAGATAAAGTAGGCGACCGCTCAGATAACATAATGGATATCGAACCGATACTTCAGGGATTCTTTTTCCCTTATGAATTGGGAAATGAAAATAATATTTATGATGACGTTATAAAGGGATTTGAAGAATCTGAAAAACGAAAAATCCCATTTGCTCTTATTGTTGATGCCTCAAAAATTGAGATGCAAGTTTCGTTTGAACCGCGTGAAAATCTAAAGAAAAATTTTGAGTATAAAAGAAATGTTTTGGAACATGTAGTCTCTCCTTTACTTTCCGAGTACCAGCACAAAGTTTTTTCATCAAAAAAATTCTACGGTGATTCAAGCGCGATTGAACAGCCTATTCTGAAAACAATTCCCGATATGCTGCCTGAAAGAATGAAGCCTGCTGTAAAAAAGTATATGCCCTTCTTTGAAGCATTCAAAGAATTTAGAGGTGATATAGTCACAGGTGATACAAGTACTTCAAGTGCATTTGCTCTCCCTCCCTACAATGCAATTGATATTGTTACTCATATGGGTGGAAGTCTTCCGTTAGCTATTGGTGCCTACACTGCAGGCTTTAAAAATGTTTGGGCATTAACCGGCGACTTTGGTTTTATCGCCGCAGGTCACATGGGATTGATTGAAATTATTCAAAGAAACATACCTATCAAAGTTGTGATTTTTTATAACAAACAAGCAGCTGCCACGGGCGGGCAATCAATTCCAAAAATAATTTTAATGAGGCTTCTTGCCGGCTATAATAATTTTTTAGTACATCTAGCAAATCCAAATGACCCGTTTGAGATTAATAATGCTCTGACAGAAGTAAGTGAATCGGATGACTTCAAAATATTGCTTATTGATTATTAAAATATTTTAGCTAGATGAAGATCAGCAATATTTTTGAAAACATACCGCCGAATTTGAAAGAAGAAATGATTGAAAATATTTTAGTCGATAATAATTTTAAAGTCGAAAGAATAATTTCCGAAGCACATTCATCCCCTAAAGACTTTTGGTATGACCAGCCAACGAATGAATTTATTTACCTAGTTTCAGGAAGTGCCGGAATAATGTTTGCTGACCAGTCAGTGAAAACTCTAAATCCGGGCGATTACTTAGTAATAGAAGCCGGCAAAAAACATAGAGTAGAATGGACTGATAAAAACAGTAAAACAATTTGGCTTACTATCCATTATAAAAAGTAAAGGAGTAAATGTTGGAAGAAACAACTCTAATAACCTCAGAGCAGCATTGGATTTTATGGGCAGTACTTTTTGCAGTTGGCGCTTTCGGTCTCTGGGCAGAAAAAACCAAATGGGGTTCAAAATTATCCGCTGTTGTAATTTCAATCTTAGGAACTTTTATTTTATCCAATCTTTCAATCATTCCTACATCTGCTCCATCATATGATATTGTATGGTCGTACCTTGTTCCGCTTGCTATTCCCCTACTGTTGTTTAGAGCAAACTTAAAAAAAATAATTGCAGAAGCAGGTCCAACTTTGCTTGCATTTGTGTTTGGCGGAATCGGAACGATCATTGGGACAATACTAGCTTTTAACTTAGTACCGCTTGGCGAACATGCATGGCAGCTTGCCGCTATATTTTCTTCAACTTACATTGGCGGCTCAATGAATTATGTCGCCGCTGCTGAAGCTGTTCAACTCCATGCAGGGGATTTACTAACTGCCGGAATTGCCGCGGATAATTTAGTGATGGCGGTATATTTTTTAATTTTATTCGCTCTCCCCTCCGTAAAAATTTTGCAAAAGTTTTATCCCAATAAAAGATTAGATCTAAATAATAACGACGATGAGTTGAATGATATTGTTCATGAGGAATCTAACAAACTTACGCTGATGGATATGGCGAAGGCATTAGCAATTGGATTTGTAATTTGCGCAATTGGTTTTGCACTTGCAGATTTAACCGGAATTAAAGGAACCGGTATTTTAATTATTACAGCACTCGTTGTAATTACTGCAACTATTTTTCCTAAACAGATGAGCGAAATAAAAGGTGCTGATCAAATTGGTACACTTTTAATGCAGGTATTTTTTGCTGCAATCGGTGCAAGCGCTAATATTATGGTTGTGCTAAAATACGGACCCGTTCTATTCGCATTTGCTGCATTGATCCTTACTGTCCATTTAATTTTTCTTCTTCTTGCCGGGTACATTTTCAAACTCGATTTAGCAGAGTTAGTAATTGCCTCCAACGCAAACATGGGCGGACCAACAACAGCCGCTGCAATGGCTGTTGCCCGTAAATGGAAGTCGCTCGTAATACCTGCTATTTTGTGCGGCACTTTAGGCTATGCTGTTGCAACCTTTATTGGTGTGGCGTTAGGGTATTGGCTTAAGTAGATTTGTTGAGACGTAGAAACGTTGAGAAGTAAATAGTGAAAATGATTTCCTAAACTTTCGAAAATCGAGGAATCGTAAATCGAAAATCGAAAATCGAAAATCGAAAATATCAATAATCTTTCAATCCTACCTCCGGTAGGCAAGCTTGATAATCTTTAAATCTTGTACTAATTAAACCTTCAAACCTTCAAACCTTAAAACTTTCTAACCTGCAACCCGTAACCATTTTCAAACGAATCTTGACATATTTAAAATCTAAATTGTAAATTGGTTTTATCATTTAAATAGATATTAAAATGAAACTTAAAAGATCCAGCGATAGGTATTTAGCCGGAGTCTGCGGCGGAATTGCCGAACAATTCGGAGTCAATCCATTTTTAATGCGGCTTATGTGGGCTGTTGTTTCATTAATTACTTTTGTGCTGCCGGGATTGATAGTTTACATTGTACTTTGGAAAACGATGGATAAGCCTGATGAATGATCGAACTTGTTTATATACTTTGAAGAGCAATAATTTTAATTTAGTTTGATTTTATAAAACATGAAAAAAATCTTTATAATTGTATTTTTAATGATCGTACCTATTTCCATTTCACATGCGCAGTTTTCTAATGTAAATGTTGGCGCTTATCTTGGCATTGGTGAGATAAGAGGCAACTCCCCGCCGCAAACAAGTTTAGCAGCAAATATTTTTATCGATTTTCAAACTCCGCTTTTAGATGATGTTTCATTCAGATTAAATTATCTGCATTCAAGAAAAATTGAATATTTTTTGCCCGAAAACAGAAAGGGAAAATATTATCCTTTTATAAACGCTTTCAGTTTAAAAGCTTTTATTAAACAGAGATTGGGAACCAACTTACTTTTTGTTGAAGAAGGAGCGGGACTAATTGCAATGAATGACAGAACATTCAGCGATACTGATGTTTGGGATTACGGCATTGCTTTTAATGTTTTGATCGGAGTTGATTTTCGAAATTTTATCAGTAATGGTTTTACCCTTGGAATTGGAAGTGAATATGCGGTAACTTTCAATAATACTACAGCTACATATTTCTCCTTCCATTTACAATCTCAATACTATTTCTAGTACTTAATTCTTGATCCAAACGCGATTTTCTATGTTGACTTTTAACGGCTATATTTCTACTTTTGATTGGTTATCGATGTCCTTTTATCGAATTATTTGTTAAATTATGATCGTCTATATTTATAATTATTTCAAAGCAGCTTTATGACCAAGACGCAGGAAAAAATAGTAACATTAACGCATGCCAATGAAATTCTAAACAGCATTGTTGAAGGAGTTTTTACGGTTGATAAAGATTTGAAGATAACCTACTTCAACCAAGCTGCTGAAAGAATTACAGGCGTTTCTAAAAATGATGCAATTGGTCAATTTTGTTTTGAAGCTTTGCGTTCTAATATTTGTGAGTCCGCTTGCCCTATACGATATTCAATTGATTCTGGCAAAGACAGCATAAATACACAAGTGAGAATTCTTCGTTCAGACGGCAGAGAGATCCCGATCAGCATTAGCGCATCATCTTTAAAAGATGAAAATGGTAAAATAATTGGCGGAGTTGAAACCTTTAGGGATTTTTCAGCAATTGAAACTCTGAAAAAAGAAATTGAGCAGAAATATACTTACGAAGATATCATTTCTAAAAATCATAAAATTTTAGAATTGTTCGGCATCCTTCCAAATATTGCGGAAAGCGACAGCACTGTTTTGATCCAGGGGCAGAGTGGTTCGGGTAAAGAATTATTCGCGCGTGCAATTCATAATTTAAGCTTTAGAAATAAAGGACCTTTTGTTCCCGTAAATTGTGGAGCTCTTCCCGATAATCTTTTAGAATCTGAATTGTTCGGTTATAAAAAAGGCGCGTTTACCGATGCCAAAAAAGATAAACCGGGAAGATTTGAAATTGCAAAGGGCGGAACAATTTTTCTCGATGAAGTTGAAAGTCTTTCGCAATCTACGCAGGTTAAGCTTTTGCGGGTTTTACAGGAAAAAGAATTTGAGCCTCTAGGATCAACTGCACCTGTGAAATCTGATGTAAGAATTATTTCGGCAACAAAAAATTGCCTACTTGAATTGGTTAAGCAGGATAAGTTTCGCGATGATTTATTCTTCAGACTAAACATTGTTAGAATTGAACTGCCTCCTTTAAGTCAGCGAAGAGATGATATTCCCCTGCTCATTAATCATTTCATCGAAAAGTTCGATCATAAAATGAGTAAGTATATTACCGGTGTTTCAAGCGATGTGCTGGAATTATTAATGAATTACAATTACACGGGTAACATACGTGAACTTGAAAATATTATTGAACATGCATTTGTGATGTGCCAGGAAGAAATAATCCAGCTAAAACATTTGCCGCCTGAAGTTAGTCTGACTAAAATTAAAAAAAATCTAAACTCAGCTCCGGTTTCTCCTCTTGATGACTTGGAACGTAAAACAATTAAAGAAGTTTTAGAAAAACATGATTGGAATAAAATTAAAGCCGCAAAAGAATTAAAACTGCATCGCTCCACCCTCTGGCGCAAAATGAAAAAATTCGGATTAGTCTAAACTCAAGTCGCATAGTTGCAACTGTTGCAACACTAACGTTGCACATATGCAACTCACCTTATCTCATACATTCCTTTCTATAAATAAAAGTCACCAAAAAAAACCAAAACCTACACTTCTATTATTGGCTCACCTTTTGCATTAGCTCAAACAATAAAATTATTTATTGGAAAAATGGAACTAATACTAATACCTGTATTCGGAGATAGAATTTCACCTCGGCTGGATTTTGCACAGAGTATGCAATTGATAAAAATTGAAAAACAAAAAATTTCCAGTCGTGAAACAATAAAAATCATTACACAAAATAGGCTGGATAGAATTAACAAAATAATAAACATGGCGCCGGATGTAATTATTTGTGACGGCTTAACTGAAATGTGCAAAAGTGAATTACAGAAAGCAGAAATTACTGTTATTCCCTGGGTGCACGGTGAAATTGAGAAAATTTTAAAAATGTATTTGGATAAAAAACTAGATAAAAAAATTGCAGTAAAATAAAATTCAGAAAAATAATAGGTTTAAAATTATGTCGCAAAATCGAAGAGAATTTTTAAAAACTGTTGCAGCTATTGGGACGAGTGCCGGGGCACTTTCTACACTATCTCCCAAAAAGCTAAACGCAAAATCAAATGATATTCTTTCGGAAGACCGGATGGGAGTGTTAGTTGATTCTACTGTTTGCATTGGCTGCAGAAAATGTGAATGGGCTTGCAGAGGAGCCCACGATATTGAAAACGGCGATATTCAAAATTACGAAAACAAGGAAGTTTTTGATACGAAACGAAGACCAACATACGACAACTTAACAGTAGTAAACCGCTACTCCGAAAATGAAGGAAGCACAAGTTCAATTAAATTACAATGTATGCACTGCGATCACCCCGCTTGTGTATCCGCTTGTATTGTAGGCGCAATTTCAAAAAAACAAAACGGCGCTGTAATTTGGGATACCGATATGTGCATCGGCTGCCGCTATTGTATGGTTGCATGTCCTTTCCAAATTCCCGCATTTGAGTATCACAAAGCGCTCGATCCAAAAATTGTTAAATGTGATTTCTGTTTTGAAAGAACTGCTGAAGGCAAACTACCGGCATGTGTTGATATTTGTCCCGTTGAAGCTATCACTTACGGAAAGCGTGAGGACTTAATTGTTGAAGCAAAACGAAGATTTAAAAATCATCCTGATAGATATTTTGAACATGTTTTCGGTGAACATGAAGTCGGCGGTACATCGTGGCTTTACTTGGCTGATAAAAATTTAGCCGGTCCCGTATTTCCTAAACTGGGCAACAACACCGCGCCTGGTGTCTCCGAATCTATTCAGCATGGATTGTTTGCATACTTTGTTCCCCCAATTGCAGTTTATGCTTTACTGGGCGGAATAATGTGGCTTACTAAAGACAAGCATAAATCGGAGGAGAAATAATGAGTCAATTACACGTACCAACTCCGATCACTAAAAAATTCTTTACACCGGGAGTAATTTTATTAACGGCTCTCGCGGTTAACGGTCTCGCATTTTTATTAGTCAGATTTTTATTTGGGATTGGGGCTGTTACAAATTTAGATGATCAATTCCCGTGGGGAATTTGGATTGGGCTTGATGTTGCAGCAGGCGTTGCATTAGCTGCAGGCGGTTTTACAACTGCGGCAATCGGGCACATAATGCATAACGATAAGTATGAAGCAATCATTCGTCCCGCTCTTTTAACTGCAATGCTGGGCTACACTTTTGTTGCAATGGGCGTTATGGTCGATCTCGGACGCTGGTACTTTATCTGGCATCCGCTAATAATGTGGAACGGAAATTCGGCTTTGTTTGAAGTGGGCATCTGCGTTATGATTTATTTGTCGGTACTCTACATTGAGTTCCTCCCAATTGTAACCGAAAGGTTTATAGGCAGAGTTAATTTGCCGGGCATCCTAAAACGTTTCAATAAAATTGTTGATGCAATATTAATTAAGCTTGATAAAGCATTAGACAAAACTATGTTCATCTTTATCATTGCCGGTGTTGTTTTATCATGTCTGCATCAATCATCATTGGGAACATTGATGATAATTGCCGGACCTAAAATGCACCCGCTTTGGCAAACACCAGTACTGCCTCTGCTTTTCCTGCTGTCGGCAATCTCGGTTGGTTTCCCAATGGTAATCATGGAATCACTTGCTGCTTCACGGTCATTCGGACTAAAACCTGAAACTGAAGTGCTGACTAGTCTATCAAGATTTATTGCGCCGCTATTGGGCATATATTTATTGGGTAAACTTGGTGATATGGTTATTCGAGAAACTTTTGTTTTTTTGGCAGAATTTAACTCAATCACCATATTGTTCGGAATTGAGGTTATCATCGGCGTAATTGTTCCGCTTCGAATGTTCATGTCGCCAGCAGTAAGGCAGTCCCCTTCCGGGTTATTTATTGCTTCGATGCTTGTGATATTCGGAGTATTAATGAACAGGTTTAACAATTTTATTACGGCATACAATCCGCCATATGCACTTGAATCATACATTCCTTCGATTGGTGAAATTTCTGTTACTCTCGGTTTTATTGCACTTGAAGTTTTATTGTACAGATTATTTGTAAAAATATTTCCTGTGATCAGTATACCTTCTCAAAAATCTGTTTCCAAAACTAAATATGCAGTAAGGGGGGCGGCAAAATGAAAATGATAATTAAATCGATACTAATATTTTTAATAATAAATGTTGCTATATCAGCTCAAGTGAAAAACTTGACAGGACACGGACAAATGAACATTGACTGTAAAAAATGTCATGTCTGTGATACACCGACAAAAGCTGACCCTTGCTTGATACTCTGTCCGCGCTATAAAATAGAAGTTGTAAGACACTCCCCCGATGAGGGACCTGACAATATTATTATTGATAAAATAAAAGTAGAAAAGGATTTATATGAACCTGTAAATTTTTCACACAGGCTTCATTCGGAAATGTCTTTGATGTCCGGCGGCTGTGCGGCTTGCCATCATTTTAACCCCCCGGGAAATATTGTTGAGTGTGCCTATTGCCACGAAACAAAAAGAGCACGAACAGATATAAGCAAGCCAGATCTAAAGGCAGCATTCCATCGTCAGTGTATGGATTGCCATGCGAGCTGGAGCGATAATGTAAGATGCGTGGACTGCCATGAATTAAATACTTCAAAGCAAAATGAAAAAACTCCAAAACCTGCTGAAACAAAAGCTCATCCTAAAATAGCAGAGCCGACCAAATTGGTTTATGAAACTGAATATGATGAAGGGAACTTGGTTACATTTTTCCACAATGAACATATTTCACTTTTTAATTTGGAATGCACTGATTGCCACAGCAATGAAAGCTGTGCAAAATGCCATAATCAAAAAGCTGAGTATTCACATCCAACTTTAGATGACAGTCATGATAAATGTTCAAGCTGCCATGATACTGATGATAATTGCGGTTCATGCCATAGTGAAAAAGAACGCAAGCCCTTTGATCACTTCAAAACAACCGGATTTAAGTTAGAAAAATTTCACTCCGGAGTATCATGTATTTCATGTCATAAACCCGGCAAAAAATTCAGTGATGCAAAAAGCAATTGCTCTTTCTGTCACAAATTTGATGATGGGAATTTTGATCATTCTGTTACAAAACTAGAGCTTGATGAAAACCACATTGACAACGATTGTACTGATTGTCATGCAGAGAATAATTATTCAAAAGTAAGTTGTGATAATTGCCACGATGAAGACATTGTTTATCCGGAATCATTGCCGGGTATAAAAAAATAGATGAGTAGTTTATGTTAAAAAAGATCGGAACAAAACTAGCTTTGATCGTTAGTTTAACAACAATAATCATCATTGGAATATTTTCCTATTTCAGTATTCAATCACAGAAAGATGTGCTATTTGGCGAGCTTCACCGCCATGCTGATCAGCTTAGTGAAACCATAAAAATGAGTACCCACGATGCTATGATGGCTAACAACAGAGGAATGATCCAAAATATAATTAATCAAATTGGAGAGGAAGATTGTTTTAAACAAGTGCGCTTGCTGAATAAGGAAGGTGCAATAACTTATTCAAATAAACCCGAAGAAATTGGTAAGATGGTTGACAAGAAAGCTGAGAGTTGCTACAAATGTCATGCTGAAGATAAACCGCTTCAAAAGCTTCCAATAACTGAACGAACCCGAATCTACAAACTCCATCCGGATTCATCTAGAGTTATGGGAATTATTAATCCGGTAGATAATGAACGCTCCTGTTGGGAAGCCGAATGCCATGTTCACACTTCGGAACAAACTGTACTTGGAGTTTTGGATTTAACTGTTTGCCTTAAACAAGTTGATGAAGAAATTGCAAAAAGTGAAGTCAAATTATTGATCTTTGGACTTATTGCAATTGCTGCCATCGGTATAATTATCGGAATATTTATTAAACGATGGGTTGACCGGCCCGTGAAGGAATTATTAAAAGCTACAAACAATGTTGCATTGGGAAATTGGAATTACAAAATAGATTCCAACAGCACTGATGAACTTGGTACTCTTGCTAATTCCTTCAATAATATGACGCAAAAACTGACTGAGATGAAACTTCAATTGGTGCAGTCGGATAAACTTGCATCACTTGGAAAACTTGCGGCGGGCGTGGCACACGAAATTAATAACCCTTTAACGGGTGTATTAACTTATAGCAGCTACCTGCTTAAACGTTCTAAAGATAATCCGGAAATTGAAGCCGACTTAAAAGTAATTGTACGCGAGACAAAAAGAAGCCGCGAAATTGTGAAAGGACTTTTAGACTTTGCAAGGCAATCAGCTCCTAAAAAAAATAAAGCCTCTATCAATGATATTATTGAAAACTCAATAACTGTTGTAAGTAATGCCTTAAACCTTAATAAAATAAAATTAGTTAAAAGATTTGAGGAGAGTCTTCCACTAATAACAGTTGACGCGAGTCAAATTCAGCAAACGTTTACAAACTTAATTGTAAATGCAATTGATGCCATCGGCAATACCGGCGGTGAATTAAAAATTCAAACTTCGCAAATTACTCTCTCTCCTCACGGAGTTAAACAAATTAAAAATGCCGTGTGCCCTAACGGACATAGTCTTTTAGACCCTGATCATAAAATTGAAGGTCTCACTTCAATAAAGGTGAAAGTGAAATACAATGCTAATGAAGGTTTCTTGCATTTGGATCCAATTTACGGACGGCAGAAACATCATTACGGAATTCCATTATTGAAAAATAAGCCGGTGGATTTATATTGTCCCGACTGTAATGTTTCGCTAAAAATAAAAGATAAAAGCTGTCCGCAATGTGGGAATAATATTTATAAAATAGAAGTCCCAGGCGAAGGATTTGTGGAAGGCTGCTTAAAGGTAGGCGGTACTTGGCAAAGATGGGAAAATGCAGATAACGCGGGCGATATCAACTACATCGAAATTAAGTTTACTGATACCGGATGCGGAATTCCTGAGGAAGATTTGAGTAAAATCTTCGATCCATTCTTTTCAACAAAAGGTCAAAAAGGTACCGGGCTTGGTTTATCAGTAATTTGGGGAATTGTAGATAATCATAACGGATTGATTTCTGTGCAGAGTGAGATAAATAAAGGCACGGAATTTACAATTAGACTGCCGCTTGATGTGAACAGCAAATAGGAAAACTTAATGAGTAAAAATTACGACATACTGATAATTGATGATGAACAACTGATAATTGACTCAGTTAAAAAGATTGTATCATTTGAAAATATTTCAGTGGACTTTGCTTTAACCGCGTACGATGCATTTGATAAGATGAAAGAAAATGAATACAAATTGATCTTCACTGATATTATGATGCCTGAAATGGATGGGTTTCAATTACTGGAAAAAATGCGGCTTGCAAAAATTGAGACTCCGGTTGTGATGTCAACAGGTTATTCAACAGATGAAAATGCCATACGTGCACTGCAGGATGGAGCGCTCGCATTTATACCAAAACCATTCGACATAGATGAACTAATTAGCGTTGTGCGAAGAGGATTAAAATTTAGAGAACTTCAGAAAAAGGCGCGCAATGATGACAGCAGTTCAATTGCCTACGTGCCTTGTCCTTCAGCATACTATCGGCTTGGCTACACAAGCTGGATAAGGTTTAACGGCGAAGGAATAATCGCAATAGGGATTACAGATTGTTTTTTAAAAACATTAACAAAAATTTCTGAAATAGAATTTTTAAACGCTGATGGAAAAGTTTTTCAGGGAACACCTTACGCAAAATTTATTGATGAAAATGAATTACCCAATCAAGTGCTTTCTCCACTAAGCGGAACAATTATCCAAACGAATGAAGAATTAAAAAACAATATCCCGTTAGTTGAAAAGGACCCTTACTTCGATGGCTGGGTTTATAAAATTATTCCATCAGATTTAGAAAATGAGCTTAAAAAATTAACGCCTTGCAGTTCGGACAGGCTATAGATGAAAATTAAACTAAACATAAATAACATTCTTGGGAGATTACGATGGCACTATTCATAGTTGCATTAATCTTATTTATTATTTTTGATATTTTAATTCGTTTCTTTATGAAACAGCATAAAGAGAAAAAATTAAAACAGGAAAGAGCTTCAGTACTTGAAGAAAGCATCCATCTTGATTTCAGTCAGGAAGCTAAAACACTTAAGCGGGCAGAGGTTGATAATCCTAAAGCAAAAATTCTTTGCGTTGATGATGAAGCAGTAATCCTCGACAGCTTTAGAAAAATTTTAGTGCTTGAAGGTTATTCAATTGATACGGTTGAAAGCGGACCTGAAGCTTTATCACTAATTAAATCACATCATTATGATTTTGTTTTTACTGATTTGAAAATGCCTGAAATGTCCGGTGTCGATGTAACCAAATCGGTCAAACATTCACGACCTGATATTGACGTTGTTATAATAACCGGCTTTGCCACAGTAGAAACCGCAGTGGATTGTATGAAATACGGAGCAATGGATTATGTACAAAAACCTTTTACGGAAGATGAACTGATCGACTTCACAAACAAAACTTTAATTAAACGTAAAGACAATATTCAAAAGCAGCTTAAACCGCGCGTTCACATTGCTCATATCGATGAAGGATCAACGATCGGTGATAATGAATTTTCAATTCCCGGCGGAGTTTTTATTTCCGAGGGACATGCTTGGGCAAGTGTTGACCAGGATGGAACCGTTAAAATTGGAATTGACGATTTCGCTAAAAAAATAATTGGCAATATTGATGATGCTGAACTTCCAAACTTAGGAATGAAAGTGGAAAAAGGTCAGCCTCTATTCAGTGTTAAGCAAGGTAGAAGAATGATCGCTTTCAACTCCCCTATTTCGGGAACCGTGACTAGCGTCAATACAAAATTACTTGATGAAATTGACTCACTAAATTATTCTCCTTACGAAAAAAATTGGTTCTGCTCAATTGATGCTGAAAATCTTGACGTAGATTTGCCGAAATTAAAAATTGGGAAGTCAGCTGTTAATCTTTACCAAAAAGATATTGATACATGCAAAGAAACATTTAAAGAAATATTAAAGGATAAAAAAGAATTTTCTGCTGATGATTTATACATCGGCGCTATGGAAAATTTAGATGACAAAAATTGGAATTCGATAGCTTCGAATTATTTTAACAGATAATAAATTATAAAAATATTTTTGCTCTTGCCAAATTATAAAATTCTTTATAATTTGAATTAAAGGATATTAATCTCCTTTATCTCATTCCTATTAGTAAGAAAATAGATGAGATGCTGTTCTCATTATCAAAAATAAAGCTCAAAATAGTTCCTTTTTAAGGAAATATTTTGGGCGCATTTTTTGCGATATACTTAAAGTACAATTTAGATCATAATATTCGATTATATTATGAGACAAAAATATTTTTTTTACTTACATATGATAACATTGAATAAATCAATCAGCGCCTTAATAAAAATCTTCACACTGATATTATTTTTTTTCGTAAACGTTAATGGTCAAAATGAAGATTGTTTTGACTGCCACAGTGACGAAACTTTATCACTCGAAAGAGGGAATAAAGAAATTTCACTTTTTGTATCCGCAGATAAATTTTCAGCATCTATTCATGCTGATTTAGAATGCGTTGAATGTCATGAAGATTTTAGTGCAGAGGATGTTCCTCATAGAGAAGGTGAAAATATTTTCAAAGTCGATTGCTCAAACTGCCATGAAATTGATGACTTTGAAGAAGGTGTTCATTCCGAATCAACAGAATGTTTTGAATGCCATACAAAACATGCAATTCAAGAAGCATCTACCCTTGTAGAAAAGGGCGTTGATTTTTGCACAACATGTCACACCGGTAAATCTATTAACGGTTATAAAAAGAGCGTACATTTTACTAAAATGATGGAAGGCGAAAACTCCCCTTCATGTACCGGCTGCCATGGCGAATCAACTCACTCAATAAGTAAAGCAAAAATTGATGAGCAAGGTCTTCACGATCTTTGCAGATCCTGCCATAATAATCAAGTAACTCAATTTGAAAATAGTTTGCATGGGCAGGCGTTAGCCAAAGGGAAATATTTAGCTCCAAATTGTTTAACATGTCACGACAAGCATAATGTGCTTTCATCAAAGGATGAAAATTCTAAAACATATAAAATGAATATTCCAAATCTTTGCGGCGATTGCCATAAAGACGGTACAAAAGTATCAGAATTAAAAAGTATTGATGAAAGACATATCCTTGCAAACTATTCATTATCAATTCACGGCAATGGTTTATTCAATAAGGGATTATTAGTTGCAGCAGTTTGTACTGATTGTCATTTTTCTCATAACATTTTACCTCACGAAGATCCTAATTCTTCAATCAACAGAAAAAACATTGCTTCAACATGTACCCAGTGTCACGTCCAAATAGAAAAAGTTCACACAAAAGTTATTAGAGGCGAGTTGTGGGAAAAAGAGCCGCATAAAATTCCCGCCTGTATAGATTGCCATCGACCTCATGAAATAAGAAAAGTTTTTTATGTAGAAAATTTCACAGATGAACAATGTATGACATGTCACGAAAAAGAAAGCTTGACTAAAATTGAAAATGGAAAAACAAGATCATTATTCGTTGATATAAACCAGCATAAAAATTCTGCACACAAAGATAATTCATGTGTTAAATGTCATACTAATGTTTCATTCGCAAATAATCCTGTCTGTTTGAACAGCGGCAAAGTTGATTGCTCAAGCTGCCACGCAGAGCAAGTAGATCAATATCAAATTAGTACACATGGCAGATTAGTAAATTCAGGAAAGACTAATGCTCCCTATTGCAATGACTGTCATGGAATTCATGATGTAAAGAAAAAAACCGATTTAACCTCTTTAACCTTTTCAAGAAATATTCCCGAACTCTGCGGTAAATGTCATGGTGAAGGGAAAGCAGCTACGGTAACATACGAAGGTGAGGAACATGAGATTATAAAAAATTATTCCATGAGTATTCACGGAAAGGGGCTGTTGAAGAGCGGACTTTTAGTTACTGCAACCTGCATAAATTGTCATACAAGCCATGGCGAGCTTCCAGCAAGCGATTCCCTTTCTGCAATTCATGATAAAAATATTGCAACTACTTGTGCAAAATGTCATTTGGGAATATATGAACAATTTAAAACCAGCATTCATAGTCCCGAAGTAACAAAGACAGACAAGAAACTTCCCAACTGTAAAGACTGTCATAAATCGCATACGATTAATAGAGTTGTTGAGGATGAGTTTAGAGAAAACATAATGGATCAATGCGGTAAATGCCATGCTGATGTTGCCGAAACTTACTTCGACACATTTCACGGTAAAGTTTCCAAGCTGGGGTCGGTTAAAACTGCTAAGTGTCATGACTGTCATGGTTCACATAATGTATTGCCGACGTACAATCCATCCTCAACATTGAGTAGACAGAATGCGGTAGAGACATGTAAAACATGTCATCCAAATTCCAATAGAAAATTTGTCGGCTATTTAACGCATGCCACGCATCATGATAAGGATAAATATCCGTTTCTTTATTACACATTTTGGGCAATGACAATTTTGCTTGTAAGTACATTTACGTTTTTCGGATTACACACATTATTATGGCTGCCGCGTGCACTTGCCGAAAAGCGGAAACACAAGAACGGAGAAAAAAGAAAAGATGGATAAAACCCAGACTTACGATATAAATTTAGAAACAGACTTTCCCGGAAGAAACCTTGATGATATGTATGTTGAAAGATTCGATAGTTTCACAAGGTTCTTACATGTGATGGTTATTATCAGTTTTATATCGTTAGCTTTTACGGGAATGATCATAAAATTTTCCGGCGTTGGAATTTTTCAAACAATTTCAAAAATAATGGGCGGTTATGAAGTAACCGGCTTCATCCACAGATTCGCTGCGTTTATTACATTCGGCTATTTCATTCTACACATTGGTTATTTAGTAACAAGAAAAAAAGTGAAGAAGAGAAGTTTCAAATATATGCTCTTCGGCGAAAATTCAATGGTGCCGCAGAAACGTGATGTGATCGAGTTTTGGCATACGCTAAAGTGGTTTTTAGGTATGGGCAAAAGACCCGGTTATGGTAGATGGACTTATTGGGAAAAGTTTGATTACTTCGCAGTTTTTTGGGGAGTAATGGTAATTGGTTTAAGCGGATTGATTTTATGGTTTCCTGAATTTTTTACATACTTGGGGTTACCCGGCTGGTTTATAAATGTTGCTACAATTATTCATAGTGATGAAGCACTTTTGGCAACAGGTTTTATTTTTACAGTTCACTTTTTTAATACACATTTTAGACCTGATAAATTTCCGATGGACACTGTAATTTTTACGGGAAGAATTCCAATTAGAGAATTTGTTGAAGACCGTCCGCGGCAATACAATTACTTAAAAGAATCGGGGAAATTAGAAAAAAGATTAGTCGGACCTCCATCCCCTTATCTTTTGAAGTTAGGACGAATATTTGGATTTACCGCTTTAGGTTTCGGCTTATCGCTGGTCGTTTTAATAATCTATTCAATGATATTTTTGTATCAATAATTGAAGAACAAAAAAATAAAAGTTTAGAATAAACACATTTTTTTAATTAGATAAAAGATTCCATTTAACGAGGAACAATAATGAAATTGATTTTGAAACAGTATCCTGGATTTTTTACCACTCTATTTATTTTTTTCATTTTGACTACGACCCAAATCTTTTCTCAAGATTTTGACTGTAGTGATTGCCACGAAGTAGAACTAAAAAAATCTGCTCACTCTGAAAATTTAGAATGTGTTGATTGCCATTCCGATGTAATTGATGAAGAACATGCCGATGAAGGAGCAAAAAAAGTAGAATGCGGTGATTGCCATGATGAATACCTTGAAGCATCGAAGTCTGATATACATAGCAGGTTAAAGCAACGTAACGGTCATAAAGCTCCAACTTGCCAAACATGTCATGATTCACATGATATGATCTCTCCTTCAAAAATAAAAAATAAAGTTGATTACTATTGCTCTGACTGCCATACAAATATTGAACTCAACTTTGCATTTCATACAATGAATTTTATTGAAGATGAAACTTGCGGTGAATGCCATGAGGCGGAAGAGTATCGTGAAAATCTCACTCCATCAGTTCATAGTGAGTTAGGCTGTTCAGACTGCCACATTTATGAAGTCAAAAATTTTGAACTTCATCAAGAAGGTGTTCCTAATCTTGAAATTGCGAATTGCTATACCTGCCATGCGGAAGAAACGAAAGAACATAGGGAAAGCATACATGGTATCGCATTGATAGAAGGGATAGATGAAGCTGCAAAATGCTGGGATTGTCACGGTTCTCACTCGATAAAAAAAGTGAGCGATCCTGCAAGCCCCGTAGCTGCAAATAATTTGCCGGTAACTTGCGGTAAGTGTCACGATGATGCCGAAGTAGATGATAAAGCAAACCTAGCCAGCGCAAAACCGGCGAAAATGTATTCTAATTCTGTGCATGGAAAAGTAGTTGAAGAAGGTGGTGAGGCGGCTAATTGCTCATCATGTCACGGAGTTCATGATATTAAAAATAGAATTCAGCCCGGCTCAACTATTTCAAGTTTTAATGTTCCAAACACATGCGGTCAATGCCATGAAAAAGAGACCGAAGAATATATGGAATCGATTCACTGGGCGAGAGCTAAAAAAGGCGTTCGGTCATCACCGGTTTGTAATGACTGCCATAGTGAGCATGGAATAGATGCTATCAATTCTGCAAAGGGTTTACGAAAAGAAATGCAGAGAATCCAAGAAGAGACGTGTTATGTATGTCATCAAAATCCAATGATAAGTGCTCGATATAGTAATGAAAACGGCGGACAAGCGAAACAATACCAGGATAGTTATCATGGATTGGCTGTTATGCGAGGCGATGAAGAAGCTGCAATGTGTATCGACTGTCATGATGTTCATAAAATTTTACCCTCGAAGCATGCTGAATCTTCCGTTAATATAGCCAATGTTAGAAAGACTTGTGCAAAATGCCATGAGGGCGCAACAGAAATCTTCGCACAAAGCTATTCACATATTTCCGACTCTGAATCTGCCTATGTAGAAGATGTTGTTGAAAACATTTATATATGGTTGATCATTGTTGTTATTGGCGGTATGATAATTCATAACGCAATAATTTTTGCTCATGAAATTAGAGCAAGAAGAAAGAAAAGCAAGTATGCTGTAACAATTCCTCGCTTCACAAAAAATGAAGTCATTCAGCATATCATTTTATTTACATCATTTATTCTGTTGGCTATAACAGGCTTTGCACTAAAATTCCCTGAAAGTTGGTGGTCGGAAGGTCTAGCTTATCTTGGAATGACCGAGTGGGGACGAGCAGTGACTCACAGAGTATCGGCAGTTATAATGACTTTATTAAGTCTGTACCATGCAGTCTATCTTCTTTTTACTGTCCGCGGTAGAGAAGTATTGTTTAATATGCTTCCAAAATTGGATGACCTAAAACAGCTTTCAGAAAGTTTGATGTACTATCTCCATCTTTCAAAAAGTAAACCTGAATATGACAAATATGACTACACTGAAAAAGCAGAATACTGGGCTTTAATTTGGGGTACGATGGTAATGGCAGTCACAGGATTAATTCTCTGGTTCCCAACCTTAGTCGGTGATTGGGCTCCATCCTGGTTAATAAAAGTTAGTGAAACGATTCACTTTTACGAAGCAATTTTAGCATCACTGGCAATATTGGTATGGCATTGGTTCTTCGTAATATTCCATCCAAGGGAATACCCGATGAGCTTTACCTGGGTTGATGGGAAAATGTCATTGGAAGCATATAGACATCATCATGATAAACACTTTAAGCGTGTACTTAAAGAATGGGTAGAATATAAATCAGGCAACCTTGAAGAGAAGAATTTAAGTAATTCTACCATTCTCTTCACTGAAGCACTTGAAAAGAACAATTTGGATCCAATGAATATTATAAAAGAAGAATTAAGTAAAGATGAAAAACTAAGAAGTTGGTTTGAAGAGAATGTGAATGGAACAGTTTAATAAAAATAAATAGTTAGTATTTTAATGAGGCTGTCTTATTGGGCAGCCTTTTTTTTATCCCACTACTTTCTTCTCTACAAAATTTAATGGAGTATTAGTAAATCCGCAATTATAAAATTTGATATAAAAAAAACCGCCCAAAATTTGAGCGGTTCTAATTATACTACAAAATATAATTTCTAAATTATTTTACTCGAGCTTTTTCCAAAGCTTTTGCGACTGCAACTTCAATAGCTGCTGAAGCCATTGTTGCGTCGGTAATGATATCAACACCAATTGATTGACCTTTAACAATTGCTCCTGGAATTGATTCTTTCGCTTTATTTACAGGCTCGCCATATTTTTTATGGTCAGTGCTCTGTTCATATTTAACAACTTTAATATCAGTAATTGAAGTTTCATCTACAGTAACTTCAACTTCAATTGAACCATCATGTTTTTTATCGCTTCTTCCAACCGACATTCCTTTATAGGTTCCGGCATTATATTTTTTTAATGAAGCCTGCTGTAATGCTTTTGCTACAGCTAATTGAATTCCAACCGATGACATTGTTGCACCTGAAACTATATCGACTTCCAAAGAATTTTTTTCAGTCATTTTAGCCGGTAAAACTGTTTTAGCTTCAACCACATCTTTGCCGTATTTTTTATGGTCAACACTTTGATCGTACTTAAGAACATTGATTGCTTCAATTCCTTTTTCATTCACTTTAACTTCAACTTCAATTTCGCCTGTATGGTTCTTATCACTTCTACCCATTGCAGTGCCTTTATAAGTGCCTGGTTTATATTGTGCAAAATTTATTGTACTTAAAATAAATAGTAGTGAAAAACTAATTAAAAAAATCGATTTGATACTTTTCTGCATTGTTTATACTCCCTTTAATTTAATAACAGTTTTTTCGATAATAAAATAAACTTAAATCTTGATAAAAATAATACTACGATTTATTCGAATTTTCAAGAATTCTATAAATTTTTCTACTTATATAAATATAAATGGATTATTGTTCCAAATTTAATTTAAGATGAAATTGCCTATTATTAATTTTAATTATATATTTGAATCGATATTAAGTCATATTTGTCATTTTTATCTGGAATTAGTCTTACTTTTTTCGGATTATATATAAAGAATTTTTGAATAAAGGAGGTCTTATGAGTAGTAAATTATTTATGCTAATCTGTACTGCTGCAGCATTCTCCTTTTTTGCTTTTACAAAATATGCCCCGGCAGATGATAACAAAAGTTTTGGTTACATTGGAACCAAAGCCTGCGGAATGTGCCACAATAAAGAAAAAGACGGAGCCCAATTAAAAATTTGGGAAAACAGCCGCCATGCTAAAGCCTACGAAACATTAAACTCCCAAGAAGCGAATAAAATATCCAATGAACTTTACGGTAAAAAAGCTATTGAAGCTGATGAATGTTTAGTATGCCATGCAAGCGGATTTGATGTTGATGCAGCACTTATCGGCAAAAAATTTAAACTCGAAGATGGAGTTCAATGCGAATCATGTCATGGACCCGGCTCGGAATACAAAAGTTTGAAGATCATGAAAGACAGAGAGCAATCCGTTGCAAACGGTTTAAAAATATATAGTTCCGAAGCTGAAGTTGAAAAATTTTGCATCACCTGCCACAATGAAGAAAGCCCAACTTATGTTGCGTTTAACTTCAAAGAAATGTGGCAGCAAATAAGTCATTATATACCCGAAAAGAATTAAAGTAAAATAGGTCGATCATGAGTAAATTATCTATTGTTCTACTACTTGTAATTTTGCCGGTTCTCAATTTTGCTCAAAATGTGAACGGTAGAATTACATCATCATTGTATTCATTCGAAAGGCTAAACAGTTTGAGTGAATCAGAAACATATTTGCGGGCATTACAAACACTAAATCTTAATCTTAATGAAGGACAATTTTCCTTAAGAACAAGACTTAATGTTGAAGCAAATATTACAAACAAACTGGTTGACGATCCCAGAGTTAGGTTTTATAATTTATTTTTTGAAGCCAGAAACATTGCGGATATCGCAACACTAAAACTTGGTCGCCAGCCTTTGCTTACAAGTATTGCGGGCGGAGTTTATGACGGTGCCAGTTTAAAACTTAAGCATAACGGTTACGCCCTAACCGGATTTTTCGGCGGCAACGTTCCTGCTTATCAAAAACTGGAAATTACCGACGATTGGGAAAACGATTATGTTCTCGGCGGTAAACTTGTCGTCACTTCTTTGGAAAATTTCAAATTCAAGGCAATGTATATCGACAAAAATTTTAAGCAGACTTCCTACATGGCGTCCCGCTTAGATGCAAGTTTGAACCCGATCGATACACTCATCGAAAGAAATTCCTTACAGTACAGGTACCTTTCCGGTGAGGCAGGTTATTCAAACTCGGAATATTTTGATGCAACTGTTAAGTATGATTACGATGTCAATCTTAAAGCAACATCAAAAGTTCAATTTTTCGGAAGACTGAATTATCTAGATGATATCGGCTTTACTGTTTTTTATAATTACCGGGAGCCACGAGTCAGATACAATTCAATATTCTCAGTATTTGATTACGGTAATTCTCAAGAAATTGAATTTGGAACCGACTACAAAATAACCTCAATGTTTACTGTCATTGGTAAATTTGCTAATGTTTCCTTTAAGGGTGATGACTCACAAAGACTTACAGTTGGAGTTAACTCAAATTACGGAACAGTAAGCTACAGGAAAACATTCGGTTATGCCGGTGAACTTGATGCAGTTTCAATTCACACAGCAAAATCCTTCATGGAAGGTTTGATCACACCTTCGCTTGGTTTGTCCTATACTGATTATAAATTGAGTGAAGATTCCGAAAAGAACAGCATTATTACTTTATTAGCAGGCGTTAACTATCGCCCGCTTAACCTCCTTTCTCTTGATGTTCAAGGACAGTACCTTCAAAATAAGATCTATAAGAACGACTTACGGTTGTTTGTTAAATTAAATTTTTGGTTCAACACTAACTTAGACATGATATAATATGAAGACCAAATTTTATCTACTCAGTTTATTGTTATCGTTAATATTTGTTTTTACACTTTCAGCTTTTAGTTCAAATTCTAATGATGAAAACAAAATCGATAACAAAAGTATTATCAAATTTTCTCATTCGCTTCACGCTGAACAAATGGACTGTGCAGACTGCCATAGTTCAGTTGCGGAAAGCACAACATTAGGCGACAGACTTTTACCTGAAAAAGAAACTTGCGCAGAATGCCACGATGTTGAATCTGATGACAACTGCGGACTTTGCCACTATGAAGATATATACGAAGGATTAGTGCAATCGGAATCGCAATTAATTTTCAGTCACAAATATCATTTTGTTGAAAAAGAAATGAGCTGTGTGCAATGCCACGAAGGTTTTGCAGAAGTTGATTACAGCAGTGAGCTGAAAAATCCTAACCCGAAAATGGATAATTGCTTCACTTGCCATAATAATATCAGTGTGGCTTCAAACGCTTGCGAATCATGTCATATTTCAACGGTAGGCTTAATTCCTGAAGATCATAAAAAAGTGAATTTTACTGACAGACATGGATTTTCAGTCGATGAAGCGACATGTCAAATGTGTCATGAAAGTTCATTCTGTGAAGATTGCCACGTTTCTACAAATGCATTTGATAACCCAAACAGGCTTAATGATTTTTACACTCCTTACTCACCGCATAACTTTATCGATGATACTAAACAGCAGGCAATTACAAGAGTGCATGATCTAAACTTCCGCTACACTCATGGAATTGAAGCCAGAGGTAAATCATTTGAATGTACAACATGTCACGAGACAGAAACATTCTGTGCTGAATGCCATAGCTCTGATGGTGGTGATTTTGCTATGGGGGGTATTGTTCCCCTATCGCATACTGCCAACGACTTTTTGAATGGAACCGGTGGCGAGCATGCTATTTTAGCTAAAAGAGATATTGAAAGCTGTGCCTCTTGTCATGATACTCAAGGTGCTGACGCAACTTGCATTAAATGCCATCAGGACTTTGACGGTATAAAAGGTACAAATCCTAAAACACATGAGACCGGATTTATGATGGACTCAGACGGCAGTTGGCATGATGATGACGGTGCTGTATGTTATAATTGTCATACAAACACAAATACAAATGGCGTAGGCTTCTGCGGCTATTGTCACGGATCTAATTAAAAAATTGCAAAACAGGTTTAATATGAAAAATATTCATTTATATTCGTTTATAATTTTAGTCTTAAGCTTAGCACTAATTTCATGTGCCGAAGTTGAAGAAAATATTCCTACTAAGACAGAATTGCCGGGCATCCACTCAAAGGGATTTGGAACTGTTGGTTCCCCGGATTTTCACACAGCAAAGTTTGCTGCTACAAATTGGGACTTAAAAGCATGTCAATCATGTCACGGCGGCAATTATGCAGGCGGATCAACAGGAAGCAGCTGCCTTACTTGCCATACACAATCTACCGGACCTGAAGCTTGTAATACTTGTCATGGAGTTTTTGCTAACCCACAGAGAATTGGACCTCCTACAGACTTATTAGGTAACCTTTCAACTGCTGAAAAAGGTGTTGGTGCACATGCTATTCATTTGTACGATACCCAAATTTCAAGTAAAGTAGCTTGCTTTGAATGCCATCCAAGTAATCCTCCAGGCGATGAGGGGTTCGTGTTTAATCATATTAACGGCATTCCTGCTGAAATGGAATTTGGAAGTTTCTCAACTGTCAGCGGTTCAACACCGGCATATGATTTTAGCAGTTTAACATGTGCTAATACTTATTGCCACGGTAATTTTAGCTTCCCTAAAGATTCTTCATCAAGTCAATTTGCATATACTGCAGATTTTATGACCGGAAATAACTTTAATCCCATTTGGAATAAAGTAGATAGTACACAAGCTGCATGCGGCACTTGTCATGGTCAATGGAATGATGACGGAACTGTTCTTCTATCAATTGCTCCTGTTGGACACCTTACCGTTCCGACTTGTAACGGTTGTCATGGAACCGTAGTTGATGCCAACAATAATATTATTGATCCAAGCAAACATATAAACAGACAAATAGACAGATAGCAAACAGGACTTTACATTATTATCAAAGCCGCTTACTGCGGCTTTTTTTTGGTCGATTTGAATTGTTAGTTGTTCACACAATCTTTAATTTTAGTTATCAAATTTTTAAGATATTTAGTTGAATTATCTATTATGAGCATAAGCGATAAATTAAAAGATCACATACTTGAATCAATTGGTGAAGGTGTTTTTACAGTTGATAAGAATTTTAGAATAAATTACATCAATAAAGCAGCTGAAAAAATTACTGGCTACAAACGTGAAGATGTAGTTGGAAAATTTTGTAAGCATGTTTTCCGTTCCGAATTATGCTATTCTGATTGCCCCATAGCACTTGTTTTAAAATCGAATAAAAATATTTATGATTTTGAATCCAATATATGTGTGCAAAGTGGAGACAGCAAACCGATAAAACTAAATTCTGCAGTACTTTTTAATGAAAACAACGAGCCCACTGGCGGTATAATTTCTTTCAGAGATATTTCTCAGTTTGAAGAGTTGAGAAAAAACATTGAGGAGGGAGCTCAGTTCCATGGTATCATCGGTCACAGCAAACCAATGCAGGAGATATTCAAACTTATTGAGGAAATTTCCGATTCCGACGCAACAGCATTTATTCAGGGGGAATCAGGTACCGGAAAAGAAATGATCGCGAACGCTATTCAACAGACAAGCCAACGAAAAGATAAACCATTTATCAAAATCAACTGTTCAGTACTACCGCCAAACTTGCTCGCAAGTGAATTGTTTGGTCATGTTAAGGGTGCCTTTACTGATGCTATTAAAGATAGACCGGGAAGATTTGAATTAGCTGACGGCGGAACATTATTTTTGGATGAAGTTGCAGAAATGCCTTTGAATATGCAGCTTCAGCTTCTTAGAATATTGCAGGAAGGAACCTTTGAGCGGGTTGGTGAGTCGGTAACAAGAAAAGTTGATGTAAGAGTAATTGCAGCGACAAATATTAATGTTGAAGAAGCACTTGCAAAAGGGACAATTAGAGAGGATCTATATTATCGCTTAAATGTTATTCCGGTTAACGTTCCCCCGCTTCGCGAAAGACCGGCTGATATAATTCCGCTTGTAAAACATTTTATGAAAAAATATTCAATACTCTATAATAAAAAAATTGATAACATTGAAGAGAAAGCCCTTGATCAGTTATTAAAATATCATTGGGGCGGCAATGTTAGAGAATTGGAAAATGTGATTGAATATGCGCTCGTTAGAGCCAACGAAAAAAAACAAATAGAATTTTCGAAACTTCCTGAAAATTTGAAAGAGCAATCGTCGGGTAAATCCCCTTCCCCATTTACAGGAGGAATGGATTTAGAACGTGCAAAACTTATCCAGCACCTCGAAAAACATCATTGGAATAAAAGTAAAGTAGCCGCCGAACTTGGAATGGGCAGAACTACTCTTTGGCGAAAATTAAAAAATCTCGGTATCTCAGAAGAATTCCCGCAGTAAAATTTTCAACAGCTCTACAGCAAAACTTAATCACTTATCATTCAAAATAATGCAAGGTCATCGAGTAGTCCCGTTTTGTGGGACGTATCGAGATGCCGGTTGCTTCGATACACCCCGCTTGGCGGTTTTACTCAGCCACCTATCAGGCAAGTACACAATAGCATTTGTGGTTTACGGAAGAGCAAAACAAACTGTTTCAAATTGTTCCATCAAATGGAACAACGTGTTTCAACTTGCTTAACCCAATAAATTAAACAACTTATAGAGATAGAGACGGCATTATCTGTTTTAATGAAACAAATTGTTTCTCTATCAATTCATTTTTTGTTGAAAATGAGCTAAAAACGCAATGGCATGTGCTTTGCCTTAAATGGGAAGATTTTTAAATAAGGAATTAATCATGTTAAAAAAACTTCTATTTATTCTCTCGATTACAACATTTTTTGCTGCATTGATAATTGGATGTTCCGATGCTAAAAACGATGAAGGACCAATCGATAATCAGCAAACACTCGCAAAAGTAAACTCATGCGAAGGCTGTCACACTAATTACGAACATCTTAAATTAGTTTATACCGAGGATCCTCCTTCAACGGGCGGACATGGCTGCGGCGGAGATGCACCTCATTATGAACCTTATGATAGAGTTTACTTAGGCGATTCCGGCTTTGAGGAATTTAAAGCCAGCATTCACGGCAAACTTGATTGTGTTGCCTGCCATAATGGAACAGACAACACAGATAAAAAAGAAATAGCTCACTCTGGTGATTTCATTTCACATCCTTCAACCGCCTCCGAAGAAAAATGCGGAACTTGCCATGCCGACATAGTTGCTAGAACTGTTAACAGCACACATGAGCAAGGCTGGGGACAAAAAAGCATGGTTACATTAAGATACGGACTCGGAACCGGACCGGAAAAATTTGACGAGCTACCAGAAGCATTAAAAAACGGCTATGCTGCTAATTGTCAAACATGTCATGGCTCATGCGGAGAATGCCACATTACACGACCTGCAGCAGGCGGCGGTGGTTTAGCTAATGGACATAAATTTACAAAAACTCCCGACATGAGAAAAAATTGTACAACTTGCCATGTTAGCCGAGGCGGGCATGCATACTTTGGTGAAGGTCTTGGAACTGTTCCTGACGTGCATCTTACAAAAGCAGGATTTACTTGTATGAATTGTCACTCAACGGAAGAAATTCACGGCGATGGGAACTATTATGATCAAAGATACAAAAATAAATTGATGCCTGAATGTTCAGACTGTCACAGCGGCATTGAAAATTCTAACGCGTTCCATTCAACTCATCTGAATGATTTCAACTGCCAAACATGCCACTCACAAGATTATAACAATTGCGGTAACTGCCACATTGGTACTGAAGATGGCGCAAGAGTACCTGCACACTTAAAATTTAAAATTGGTATGAATCCACTTAAAGATGATAATATTAAACCGTATGAAATGGCTACCCTAAGACAATCACTTATGGCAAAAGACAGCTGGGATCATTATGGTGTTAATGAATTAGCTAACTTCGATGTACGACCAACTTACAAGTACACAACACCTCATAACATTATTAAGATAACAGCAAGAACACAAGTTGATTCACTTATTGATAACAGACATCCTTTATGCGCTCAAGCATGTCACATAATTAAAAACGCTGAAGGAGAGATATTAAATAAACAATATTATTTGTTCGAATCAGATTTACAAGAATATGAAATGCCTGCAAGCGAGGGAGTTATTGTTGATGGTAAACTTCCAAGCTGGTGGCAAATAAACTAAAAATAAAATGTTAATTATTAATTACTCAATAAACACAATGGAGATACAAATGGAACAACTAAGAAAATTATTTTACTTACTCTTAATACTGCCTTTACTTTTTGTAAATACAGGCTGCAGCAGTGACGACGAAGATAATCCTGTTGATCCGCCGGTTACAGTAAACCAAGCGGAAGTTTTAGCAACTGCATTAGAAGCAAACAATGTTATTGATGGATTTCCTTCAATGATAAAAGCAACAGATGTTAACACAGCAATTTTAGCAGGTGCAAATATTTATGTTATTGACATTAGAGCTGCAGATGCATTCAATGCTGGTCATATCACAGGTGCAGTAAATGTCCCAGTAGAAGGTAATGTACTACAACACTATAAAGATAATAATTTGGAAACCAAAGAAACTGTAGTCATTGCTTGTTATTCCGGTCAAACTGCAGCTTGGGTAACTGGCTTATTAAAAACTGCTGGTTATACTAATGTAAAAGACCTTAAATGGGGAATGTGCAGTTGGAATGCCGCAACTTCCGGCAGTTGGATGGGAACAAATGTTAATAATACACGAGCAACCGAATTTGTTACAACAGCAACTGCAAAACCTACAGCAGGTGAACTTCCAACTTTAAATACAGGCGCTACAGAAGCTACAGCTATTTTAGAAAATAGAGTTGCAGCAGTTGCAGCTGAAGGTTTTGCTGCGGCAAAAGTTTCAAGTGATGAAGTTTTCAATAATATTTCAGATTACTTCGTACTTAATTATTGGTCAGTTGATCATTACAACTGGGGACACATTCCTGGCGCAATGCAATATACACCTGCTACTGATTTAAAATTAGCTACAGCACTAAAAACTCTTCCAACAGACAAGAAAATTGCAGTTTACTGCTATACCGGTCAAACATCAGCACATGTTGCAGCTTACCTACGAACATTAGGCTATGATGCAAAATCAATCTTGTTTGGTGTTAACGGAATGAGTTATGACACAATGCCAGGAACAAAATGGGCTGCTACAGAAGTACATGACTTTCCTTTAGCTCAGTAATACAATAATTATTTATGCGGGTACTTTTAGTGCCCGCTTTTTATCACCATAATTTTTAAGATACAATGAGTGAAATGTTAGGCAATCAATATTTTATGGCTCGCAAATTTGCGGCGAGTGTTCCTGAGTTTGAGGAAGCTTTAGCAAAAACTAGAGACAATAAAATGATCAGAAAAAAGCTGATAATCTGCTACACACAAGTTGGGCAAATTCAGCGCGCATTTCAGTTATTTCACTCGTTAATTAAGGAAGATATAGAATTTATTGCCAACACTGATGTAATTGCCGATGACTGCCCTTGCCCGGAACTTGTAACAAATTTATCACAGCAAGAGGCTGCACCCGAAAATTCAATTGATGAATATTTGAAGCTGGGCATTCTATGGCTTTATTGTGATTCTGATAAATCTTTGGAACATTTTGTAAGAGCAAAGGCAAACAAACACGGCAATGAGTTAATAAATTCGACAATAAAAATTATTTCCGCTTATTTAAGTGATAAGCATAGGTCTGAGATCTCAAATTAAATATTTAACGGCTATAATTTTCTTTTAAGTGATTGGCTTTCTTCTTACTGAATGTTCTTTGTTTTAGTTGGTACATACTCAAATGAAGCTTGACAAAATTATCATTACGAACATTCTTCTTACTGCTAATGTTAAGCTATCTTCCACCAGCCAAAGCAAATTTTTGTACTAAAGTTAAATGCCCTGTTGTTCGGACATAGTCGTTTTTCTCTCCTTACTAAAAGCGCTCAAATGAGCGCTTTTTTTATTTGCATTCCAAAATTTAATTATAGTTCAACCACTCTGCGGTTGTAATTATTTAATTAAAATATTTTGCTACAAACATTTGACGGCGCTGCCGTCTCAAAACAATAGAAAACTCATGTACTAGTTTACCACTAAATATTTATGCCCTAAATTTGTTTACTTTCAAACCGCGTTAGCGGTTCAATGCTTGTAGCTCGAATAAAAGCAAACAACCCCCAACCACTTTAGTGGTTGAACAAAAACTACTCAATATCAAAAACATATTTTGGATTATACTCAACATCAAATTTTTCTAAAAAGTGAATGTACTCTTCTCTAAACGATTGATGCTTATGATGTTTTTCTTGATTTTGAATATATTTACATACCGAATCAATTTGCGATCTCTCATAAGAAAATGCTCCAAATCCACCCTGCCATGCGAACTTGTTTCGCACCCATTTTTCATCGTTCATTTTATCATTCGATGCAATTTTTATTGACTTCACTAAATCCGAAATTGAAGACGAAGGATGCAGACCAACAAAAATATGAATATGGTCCGACACAGAATTTATTGCAAGCATCTTACAATTTTTATTTTCAACAATGCCGGTGATGTATTTGTGTAATTCTTCTTTTTTATTTTGTGGAATAAATGATTCTCTATTTTTAACCGAAAAAATAATTTGAATGTAAATTTGTGAGTAAGTGTTTGCCACAATCTCCTCCTTTATTTTTAACTGAGATTAATCTCAATAAAATTTTAATAATATCTTATGTAAAGTTCAACCGCTCCGCGGTTGTAAAATTTCACTTAATAATTTCATGCTACAAACATTAGACGGCTCCGCCGTCTGTTAGATTACAAATGAGCTACCTCCCCAATTAACGATAAAATTGTTTGTCATCAATCTATTTTTTTCAACCGCGTCAGCGGTTAAATGTTTGTAGAAATTTAAGCAATGAAACCCAACCAATCACAGGGTGGTTGAATTAAAAATCTATAGATTATTTTCAATAGTGGAATAGAATTCACCTCTCAGTTGTAATATCTTACTTTATTAATTTATACTATAAGCATTTGAAGGTTACGCCGTCTGAATAATTAAAAGCGAATTAAAACCAAGATTACAATCAAAATATCTGTCTTGAAATCTATTTTTTTTCAACCGCGTCAGCGGTTAAATGTTTGTAGAAATTTAAGCAACGAAATCCAACCAACCACGGAGTGGTTGAATTACACTCCTAAAAGACCCAATAGATTATCCAAAAAAATGAAATATTTTAACTTATCATTTGACGGATTATTTTAATAATTTAGGGCTTTGTTCTATTAAGATAACGTAACTAAAATATATTTGAATAATTCATGATCAATACCATTCACATCTTAAATATTGTTTTGCCGATTCTTTATTGTGCGACCTTTGTGGTTTACGCTTATGACTTTTATCACCACAAAGAACATTTACACAATTCAAAAAGAGTCTTTTTATTCGTTACGTTGCTGGTACATATATTTTATTTACTGGCACGGACAGTTGAGTTCAACCATCCGCCAATTACAAATAAAAACGAGATATTTACAATACTCGCATTTTCAATTGCTTTCGCCTATTTCCTTTTAGAATTATTAACCGATATACGAGGCACAGGAGTTTTTATAATCCTCTTTTCTGTAATATTCCAGATTTTTTCATCTTTGTTTATTGAGGACCTTGTAGAAGTTAAAGAAGTATTGCGAAACAGACTTCTCGGCGTGCATGTGATTAGCGCTCTTCTTGGTTACTCGGGAATTACAATCTCCGCCGTTCATGGATTACTGTTTTTTGTTCTTTATAAGGATATAAAACTAAGTAAATTCGGATTGATTTTTAATCGGCTCCCAAGTCTTGAGACCCTTGAAAGATTAAGCTTTGTATCCCTTGTAATTGGTTTTGTACTTTTAACAATCTCAATTGTAATAGGATTTAGCTGGCTTCCGTCTGCATTCCCAGATTTCAGTTACACTGATCCAAAGCTAATTTCGGCTGGGATTGTTTGGCTTATTTACGGAATTGGTATTTCCGCAAAATTAATAGCCAAATGGTATGGTAAAAAAGTAATAATGTTTTCTCTTGTTGGATTTGCACTTGCTTTAATTTCATTGTTCTTTTCAAATATTTTTGCAAGTAGTTTTCATACATTTTATTGATAATTAGATTTTAGAAAGTATAGATCAATGGACTTAATAGGAATTTCAATAAATCATAAAACTGCACCGCTTGCATTAAGAGAAGCGCTTTATTTGAGTACTTCGGAAATTAAAAATTTACTTCCAAAATTAAAAAAAGATGTTTTCTCAGATGGGTTTATTTTATCAACGTGCAATCGTACTGAAATTTTCGGAACACCTCGCACGGGTGAAATAAATTCTTTTGATCTCAGTGGTTATATATTAAGACAAAAACCTGTAACCGGAATTAGTCAGGAAAATTTTCAAGGATTTTTTTCATGCAGTGCAGTTAAGCATATTTATAATGTTGCGACGGGAGTTGATTCCTTAATTATTGGCGATAGCCAGATTCTTGGCCAGGTAAAAGAAGCATTTCAATTATCCCTCGATTGGAACTTTGCCGGTTCAGTAATGAAGCGGTTATTTGATTCGACCTTAAAAGTCGGCAAGCGGGCAATTAGTGAAACCGGGATTGGTGACGGCGCTGTATCAATAAGCTACGCCGCTGTGCAGGTAGTTGAGAAAATATTTTCTAATCTCAATAAAAAATCTGCATTAATTATTGGAGCCGGTGAAACAGGTGAACTTGCTGCTATTCATCTAAAGGATAAAGGTATTGGCAATATTGTAATTGCTAATAGAACTAAAGAAAAAGCGGAAGAATTAGCAGGAAAAGTCAGAGGAAAAATTATTGAATTTTCATCAATCGCGAAAGAACTGCATAATTTTGATATCGTAATAACTGCAACGGGTTCCCCGACGGCAATTATTACTTTTGATGATGTAAAAAATATGATGAAGAACAGAAAACGTACTCCTGCTTGTCTTGTGGATATTGCCGTTCCCCGGGATGTTGATCCTAAAGTAACAAAGATTGATAATGTTTTTTACCATGATATAGATTCACTTGAAGTAATTGTTGATCAAAATAGAAAGCAGCGAGAAAAAGAAATTCCTGCAGTTGAAAAAATAATAATGGAAGAGCTGGTAAATTTTTACAGTTGGTATAATTCATTGGATGTAATTCCAACTATTAAATCCTTTAGAAATTTTTTCGAAGAAATTCGTTCGGATGAAATGGAAAAAATCAAAAACAAAATTCATCCCGATGATATAGATAAGTTTAATGAAGTTACTAAACGGCTGGTTGGCAGACTTATGCACAATCCCACAAAAAAATTAAGAGAATTATCAGAAACTGAATTAAGTGAGCAAGATCTAAAAACTCATACTTTAATTCTAAAGGAATTGTTTAAGTTAGATAATAATTCAAAAGCTTAGTTTGTATTTAAAAATATGCGGAGTAAATAATTGGCAAAACAGAAATTAATTATCGGTTCCCGAGCAAGCGATTTGGCGTTATGGCAGGCTAATTTTGTGAAAAAGGAATTAGAGAAAAATAATAAAAACGTTTCGGTTGAAATAAATATTATTAAAACCAAAGGGGATAAAATTCTTGATGTAGCCCTTTCAAAAATTGGTGACAAAGGATTATTCACAAAAGAACTTGAACATGAACTGCTAAAAGGCACGATTGATATTGCCGTTCATAGCTTAAAGGATTTGCAGACAGATATTCCTAAGGGATTAAAACTTGCATGCGTTACTAAAAGGCATGAGGTTGAGGATGTTTTAATCGCCCGCAAAAAAGGGATGACGATTAACAAACTCCCAGAGGGCGCTACAGTTGCGACCGGGTCGTTAAGAAGAAGAAGCCAATTAAAGCATTTACGTCCTGATATAAATGTAGTTGATTTACGTGGTAATGTTCCGACCCGTATTCAAAAATTTCTTGATTCGAAATGGGATGCTATTATTTTAGCACGAGCCGGAGTTGAAAGATTAAAACTGAAAAAACATATATCATCATATTTACCGTTGGATGATTTTTTGCCCGCAGTCGGTCAAGGTGCTCTTGGAATTGAAATACGAACGGACAATAAATTTGCCGAGGAAGTTATTAAATCGATCCATCACAATGATACTTATAGCGCAATTTTAGCTGAGCGGACATTACTGAAAACTTTAGAAGGCGGTTGCCAGGTGCCTATTGGTGCGCTTGCCGAAGTAAGATCAAATGGTTTATATCTTGATGGATTGGTCGGGTCAGTTGATGGAACAATTACATTTAGAAAGCGAATAAGAGGCAGTAAATCAAATCCCGAAAAACTTGGCAAAGCTTTAGCCAAAGATTTAATCAAAGCCGGTGCTAAAAAAGTTCTGGATGAAATATATGCCGAAACAAGAAGTAAAAAATAAATTAACTTGAATCGTAAACTAGAAAATAAAACCATATTAATTACCAAAGCATATTCTGAATCAAAAGCAGAAGTTGAATTGCTGCGCACTAACGGCGCTGAAGTAATTTGTTTCCCCACTATAAAAATTGTGCAGAATAATCTTGATGAAGAAAAGATTGCAAGATTAAGCAAATGGAATTCATATGATTATTTAATTTTCACTTCTGTTAATGCCGTAAAATATTTTAGAAGATTTATTAACAGCGACAAAACAAAACACGGCGTAAAAATTATTTGTACTGGTACAAAAACTAAAGAAGCCTGTGAAAGAATTAATATTGCCGTTGATTTAGTTCCCGAGGAGTTTAGTGCAAAAGGGATATTGAAATTACTCGCTGATTCTAAAATTCAAAATAAAAAAATACTGGTTCCCTGCTCGGCTATTGCACGCGCTGAATTAAAAGGTGGGCTGAAACAGTTAGGCGCTCTTGTAGATTTTATTCCCGTTTATAATGTTGAAGTTCCACCGGTTGAGGAATATTCCACTCTTATTGAAAAATGCCGAATAAATAAGCCGCACATTTTTCTGTTTACTTCCCCTTCTTCTTTTGATAATTTCTTAAAGATTTTTGAAGTGAAGAGTAAAGAAGAGTTTTTTAAAAATAAATTGATTGCTTCTATTGGGAATACAACTGCAGCCGCAATTGAATCAAAAGAGTTAAAAGTAAATATATTGCCATCAAATTTTACCTTGATGGATACCGTAAATGAAATACTGAATTTTAATTATTAATTACAAAATTTGATTAAGGAAAATACATTGCAAAAAATAGATAACGATTTATTTTTACGTGCTTGTAAAAAGCAAGAAATTGAACGAACCCCAATTTGGATGATGCGTCAAGCAGGGCGATACTTACCGGAATATAGAGCCGTGCGAGAAAAGTCGAATTTTATGACCATGTGCAAAACTCCCGAACTTGCCGCCGAAGTTACAATTCAGCCGGTAGATTTAGTAGGAGTTGATGCTGCAATTCTCTTTTCGGATATACTTGTTATACCCGATGCAATGGGAATGAATTTACAAATGCACGAAGGACGGGGTCCGGTTTTTCCGAAACCGATACGAAATGAAGCCGATGCGAATGAGCTAAAGGATATTGACCCTCTGACGGATTTGAAATACGTGATGGACTCAATCAAAGTTACAAAAGAACAACTCAACAATCGTGTTCCGTTAATAGGGTTTGCAGGATCACCGTGGACACTTTTAACTTACATGGTTGAAGGAAGCGGTTCTAAAAATTTTGCTGAAGTAAAAAAACTAATCTATAACTACCCGGCGCTCGCACATAAAATTCTTGATAAACTTGCCGACACTGTAGCAGCATATTTAAGCGCAAAGATTGAATCCGGAGTAAACGCCGTACAAATTTTCGATACATGGGGCGGCAATCTCTCACAGGATGCGTTTGCTGAATTTTCACTTAACTATATTGAAAAAATTGTTTCAAGAATTAAGCGAACCGACGAACCGGTTATTGTTTTCGCAAAAGGCGTTCATCATAGTTTAGACAAGATTGCAAGCTGCGGTGCAGATGTAGTTGGACTCGATTGGACAATGGACCTTGGAAAAGTTAGAAAACAAATTGGTGATAAAGTTGCACTACAGGGAAATCTTGATCCTACAATTTTATTATCAGATAAAGAAAATATTGAAAAAGAAGCTGCAAAAATTCTTGCTTCATATGGCAAAGGAAGCGGACATATTTTTAATTTGGGTCATGGCATTCTTCCCGAAGTTCCGCCTGTAAATGCAAAAGCACTAATTGATTTTGTAAAAGTTGAAAGTAAAAAATATCATTAATTTATTTTTGAATGTATGTTTGAAAGGAAATGAAAATGTTTGAAATAGATATAGACCTAATAAAAAAATATGATAAACCTGGTCCGCGTTATACAAGTTACCCAACTGCGCCTCATTTTACGGAAGAGTTTACTCATGAAAAATATTTGGATGAAATAATTACAACAAACAATGCTGCAGCTGCGCCCGACTTGTCACTCTATTATCATCTTCCCTTCTGTGATACACTTTGTTATTTCTGCGGCTGCAATATGATCATTACTCGAAACCGCGATAGAATTCAAACATACATTAAGTATTTGAAGAATGAGATCGATCTGCTTAGAAGCTATATTAAAACTGATAGAAAAGTAGCGCAGCTTCATTGGGGCGGCGGAACACCTACTCACTTGAACCCGGATGAGATTGAAAACTTAGTATCATACATTAAAAATAGTTTTGAGTTTACTGCCAACCCTGAAAACGGATGTGAGATCGATCCGAGAGAGTTAACGCGAGCACATCTTGAAGCATTGAAAAACGGCGGCTTCAACCGCATTAGTATGGGCGTGCAGGATTTTAATGAAAAAGTTCAAAAAGCTGTAAACAGAATTCAGCCTGAAGATATGACCCGCAAAGTTGTTAATTGGGTGCGTGAACTGGGATTTGAAAGTATCAATCTAGATTTGATATACGGTCTCCCCTTCCAAACAGTTGATGCATTTGCAGATACAGTAGATACGATTATTGATATTGCCCCGGATAGAATTGCAGTATTTAACTACGCACATGTGCCGTGGATGAAAAAACATATGGCTCTAATTAAGGAAGAGGACATTCCCGCACCAGAAGTTAAACTTGAAATATTAAAAATGACCGTCGAAAAATTGATTGGAGCAGGTTATATATTTATCGGCATGGATCATTTTTCAAAACCGGAAGATGATCTTGCAAAAGCGTTCAAGGAAAAACGTTTATACAGAAATTTTCAGGGGTACAGTACTAATGCGGGTGCAGACTTATACGGCATGGGAATCACGAGTATTGGTCAAATAGGCAAAGCGTTTGCACAGAATCATAAGACTGAAAAAGATTATTACCAGGCATTGGATGAAGGACTGCTTCCGATTGTTAAGGGTTCATACATGAATGAAGATGATATTATTAGGCGTGAAGTGATAATGAAAATTATGTGCGACTTTGAATTGAAGTACGAAACTATTGAAAAGAAATTCAATATCGACTTTGAAAAATACTTTGCTTGGGGTTTAAGTAGATTTGATCAAATGATAAATGACGGACTGCTTACCATTGCAAACAGAAAGATAACCGTGAATGAAGTTGGCCGCTTACTGATAAGAAACATTGCCATGAACTTTGACGGTTATATTGAACGCAAAGAAGATATCGGTAGGTATTCGAGAACAGTTTAATTTTTTCAATACTTGTGTAAAGAAGCTTTGAAAAATCACTTCATTAGATTAACCCTCAGACCTACCTACCGGACAGGCAGGTTCATCTGTGGGGACATGAAACAAAAATAAAATATCTTTAGCTGCTTCAGCAGCTTTTATGTCTTTGTCACATTCTGTGTTTGCCGTGTTATTACGCTAAACCATAATCATAGTTAATCACTTTTAATTTTACAGACTTACAAATTTTCAATCCCACAAAATTTCTTAAATAATTTATTCTTAAATTAGTTCCGTGCTTTTGTCGATCAAATATTTATTGACGAACCGGGATTAAAATTTTAAATGCATAATTCAGAATATGAAAAACTGAATGATAGTGAGCTAACAGCGGCAATTAAAGTTGGTGATAAAAATGCATTTAAAGATTTGTACTATAAATATTTTGAAAAACTTTACAGCTTTGCCTGGTACCGCACTTACTCCGAGGAAGCTTCACGCGATTTTGTTCAAGAATTATTTACAATTTTATGGACAAACAGAAAAAAGCTCTCTCCCAATAAATCAATTAAGGCTTATCTATACAAAGTGCTCGGTAACCTAATTATTGATGCATCAAGATTACACTCCTCCCAAAACATTTCGTTAGAAAATGTAGAAACCACAAGTCATGAAAATGACGTGGAGTTAAAAATTGATATCCAAAATGCAATTGATCGTCTTCCCAAAAAACTAAGAGAAGTTTATTTGCTAAGCAGGTTGGATGGATTTAAGTATTCTGAAATTGCAGAAATTTTAGGTATATCAATTAAAGCAGTTGAAAAACGACTCACAAAAGCATTCGGCATACTTCGTAAAACATTCCCCAAAAAATATTTTTCTTAAGGTAGGGTTTTCCCCTGCTCATCCGTATTATTAACTGAAAGCAAAAAAGGAACAGAGCAAAATGTACAACAAGCAATATCAAATACTTTGTGTTAAATCTATATCCGGAAAAATTAGTGATGATGAAAAATCATTTTTAGAAAATTGGTTAGCAGAATCTGAAGAAAACAGAAATGAATTTGATAGAATAAAAACAATTTGGCAAAAAACCGAAGCGCCGCAAATAGATACAATTCCAAACATAGATGTTGAATGGGCTAAACTTAGCAGCAAATTAAATTTAGATACAAATACAATTGAAGAAAGTTCAGGTTTAGTTTCAAAAATAAATTCATTTGCAAATATTTTATTCACTCCAAAATTAAGACCAGTTTATTACTCCGCATTTGCAGCAGTAATTTTAATCGCAGTAATATTCATATTTAATTTTGAAAAAGCACAGCCAAAATGGAAAAGCATCAGCACCGGCAATCAAGAAAATTATGAATTAACATTATCAGATGGCTCAATTGTAAAATTAAACAGCGGCAGCACAATTGAATACTTAGAAAAATTTGAAAGTAACAACCGGGAAGTAAAGCTCCGGGGGGAAGCTTTTTTCTCGGTAAGTAAAAGTGACAAGCCATTTATTGTTGTAACCGATAATGCTGCAACTACTGTACTTGGCACTCAGTTTAATGTTTGGACTCGCGGTGAAAAAACAAAAGTGATTGTTAAAGAAGGGAAAGTTAAACTTGCGTCGCTTAAAGACAAAAATACCGGCGTGATATTAACGATGAATACTTCCGCTTCAGTCATTAAAGATCATAATCCTGATGAGCCCGAAATTGTAGATTCAGAATATTTACTTGGATGGATGGATGGCAGACTAGTATTCAGCAAATCAGCGCTTAAAGAAATTAGCAAAGAACTTGAAAGACAGTTTGATGTGAATATTACAATTGAAAATGACAGTTTAAGTACAATCAGCATGACAGGCACTTTTGAAAATGAAAAAATTGAAGATATCATTTCAATGATAAGCTTATCATTGAACATTTCGTTCGAGAAACAAGGAGACGGCTACTATATAAAATCAAGAATATAAATCAATAAACCTATTGGAAAGCCCGGTAGTGTTATTAAAAGTAGTAACAAAAACAGTTCATTTAATAAAATGGGGGATTTTAAAAATGAAACGACATATCAACATAGCATTTCTAATTGTACTGCTCTTAAGCTGGGCATGTGCTCACGGCATTCACACATACGAAGAGATAACTCCGCCGGTTGTAAAAGATCAGTCACAATTAATTTTTCCTAAAATCGCACAGGAAAATGAACTTGAAGGCACAACTAAATTAGTAATTTTAATTACTGAAGAAGGAAACGTTTTCAAAGTCAGCACAATAAAATCATCAGGCTATCAAATACTCGATGAAGCGGCAGAAGATTATTGCAGAAACTTAACCTTTATTCCTGCTCACCGCGGCGATACACCGGTAAGTTCAAGAATGGAATGGGTTGTAAATTTTGACTTCGAAGAAAAATCATGGCAGGCAAATCGTTACATCAATGAAGTAAATATTCTTTATAGCCAAATTGCCGAAGCAAAGAATGTTGAAAAAACTAAGCTGCTTAAGGCTCTTCTTAATAAGCATAGTGAGTTTATTTTGAATATGCAGAACTCAATCAGTTTTAATTTTTACGCAAGTCAAGTTATCTCACCTGAAGTAAATGCAGTTTGGAGTGAGATGAAAGATTCATATCCATTGACATTTTTACTCTATCATGATTTCATTTATCGAAATCCAAATTATGTCTATCTCTCTGAAGTGAAAACCGAGTTAGAAAAATCTCTTAAAAACGATTACAACTTTATTCTAAATTCCAATCCGGTTGATGAGAATGACAGAAATGTAAAAGAAAACCTTCTGCTGAAAATTAAAACTTTTGTTCAGGAATATTACAAAGATATTGATGTAAACAGTTTGGGGAATGACAATAATACAAAACAGTTTTCATAATTCCGGGGTGTAAAATTAAACGGTTAGTTTTATATATCGTAGTTAGTTGTTTTCTTCAGGTCAAGGCTCAATCATTTGGTGGGGGGAAGAATCTTTCCCTCCATTTTGAAAATAAACCGTTGAGATTTGTTCTAGAAGAAATTTCAAAACTGACTGAAATTAATTTTGTTTTTCAAGATCATTTAATAGAAAAAGATAGTATTACTTGCAGACTTGAGAATATGAGTAAAGAGGAAGCAATTAAAAAAATATTAGCGGGCAGAAACCTATCTTACAAAATTTTCAGTGATAATTCCGTTGTGCTTTTTAAAAAGGAAAAAACTAGACCGAACGAACAAAGACCTATTGTTGTACAAGAACGAATTGCCGATACACTTACTGATAAAATATTAATTAAACCAATCCTTATTACGAATATTCCACCGGTCTATCCGCAAACAGCTGTTTGGAGCGACATAAAAGGTAACGTTACTGTAAATCTTTTGGTTGATAAGAGAGGCAACGTGGAAAATGTAATAATCGAAAACTCATCAGAGTCTAAAATATTGGATTCTGCAGCAATTGATTATTCAAAAAGTTTAAAATTCATTCCTGCAAACTCAAACGGCAACCCTCAAAGTTACTGGGTTAAAATGACTTATCGATACTTCTTCAATTCAGATCAAGCTTCAAATCAGTAATTTATTTATACTAGCGAGCAGAAAGATTTTAGGAACGACGCTTAAGAGAAGTATAATAATTTTAATCAACCGGTCTGTCTTTCATATCCTCTCTTGCAAAAAAATCATCATAAAATCTTTTTGTGTACTGAATGAGAAGTGACTCAACTTTATCTTTGTCATCAGATTTTATTATTAAACCTGCGTGATGACGTTTCTGTAATTTCCAGACAACCTCGGGATCATCGTAGTTGGAAAGGTCCGGCCATTCCTGTTTTGCAAGAGAAATCAGTATGGCAGCGTACTCATTTTTGATTTTCGGCAAAGTGTAATTCCCTACTCCTCTCAGCATCTCAATCTTTGCCCATTCAGCCCAAAGATTTATCCCCGACTCCGCTTCTACTAAATCAGCAATATTAGCACCACCTACTCTTGCCGAAGTTTCAAGAAAGTAAATTTTCCCATTCTCATCTTCAATAAACTCTGTGTGTGAAATACCTTGAACCAGTCCCATTCCCTTCATTACGTCTGAATTCACTTTTCGCAGCTTTTTTGCTTTATCCGATTCCCTGTCCATAGTTCTAGTACTAAAAACTCGTCCTTCATGTGCGACTTCCAAGGGTGGAAGACCATATTCGTGGGCAATTGAAAATTGGACGTCCCCCTTGAAAATTATCGTATCCACATGAAATATTTTTCCGGAGATGAACTTTTCCAAAAGATAAAATGATTGCTCATCCCCAAGTTTATCTATCGCTTGCCATAATTCTTCTGGCTGATTGATTTTTTTAATTCCAATCGCGCCTGCATGTAATCGCGGTTTCAAAACATAAGGTGGTTCCACTCTATTCATAAATTCTCTAATATCATCATAGTTAAGAATGCTTACAAAATCCGGCACCAATATTCCAACTTCTTGTGCTCGTTTGCGCATGGCAAGTTTATCTCTAAAATATCGGACAGTTGTTTCTCCCATCCCCGGCACTCTTAAATGTTCTCTTAGTGCCGCAGCTTTTTCGACGTCATAATCATCCAGCGCAACAATTCTATCTATTTTCTCCGATCTAGCTAAAAAACTCACACCAGAAATCACATCTGTTAATTTCCATTCTTTGTTTACATCGGGAATGAAATAAATATTATCAATGCTCTCCCTCGGCCAGTTTGCATTTTCTAAACTTTGCGACGTAAGTAATAGAACTTTACAGCCATCGCTCTTAGCTTGCCTCATAAATTCGCTGCCTTTTTCGTAGCTTGATATACAAAGAATAGTCATAGATATTTTCTTCCTCATTGGATACTTTAGTTAATTATTTACTATATCGATTACTGAATATTAAATATAAAGTAATTATTCATAGAGGCAACTAATTTATCGTTTATATAAAATTGCGTTACAAATTGGAATAAAAATTCTTACTTTTCATTCCATTATTTTTACATTTAGAAAGGATACATTTTTGAAGAAAATTGCTGTAGTAATGTTAAACCTAGGTGGTCCTGATTCACTGGATGCGATTGAACCATTTTTATATAACCTTTTTTGTGATCCCGATATTTTTAAAATACCAATAGGACAAAAATTTTTTGCAAAAGTTATATCCAGCCGAAGAGCCCCAAAGGTAGCAAAGGAATATGAATTGATCGGCGGCAGTTCCCCAATAAATGAATGGACAGAAAAACAGCGCGCGAAATTAGAGTCGATGCTTAGAGACGAAGCTGATGATTTTGATGTTCATATTGCTATGAGATATTGGAACCCTATTACAAAGGATGTTGTTCCTAAAATTGAGCACGCAAATTATGATAAAATAATTATGCTTCCCTTGTACCCGCATTATTCTATCACAACAACAGGTTCATCATTTAATGAATGGAATCGGTGTTATAAGGGTGATGAATCAAAAATGATCTACATTAACGATTACTACCTAAACGAAAAATATATTGCAGCGATTAACGAAAGAATTGATGAAGGATTGGTAAAGTTTCCCGAAGAAATTAGAAATGAGGTTCAGCTAGTTTTCAGTGCACACGGAACTCCTATTAGTCTTGTAAAAAAAGGCGATCCATATAGTCATCATATAAAATCAACAATGGAAGCAGTGATGAAAGCGAGGAATAATTCTCACGAATATCATTTGTGTTTTCAAAGTAAAGTTGGTCCAGTAAAATGGCTTGAACCAGCCACCGATACAATGATTGAAGAATTAGCCAAGCAGAATAAACTGAATATGCTGATAATTCCAATTGCATTTGTTTCCGATCACGTAGAAACTTTATTTGAACTTGATATTGAATACCGCCATGTTGCTGATGAAAATAAAATTAATAATTACATTGTAATGACTGGATTAAATGATTCAGATAAATTTATTTCCGCATTAAAAGATGAAACTCTGAAAGCATTAAATAAAATTTAATTATGGATAAAAATAAAACTCGAGTAACAATTTTAGGCGCTGGAATTTCCGGATTAGCAATCGCACACTGGCTTAATAAGGCTGGCTATGATGTAAAAATTTTGGAAGCAAATTCCGAACCAGGCGGTGCAATGATCACATCAAAAGAGGAAGGTTTCCTTATTGATTACGGACCGAACAGCGGATTGGAAACCACTCCATTGATAAGCAAGTTAGCTGAAGAAGTAGGCATAAAAGATAAGATGATCTATGCAAATGAATCTGCTGATAAAAGATATATTTTACGCGGCGGCAAATTGCATGCATTACCTACAGGCGGACCTGCATTTTTCAAAACAAAACTATTTTCGCCTAGAGCAAAACTGCGTTTGATGGCGGAACCTTTTATAGGGAAATCCAAGGATGGTTATTATCAAAGCATGTCAGAATTCGTAACCCGGAGACTCGGAAAAGAATTTTTAGACTATGCAATCAATCCCTTTGTTTCCGGTGTGTTTGCAGGCGACCCTGATAAATTAAGTGTCAAATCAGCCTTTCCCAAACTGTATAGATTGGAAGAATTATACGGCGGACTTATAAAAGGAATGATACGCGGAGCTCGCGAGAGAAAACGAAGCAAGGAAGAATCGAAACAATCAGCTAAGATGTTTTCCTTTATTGATGGGATGCAAACATTTCCGCAGGCAATTGCAAATAAACTGCATGACAAAATAGTTTATAAATCTAAGGTGGAAAGGGTCGAAAAAAAAGATTCCGGTTACAGCATATTTTACAGTGTAGATGGAACGAAGAACGAATTAAATTCCGACATTGTGCTTTCTACAGTTCCGGCATATATCACTTCAAAAATATTTGAGCCGATCGATCCTAAACTCGGCACTCACTTAAATGAAATTTATTATCCAAAAGTAATGCTGCTTTATCTTGGATTCAGAAAAAGTGATATCGGCAGACCATTGGATGGATTTGGATATTTAATTCCAACATTGGAAAAACGAAAATTGTTAGGTGCAATTTGGAGTTCAACTATTTTCCCTAATAGAGCAGATGAAGATTATGCATCATTCACAATTTTTGTCGGCGGTGCGCAAGCTGCACACTTGTTTGATATGGACAAATCAGTTTTGATTAACATTGTGATAAATGAATTTAAAGATATAATGACAACAAAACATGATCCGGTTTTTATTAAAGAGATGATTTGGGAAAAAGCAATTCCGCAATACAATGTTGGCTACATTGAACATGAACGATACTGTGATGAATTTGAAGAAAATAATCCCGGAATATTTTTAAGCGGAAATTATCGCGGCGGTATCTCCGTCGGCGATTGTGTAAAAAACTCTGATCTGGTTTTCAAAAAAATTGATGAGTTTGTTGAGAAGAATAACTAACGGTAATCGGTAATCGAAAATTGAATAAAAAAAAAATTTAAAATACGTTAAGAGAATACTTACACTATATCGGGGATTATGGAAATCAATCCGAGCGCTGAGTAGGCGGAGCCGTATCGAAGTGCGGTAGGAAGAGTAAATTTAAAGCAATAAAAGGAACAGTATGAAAATCGAAAAAAGCGAACAGTTGTTCAACAATGCACAAAAATATATTCCGGGCGGAGTAAACTCACCCGTCAGAGCCTTCAAGTCAGTTGGCGGCAATCCCCTCTTTATCGAAAAAGGTTACGGATCAAAAATTGTTGACGTTGACGGTAACGAATACATTGAATATATAGGAAGCTGGGGTCCCCATTTGTTTGGTCATAATCCCCCATTTATAAAAGAGGCATTGTTGAAAGCGATTGAAAACGGAACAAGCTTCGGTGCACCTACAGCGATTGAAGTTGAAATGGCGAAACTTTTTACTTCGTTAATCCCTTCTTGTGAAATGGTGCGAATGGTGAACAGCGGAACAGAAGCAACAATGAGTGCTGTAAGGGCTGCACGAGGTTATACTGAGAGAGAGAAAATTATAAAGTTTGAAGGTTGCTATCATGGTCACGCTGATTTCTTTTTAATAAAAGCAGGCAGCGGCGCCCTTACATTTGGCGTACCAACAAGTCCCGGTGTTACAAAAGGAAATGCCGCAGATACATTGATTGCCGACTTTAATGATATTGATTCTGTAAAAGAATTAGTCGCACAAAATAAAAATGAAATTGCCGCAATAATTATTGAACCGATTGCAGGCAACATGGGTGTTGTACCTTCTTCTGAATCATTCATTAAAGAACTAAGAACAATATGTGATGAAGAAGGAAGTGTTTTGATATTTGATGAAGTTATGACCGGCTTTAGAGTAGCAAAAGGTGGGGCGCAGCAGGTGCTTGGTGTTATTCCCGACCTAAGCACATTCGGAAAAATTATTGGCGGCGGATTACCTGTCGGTGCATTCGGCGGAAAAAAAGAGATCATGCAGAAAATTTCTCCAGCCGGACCTGTTTACCAGGCAGGTACTTTAAGCGGTAACCCTCTTGCAATGGCGGCAGGATATGCAGCACTCAAACATATTCATGATAATCCGCAAGTGTACGATGAGCTTGAAGAAAAATCAGTTTATCTCGAAAATGGTTTTAAGAAAAACTTAAAAGAAGTCTGTAAAAATTTTGCAATGACAAGAGTAGGTTCAATGTCTTGCATGTTTTTCACCGAAGAAGATGTTACTGACTTTAACAGTGCGGTTAAATCTGATACAGAGCTTTATGGAAAATATTTTCATGAAATGCTGAACCGTGGTGTTTATTTAGCTCCTGCACAGTTTGAGGCAATGTTTGTTTCAACTGCGCATAGTTATGAGGACTTGGATAAAACTATTACTGCTCATTTGGAATCGTTGAAGGCTATCTTATAAGATACTGTCATTCCCGTGAAAACGGGAATCTACAGTTTGAAGAAAATGAATTCCCACTTTATTGAGAAAGACATTTTGCAAATAGAGAAATTATTTGATTTCTTTAATCTCCAAACCTGCTTACAATAGTTTTATTTTGATGGTTACAAATATCTTTTGCTTCAGGCGTAAATAAATAATCCAGCCTGCTTTGATAAAATTCAACAATTTTTCCGCGAACCATTTTTAATGTGCTGTTCATTAATTGGTTTTGCTCGGTAAACCCTTCGCCTAAAACAGCCACTGCTGATGGAAGCCATCTTTCGGGAAATTGACCCTCGTAAATGCCGCCTGCTTTATATTTATCAATTTCGGATTTAATTAAATTTAATATTTCAACCTGTCCCGCTTCATCCTTCACTGAAAGATTTTTCTCTTTAAGCCAACTCAGTAATTCTGATTTGTTAGGATAAATTAATGAGACTGTAAATGGCGATTGATTATTATAAAGCATCACTTGATCAATGTACGGCGAGTTTTCCGTCAACGCTTCTTCAATTCCTTCAGGACTGTATTTTTCTCCATCACTGCTTATCAATAAACTTTTGAATCTTCCCAGCACATATAAAAATCCGTCTTCATCAAGGTAGCCCAAATCGCCCGTGTAAAGCCATCCGTTTTTTAATGCCTCTTTTGTTGCTTCGGGATTTTTCCAGTACCCTGCCATAACGTTTTCGCCCCTAACAACGATCTCCCCTTTTTCGCCGGTCGGGACTTCTATGCCGTCTTTATTTAAAATTTTGATTTCTAGATTTATAACAGGCATACCGGAAGAACCAAGTTTATGCTTAGCGGGAACATTTGCGCTAACCACCGGTGCTGATTCGGATAAACCATAGCCTTGAAACATTGGGATTCCAATTGCGTAGAAAAATTTTTGAAGTTCGATATCCAGCAGTGCACCGCCGCCGATGAAAAATTCTAGTCTGCCGCCAAATCCTTCTCTTATTTTGCTGAATAAAATTTTATCGTAAAAAGTCAGCAGTGGTTTTTTAACTTTTTGAATTCCTCGTGCTTTGGTAAATCCATCAGCATTATATTTGTATGCAGTTTGCAAAGCTTTGTTAAAAAGTTTTTCAACCTTGTTTCCCTTTGTTTTAATACCCTTCTCAATATTCTTTCTGAAATTTTTTGCTAATGCCGGAACACTAAGTAAAAATGTTGGTTTTATTTCCTTAATATTTTCAGAGATGTTTTTCAGGGTTTCCAACGGTGTGGAACCAAGTTTTATTGAAGCCATACTTGCACCGTTTTTCATTAAAGTATAAATGCCTGCAGTGTGGGCAAAGGAATGGTCCCAAGGCAAAATCAAAAGTGATATATAATTTTCGGGAATAGGAAGGAGTGCTGTTGCCTGTTCTACATTGGCAGTATAATTTCTGTGGGTTAATATAATTCCCTTTGGATCGGCAGTTGTTCCTGAAGTGTAGCAAATATTTGCGTAATCATTTTCATTTATTGAAATCCAAAAATCATTAAACTTATCTGCATTAGTCTTTAAATATTCACTCCCCTTTTTTAGAATTTTTCCTTTAAATAGTTCATCATCATTATAATTATCAATTTCATCAAGTAGAATAATCTTTTCTAAATCGGGTAAATCCCCTTTAATTTTTTGAACCTTATAGAAATGTCCTTTCGAAACAATAATAATTTTACATCCTGAATGTGCAAGCCTAAATTTTAAATCATTAAGCTCATCTACTTTTACTGAAATTGGAACGTTAACACCACCGGCATAAAGCACGCCCAATTCCGCCATTACCCAGTCGTTTCTTCCTTCAGAAATCAATGCACAACGATCACCTTTTTTTAGCCCGATCGAAATAAGTCCGGCAGCAAACTTATAAACTAAATCCTGCATTTCATTGTAGGTTGTACTTTCGTAACAGTGGTTTGTTTTCTCCCACATTAGAGGATTATTGGGGAATTTCGAAACGCTCTCTTCAAATAAAATAGGTATAGTTCGGTGAGTCAAATTTTGTCCTCCACATAACAGATAATTAACTCTTTTGGACTATCAAAATAAAATTAGTTGAATGAAAATACAAGAAGACAAAAATAAAAAACCCAACTCCGATTGACCGAGGTTGGGTTAATAGTAAGAATGCTGGTAAATATATTATCTGAAGAAAAATCTAAATCCCGCACGAATCATTACGCCGCTCATATCATAAACTCTCTCAAATGTTCTCTTTCGTCCGGTTAATCTATCGTCAACTTCATAAGTCCAGCTTGGCTCTGAATTATGATATGTCGCTTCAACTAAAAACTCCGATCTATGACCTAATTGATAAGCAAAACCTGCACCAAGCCGCCAGCTAAAATCAAACGCTCCTTGAAAATCATCATCGTTTGGATTCTCATAGTTGCGGTAGAAAATTAATAATACCTCTGCTCCAACAGCACCATATAAATAAATGTTCATCCTCGGTGCAACAGGGAATTTTCCTGTTAAATTAAACATTATTGGTATGCTGTGTAAATTGGTTTTTGCCCTAAGTTCATTTAATTCACCACCAATAGTCGGATCAAATTGGTTGAATTCAGAAACAAGACTTTGGTCAGTATAATTTTTATTGAACCAATCAATACTCCATCCTATTATTAGATTTCTATCAACAGCATGTCCGCCCTCATATCCAATAATAAAACCGCCTTCTGCCGCTCCCGGATTAAAATAGCCTAATTTTATTGCCCCTGAATGATGCTGCGCTAGTGTTATAGATGAGAATAGAATTAAAAATAATCCAAATAACTTTTTCATTTCGACTCCGAATTTATTTGATTTGTTTTTATTCCAATCATGTGCCAGTAAAAACTTTGAAAAACATCCTAAACTAAACGTTGATTATACTATATGTCCTTTATTTCACACATAAATGTACAATATATTTGAAATAAATTTGTTCATCTAAGATGCATTTATTTTTACATATGCTTTTTTGGTATTGAACGAAATTGCTCTTAATATATATTTAATACTAGCCGATTTAATGAGCCAAATTGAAAGGAGAAAAAATGGAAGTTACTTTAAATATATCAACATTAGCTTTTATTATTTTTGGAGCAGCATTTTTCACGTTGATAATATTCTCACTGATTGTTGCAGGGAGAGAAACCCTTAATGATGACCAAGATTATTTTTTAAAGAAGAAAAAATCTAATCACTAAGAGATTTTATTTTATTCTAATGATAATCGCTCTTCTGTTTTTTGCTCTTCCGGCAATTGTTAAATTTGATTCTACGGGGTATTCAGCGCCCATATCAAATAATTCAAATCTGCTTATATCAATACCATTATTAACAAAATAATCTCGAATAAATTTTGCTCTAGCAAGTGCAATATTTTTATTCAAATCAGTTGCCTCAAAACTGTCACTATGCCCCGCAATTCTCCAAACGGAATTTGGATTTTTGAGCATGATTATTTTTAAGTCTTCCAAATCTTTTCTGTATGAACTATTAGCAAATTCAATTTTATCTGTTTCGAAGTAAACAATTTTAATTACCTCTTTGAAATCTGCTGCGACAATTTTCTCGCAGCCCAAAGAATCTACAACTGCGCCGGGGAGAGAGTTTGGACATTCATCAAGGTAATCTGCAACACCATCAGCATCCGAATCTTCAGGGCAGCCATATGAATCTACCTTAACATCGACAGGTGTGTTTGGGCAATCATCAAGATGGTCAGGCACACCATCATTATCAGAATCTCTTGTACAGCCTGTTTTATCAACTAATATATTCGGCGGAGTATTGGGACATAAATCCAAGTAGTCTGGAACACCATCGAAATCGGAATCGAGCGGGCAGCCGGTTGAATCAACTGAAAGGAATCTTGGTGTGTTAGGGCATTTATCAGAGATATCAGGGATGCCGTCTTTATCTGAATCAACTAATATTTCAGGCTCAGGTTCAGATAAACCTGCTGGAATTTCTTCCGGCTCAATTATTCCTTCTTGACTGATGCTCTCGCCTAAAAGATTAAATCCGTAAGATATTCCTAAATATCCTGCATAAGAAACTTTACCTTGTTCCCCGGGAATTAGTCTATCCAAAACATCATTTTTGCTGTAATTTAAAACGTTTAATAAGTTAATTGAAAAGCCATCAACAAGCACAATCTTTAAACCAATTTCTGAGGAGAAACTGACCGGATTTACAACATAACTGCCGCTTTTATTGTTTATTAAAAATGAAGTGATTCCAGCAAAAACATAAGGAGAAAAAACTTTGCTTATTGAATAGGAATATGTAAGACCACCGCCTATAAATAGCTGATCGGATTCATATTCAGATTGGGCTTTAGGAATATGAGGAGAGATAAACGAGTGTCTTAAATTTCCGCCGCCGAAATACTGTTTAAATCCTAATGTATGTTTACCCCAGCCTGCAAAATGGTATTCGAACGCGCCTCTTACACTTAAATTATAATCCAGTTTCTTCGCATCCATTATTCCCCATGCGGCGCCGGATTCAATTCCAATAAATAGTCTGCCGAATAATAAATTATCAGAATCGCTTTTTTTATTTTGAGCACTTATTGCTAATAGCGGAATTAGAATAATGACACATAGTAATTTTCGAAACATCATAATGTTTTAGTATTCTCTACTTGTTTTTTAATCACCGTTTCTGAGTATTAGGAATGAGGAGAAACTAGTTTATAACGTGACAAATTTAGTTATAATAAAATTAACACGCCATTCTTAAAACATTGGTTATTTTAGATGGAATATTATTAATTTTCGATTTTCCCCGATCTAATTAAATATTCTTACGAAGAATTTCTTTAAAAAAATTAGTAGTTTAGTAAATTAAATTTTAATAAAAATGTTGTTAATACCCAGGAGTATTGCCAATGGCAGATAAACAAAATAATGTAAATGAAGCCAAATTAGATAAAAAGCTTAATATAAAAGAAGACTTTGATTCTCCATCGGTTGCTGAATGGAAAACAATTGTTGAAAAGGATTTAAAAGGTGCTTCATTTGAAAAAAAATTAGTCACAAAAACTTATGAAGGAATTGATCTTCAGCCGATTTATACAAAAACTGATATAGAAAACCTGCCGCATTTGAATTCACTGCCAGGAGAAGGAAATTTTGTAAGAGGAAATAATGAAGCAGGATATTTGCAAAATTCTTGGAAAATCTCTCAGGAAATTCCGCTGGGTGATGCAGAGGAATTTAATAACGCTTTAAGAAGTGATCTTGAAAGAGGGCAGGACTCTATTAATATTTTACTGGATATGCCCACAATGTTAGGTCAAGATTCTGACTACGCACAAAGTGGCGAAGTTGGTAAAAATGGTTTAGCAATTTCAGCATTAAAAAGTATATCACGCGCTTTGGAAGGAATTGATCTTAACAAATATCCAATAAATATTAACGCAGGATTTTCATCGCTCCCATTAATTATGCTTTTACAAGCGCATCTTAAAAATCAAGGTGTTGATGTTAAAAATATTCAGGGAAGTTTTGATGCTGATCCGGTAGGCTTTTACGCAAAATATGGTAAACTTCCTATTTCACTAAACGATACATTAAATGAATTAGCCGCTTCAGTAAAATGGACTGAAAGCAGCACCGTTAATTTGAAAACCATTTGCATCAATGGGAACATCTACCATGAAGCAGGTGCAAGCGCTGCACAAGAATTGGCAATTATTCTAGCAACCGCTTCATTCTATTTTAATGAATTGAAGTCAAAAGGATTGAATGCTGACCAAATTGCGCGAAGTACAAAATTAGTTATGGGCATTGGTCCAAATTATTTTATGGAAGTTGCAAAATTTAGAGCTGCAAGAATTTTATGGAAAAACTTATCGAATGCTTTTGGAGTAGATGAGAAACTATCAAAAGTTTTTATTCATGGAAGAACATCAAAATTTAACCAAAGTGTTTATGACCCTTATGTAAATATGCTGCGCACAACTACTGAGTCTTTTGCAGCAATTGTTGGCGGTGTGGATTCACTTCACAGTAATTTCTTTGATGAGTCGATCAGAGTGCCGGATAATTTTTCGAGGAGAATTGCTCGAAACACACAAATTGTTTTGAAAGAAGAATCACACTTAAACCAATTGATTGACCCGGCAGGCGGATCATTCTATGTTGAAAAACTTACAGATGAATTAGCCAAAGCAGCATGGAAGCAATTTCAAGAGATTGAAGCTAATGGCGGAATAATTGAATGTTTGGGAAATGGGTTTCTTCAAAACAAAATTGATGATGTAAATAAATTACGTGAAAGTGATTTACGGAAACGTAAATCTGTAATTGTTGGAACAAACATGTACTCCAATATGAAAGAAGAGAAATTGGAAAAACGCCGCCAGGAATTGGACAAACTATACAATACGAGAAAAGAATATTTGCAGAATTATCGCGTGTCAGGCGGCAACGCAAAACATGTTTCAATCTTAGAAAAACTAAATAAGCTGATGGATATTAATTCGGATGATTTAGTGCAGACCGGAACAAATGCTTACCTGGAAGGGGCAACGCTTGGTGAAGTTTCAAAATCTTTACGCGCGGGTATGGAGGAATCGAAAGAGATAAATCCAATAAAAACTTTTAGGCTTGCTGAGATTTTTGAAGAACTAAGAGATGCTTCATTAAATTATAAAACAAAGAATGGAAATGCACCGAAGGTATTTATGGTAAACATGGGTCCCGTAAAACAACATAAACCCCGTGCAGATTTCTCAACAGGACTTTTTGAAGTGGGCGGTTTTGATGTAATAAGTCCCGCAGGTTTTAATTCAACTGACGAAGCAGTTAAATCTGCAATAGAATCGGGTGCGAAAATATTTGTCATTTGTTCAACAGATGATACATATCTTGAACTTGTACCGCCGTTAGTAAAAGGAGTAAAATCTAAACTACCCGATGCATCAATAGTTTTAGCCGGTTACCCTAAAGATCAAATTGATGAACATAAAAAATCCGGAGTAGATGAATTTATTTATTTGGGCTGCGATGTTTATGACATCCTCTCAAAATCCCTGAAAAAAATTGGAGCGTTGGCATGAGTAAAATAGATTTTACAAAAATAGATTTGAATTTAGATTCTGGAAAAAGTTCAATCAACGATTGGCAGGAAAATGTAAAAAAACAAACAGGGAAATCTGTTGATGAATTGGTTTGGCGGACGATGGAACAGATTGATGTAAAACCATTGTACACGAAAGACGATCTTGAAAAATGCGAACATGTTGATTACATGTCAGGTATTCCCCCATTTTTAAGAGGACCTTACAGCACAATGTATGTTTCACGTCCATGGACTGTTAGGCAATATGCAGGATTTTCAACTGCAGAAGAAAGTAATGCTTTCTATAGAAGGAACTTAGCTGCCGGGCAAAGAGGTTTATCCGTTGCATTCGATCTCGCTACACACCGTGGATATGATTCTGACCACTACAGAGTTGAAGGAGATGTTGGGAAAGCAGGTGTAGCAATTGATTCGATTGAAGACATGAAAATTTTATTCGATCAAATTCCGCTTGATAAAATGTCCGTTTCAATGACCATGAACGGAGCTGTTTTACCTGTGCTTGCATTTTATATTGTTGCAGCAGAAGAACAGGGGGTAAAGCATGAAGAGCTTACAGGTACAATTCAAAATGATATTTTAAAAGAGTACATGGTTCGGAACACATATATTTATCCGCCTGAACAATCGATGAAAATTATTGCTGACATTTTCGAGTTTACATCTCAGAAAATGCCGAAGTTCAACAGTATTAGTATCTCCGGATATCATATGCAGGAAGCCGGCGCCACAGCTGACCTGGAAATGGCTTACACACTTGCCGACGGATTGGAATACGTTCGCACGGGAATTAAATCCGGATTAACGATTGATGAATTTGCGCCGCGACTTTCATTCTTTTGGGCGCAGGGAATGAACTATTTTATGGAAGTTGCGAAGATGAGAGCCGCAAGAATTATTTGGGCTAAACTCATTAAACAATTCAATCCTAAAAATCCAAAATCGATGTCTCTCAGAACACATTCGCAAACATCGGGATGGAGTTTGGCTGAACAGGATCCGTTTAATAATGTTGTTAGAACATGCATGGAAGCAATGGCTGCCGCGTTAGGTCATACCCAATCATTGCATACAAATTCTCTTGATGAGGCAATTGCTCTTCCAACAGATTTCTCCGCTCGCATTGCAAGGAACACACAGCTTTATCTGCAGGATGAAACTTATATCACAAAAGTAATTGATCCTTGGGCAGGTTCTTACTATGTCGAATCACTAACCAAATCATTAATTGAAAAAGGCTGGGAACACATTCTTGAGGTTGAATCTTACGGTGGAATGACTAAAGCGATTGAAGCAGGAATTCCTAAAATGCGAATTGAAGAAGCTTCAGCAAGAAGACAAGCAAGAATTGATTCGGGATTGGAAACTATTGTTGGTGTTAATAAATATCGTTTAGATAAGGAAGACCCAATTGAAATTTTAGAAGTTGATAATACCGCAGTTAGAATTTCTCAGATAAAAAGATTGCAGCAGGTAAAAGCGAATAGAAATAATGAAGAAGTGCAGGATTGTTTAAATGCTATTACAAAATGCGCAGAGACGAAAGAAGGAAATCTATTAGAGTTATCTGTAAAAGCTGCACGCGCTAGAGCAACTCTTGGCGAAATATCAGATGCGGTTGAAAAAGTTAGCGGGAGGTACAAAGCAGTGACTAGAACAATATCAGGTGTTTACAGCAGCGAGTATGGTTCTTCGGAAGATGACATGGTTAAAAAAGCAAGAGAAATGACGGACGAATTTGCGGAAAGCGAAGGACGCCGACCAAGAATAATGGTTGCTAAAATGGGACAGGACGGTCATGACCGTGGAGCGAAAGTTGTTGCAACCGCTTATGCCGATATGGGTTTTGATGTTGATGTCGGCCCACTTTTTCAAACGCCTGAAGAGACAGCTAAGCAGGCAGTTGAAAATGATGTTCATGTTGTAGGGATGAGTTCCCTGGCTGCGGGTCATAAAACTTTATTGCCGCAATTAATTGCCGAGCTAAAAAAACTTGGTCGTGAAGATATAATTGTTATAGTCGGCGGAGTTATTCCTGCACAGGATTATGACTATCTTTATGAACACGGTGCTGCTGCTATCTTTGGTCCTGGCACCAAAATTCCAGTTGCTGGAATAAAAATAATGGAAGAGATAAATAGTAGGTTCAGATAATAATAGTGGAGTATAAAAGCCCTGCTTTTATAGATGTTTGTTTTCTTGCCATAAATTTTTCAGAAATATTTTTGCAGAAAATTACAATGATTCCCAAACTAAAGACTGAAAGATTAATTTTAAGACCCTTCAATCTCAAAGATGCAAAACGAGTTCAGGAGTTAGCCGGCGATCCTTCAATATCTAACACAACTCTAAACATCCCTTACCCCTACGAAGATGGAATTGCTGAAATTTGGATTTCTAATCATGAAGAAAAATTTGAAAAGAAAGAAGAACTTACGCTAGCAATAACACTTAATGATGAAAAGAAAATTATTGGTGCAATCGGTTTAAAAATTAATTTAAATTTTAATAATGCCGAACTCGGCTACTGGATCGGAAAAGATTATTGGAACAACGGCTATGCAACCGAAGCAGCGGTAGCAGTAATTAAATTCGGTTTTAATAAATTAATGCTCAATAAAATTTTTGCTCATTATCTTGCACGAAATACTTCATCGGGGAAAGTGATGCAGAAAATTGGAATGGTTGAAGAAGGTTTATTCAAACAGCATGTTATTAAAAATGGCATCTATGAAGACATAATACATTATGCAATTTTAAAAGATGAGTATTTGAAAAAATAGGAATACCATGGAAGCCCCAAAAAAAAATAGATTCAAAATTTGTTGTATTTCTTCATTAGAAGAAGCTAAAACTGCTATAAAATATGGAGCATCCGCGCTTGGGCTCGTATCGGAAATGCCGAGCGGACCGGGTGTAATTAGTGCTGAACTAATTAAGGAAATTGCAAAAACAATTCCGCCCCCGATTTCTACTTTTTTATTAACGAGCAGAACTGATGCAAAAGAGATCATAGCTCAGCAGAAGGAATTGCGAACAAATGCAATTCAGATTGTTGATGAATTAAAATCAGGCACTTATGCTGAAATTAAAGAAGCGCTTCCCGGTGTAAAACTTATTCAAGTAGTGCACGTTATGGATGACTCCTCATTGAAATATGCCGTTGAAGTAGGCGAACAAGTTGATGCAATTTTACTTGATTCAGGAAATCCGAATTTAAGTACAAAAGTTTTGGGCGGTACAGGCAAAGTACACAACTGGGAAGTAAGCAAAAAAATTAGGGAGAGATTGAACATACCAATATTTTTAGCCGGCGGGTTAAATCCAAATAATACACATGAAGCAATTAAGATAGTTGGACCATTTGCATTGGATTTATGCAGCGGCGTGCGCACGGATGGGAAATTGGATGAAAATAAATTAGCCGCATTTGTAAATGCAGTTGAATCGAATTAAATTGCTGAAGATTTAATAAGTGAGATTGAATAGAAATTTTGAAATCAAAAGACGAAAATAAAAATAATTACGACCCCGATTGGAAACCTAAAAATGCCGGAAGTGAATTTGCAATTAAAATTGTAAAAGGTGTTGAACCAAATATGAATAAAGGGCAGAACAAGATTACAAGTCTGAATAACAAAACGATCAATCTTGAAACATCCGATTTTGTAAAAGGAGTTTTAAATAATGACAGAACAATTCTCGCCCGAACAATTACTTTAATTGAAAGCAATTCTAAAAAGCATAATGAAAAAGCTCAGGAAGTATTAAAGGAACTTCTGCCCAAAACTGGTAATTCAATTAGAGTAGGAATTACTGGAGTGCCGGGAGCAGGAAAAAGCACTTTGATTGAAACTTTAGGTTTATACCTTTTGGAGCAGGGGCATAAAGTTGCAGTACTTACGATTGATCCAAGCAGCAGTGTTACAAAAGGCAGTATCCTTGGTGATAAAACGCGAATGGAAAAACTATCTCGCGAAAAGAATTGCTTTATCCGCCCCTCACCTTCCGGCGGAACACTTGGCGGCGTTGCACGGAAAAGTCGTGAGACAATGCTGGTATGTGAAGCAGCCGGATATGACGTTATTCTAATTGAAACCGTCGGCGTTGGTCAAAGTGAAATCACAGTCCGTTCAATGGTAGATTTTTTTCTATTAGTAATGATCGCGGGCGCGGGAGACGAACTTCAAGGGATTAAAAAAGGAGTAATTGAACTTGCCGATGCTTTACTTATCAATAAAGCTGACGGCGATAATGAAACAAAAGCAAATATTGCCAAAGCCGATTATTCAAATGCGCTCCACTATTTAATGCGTGCAACAGAAGGCTGGGAAACAAGGGCGCACACTTGCAGTGCATTAACAGGAGTAGGAATTCCGGAAATTTGGAACGTCATTATCAAATTTATATCGCTTACAAAAAAATCTTCTTTCTTCGATAAAAGAAGAAAGGATCAATCTCTTCATTGGGTTTTCGGAATGGTCGAAGATAAGCTGTTAAGCAATTTTTATAACAGCCCTGATGTCCAAAAAAATATTAACGAGATCAAAAATAAAATTTTAAATTCAGAAATTCTTCCTACTACTGCTGCTGATATGCTGCTAAACATTTATGATGATTTAAAAGAGAATAAATAAATCAAATGTTTAACTATTTTTTCTGACTTATTAATTTCAAAGACAAACCATTGTAAACATTATTTTATTTGTAAATAATTAATCCAAGTAATAATTACTGAAAATCAATTTAACGGTAAAATTGGATACAAAATCTTTTTACTTAACGATATTCTTTCACTCAATAAAAGTGTAATAAAGTTTCGATAACAATTTTTTATTGCCTTTTTAGACTATTTTATTATTATTTGGTAAAAATTTATTTTTACTTAAAATTTATTATTCATCAGAATCAAAAATGTATTTTGGGAATAATTTTTGTAGATTTTGATCTCAAACACAATA